>Ga0335077_10003516_pt1 | contig 18954 bp, 20 predicted proteins | sample Lox_Sample_31_FD_207151 | JGI IMG/M metagenome (GOLD analysis project Ga0335077, IMG submission 207151) | Soil microbial communities from Loxahatchee National Wildlife Refuge, Florida, United States - Lox_Sample_3.1 | ecosystem: Environmental > Terrestrial > Soil > Wetlands | place: USA...
GCATGACTTCGAGCAGGGCGGCTTGCGTCTTGGCGGGCGCGCGGTTGATCTCGTCGGCGAGCAGGATGTTCGTGAACACGGGCCCGCGGCGCAGCCGCATCTCGCCGGTGCGCGCTTCGTAGAGCACGTGGCCCACGACGTCCGCGGGCATGAGGTCGGGCGTGAACTGGATGCGCGCGCTGGCGCCGCCGATCGCGCGCGCCAGGGCGCGCACGAGCAGCGTCTTGCCGAGCCCGGGCACGCCCTCGACCAGCGCGTGCCCGCCCGAGAAGAGGGTCACGAGCACCTGCTCGACGACCTCGTCCTGGCCCACGAGCACCTTGCCGATCTCGTCGCGCAGGGCCTTGGCGGTTGCTGCGGCGCGCGCCAGATCGGCGCGGAGCGGGGCGGGTGCGGGGTCGGTCATAGCGATCTCCTGAGTTTCTCGAGAACGGCGACTTTGGTCACGAAGCGGCTCGGGTCGCGATCGTCGCGGAACGCGAGCGCTTCTTCGATGCGCGCGCGCGGCACGCCCGAGAGCGACTCGAGCTGGGCCACCTGCTCGCTCGGCGCCGCCGCGTGGAAGCTCGGGTGCCGCTCGCGCATGCGCGCGAAGAGCGCGGCGCGCACCGCGGAGAGCAGCGCGTGCGCGGCGCCGCGGCGCCACTCGAGGCGGCCCGCCGCCCGCACGTGCTCCATGAGCTCGCGCTGCGCGGCCGGCGGATCGGGCAGGATCGGGCCCTGGCGGCGCACGGCCGACCACAGCCACACGAACAGCAACACGCCCGCGCTCGCCGCGACCATCCAGCCGTTGCGCAGGAGCCAGCTCCACGGCGACGGGAAGCGGTCGCCGTACACGAACCACACGGGGCCGCGGTGACCGCCGAGCCGAGTGAGTCGGTACATCATCTCGGCGTGGTCGTAGTCGCCGATCTGCGGCTGAGTCATGAAGTAGTCGTCGGAAAGCGCGGTGATCAGACCCTTGCCGTGGCGGAGCGTCACCAGGTGCGAGCCCGCGTCGTCGCCGGCCTCGACGATGAGCTCCTTCTCGGCGTCGTCCGTCAGCTCGAGCCGGAAGCGCTGGTCGAAGCGCAGCTCGAGCGCCGGATCGCGGTCTGGGAACTCGGCGTCGGCGAGCGGCGGCTCGTCCGAATCGTCGTCCTCGTCGTCCGCGGCGGGCACGAACGAGATCTTCTCGTCCGTGCCCTCGTCGGAGTCGTCGTCCTTGTTCATGAACTGGTGCACGCCGATCGGATCCAGGATCGGATCGCCGCTGCGCTTCTTGTCGTCCCAGAGCTGCCAGCTCACCACCACCAGGTTGCCGCCTGCGTCGACCCAGTTCAGCAGCGCGTTCGTGGTGTGCGCCTCGAGCGACTGGCGCTCGGTCGGGATGATGATGGTCGCGCTCTCGGGCGGGAGTGACTCGAGAACCCCCACGTCGTCGAAGCTCTTCGCGGGCATGCCCATGCGCGTGAGCATCCGCTCGGCGGCGAGGTACGGATTCCGCCGCGCCTCGCCTTCGTAGTCGTGCGGGACGATGACCTCGGTGCGCTGGCACGTGGCGAAGAAGAGCGCGACCGCCGCCGCGACGAGCGACAGCGCGATCGCGACGCGCGTGCCCTGCGAGCGCTCGCTCACGCGCGGCTCCCCCAGCCCGCGGACCAGCTCGAGCACAACCGCTCGAACTCCTCGCCCGACGGCGGGCGCCGCGCGTAGGCGCAGTACAGCCACGCGCGCGCAAGCCGAGCGAAGTCCTGCGCGAGCGCACCCTCGAGCGCGGAGCTCGCGATGCGCTCGCACTCGCCCTCGGTCGCGCTCGCGGGCAGGCGCACGCCGAAGCGCCGGCCGAGCTCGACGAGGGCGCCGCGGTACAGGAGCGACAGCGCGCCCGCGGGATCGCCCGCCGCGAAGCGCGCGCGCGCCACCGAAACGACGTCGGCCGGCAGTGACTCGGGCCGCAGGTCGAACGCGCGCCGCACTTCGCCGCCGTCGTCCGGCGGGCCGCGAGGATCGGGCCGGACACGCTGCATCCCGCGCGCGATGGCGACGGCCAGGATCGCGAGCACGATGGGCAGCGTGAGCCATGCGACCACCCGCCACGTCGCCGACAACACGTTGCCCACCCGATCCCAGAAGCCCGACGAACCGGGGAGCTTCCAGTCGAACGCGCGCAGCCGCCACTGCTCGACCTTCCTCGTGCGCGCGAAGTCCGGCGACTTCAGCACCTGGTCGATGCAATCGCCGGCGTCCTCGGGCGTGTCGGCCTTGCACGGCGGCTCGTCGGCGGCGCGCGCGTGCAGCGGCGGCGCGACCAACAGCGCGAACGCGGCGAGCGCCGCGGCCGCGCGCAAGCGCCGCTCGAGCCGGCGGAACGCGAGCTCCACGTCCCAGCCCTCGAGCCACACGCGCCGGTTGATGTACAGCGCGAAGCCGCCCGCGACGTAGAACGGCTCGACGGTGCACAGCGCCACGACGTAGAGCGCGAGCTCCAGCCACTCCAGCTCCGGACTGGCGCGCCCCAGGCCGCCCGCCGACTTCCAGAACTCGGCGCCGCTGCCGTTCCAGAACGTCGACGCCACCTGCAAGCCGGCGAAGATCACGGCGAGCTCGATGGTGCTGCACACGAACATGAGCCCCGCCGCCGCCGCAGACTCTCGTTCGGCCAGCACGCGCACGCGCCGCGCGCGCGCACGACCCCGTAGACCCTCGAGCTGCAGCACGGGCGCGAAGAAGCTCCGCGTGGGAGTGAGTCGGAGCCAGGTCAGTGACTGGAGCAAGCCCGTGCGGAACACGAGTCGCGGCAGCGCCGCGAAAGTCTCGCCGAGCTTCGGGGCGCGGCCGAGCAGCGCGATCGACAACACGTGCAGCGACACGCGGTCGTAGAGCGGCTTCAGCCACCAGAGTACGAGCGCGGTCCAGCCGACGCTGCGCAGCCCGAGCGCGAGCGCCGCTGCGAGCGGGAGCACCACGAGCGAGTGCGCACCGAAGAGCGGCCGCCAGTACGCGCGCGCGAGCGCGAAACCCAGGTCGGCGGCCTCGAGGCTCGCGCGCGGGCGCACCACGACCGCCATCTCCTCAGTCTCCATCGCGACCGCCGAGCCAGAGCCACAGCCCCACGAGGAGCCAAGTGACTCCCCCCGCCGCGTACTTGACCGCCGCCGGAAACAGCCTCGGCGACCAGAACGCCTCGATCGCGGCGGCGATCACCAGCATGGCCGCTGAGCCCGCGACGATGGGCAGGCTCGCGCGCGCCGCCGCGCGCAGCGCCCCGAGCCGTGTGTGCGGCCCCGGCGCGACGATCGACAGCCCGAGCCGCATGCCTGCTGCGCCTGCGAGCAGCATCGCCGTCAGCTCGAACGCGCTGTGGGCGACGACGAAGCGGAAGAACGGCGCCGCCGAGCCCTCGCGCGCGAGGTGGCCCGCGACGAGCCCCAGCGAGAGCGCGTTCCACGCGAGCGACAGCACCGTGCCCGCGCCGAACACCAGTCCGCTGGCGAACGTGCGGAACGCGATCGACACGTTGTTCCAGATGTAGAAGCCGAACATCTGCGTGTCCTGGTCCGCCGGGCGCGGCTTGCCGACGCTGCCCGACTCGGGGTCGTACATGTTCTCGAAATCGTGGACGCTCGCTTCGTTCATGAAGACGTAGATCGCGGTGGGACTCTCGTACGCGAGTGACCCGAGGCCGACTGCCAGCGAGTAGAACAGCAGGTGACACGCGAGTACGAGCTTCCACTCACGGCGCACCGCGCGTGGAAACTCGCGGAGCACGAGCTTGCCCAGGCTGCGCCAGTCGCCCGAGCGCGCCTGGTAGAGCAGCTGGTGGCCGCGCAGCGCGAGCTGATTCAGCTCGGCGACGAGCGCGCTGGACAGCTCGCGGTCGCGCGCCAGCGCGAGGTCGTTGCACACCTGCCGGTAGAGCGCGGGCCAGCCCGCGACGTCGACGCCGTTGGCCTCGCCCTTGCCGCGCTCGAGCAGGTCGAGCTGGGCGGCGAGCTTGTCCCAGCGGGCGCGGCCCTGCGCCTCGAACGCGGCCAGCTTCATGCGCTGCGCCCGAGCAGGAACGCGGCCATCGCGACCAGCCGCGCGCGCGGCGGCTCGCCCGCGGTGAGCGCGGCGGGAATCGCCGCGAGCTCGTCGGCGCGCTCGGGCGAGAGCAGCGCCGCGCGCTCGGCGAACGCGATCACCGCGCGCTGCTCCTCGAGCGTGAGCAGGAGCGGCGGCGCGACCGCGGGGCCCGCGTCGGCCGGCGCCGGTGCGGGGCGCCGCGTGCGCCGCGGCCGCGGCGCGTGCACCACGAGCGAGCCCGCGGCCAGGTCGCCCAGCCTGCGGAAGCTCGAGTCGAGACACATCGAGGTCACCCCGGCGAGATACAGGAGCGGCAGGAAGTCCGCGACCATGAGGAAGTTGCGCACGAGCGACGCCGACCAGCCGATCGGCGTGCCGTTCTCGTGCACCACGCGCAGGCCCACGACGCGCTTGCCCGGCGTCTGGCCGCGCCCGAGCACCTCGAACAACACCGGATAGAACCAGTTGATGAGAAACGCCGCGATGAGCGACAGCGCCACCGCGAAGCCCGTCCGCCCGGCCGAGTAGAACACGGTCTGCACGGCCGACAGCCCGAGCGACTGCACCGCCAGATCGAGCGCGTACGCCAGGCCGCGCGGCGCCGGGCCCGCCACCGGCAGCGCGAGGTCGACGCCCTCGGGCGTCTGCACGGCGTGCATCGTGTCGATCATGCGTGGATCGTAGCGGGGCCGCCGCTCGCGCGAGACCGATCCCCGGCGCGGACCGGGTTCGCGTAAGATCCCGCGCATGCCGAACCCCTTCCGCTTCGCCGTGCAGATCCACTCGCTGCCGCCCGACTCGTGGGCCGACCGCGTGCGCGCGCTCGAGCGCATGGGCTTCTCGACGGTCTTCGTGCCCGATCACTTCGGGCCGCAGTGGGATCCGACGGCGCTCCTGGCCGCGGCCGCGGCGGTGACCACCAAGCTGCGCGTCGGCTCGCTCGTGTACGACGTCGACTACCGCCACCCGGTCATCCACGCCAAGGGCGCCGCGACGATCCAGCTCTTGTCGGGCGGCCGGCACGAGTTCGGGCTGGGCGCGGGCTGGATGCAGACGGACTACGACGAAGCCGGCATGACCTACGACTCGCCGGGCACGCGCATCGCGCGCCTCGAGGAAGCGCTCACCATCATCAAGAGCATGTGGCAGAACGAGCGCACCAGCTTCTCGGGGCGACACTACAAAGTGACGAACATCGCGCGCGCGGCGGAGCCCGACTTCAAGAGCCCGAAGCTCCTCGTCGGCGGCGGCGGGCCGAAGGTGCTGCGCCTGGCGGGCCGGCACGCCGACATCGTGGGCATCAACCCCGCGCTCGTCGAAGGCAAGGTCACGTCGCGCACGGCGGCGGACCTGGCGCCCGGGAAGCTCGACGAGAAGCTGCGCTGGGTGCGGGAAGGCGCCGAGGCCGCCGGCCGGCGCTTTGGGGACCTGGAGATCAACTCGCTCACCTTCGTCGTCGCCATCACCGACGACGCGAAGGGCCTGCGCGCGGCGCTCGGCGCGAACACGGGCATGACACCGGAGCAGGTCGCCGATTGCCCGATGTTCCTCACCGGCTCGCCCGCGGAGATCCGCGACGGGCTGGAGAAGCGGCGCGAGCGCTTCGGCTTCTCCTACATCGTGATCCAGGGCCGCGACCCGGCCGTCGTCGAGAACTTCGCCGAGAAGATCGTCGCGCCTCTCGCCGGGAAGTAACTCGCGCGACAGCCGCGCCGCGGCCGCCTCAAGACGGGGCGGAGCGGCTCCGATCACTTCCCCGACATGAGCGCCTCGCCCGCGCCGGAGCCGCCCCTCCTCGAGCGGTACACGCGCGGTCGCGGCCGCGTGCACCTGACCGGCTTGCAGGCGCTCGTGCGGCTCGCGCTCGACCAGGTGCGGCGCGACGAGCGCGCAGGGCGGAAGACGGGGACGCTGTTCTCGGGCTATCCCGGCTCGCCGTTGGCGGGCTTCGACCAGCTCTTGCGCAGCCTTCGGCCCCTGCTCGAGCGCTCGAACGTGCGGCTCGTCCCGGGCTTGAACGAGGAGCTCGCGGCGACCGCGGTTGCGGGCACGCAGCTCGCCGAGGTGTTCCCGCGCGCGGGCTTCGACGGCGCGATCGGCATCTTCTTCGCGAAGGCGCCCGGGCTCGACCGCGCGCTCGACGCGATCCGCCACGCGAACTTCGTGGGCAGCGCGCGCCTGGGCGGCGCGCTCGCCGTGGTGGGCGACGACCCGTTCTGCAAGAGCTCGTCCCTGCCCAGCCACAGCGAGCACGCGTTCGCGCACGCTTGGGTGCCGCTGTTCTCGCCCGCCGATCCCGCGGACGTGCTGCGACTCGGCCACGCCGCGCTCGAGCTGTCGCGCTACGCGGGCGTGTGGACCGGCATGCGGCTCGTGGCCGACGTCGCGGACGCCGGGCAGATCTTCGAGCTCGCCGACGCTCCGGCGTTCGAACGTCCCGAGTTCGAGGTCGACGGCGCGCGCTTCTCGCCGCGCTTCGACACCGAGCTCCTGCCGCCGAACGTGCTGCGCATCGAGCAGGAGCTCGTGTTCGGGCGCATGGAGGCCGTGCGCCGCTTCGCGGAGACGAACCCGCTCGACCCGATCCGCTCGCGGCACCAGGGCGACCGCGTCGGCATCGTGGCTGCGGGCTCGCTGTGGCGCGAGCTCGAGCGCGCGCTCGACTTGTTGGGCCTCGATGAGCCGGCGCGCGCGCGCGTGGGCCTGCGCCTCTTGAAGCTCGAGCTCGTGTGGCCCGTGTCGGGCGCGCGCGTGCGCGAGTTCGCGGACGGGCTCGCGGAGATCGTGGTGGTCGACTCGCGCCGCGGCTACCTCGAGGAGCAGGTGCGCTCGGCGCTCTACGGCGCGAACTGGCGCCCTGCGGTGTACGGCCAGCGCGACCCCGACGGCGCATTCTGGCTGGCGCGCAGCTCGGAGCTGTCGGGCGCGACGCTCGCGGCGGACCTCGGCCCGTACCTCGCCGCACGGCTGCGCGCGCCCGGCATCGCCGCGCGGCTCGCTCCGCTCGACGCCGCGCTCGCTCGGGCGGTGCGCGCACCCGCACCGACGCGCACGCCGCACTTCTGCAGCGGCTGCCCGCACTCGGCCTCCACGCGCGTGCCCGACGGCTCGTACGCGGGCGGCGGCATCGGCTGCCACACGATGGCGCTCATGATGCCCGAGCGCGAAGTGCGCTTCATCGGCGCCATGGGCTGCGAGGGCGCGCACTGGCTCGGGCTCGCCCCCTACACTTCCGTGCGTCACCTGTTCCAGAACCTGGGCGACGGCACGTACTTCCACTCGGGCCGGCTCGCCGTGCGCGCGTGCGCCGCGGCGGACGTGCCGATCACGTTCAAGCTGTTGTGGAACGGCGTCGTCGCGATGACGGGCGGCCAGCGCGCGATCGGCTCGAAGTCGCTCGCCGCGCTCGTGCGCGACCTGCTCTCCGACGGCGTGCGCGAAGTCGTCGCGATGACTGCGGACGCCGACGTCGCCGAGCTCGCGGTGCGCGAGCCGCGTGTGCGCGTGGTGTCGCGCCCGGACTGGGACGCCGAGATGCGCCGGCTGCGCGAGCTGCCCGGTGCGACCGCGATGATCTGGGACGAGCTGTGCGCGAACGAGAAGCAGCGCCTCGAGCGCCGCGGCCTGCGCGCACGCCCCACGGAGCGGCTCGTCATCAACGAAGACGTGTGCGAGGGCTGCGGCGACTGCGGCGCGAAATCGGCATGCGTGTCGCTGCGCCCGGTCGAGACGGCGCTCGGCCGTAAGACGCGGCTGCACGAGAGCTCGTGCAGCGACGACCGCGCTTGCCTCGAGGGCGACTGCCCTGCATTCGTCGCCGTCGAGACGCCGCGCCGGGCGATCGAGCCCTTCGAGGCCCACCTGCGCGCGCCGCTGCCCGAGCCGCCGCCGCTCGACTGGGACGGCGGCCGCCTCGAGCTCCTGCTCGTGGGAATCGGCAGCACCGGCGTGGTGACGATCGACGCGCTGCTCGTGCGCGCCGCGGAGCACGACGGCCTGTTCGCCGCACACCTCGACCAGACCGGCCTCGCGCAGCGCGGCGGCAAGGTGATGTCGCACTGCGTGCTGTCGTCGGAGCCGATCCAGGGCGGCGCGCGCGTCGAGCCGGGCCGCGCCGACGTGCTGCTCGCGTTCGATCCCCTCGGCTCGGCCGACCGCGAGGCGCTGCGCGCGCTCGACCCGTCCCGCACGCACGCGGTCGCGCACTCGCTCTACGTGCCCACGGGCGCCGACGTCACGAGCCCGCGCTTCCGCCCGCCCTCGGTCGACGTGTTGGTCGAGCCGCTGCGCGCGGCGACGCGCTCGCTCGCGCTCCTGCCCGCGGAGCTGCTCGCCGACGCGGCGCTGGGCCAGCCGCTCGCCGCGAATCTGGTGCTGCTCGGCTACGCGTGGCAACGCGGACTGGTGCCGCTGTCGGCGCGGGCGCTCGAGCGCGCGATCCGCGAGAACGGGGTCGCCGTCGAGACGAACCTGCGCGCGTTCAACCTGGGCCGTGTGGCCGCGGCGGAGCCGGAGCTCGCAGCCGAGCTCGTGGCCGACGCCGCGCCGCCGGGGATCGGCGACGAGGACGCGCGCGAGCGCGCCGAGCGGCTGTGCGGCCCCGCGTTCGCGCGGCTCGCCGAGGCGCTCGGCCGCTTCCATTCGGCGAAGGACTCGAGCCGCCTGCTCGCGCGCACGGCCGGCTTCGCCGCCGACCTGGCGGACTACCAGTCGGCGCGGCTCGCGGAGCGCTACTGCGCGCGCGTGGCGCAGGTGGCGGACGCCGAGGCGTCCGCCGACGCCGAATCGCCCGCGCTCACCGAAGTGGCGGCGCGCGAGCTCTACCGCATGCTCGCGTACAAGGACGAGTACGAAGTCGCGCGCCTGCTGCTGCGCGGACCGCACCGGCGCTGGCTGCGGCGGCGGAGCGCGGGCGAGCCGAAGCTCCGCTACTTCCTGCACCCGCCGCTGCTGCGCGCGCTGGGTCTGCGCCGCAAGCTGTCGTTCGGCCCGGACTTCGAGCTGGGCCTACGCTTCCTGGTGTCGTTGCGCCGCTTGCGCGGCACGCCGCTCGATCCGTTCGGGCGTACGCGCGCGCGCAAGCTCGAGCGCGAGCTCGCGCGCTGGTACGACGCGCTGCTCGGCGAGCTGTGCGCGGCGGTCACGGCCGAGAACAAGGCCGAGGCGATCGCGATCGCCTCGCTGGCCGGCGAGATCCGCGGCTTCGAGGCGTTGAAGGAGCAGCGCGCCGAGCGCGTGCTGCCGTTGTGCGAGGCGAGGCTGCGCGCGCTGCGCGAGGGCAGCTGATAGCATTGCGCGCATGGGGGAGTGGCTCCGCCTGGCGCGCGACCGCGCGGTGGTGAAGCGCGCGCTGCGCACGGCGGCGTTCGTGGGCTCGGTGCTCATCGCGATCAACCACGGCTCGGCGCTGCTCGCGGGCGACGTCGACGGCGTGCGGGTGTTCCGCATGGTGCTCACCGTGTTCGTGCCCTACGCGGTGTCGACCAGCTCGAGCGTCGCGGCGCTGCGCTCGGTCGCGAGGCGCGGCTAGCGCCGGTCGGCGGCGAGCAGCTTCGCGCAGTCGGAGACCGCGAGGGAGTCCGCGAAGACGATCGTCGAGCCCGCCACGCGCTGCACGCTGGCCATGTGGTCGGCGTCGTCCTCGACCCCGCGCACGGACGTCAGCGCGAGCGATTCACCGGAGACCGTCACGCACAGCCGCTCGCCGTGGCCGGCGTTGCGCGACTGGTGCTGGTCGACGAGCGCGCGCAGCGCGCTGTAGCTGGTGCGGCTCGCCGCCACGACCGACAGCCCCGACGCGAGCGCCGCGATCTGCGTGTTCGACTGCGAGCCGTAGAGGTGGAAATCGGGGTACGCGCGCAGGTAGTCGCTCGCGGCCTGCAGCGGCACGACCAAGAGCTGCGCGTTCACGGGCTGATCGGACCAGTCCTCGCTCTCGGCGCCGGCGACGAGATACGTGCCCGAGAGCGGGCCGCTGCGCGCGAAGTGGACCTCGTAGGACTGCGACTCGACCACGACTTCGTTGCCGGCCACCACGGGTCCGAGCGGATTCTTGAGCACGTAGCGCACGGCGAGCGGCCCGAGGATGAAGATCGCGAGCAGGAACAACACGACCTTCCACATGCGTCTCCTATCGGCGGATGCGCGCTCGGGAAGTAGCGCGAGTTGCACCTCCGTGGCCCCAAACTCAATATCGCGAGCGTGAAGCTCCTCTCGTGGAACACGAACGGCCTGCGCGCGGCCGCGCGCGCGGGCTTCGGCGACTGGCTCGCCGACGAGCGGCCGTTCGCGGCGTGCGTGCAGGAGATCAAGGTGCGCCCCGAGGACCTGCCCGCGCAGCTCCGCAATCCGAAGCGCTACCACGCGTACTTCGCGCCCGCGGAGCGGCCCGGCTACAGCGGCGTGGCGACGTTCACGCGCGCGGAGCCCGAGAACGCGGTCGCCGGCATCGGCGCGCCGGAGTTCGACCGCGAAGGCCGCGTGCTCCGCCTGGAGTTCCGCGACTTCGTGCTCGTGAACGCGTACTTCCCGAACAGCCAGCGCGACCACGCGCGGCTCGGCTACAAGCTCCGCTTCTGCGCGGCGATGCTGCGGCTGATGAACCGCTACAAGCGGGCCGGCAAGCACGTGCTCCTGTGCGGCGACTACAACATCGCGCACCGGGCGATCGACCTGGCCAACCCGCGTTCGAATCGCGACAACGCCGGCTTCCTGCCGGAGGAGCGCGCCTGGCTCGACCGCTTCTTCGGCCCGCATGGCTGGGTCGACACATTTCGGTGTCGGAACGGCGAAGCCCCGGGGCACTACACGTGGTGGAGCTACCGGCCCGGCGTGCGCGAACGGAACGTCGGCTGGCGCATCGACTACTTCGCCGCCAACCCCGAGCTCGCGCCGCGCATCGCGCGCGTGCGCCACCAGACCGAGGTGCGCGGCTCGGACCACTGCCCCGTCGAGCTCGTGCTGCGGGCGTAGATGCCGCGCGCGGCGTTCGAGCTCGAGTTCGCGCCGCGCGGCCCGTTCTCGCTGGCGCGCACGTCCGCGCGCTTCGCCCGGCACGGCGACACGGTGAACGTGGCGCACGCGGGCGGCTTCGCGCGCCTGGTGCACGCCGGCGGCGCGCTCGCGCTGGTGCGCGTCGAGGAGATCGGCACGGTGGCGCGGCCGAAGCTCGCCGTGCGCGTGCTCGGCGCGCGCGGTGCCGCAGCCGAAGCCGCGGCCGAACGAGTGCTCGCGCGCGTCCTCGGCGCGGCCGCCGACCTGCGGCCCTTCGAGCGCGCGCTGCGCGGCGACCCGCTGCTCGGGGGGCTTCTGCGCGCGCACCGCGGGCTGCGCATCGCCGGCAGCCTGTCGCTCTTCGAGGCGCTGGTCGGCGCGGTGCTCACGCAGCAGGTGAACCTGGCGTTCGCGTTCTCCATCCGCGCGGCGCTCGTCCTCGCGTTCGGCGAGCGCGCGCGCTTCGCCGGCCGCGAGTGGCTCGCGTTCCCCGCGCCCGAGCGGCTGGCGCAGGCGGGCGAAGAGAAGCTGCGCGAGTTCCGCATGACGCGCGCGAAGGCGGGCACGCTCGCGCGGCTCGCGCGCGCGTTCGCAGCAGGCGAGCTCGCCGAGGCGAAGCTCGCCGAGCTCGACGACGAGGCGGCGATCGCCGAGCTCGTGCGCTGGAAGGGCGTGGGCCGCTGGACCGCCGAAATCGCGCTCTTGCGCGGGCTGGGCCGGCTCGACGTGTTCCCGGCGGGCGACCTCGCCGTGGTGAAGCGCCTGGCGCGGGGTTGGCTCGGCCGCGACGCGCCCGCCGAAGAGCGCGAGATGCGCGCCTTCGCGGAGCGCTGGCGGCCGTGGCGCTCGCTCGCGCTGGTCTACGGGCTCGAGTCTCTGGCGGCGGCCTAGTGAGCGCGGCCGCCGACCCCGAGCGCCTCTGCGACGGCGGACGCCTCGTGCTGTTCATGACCAAGCGGAACGCCGCGATGCGGCTCCTGGTCGGTGCGTGGTGGGCGTCGAACCTGTACTCGCGGGCGGAGCTCGAAGCGGCGCTGTGCGCGGCAAGCTATCGCGAGCTCGTCTTCCCCGGCTTCCCGCCCGCGGCGGCGCACCTCGCGGCCTGGGGGCACGCGGTCCTTGCGCGGCGCTAGATCTGGTAGTCGGGGTCGACGGAGCCGGACTCGTGGTCCTTCTGGCTCACGTGCAGGCGCGGCGGCTCGATCTGGATGCGCGAGTACGGCGGCACCGATTGGTGTAGCCACACGTTGCCGCCGATCACCGAGCCTTCGCCGATCACCGTGGTGCCGCCCAGGATCGTGGCGTTCGCGTAGATCGTGACGTCGTCCTCGACGGTCGGGTGGCGCTTCTTGCCGATGTCGCTGCGGCCGAGCTTGTTCGAGAACGCCACCAGGCCCACGCCCTGGTACATCTTCACGCGGTTGCCGATGGTCGCGGTCTCGCCGATCACGACGCCCGTGCCGTGGTCGATGAAGAAGTGGCAGCCGATCGACGCGCCCGGGTGGATGTCGATGCCGGTCTTGCTCTTCGCGTGCTCCGACATGATGCGCGCCGCGATCGGCGCGCCCAGCTCGTAGAGCACGTGCGCGATGCGGTACGTCGACACGGCGTACGCGGACGGATAGGCCGCGATCACCTCGGCGTACGACTTCGCGGCGGGGTCGGCCCGGAAGGCCGCCTCGACGTCCATGCCGATGCAGTGGCGCACCTCGGGCAGCCGCTCGATGAAGCGGGAGGCCACGTCCGAGCTCGTGAGGCCCGACAGCAAGCCGTGCACGACTTCGAGGTCCGAGTTCAGCCGCTCGACGGGCGTGCGCTCGAACACGATCGAGCGCAGGTTCTCGAGCGCATCCACGACGCGGCCGGTGTCGGGGCACGCCTGGCGGCGCGCCTCGCTCACGGGGTCGTTCTGGTCGCGCTTCGCGGTCAGGTGCTGGGCGATCGTCTCGGTGAGGCTCGCCACGTCGACTCCCTTCCGTTCTCGGCTTCGATCCCCCACGGCCCCAGAAGGTTACGCCCGCCGGGCCCCGTTGTCCCCGCTCCGGTCTCGAGCGAGGTCGATCGGGCCCACCGTTGACGCACGGCGCAAGGGCTCCCCATACTGCGCATCGCCGTCCGGGGGGAAGGTGACCGACTACAGTCACTCGCGGCTTGCGACTTTCGAGGACTGTCCGCGCAAGTTCCGCTTCCGCTACATCGACGACATCAAGGTCGACGGCGAGGGCGTGGAAGCCTTCATGGGCAAGCGCGTCCACGAGATCCTCGAGCGGCTGTACCACCACGTGGCCCGTTTCGGCCGCCCGCCCAGCCTCACGCAGGTGCTCGACCGCTTCCGGACGGATTGGGCCCACGCGTGGCACGACAAGGTCACGATCGTGCGCTCGGAGAACCCGCCCGAGTTCTACCAGGACCGCGGGGCGCGCTGCCTCGAGAACTTCTACCGCGCGAACTACCCGTTCACGAACGGCGAGACGCTGGGCATCGAGAAGCGCATCCAGCTCGAGCTCGACCCCGAGGGGCGCTACCGCGCGGTGGGCGTGGTCGACCGCATCGTGCGCCGCGGCGACGGCGTGTTCGAGATCCACGACTACAAGTGCGCCGGCTACCTGCCGCCGCAGCGGCGCGTCGACGAGGACCGCCAGCTCGCGCTCTACCAGATCGGCCTCGAGCAGACGTACCCCGAGGCGCGCGAGGTCGAGCTCGTGTGGCACTACCTGGTGTTCAACCGCACGCTTCGTTCGAGCCGCACGCCCGAGGCGCTCGACGGCCTGCGCCGCGACATCATCCGGCTCATCGACGTGATCGAGTCCGAGCGCGAGTTCCCGACGAAGCCGGGCCCGCTCTGCCGCTGGTGCGACTACGCCGACCTGTGCCCCGACGCGACCGAGGAAGCGCGCGCCGTGGCGCGGCCGCGCGGCGCAGCGCAGCCGCTGCCGCCCCCGCCGCCGGCAGGCGGCGAGCAGCTCGTCCTGCTCCCGGCCTGAACCCCGTGCGCCGATAAGGGCGCATGGCGCGGCTGGTCTGTCGCTGCATGGGGCTGTCGAGCCGCCGCATCGCCGCGCTCGCGCGCGAGCGCGGCATCGGCGACGTCGAGGCGCTGGCCGAGGCCTGCGGCGCCGGCGGCGGCTGCGGCACCTGCCGGCCCGAGCTGCTCGAGATCCTGGCCGACGTCGCGGGCGCGCCCGTGCTCGAATCGGTGCGCCGCGCGAACCGCGCGCGCAACGCCAGCGAGACGCAGCGGCGCGTGGAGAGCGCGCTGTTCGGCAGCATCGCCGCGCGGCTGCCTGCGGGCGCGCAGGTGGAGCTCGTCTCGGTCGACGGCCTGCGCGTCGAGCTGCACGCCGCCGGCGCGCCGGAAGCCGAGCTGCACACGCTCGTCGCGGAGCGGCTGCGCAAGCTGGTGTGCGCGGAGCTCGAGGTGGTGTTCGCCTGATCGGGTAGACTTCGCGCATGCCCGCCCCGGCTCTGCGCGTCGAGCGCATCCCGACGCTGCGCGACAACTACACGTACCTGATCATCGATCCCGAGAGCTCCGAGGCCGCGGTGGTCGACGCGCCGGAGGCGGCGCCCGTGATTGCGCGCGTTCAAGCGCTCGGCGTGCGCGTCACCAAGGTGCTCTCGACGCACCACCACCCCGACCACAGCGCCGCGAACCCCGAGCTCGCCGCGCACTTCGGCGCGCCGGTGTACGGCCATGCGTCGGACTCGGGCCGGCTGCCCGGCTTCACCAAGGGGCTCGAAGAAGGCGACCGCGTGGCGATCGGGCGCTTGTCGGCTGACGTGCTGTTCATCCCCGCGCACACGCGCGGCCACATCGCGTACGTGCTGGCCGACGCCGTGTTCTGCGGCGACACGCTCTTCGCGGGCGGCTGCGGCCGCCTGTTCGAGGGCACGCCCGCGCTGATGCACGAGGCGCTCAACGTGAAGCTCGCGCGGCTGCCCGACTCGACGCGGGTCTTCTGCGGCCACGAGTACACCGAGAACAACCTGCGCTTCGCGCTCACGCTCGAGCCCTCGAACGAGGCGCTGCAGGAGCGCATGTCGCGCGTGCGCGCGGCGCGCGCCGCGCCGGCCCGCGACTGGCACCAGGCGCGCGAGGCGGAGATGACCGTGCCGTCGACCCTGGCGGAGGAGCGCGCCACGAACCCGTTCATGCGCGCGCATTCCGCGGAGCTCGTCGCGAGCGTGCGCGCGCGCATGCCCGACGCGCCAACCGATCCCGTCGGGATCCTCGGCGCCGTGCGTGCGCTCAAGGACCGATTCTGACCCGAAGCCGTCCGTTCACGAGAGCGCTGCTGCTCCTGGTTCTCTGCGCCGCGACCGCAAGCGCGCACGCGCGCGACGACCTCTTCGTTCCCGAGGACCAGGTGAACCTGCTCGAGGTCGACCGCCACCTGATCGCGGTCGTGGGCGTGGGCTTCGCAGCCGTCGAGACCGACCTCGAGCTCGGCGAGTACGTCATCGCCATGGAGAGCCACGGCGTGGTCGGCATCATCGCGACCAACCACCGGCTGCTCGGGATCCATTCGCGCGCGACCTTCTTCACCGAGCTGCGCTACCGGCTGGCCGAGAAGCCGGTCGACCCGGCCGGCGTGCACGTGGGCGAGCGCATCGCCATGGTCGAGCTGCACACGCGGCTGGTCGGCTTCGCGCCACAGCTGAACCGCTTCGTCGAAATCGGCCTCGGGCCCAACGAGTACCCGCGCCAGGCCCAGGTCGACGTGAACCTCGGCGTGCTGGTGACGCCGCGGCGCGCCATCGGCTTCTCGGCGCGGTCGTCGGGGTTCGTCGAAGTGCTGCTGTCGCCGCAGGAGGTGGTCGAGAGCGCGTCGTTCGGCGACTCGTCGGTGACGCTGATCCTGCCGCACAAGATCCTGATCCTCCGGCTCGGCGACAAAATCTGGTCGAGCTTGATCCGCTGAGCCTGTGCCGGAGAGTTGACGAATAGCGTCACCTGACTGACGCGAACCGTCCGCGAACCCCGCACGAAGACGGCTCGAGCTCGCGACGCTTCGCGCAAGTTCGCGGATTTCCCGCCGCTGTTGCCCGTCCCGCGCTTTGGCACGCGCGATGCTTTGGAACGGGCCCATGCGAATGACCCAGGTCACACACAGGTTGGCGCAGCTCCGCAGTCTCGAGGCGGCGCATCCGGAGACGCTGACGTTGCTGGACCTGGTGGCGGCGGTCGCGGACGCCTCGAGCAGCGAAGAAGAGGTCGTCGCCGTCGTGCACGATCTGATCGAGAGCGGGCGCGTGACCCTGGTCGGGAACTTCCGCTCCCGCGACGTCGGCCACTCGAGCTAGCTCGCTCCCCCGCCGACCCGTAGCGCTTCCGAGAGCGCGGTCACGACGTGGTAGACGCTCGTGGCGTTCTGCGCCGAGGACACGACGCGGCCGTCGCGCGACAGGTGCTCGTGCCAGCCCCCTTCCGGGTCGAGGTGGCGCTCGGCGCAGTAGGCGAGCGCGCGGTCGAGGCGTGCGGGGCTCTCGAGCCCCAGACGCGCGCGCACTGCGAGAGCCTTCACGCGCTCGGTCTGCGGCCACAGGCGCTTGTGCGTTTCGACGGGTCTGCCCGCGCGGTCGACGGCGTCGAGCACGCCGCCGTCCGCGTCGACGCCGTGCAGCTCCGCGAACTCGAACAGCCGCTCCGCCCGCTCGAGCGCGCGGCGGTCGCCGCCCAGCTCGGCGAAGCGGTGGAGCAGCGCGAACCACTCGAAGCCGTGGCCGGGCTCGACGCGCTCGCCCGCGGCGCCTGGCGCCGGCCGCCAGTCGGGCAGGAAGTGCTCGCCCAGCGCGCCCGAGGCGTCGCTCCAGCGCGAGCCGAGGAGCTCGACCAACGCCGCGGCCTCGGCAAGCGCGCCGTCGCCGGGCGCGACCGGGTGCAGCGCCAGGAGCGCCTCCACCAAGTGCATGTGCGGGTTCTGCCGGCGTGGGCCTTCGACCGGGCGCCAGGCGTCGCTCGCGACCTCGGCGAAGCCGCCCGACTTCGGCTCGCGCAGGCGCGCGCGCACCAGCCCGAGCGTTTCGCGGGCCAGGCGCAGCGGCTCGGCCTCGCCGGTGATCCGGTGGTGCTCGGCCAGCGCGAAGATCGCGAACGCGTGGTCGTACAGGTCCTTGCGCGGGTCGAGCGGCTCGCCGGCCGCGGTCAGGCGCGCGAACCAGCCGCCGTGGCGGCGGTCCCAGAAGCGGGACACCAGGAAGTCGAGGCCGTGCGCGGCAGCGCCACGCGCCCACGGCCCGGCGCCGAGCTCGCTCGCGCGGGAGAACGCGTAGAGCTGCCGCGCGTGCACGAGCAGGCGCTTCGCGCCGTCCGGCTCAGGCGAGCGGTCCGCGCGCAGCTGGCTCCAGTAGCCGCCCTGAGCGCGGTCCAGGCCGTGGCGCTCCCAGAGCGGCACGAGCTCGCAGACGAGGTGCTGGCGCAGCGCTGCGCGCGTGAGGCGCATCGGGCTTTGCAGCTTAGCGGCGCGCGGCTAGGCCGGCTCGGGGCTACGGGCGAGCGCCAGGAGCGGCGCCTTCTCGCTGGGGGCGGCCGCCTCGGCCACCAGAGCGCGCACGCAGGGCCGGCAGCCGCCGCAGCCCATGCCGGCGCCACAGGCTTCGGCCACCTGGCGCGGGCTGGTGGCACCCTCGCGGACGAGGCGCCGGATGTCGCGGTCGGTGATCCCGTGGCAGCTGCAGACGATCAAGAGCCTTCCCTCTCGAAGCGGCAGCACGATAGCTCAATTGAGAATGACTTTCAATTGCACCCTGGGAAAGCCGTGCCCGAACGGCGGCCGTTCGGCTACGCTGGCCGAATGAAAAGCGGAAAGTGGACGCGCGCTTGCGCCGTGGGCCTGCTGCTCGCGCTCTCGGCCTGCGGCTACAACACGATCCAGTCGTCCGACGAGGCCGTGAAGGCAGCCTGGGCCGAGGTGCAGAACCAGTACCAGCGGCGCATGGACCTGATCCCGAACCTGGTGAACACGGTGAAGGGCGCGGCGAACTTCGAGAAGGAGACGCTCGAAGCCGTCATCCAGGCGCGCGCCAGCGCCACCAGCGTGAAGATGGACCCGAGCGTGCTCGACGACCCGAACGCCTTCAAGAAGCTCCAGGAGGCGCAGGGCCAGCTCACCACGGCGCTCGGCAAGCTGCTGGTCGTGTCCGAGCGCTACCCCGAGCTCACGGCCACCGCCGGCTACCGCGACCTGCAGGCGCAGCTCGAGGGGACGGAGAACCGCATCGCCGTCGCGCGCAAGCGCTACGTCGACAGCGTGGCCGACTACAACCGGCTGGTGCGGCAGTTCCCCACCAACCTCACCGCCCGCTACCTCTTGCACGCCGAAGTGCGGCCCACTTTCGAGGCCTCGGCCGGCGCCGACAAGCCGCCCGAGGTGAAGTTCTGAGCGGACGCCGCGCGCTCGCGGCGCTCGCCTTTCTCTGCCTCGCGTTCGCCGCCCCCGCGCGCGCGTTCGAGGTGCCGACGCTCACGGGACGCGTCGTCGACCGCGCGGGCATGATGTCGCCCGGCGCGCGCCAGTCACTCGAGCAGTCACTCGCGCGCTTCGAGGCCGAGACGGGCCACCAGATCGTCGTCCACACCACGCCGTCGCTCGAAGGCCTGGCGATCGAGGACTACTCGCTGCGCGTGGCCGAGGCCTGGAAGATCGGCCAGAAGGGCCTCGACAACGGCGTGATCCTGACGATCGCGCCCACCGAGCGCGAGCTCCGCATCGAGCCCGGCTACGGGCTGGAAGGCGTGCTGCCCGACGCGATCTGCCGCCGCATCATCGACGACGTGATCGTGCCGCGGCTGCGCAGCGGCGACGCCGACGGCGCGATCACCGCCGGGGTGCGCGCGATCCAGTCGTTCGCGACGGGCGAGAAGCTGCCCCTGCCGCAGCACCGCGGCGCGCCCGGGGGGGTGAACTGGCTCCA
>Ga0335077_10003519_pt1 | contig 18950 bp, 17 predicted proteins | sample Lox_Sample_31_FD_207151 | JGI IMG/M metagenome (GOLD analysis project Ga0335077, IMG submission 207151) | Soil microbial communities from Loxahatchee National Wildlife Refuge, Florida, United States - Lox_Sample_3.1 | ecosystem: Environmental > Terrestrial > Soil > Wetlands | place: USA...
GAAGGGAGGGCCGAACGTCGGGATACAGGAGTGCATGGTCACCGGGGCGCTCGCGGGCTACAACGCGGCGCGCGTGGCGTTCGGGTGGGACCCGATGGCCCTCCCGAGGGAGACCGTCATCGGGAGCTTCGTCTCGTTCGTGGGCGAGCAGATGAAGACCGAGAAGGGGCTGACGTCTACCTACTCGATGACCAAACCACCCTTCCGGACTATAATGGGGGAGAAGGGGTGGTGGGCCAAGACTGTGCCGGCGGCCGTCGCCGAGGCCAAGGCGAGGGTCGAGAAGGCCGGCCTGACCGGGATAATGGCGAAGACCCTGACGCAGGCGCCTCGGCGCCAGGTCGTCGTCACCGCCGAGAGCGGGAAGGAGTAGCCTTCTTGCCGGACGGCGCCATCTTGCTTGCGGCTGCCTTGACGGACTTTACGATGTTGACGTAGCCTGTGCACATGCACAGGTTACCCGACACTCCCTCTCGGATCTCCTCCTCGGTCGGCCTCGGGTTGTTCTTGAGCAGGTCGTAGGTCGCGAGTATCATCCCCGGCGTGCAGTAGCCGCACTGGAGGCCGTGGTTCTCCCAGAAGGCCTCCTGGATGGGGTGGAGCTTCGAGCCCTCCGTCAGCCCCTCGATGGTGAGGAGCTCGGCGCCCTCGGCCTGCTGCGCGAGGACCATGCACGACTTTACGACCCTGCCGTTCAGCATGACGGAGCAGGCCCCGCACCTCCCGACGATGCACCCGATGTGCGTTCCGGTCAGTCCCAGCTCCTCCCTGATGAAGTAGGACAGCAGTGTCCTGGGCTCGGCGCTCCCCGAGACCCTCTGGCCGTTGACCACGAGGTTGACCTGCTTCGAGGCGGCCATGCTCAGGCGCGCTCCAGGCTCAGCCGGACGGCCCTCTCCACGATGACCTTGACCATCTCCCTCTTGTATGCCGCGTCGCCCCTAAGGTCAGAGAAGGGGCTGGAGGCTGCCGAGGCCCTCGCTCCCGCCTCTTCGATGAGGTCGTCGCGGGGCTTCTTCCCCTCGAGGACCTGCTCCGCCCTGGTAGGCCTGATGGGGGTTGGGCCGACGCCGGCCAGGCCGATTCTCACGTCTGCACAGGCGCCGGACTTTAGGGCGATCGAGGACGCCACGCCGACGATCGCAAAGTCGCTCTTTGCCTTTACGAACTTGACGTATGTCCCGCCGCTCCCGGGCGGGAGGAAGGGGACCCTTACCTCGGTGAGGAGCTCCTCCCTCTTGAGGTCGGTGGTGAACATGTCCTTGAAGAAGTCCTTCGCGCCTACGACCCGCTCTCCGCCCTTTCCGGTCGCAACGAACTCCGCGTCGAGGGCCAGCAGCGCCGCGGGTGTGTCCCCGGCCGGGTCGGCGTGGCACGCCGTGCCCCCGATCGTCCCCCTGTTCCTGACCTGCTGGTCGGCCACCACGCTCGTCGCCTCGGCGAGAGGGCCGCAGAACCTCCTGACGAGGGGGGAGAGCGCGACATCGTTGTGGATGGTCATCGCCCCGATGTGGAGGCGGCCCTTGCCCTTCCTGATGTAGCTAAGGCCGGGTATCCTGCCTATGTCGACGACGTCGGGAGGGCTGAAGAGCCTGAGCTTCATCATCGGTATGAGGCTCTGGCCTCCGGCGAGGACCTTGGCTTCGGGTTTCTCCTCGAGTATCTCGAGGGCCTCCGCGACCGTCTCCGGGGAGTGGAGCTCGAAGGACCTCGGGATCATCTTGCGGTTGCGACAGTTAGAAACTAGATATGCGTTTTGAGGAGAAAAGCCGCGAGAGTCCGGGGCCCCCCGGCCCTGGACCCGCGCCGAAAAAACTCGGGAGAGACTAGTTCTGCCTAGGAATCGTCGCGAAGGCGACTGCCTTCTCGTCGACGGCCTTGGAGCCGATGTCTAGGACCTCGTCCACGGTGGAGACGAAGATCTTCCCGTCGCCCACCGACTCTGTCGAGGCGTTCGCTAGGATTGCGTTGATCACGCCCTGTGCGTCGCTGTCCTTGACGAGGATCTCGAGTTTCAGGCGCTTGATGTACTCCTCCTCGTAGGTCCACCTTCCGTGCGCGAGCACGGTCGTGGTCTCCTTCGAGCGTCCCCTTCCGGCGACCTCCTCTACGGTCAGCCCGGCGACGCCTAACCTCTTGAGGGCCGCGTCGACCGCTTGGAACTTGTCCCTTCGGATTATAGCTTCAATCTTCTTCATCGGCTTGTTCGCCTGCGTGGAGGAGAGCAGACAGATACTTAAGGGTTGCTCGAGAAGTTAACAACTGCATTTCGAACTTAAATAGTCTCCAGACGTTCATCCCTCCGTAGGAAAATTATTGGATGTTTGTTTAGTGACCTTTTATAGACTATAAACAAATGTCTGCTAATAAGGGTTCGTGCTACGGCGTTCAGATTCCTTCGTCCGGGTCCGCATCCCGGGAAGGAGAAGATTCGGCCCTCGACCCACCCCGGAGGATGGATGGGATGACGGCCAAGAGCATGAAGGCCGTCGAGAGGAAGTAGACCTGGTGGATGGAGTCGATGAAGCTCGCGACCCAAGGGGCGTCCGCGCGGGCGACCCCGCCGATGAAGATCGTCTGGAGGTCGGCGATGGGGACGCTCCGCGTCAGGAGGTAGAAGGCTACCGCCACGCTCGTGCTGGACCCTGCGAGGAAGAGGGTGACCGCGGTGCCGGAGGCCAGCCCCCTCTTGTTCGGCGGGACCGAGTTCATGACCGAAGCCCGGTTCGGCGACTGGAAGAGCCCTATCCCGATGCCTATCAGCGTGAGAGGTACGGCCATCTGCCAGAAGCCTATCGTCCTGCCTATGGTCGAGAGGATCAGGAAGCCCGCGCTTGAGACTAGGAGGCCGGCTGTGGCGAAGAGCGTCGGCCCATACCTGTCCGAGAGGAGCCCGCTCGCAGGACCAGAGATGGCGATCGTAGCGGAGAGGGGGAGGAGGAAGATGCCAGCGTGCAGGGGGTCGAACTGCATCGAGGGCCCCTGGAGGTAGAAGGTCAGGACGATTGTGACCGCCCCTCTCGCCATGGAGTTTAGGAAGCTGGCGAGGCTCCCGGCGGTGAAGAGCTTGACCCCGAAGAGCGAGAAGTCGAGCATGGGTTGCTCAGTCCGCCTCTCGATGAAGAAGAAGGCGACGAGGAGAAGGAGGCCCGCGCCCGTCAAGACCACGAACTCCTGGAGGGTCATCGCCGACACGGACTCGAGGGTGATGGCCACTATGAGGGAGGTTAGCCCGGCCGCGAAGGTGATGTTTCCTGGGACGTCTATCTTCTGCCCCTTCGTTATCGTCGCCAGCTCCTTGAGCCTCAGGTGCGACCAGAGGGTGGCGAAGAGCCCGATCGGGATGTTGACCCAGAATATCGACCTCCAGCCCGCGACCGTGGTCAGGACGCCCCCGAGGACAAGGCCGACGAGCGAGCCGATCACTATCGAGACCTGGTTGATGCCCAGGGCCTTGCCGCGCTCGTCCTCGGGGAAGGCGTCCGTGATCATGGCCCCGCTGTTGGAGAAGAGGAAGGCCGAGCCGACCCCCTGGAGGAGCCTGAAGGCTATGAGCTGCTCCCCTGTCTGGGCGAGGCTGCAGAGGGCCGACGCCGCGGTGAATATCGCGAACCCGAGCGTGTAGAGCCTGACCCGGCCGAACATGTCCGAGAGCCGGCCGAGGTTGACCAGGAGCGAGCCCGTGACGAGCTGGTACCCGAGCAGGACCCAGAGGAGGTCGAGGAACGAGGTGGCCTTGAGCTCCCTCGAGATGGTCGGGATGGCGATGAGGACTATGTTGGTGTCCAGGGAAGCCATCAGCGAGCCGAGAGTCGTGTTGGAGAGGACGACCCACTTGTACTGCAAGCTCGCTTACTCCAAGCCCCGTAGCCTGAAGCGGCCCGGGGCGATGCGGGATAAAGCTAGTGAAAAGTCGGTCGACCTCTCGGCGGCGGCTGGATTTAATATCCCGGAGCGCCGAGTCGAGCCGCCTTGTCGGTGCTCGCCTTTGTGATGATGAACGTCAAGGTCGGGACGGACAGGGACTCGGTCGCCAGGCTGAGGAAGCTAGAGGGCGTGAAGGAGGTATACGAGGTCTACGCGGTCTACGACATCGTGGCGCTGGTCGAGGCCAAGGACATGGCCGAGCTCAACCGGATAGTCAACACCGAGGTCAGGAAGATAGAGACCGTCACGAGCACCAACACCATCATCGCAGAAAAGGCCTAGGGCCTGGCGACCTTATTAGACACCGGGCGCGCCTTTCTTTCGGTGGCGTAGTTGCGGCGAGTCGGCCTCGGGATGGGCCTGATCGTTACGGTCCTCGTCCCGGTCGCGCTGCTCCTCTTCAACGTCCTCAAGTTCTCCCAAGCGGTCTCGGCGATATTCCTCCTCAGTGGGCTGTGGGTGCTCGTATTCGGCGCGACGATGGAGGCGAAGGACGAGAGGCTCTACTACTCAGGGTCGGGGATAGTGGTGGCGATACTCTCGACCTTCTACTTCATCGCCTTCCAGTACACGGTCGGGCTCGAGGTGGTGGCGATAGTCGTCCTCGCCATAGCTTCTACTCAGCGGAAGACGTAGGGGATCAGGAATCGGAGACGAAGGGCCCCATGTCGGCCCTTCTTCGCCTGTCTCTTGCTAGCACCGAGACGAGGGCGGCGACGATCCCGAGTACCAGAGTCCCCATCGAGGCCAAGACGAGGTACGAGTACGACGACGTCGCGGAGACCGCGCTGGGGGAGTCGACCACCACGGAGGTGGTCGGCTTGGAGGCTGGGCCTCCCTGCCACGAGCCGAACGAGTAGAGGAATAGGGACGGCGTGGCCTGGAGGGTGACGTTGGCAGAGGGCGGGACGTACACCACCTGGGTCGACCCGGCGTGGACGGTCCCGGACCCGGACGGGGAGGAGTACGCGACGTTGGTCTTGGCGTCGGCCGAGATCGAGAGCTGGACGTAGAAGACGGCGCTTTCGTTGAGAGGGCCAGAGAACCTCAGGTAGACCGAGGAGTTGGTGCCGGAGTACGCCCCCGCACCGGAGCCCACCCACCTCTCGAACTGCCATCCCTGGTTGGAGGAGGCGACGACGTTGGTTGTGCTCCCGGCGTCGACCCAGACCCCCGTCTGGAAGGGCGCGTCGGAGCCAACGGGGACAACGCCGGCGGCGGGAGGCAGGGGGAGGGAGACAGAACCGGCGCTGTTGTCGTTGCCTCCGAGGAAGACCTGGTACTGGTGGGTGTAGGTCGCGCCGACTGACTGCTCCGGGCTGTCAACGACCCCGGTCGTCGCGCTCCCAGATTCGACCCACCTCTCCAGCGACGACCCGTTGATCGTCCCGGTCAGGGAGTAGGAGCTTCCGGCGTCGAACCAGTAGGTCGTCTGGTCGACCGACAGGGGGGAGGTCGTCGCGCTCCCCAAGCTCTCTGACGTTATCTCGGGAGCGGTTGGCAGCGTCCCTCCTCCCACCACGAGGTAGTCGGCCGAGACCTGGAACTGGTGGTAGAGCTGGATCGGGCTTGGAATCCCGTCGGGGGAGTCGACCGGCCATGACTGCCCGCCCCCCGGCGCCCACTGCTCTCCGGCCGCCCCCGAGACGGGCCCCGCGATGCTGGCGGTCGTGCCCACGATCGCGAAGACCACGGTAGGGCTGGTGCCGAGGGCCTGGGTCGCCTGGGCGGGGGAGGAGTTCGCCGAGGCTGATGCTGGCGGGACGAGGTACACCAGCTCCGGGGGCGAGGAGGAAGGGAGCGACCCGCCTCCGACCACCCGGTACGACACCGTCTCCTGGACGAGGTGGTAGTAGGCGTAGGTTGCGTTGGAGCCGGCCTTGAACGTCACGGAGGTTACGAGCGAGTTGCCCGCCTCCCCGAAGCCCCACCTCTCGTACGGGCTGGAGCCGGTCGCGTTTATCGATAGTGTCACCTGCGTGCCTGGGTCGGCCTCGATGAGGGTGGGGGACCCGGCGTCGAGCGAAGCGGCCTGCTGCAGGCCGGCGAGCGTGTAGGCGGCGACGAAGCCCGGCGAGGCGGTGTCAGAGGTTGCGGAGTCGAGGGTGACGGTCGAGGAGGCCGAGTTGATCTGCCCCGTGATGAACTGGTGGGCGGAGCCGTACATCGTTATCCCGTGGGAGGCGAAGGGGAAGATCTGGTCGGTTGTCGTGAACTGGACGGGGCCCTGGGTCTGGTTGATGAAGAGCGGCGAGTTTGGCGTGCTGGTGTCGAACTCGTCGATCCACATCCAGGCCGAAGAGAGGGCGAAGCCCGAGTCGGTGTAGGTCACCTTGCCGACGTTGCCCGAGAACGGGACGACGTGGTACCACTCGGTCATCAGGCCGGAGAAGTAGCCGTTGGAGTTGGAGGGGTTGGAGTCGGTCCCGACGAATGTCGTGGCGCCCTCGCTCGAGAAGGTCGCCTTGGCCGTCGCGCCGGTGTTCCAGTCCTGGGCGAGCATCTGGGCTGTGCCCGCCGAGAATGTCAGGCTGAGGAGGACGTTGTCGCCGGAGTGGACGGCCTTGGAAAACCCGACGAGGCCCGCCCCTCCGTTGGAGGGGAAGACAGACTTGCCGCCGGTCCCGAAGACCTCGTAGCTGAACCCGAAGGTCGGGTCGTATGTCCCGCTCGAGCTCGGCCAGTGATAGGAGATGCCAGCCTGATACCAGTAGCCCGTGGAGGAGAGCCCGTTGATGAGGTAGGCGGGGCCGTAGCCGTCCGCGTCGGTCTGGGCGAGGGCGGTCACGTTGTAGGTCAGGGCGGTCTGCGACTGGGTGAACGTCATCCCCATCTGCTCGTCGTAGTTCGGGTTCAGGGCGGGGGCGAGGGGGGCCCCCGACTGGGCGGAGGAGAAGCCCATCGAGGCCGGGTGGGGCGAGAGGTCGACGTGGGAGGCGGGCGCAGGCGGCCCGAGAGAGGGGGCCAAAGGGAGGAGGATGAGGGCCGCGACGAAGGGGACGGGCCACCCCCTCCGCTGGGGGCCGAAAATCATCAACTTCCTTCCCAGATTAGAGGACAAAGGACACTCTTAAGGTTCGCCTAGCTTTCGTCGGGGTCTTTGCGGGACAGCTCAATAGAGTGTGTCCATCGCTAGCCTCTCCTCGTCGGAGAGGCGCTTTGCCGCCTCGCTCTTCGGGAAGAACTCGCGGACCACCTTCCCGTCCCTGACGGAGTAGACCCTGTCGCACCTCGCCACGACGAGCGGGTCGTGGGTGACCAGGATGAAGGTGACCTTCTTCTCCTTGCGGAGGGTCCAGATCAGGTCCATAAGCGCCTTCGCCGACTTGGAGTCGAGGTCGCCCGTCGGCTCGTCCCCGAGGATCAGCGCGGGGTCGTTCGAGAGGGCGCGCGCCACCGCCACCCGCTGCTGCTCCCCTCCGCTCAGCTCCGCGGGCATGTGCTTTGTCCTGAGGGAGAGCCCCACGGTCCCCAAGAGCTCGGACGCATGGTTGGCGCGCTCCTCCTTCGAGAGTCCGGCGAGGCCCATGGGGACCTCGACGTTCTCGAGCGCGTTGAGGGTCGATATCAGGTTGTAGAACTGGAAGACGAAGCCGATGGTCTTGAGCCTGTACTCGGACAGGCGGCCGTCGTCGAGGCCCCCGAGGTCGACGCCGTTGACGACGACCTTGCCGTGGGTCGGCCTGTCAAGGCCTCCGATGACGTTGAGGAGGGTTGTCTTGCCCGAGCCCGAGGGCCCGATTATCCCGATTATCTCGCCGCGCGCGATCGTCAGGGTGACCCCGTCGAGGGCGGTGACCGAGAGCCTCCCGCGCTTGTACTTCTTGCTCACGTCGACGACCTGGACCACGACTGGCCTCCCGTCGGGGGCTGCGGCCGCCTTGTCCGCGGGCTTCTCGCCGTCGACCTTGGCAGAGGCGCTAGACATGGCGGAGTGCCTCCACGGGGTCCATCCTCGAGGCGCGCCACGCAGGGTAGATCCCCGAGAGGAGCCCCACGACCACGCCCAGGCCGAAGCTCAACGCTATGGTGCTCAGCGTAACCCTCGGGGTCAGGGCCCCCCGGAAGAAGCCTCCGAGGGCTCCGCCGCCGGCCGTGGCGGAGCTCGCCGCGCCCGTGACGTAGGGGAGGGCGAGGCAGATTGAGACGCCTATCGCCACCCCGATGACGCCCCCTATCACCCCGATGAGGAAGGCCTCGCTCATGAACATGGACATCACCTGTCCCTTCTTCGCCCCTATCGCGCGGAGGGCGCCTATCTCGCGCGTCCTCTCGGTTATTGACATCATCATGGTGTTGACCACCCCGAACCCGCCGGCGAGGAGGGCGGCGAGGCCGATTATCGTGAAGAAGGTCGTGAGGGTCCCGGCCAGGGTCGCCGCCGGTGCGGTGAACGTCGATGGCGCCACGACCGAGACCCCCGGCAGGGAGGCCGTTATCTCGGAGGAGACTTGCTGGACCTCCTGCGGGTACGTCGCCTTGACGTAGACCTCGGAGATCAGCCCCGCCCTGTTCGTCAGCGCCTGCGCGGCGGAGAGAGGTATGTAGGCGAACCTCTCCCCGAAGGCGTTGCCCGTCGAGTAGATTCCCACGACGGAGAACTCGGTGACGCTGGTGCTGTTCGGGCCGACCCCGACGACCGAACCAACCGAGAGGTCGAGGTTGGCGGCCAGGGTCTGGCCGACTACTATCTGGTTGCCGGCGGCGGTCGAGTTGGAGAGCGTCGAGCCGTTGACTATGTTCAGCCCCCCGGTGGCCTTTCCGTAGGTCAGCGGGTCTACGCCCGTGAGGAAGGCAGCGTCGCCGCCGACGTAGCCGGTCGACGAAAGGGTGGGGGATGCCACGGCGACGCCGGTGAGGTTCCCGATCGAGTCGACTATGGACTGGTCGAGGGTGTCCGAGGAGCTGAAGAGGGCGCCGACAGCGGAAGCGGCTCCGCCGCCGCCCCCGCCGAAACCGCCGCCCCCTCCGCGGAACCCTCCGAAACCACCCCCGCCGCCGAACCCACCGAAGCTCGAGGGGGCGGCCGTCCTGCCGGTGGCGTTGACCACCGTTATCTGCGCGGGTGACAGCGTATTGATGAGGGCGGTGGCTCGGGCAGAGGTCCCTGTGGTGAGCGAGAGGAGGACGAGGATTAGCGCGACGCCGATCACTATGCCGGAGACCGTGAAAGCAGTCCTGAGCCTGCGCCTCCGCAGGCTCTTCATCGCCATTCCCATCGAGGAGGACATTTTTCGGGCACCGGTTCCGGATGACTTGCCGCGGGTGGAGCCACTTCGGACTCCCTATGATATATAATGGGATTGGTGCGGTCCCCTATGGGAGGCGGCGTGAAGCCCGAGGGCCGGCCTGATGTCGTCGTGAGGAGGGCGACCCTCGGCGACATCGAACAGATGGCGACGAACATGCAGCTTGTCGCCGACGAGGGGAGGTACCTGTGGGTGGAGAAGGTCACGGAGGAGACGAAGGGGATGCTGAAGAGGATGATAGAGGACAAGGGCTGCCTCGCCCTTGTCGCGGAGGCGGGGCGGGGGCGGCAGAGGAAGCTGGTCGGAAGCCTGACCCTCGGGAGGTACGGCCAGACGGTCAAAAAGTCGCAGCACGTCAGGGTCCTTGCGATGCTCGTCATCGGCGGCTACAGGGATATGGGGATCGGGTCGAAGCTGATGGAGGAGTCGGTGAGGTGGTCGAAGCGGCAGCCCGGGGTGGAGAAGGTCATTCTTGGCGTGTTCTCCAACAACGGGAGGGCGCTCGGGCTCTACGAGAAGTTCGGGTTCAAGGTCGAGGGCGTGAGGAAGGACCACTACTACATCGACGGGAAGCACGAGGACGAGATCGATATGGCGCTCTTCGTGAAGGGCCCGAGGGCTTGACCCGAGAGAACGTTTAAACTCGAAGAATGGCCCGAAGGGAAGGATGCCCGGGCTGCGGGTCGAGGGCCTCCTGAAGAGGTACGGCGACGTCGTGGCGGTCGACGGCGTCTCGGTGGACTTTGGCAAGGGGACGCTCACGACCCTCCTCGGGCCGAGCGGATGCGGGAAGACGACGACGCTCAGGTGCATCGCGGGGCTGGAGAGGCCAGACAACGGCACGATAACGATAGGCGGGGTCACGGTCTTCGGCGAGGGGGTCGACGTCCCACCGGAGAAGAGGAAGATCGGGCTCGTCTTCCAGTCCTACGCGATCTGGCCGCACATGAACGTCTTCGACAACATAGCGTTCCCCCTCAAGGTGAGGCACGCGTCGGGCACGGAGATCGGGGAGAGGGTCAGGAGGGTGATGGACATGGTCCAGCTCTCGGGCCTGGGCACGAGGGCGGCGACCCAGCTCAGCGGGGGGCAGCAGCAGAGGGTGGCGCTCGCGAGGGCGCTCGTCTTCGACCCGGAGGTGCTCCTCCTCGACGAGCCCCTGAGCAACCTCGACACGAGGCTGAGGGACATCGTGAGGGTCGAGCTGCGGGAGATCCAGAGGTCGCTCGGGATAACGACGGTCTACGTGACCCACGACCAGTCGGAGGCGCTCTCCATCTCGGACGAGGTCGCGGTGATGAAGGCGGGCAAGGTGGTGGCGCTCGGCCCGCCGAGGGAGATCTACTCGAGGCCCGGGCTCGGGTTCGTCGCTTCCTTCGTGGGCAGGGCGAACATCGTCCCAGGCAGGCTCGCCTCGGCGAGCGGGAGGGACGCGGTCGTCTCGACGGGGTTCGGGGACGTGGCCTGCGTCCTAGGGGGAGGGGAACCGCCCGAGCCGGGGGACCGGGTCCTCCTGACGGTAAAGCCGGAGAGCGTGGTCGTGAGCCCTGACGGGGGGGAGGGGGCGAACGCCTTCGAGGGGAGGGTGGAGTTCACCTCGTTCTTCGGGGCGTTCTCCGAGGTCCTGGTCTCGGTAGGGCGCGAAGGTGGGGAGAGGCAGAGGGTGAGGGCTGTAAGAGCGTCGGAGGGGACCTCGTTCGCGGACGGGCAGAGGGTCTCCGTCCTATTCCCGGCGCAGAGCTGCTTGGCGATGGCGGACGACGGGACGGTGGACCGCTACTCGCTCCCACCCGGCAGTTAGTTTAGACTAGACCAACCCTTAAATGAAAGACAGGCCTCGAAAAGGCCATGCGAACTCGTCGTGGGATCTCCCCCATCGCCGCGGCCGGGGCCGTTGTTGTGATTGTGATCGTGCTGGTAGGAGCGTTCATCGTCCTGTCGTCTTCATCGTCCAGCACCACTACGAGCTCCTCGACCTCGACCACATCGACGACGACCAACAGCAGCTCCACCACCTCGAGCTCCTCGACGACCAGCTCCACGACGTCGACGACCAGTTCAACCTCGACGTCCTCGGTCGACCCAGACGCGGCGATCTACCAGCTCGCCCTCAAGGAGGGGAGCGTGACGGTCTACGGGAGCCCGACGGCGCAGCAGTTCGCCAACATAACGACCGCGTTCAACGCCAAGTACCCGGGCATCACGGTGAACTACGTCAACCTCCAGCCGCCGCAGGCGACCCCGAGGATCAACTCCGAGCTCGCGACGCAGGGGTACAGCGCCGACATGGCGCTCCAGGCCGCGACGGCAGTCTACCCTCTAGAGCAGCAGGGCGACGCGATGCCGTACGTCTCGCCCTACACGAGCCAGTTCCCGAAGGCGGTCCTCGACCCGCTCAACCAGAGCACCCCGATTATCGAGCTGGCGCTGGGCTGGGCCTACAACACCCAGATGATAGCGGCCGCCAACGTCCCGACGACCATGGCCCAGGTGGCCAACGCACAGTTCGCCGGCGAGGTCGTGATGAACGACCCGACGACGGGGACTGCGTTCACCCAGTACTGGGCGTCGCTCGCCCTGGCGCTGGGCAACTCCACGGTCTACACCTTCCTCCAGAACCTAAAGGCGGCGGTCAACCCTGTCATCCTCCCCACCACGACCAGCTGCGCGACGGACGTCGCGAGCGGGGCGCACGCGATATGCCTGGGTGCATACATGCAGGAGGCGGCCCCCGACATCCAGGCCGGGTCTCCCGAGAAGTTCCTGAACATCACTGGCCTCCCGCTGATGATAACGCCGTCCAACGCGATGCTCATCAAGAACGCTCAGCACCCCAACGCAGCGAAGCTCCTCGCGGACTTCATGGCGTCGCCCGCTGGCCAGACGGCGTGGGGGAACGTCAACGTCAGGACCCCGGTCAGCCAGGCGGTGACCGCGACGTGGAGCCTGACCTCGGAGCTCAAGAACTTCGACCCGGGCGCGGGGCCCCAGATCTACTTCCCCACGCCGACGGTGGCTGCGACGGCGACAGCCTGGGCGTCTACCTTTGCCTTCCTAAAGTCGTAAGCTGACGGCGGGATGAGCGCGCCAGGCCAGCGGTCGAGGCTGGGCGGCCTCCCCGGCGTCGCGCTGGTGGTCGGGGTCGCCGTCCTCGGCGTCTTCATCGTCTACCCCGTCGCGTTCACCCTTCTGAGCAGCTTCTGGAGCGGGGAGCCCGGGCTCCCGGGGCACTACACCCTCGCGAACTACGCGACCCTCCTGGGGAGCGGGGTGACCTACGCCACGGTGGTCAACACCTTCGTCCAGGCGGGGAGCTCGGCGCTCATCGGCGTGGGGATGGGGACGCTGCTCAGCGTCATCACCGTGAGGACGGACACGCCCCTCAGGAGGGCGCTCTTCTACCTCCCGTACCTGCCCCTGGCGTTCCCCGTCCTGGTGGCGAACCAGGCCTGGATCTACCTGTTCGAGGAGAGGGTCGGCCTGATGAACATCCTCTTCGGCGACCTGGGGCTCTCGAAGACGACGTTCAACATCTACAGCTGGCCGGGGATGGTCTTCGCCAGCGCGATGGCGCTCACCCCGATCTGCTACCTCATCATCTCCGCCGCGATGAAGAACATGGACGCCACCCTTGAGGAGGTGAGCAGGGCGTCGGGGTCTGGGGTGAGGGACACGCTCCTCAGGGTGTCCCTGCCGCTGATGTCGCCGAGCATACTCTCGGCGTTCCTGCTGTCTTTCACCCTCTCGGCAGGCTCGTTCGAGACCCCGACGATGATCGGGATACCCGCGGGGATTAGCGTGATGATGTCGTCGGTCTACGACAACGCGGACGCTGTCTCCCCTCCGAACTACTCGGCGGCGAGCACGGAGTCGGTCCTCCTCCTGGCGATAATCATGGCGACGGTGTACCTCTACAACAGGTCGCTGAGGAGGTCGAGGAGGTTCGAGGTGGTCTCGGGCAGGGGCTACTCGGGCGGGAGGGTCCTCGCGCTGGGCAGGTGGAGGTACCTCGCCGTCGCGGTGATGGTCGGGTACCTTGTGCTCTCGACGGCGCTCCCGGCGTTCACGATCGTCGTCCTCTCGCTGGTGCCCATCTGGCTCCCGAACGCGCTGTTCGCCCACCTCAGCTTCAAGAACTACCAGTTCCTCCTGTCGAGCGCCTCGGGCGCGTACCCCGCGCTCCTCAACAGCCTCGTCACCGCGGTCGTCGCGGCCTCGGTGATCACGGTCGTGGCCCTGGCCGTCCTCTTCGTCTCACGCAGGACGAGCGTGCGAGGGAGGGGGCTCCTCGAGGGGCTGGCGATGTTCCCGATCTCCATGCCGTCGCTGGTCATCGGGTTCGGGCTCCTGTGGGCGTTCCTCACCATCAAGACAGGCCTGTACGGGACGCTCGGCGTGATGGTCATCGCCCTCTCGGTAGCCCTCCTCCCCCAGGGGGTGAGGGCGCTGAGCGGCGGGGTGATCCAGATACAGACCGACCTCCAGGAGGCCGCGAGGGCGTCGGGGGCGAGCGTCGGCTCGACGGTGAGGCGCATCTTCTTCCCCCTGGTCAGGTCGAGCCTGGTAGCCGCCTGGCTCTACGTCTTCATAGGAAGCTTCACGGCGCTGGGGGCGGTCCTCTTCCTCGGGGGAGTCCACAACCAGCTCTTCTCCATCTTCCTGTGGAGCCTCTACTCCAGCGGGAACCTCGGCGCCTCGGAGACATTCGCGGCGGGTTGCGTCCTCCTCCTCGTGATCATGGTGGCGGCCATCACGGCGATGGTCCTCCTCCAGAGGAGGCTCGAGAGGGGTGCCAGGACCGAGGCCGTCTACTGAGCGCTAGGGGCCGTCTCGCGCATCCTTTTGACCAGCGGGGCGTCGACGTCGACCCCGGTCCGGCGGAGGAGCAGGACGACCGCGCCGAAGGCGGGCCGGAGCTTGGGCTCGACCACGTGGGCCTTGGGGACGGAGGCGTGTATCGCCTTGACGAGGGGGCCGAGGATTGGCTCGCCTGCGTTGAAGACGCCGCCGTTGAGCGAGACGCCGAGCTTCGACCTCGTCATCTTCAGCTTCGAGGCGGCCACCACCACCAGCTCGGCGAGGATCTCGCCCTTCTCGCGGAGGATCGCCCGGGCGACGGGGTCGCCCGCTCTCGCCGCCTCGCCCGCCACGCTGGAGAGGGAGGCGACCTCGGACACCGACATCTGCTCGGCGTAGACTCTCGCGATTATTCCTTGGGGCTCGTCCACCCGCATCCTGGCCATTATCATCCTGAGGAGCTTTGTCTTGGGGCCTCGGCCGTCGTAGTCCCTCATCGCTGCGTAGAGGGCGTCCCTCCCGATGTCGTAGGCGCTGCCCCTGTCGTCGACGATGTGCCCCCAGCCCCCGACCCTGACCATCCTTCTCCCGGCGGAGGTCTGCGCGGCGGCGACGCAGCCCGTCCCGGCGATGAGCGTCACACCCGGCTCGTCCACGAAGGCGCCGGTGACCGCGGTCCTCCAGTCGTTGACGACCAATGGGTCGGACTTGGTGAGGCCCATCGAGCGTATCGCGTCTGTCATCAAGGACATGTCCTTGGGGGAGTCGAGGCCGGCGAGCCCGAAGCACGCCTCGACGTCAGGCGCCTGCATCCCGGACTGGGCGAGCGCGCCATCGAAGGCGGACCTCAGGGAGGAGACGGCGCTCGGGAGGCCGACGTCGTGGAAGTTGGAGCGGGCGCCCGACCCCGAGCCGAGGAACCTGCCGCTCTCGTCGCACAGGACGCAGGTGGTCCTCGTCCCGCCTCCGTCGAAGCCTGCGTAGAGCGTCGCCATACCTAGGCCGCCTCCACGTACTTGCCCGGGTTCATGATCCCCTCGGGGTCGAAGAGCTTCTTGATCCCCTTCATCAGCCTGAGGGACTCGGTGGCGTCGTGGGCGGCCATCTGCTCCCTGAGGAGCCCGGCCTTCTGCGTCCCCACGCCGTGCTCCCCGGTTATCGAGCCGCCCATCGCTATGCCGTACCTGCATGTCTCCTCGAAGGCGCGGAGGGCGGCGGCGCGGCTCTTGGGGTCGGCCTGGTCGTAGAGGATGCAGGGGTGGACGTTGCCGTCGCCCGCGTGGCCGTTGACCAGGATCCGGAGGCCGTGCTTGGCGGCTGTCTCCTTGACCTTGGAGAGGTAGTCGCCAAGCTTCTCGATGGGGATGGAGACGTCCTCGACCTGGACGGCCTGGCCGAGGCCGCGGATGGCCAGGTACGCCATCGCCCTGACCTGGTAGAAGGCCTCGGCCTCGTCGTCGTCCTTCGCCACGAGGACCTTCCCGGGGCGGTGGCGGCCGAATATCTCCATGGCCGCCGGGAGGGAGGGCTCCTCGACGTCGACGATCAGGGTGGCCTCGGCCTCGTCCTGCCCGGAGCCCATGGTCTTGTTGAGGGCTTGGATGGTCTCCCTGTCGAGGAACTCGAAGATGTGGGGCATTATCTTGGCGGCCTTGAGCTCGCATATCGCCTCGGTGGCGGAGCGCCAGTCGTCGAAGGTGAGCAGGAGGCGCCTGGGCTTGGAGGCGGGGATGGGGATGATCTTGAGGCAGGCCTCGGTCACCACCGCGAGGGTGCCCTCGCTGCCCACCACGAGGTGGACGAGGTCGAAGCCCGCCCTGTTCTTGGCGAGCGGCTCACCGAGGTTGGCGGCCCTGCCGTTGGGGAGGACGACCCGGAGCGAGACCACCCAGTCCTTGACGGTGCCGTACTTGACGCACCGAAGCCCGCCGGACCCCTCGGCGACGGCGCCGCCCACCGTGCAGAGGGAGCTGCTGGCCGGGTCCGGCGGGAAGAAGAAACCGTCCTTGGCGAGGCGCTTGTTCAGGTCCTCGAGGGTGATGCCGGCCTGGGCTCGGACGTACCAGTTGACCGTGTCGACCTTGAGGACGGCGTCCATCCTCCTCGTGTCGAGGATTATGGCGCCCTTGGAGACCGCCGCGCCGGTGAGGCTACTGCCGGCGCCCCTGGGGACCAGGGGGATTCCTCGTCTCGCCGCCACGGCGACTATCTTCCTCACCTCCGCTTCGGAGCCCGGCCTGACCACCACCGCTGGCGTCGCGCGGTAGCCGGCCATGTCCTCGGAGTACTCGCCGAACTTCTTTTCGTCAGAGACGACGTTCTCGGTTCCGCTTATCCTAGCGAGGTCGGCCCCGAGCCCGCCTGAAGCCCTCCGCTTGGGCGTGCCAGACACCCCCTATGCGAATATCCCCAGGACGGCGTCGTCGGCGAGGGCGACCGCGTAGCCCGCGATCCCCCGGATGTCCCTGAGGATGAGCGAGAGGCGGTATGCGTTCTTCTCCTCGTATGAGGCGGGGAGCTTGAACCCGCTCTCGTAGAGCTGCCTGACCTGCGGCATCTTCAGGAAGACCGCGTTTGCAGAGGCGATGTCCCTCGAGAGGAGGGCCTTCAGCGCGAGGGACTGCATCTCGGCGGTGGCCTTCGCCATCCTCTGCACGACCGACACGTAGTCGCGGTCTGGCCTCTGGGTCAGGGCGGCGACGTGCTGCCCCACCCACATCGAGTAGTAGGCTATCCTCCCGAGCTCCCTCGTCGCTATCGTCATTACGATGACCTGGGAGACGTCGTCGAGGCTCATCTCCTCCCTGAGCTGCCTGCTCTTCGCCGCCTGGAAGGCGAGCCTCATCATCAGCCTGTACGTCTTGGTGCTGTCCGCGCCCCTGGCGAAGGCGTCCTTCGCGAGGGCCGAGTCCCCCGCGTCGAGGGCGGTGACCGCGTCCCTCAGGACGGCGGCGGAGGTCGCGGAGAACCTCTCTATGGTCTCGAGGAGGCTGAACTTGGCGGGGTCGATCAGGTTGATTAGGTCGACGTGGTCGGAGTAGTCCTCGGAGACCTCCACCCCCATGATCCCCTCGATGGTCTGCCTGACCATCTGCCTGTGCCTGGGCTCCATCTTGTTGCTCGAGGAGAAGACGCGGGTCACGTCGTTCCCCTGGATGTACGAGGCCGTTATGGCGAGGTCGAGGAACCTCTGGTCCTTCAGCTGGTCGATGTCTATGGTTCTCGAGTGAGCCTCGTGCCTCGAGGTGGTCGGGGTGATTACGAGGCTCCCCTCGTCCAGCTCGGTCGAGACGAGGTCCCCCTTTTTGAGGTTGAGCCGCTCGACCCACTCCTTGGGCACCGTCACCATGAACGTGCCGCCGGCCGTAGACTGGATCTTTCGGACTTGCACGATGGCGCTATTTTCGCCGTGGATTATAAAATAATCGTAGAAATATGTTTTCTACATGTTTTCTGTATAAATCGATATCTATGGATATAATGTACGAAGTGTATGCAAATCCTTAAGACCATCGGACGGGAAATTCACTGCAATGAATGCTCAACTCGACGGGAAGCTGAAGACGACGGAGCGGCAGCCCACCGAAGAGGAGAAGGCGGCGCTTCGGGCCAAGGCCGCAGTCTACGCGTTGCTGAACAGGCCATCTCCGCCTTTCTAGACAAGTTCCGCCTTCGCAGCGACAGAGCTACCTTGCTAGTACTCCCTTTGGTAGCACGGCCATGATGTCGGGGTGCTTCTTCCTTATCGACTGCTCCGAGAGGGGAAAGAGGCCGCTCCTAATCGCTCTCCTGACGTTGTACCTGATGAACTGTTTGTACTTCGTGTCGCCGATGTAGGCGAGGACAGCCTCGGTGGCGGTCGCCTCGTCCATCCCCTTGACCGTGGTGAAGTACGGGGCGAGTATCAGCCAGATCACGCGGTGCCTCCCGTCGGTGATGGGGTGCTCGAGGAGGCGCTTGATGTAGTCGAACTGGTTCTGCTGGCGGGGAGGCGGCCGGGGGACGAGCGGCCGGAACTCCTCGACCAGCCCCTGGACGAACTCGGGGACAGGAGCGGACCTCAGCGCCCTCATGCCCGAGGTCATCAGGCCCTGGACGAGAGCGGCGAAGAGGTCTCTGACATCGTTGACTGTGAGGTAGACCTGCCCGCCGGAGAGGCGCTGGTTGACCAGCTTCCACCTGGCCTCTCTCGTCAGCTCGTACTCGGTGGCGACCTCGACGTAGTTCTGGAAGGGACAGGTTATCACCGTCCGGCTCCCTCCGCCCCGCTGTGCCTCCGAATCGAACCTCAGCTCGAGGCCGGCCGCCTCCTTGAGGAGGGCGGCCATCTGCGCGGTGGGCTCCTTGATGAAGAAGGTCTTGGCGCGGGCGGCCTCTGTCCTGGAGAGAGCGAAGGTGAGGAAGGGCTCGTTCTTCGAGGCGAGGACGGCGACGAAGTAGCTGTAGAACTCGATGACGTCCTCGGGGCTCTTGGTGTCCTTGCTCCACCTGTCGTAGGACTCGTAGTTGAGCTTCCGGACGTTCTGGACGTCGAAGTTTGGGTTCTTGATCGCGAGGTTGACCCGGTACTTGGCCTGGGCGAGGATGGGCTTGTAGACAGACTGGACGACCTCGTCGAGGGGGTAGGCGAGGAGGAAGTCCCTTGCGGACCTGAGGAAGGGGTACTTCACGAGCTTGGGGTCTACGTTCAAGACTAGCCTCGGTGCTTCTTTCACGTCCGCCGCGGATGGTGATATGTATTGTTCTGGGGCCTGCCCCCTCGCGCTCAAGCCGAGTACGCGGAGACACTCCAGGCGGGGTATTATCCCCCGATGTCGCCGGGTGGAAACCCTTTACGCCTCGACGCCGTGGTAGCGCCCGGTGCGCCATGGAGGAACCCGGCCCGGTCTCGTCGTTCCTCACCGAGCTCGTCGAGCCCTGGTATCTGTCGCTCTCCGACCCTGCGGGGAGCCAGGCCACCGCCCTGCGCGGCCTCCT
>Ga0335077_10003521_pt1 | contig 18944 bp, 20 predicted proteins | sample Lox_Sample_31_FD_207151 | JGI IMG/M metagenome (GOLD analysis project Ga0335077, IMG submission 207151) | Soil microbial communities from Loxahatchee National Wildlife Refuge, Florida, United States - Lox_Sample_3.1 | ecosystem: Environmental > Terrestrial > Soil > Wetlands | place: USA...
GCATTTCAAAACTCGAACCAGCTTCCCGACTTATGGATTCGCGGTCACACTTTGCTGGACCTGCAAATCATCGAGCAAGTCCGAATCCGTATAAACATCGTGATTTTGGTCGAGCGCCTGCAGATCACTGACGGCAGTGCCCGGCTCGGCTACGGTTGCAACGGTGTTGTGCGATACATGTGTTCTCACTTCTTCCAGGCGGAACACGGTCGCGCCCACGAGCACCATCGCCGCCAGGGAAGCGACGAGCGCCGGACGGCGCACCCATGCAAACCAGCGCGACGGCGGTTTCTGCGCCTCTTCACGCAAGCGAGCTTGCAGGCGAGTATCGAAATAGGGCGAGGGCTCTGGCGCCTGCCATTCGTCGAGCAAGGCCATCGTCTTGCGAAAATCACCCAGCGTCCCCGCGCACTCGGCGCAGGAGCGCAGGTGATCGTTGACCTCTGGCTCGGCGGCGATGACTCCGGCGGCCAGGTCCGGAAGCAGTTCGCGAATTTCAGTGCACTTCATTTTCGTTTCCCTTCGCCAATCGAAAACTTGTGTGGACCGGACACTCTTGTCCGGCGCTTGTTAAACAAACTCTTTCAGCTGCTGCCGCAACGTTTCATAGGCGCGGAACAGCAGCGACTTGGTGGCTGATTCACTTAACTTCAAAACTTCGGCAATCTGGCGGTAATCCATCTGCTGGTACTTATGCATCAGGACCGCCATTCTTTGTCTCTCCGGCAGCGCCTCAACTTTCTCGCGGATGGCTTTCAACCGCTCGCGCCGCAAAATCTCCTCTTCCACATTCGGCTTCTTGTCGGCCAAGTCCGGCGCCTGTCCGGTTTCTTCATCGGTCTCGTCCAGCAGCATCGTATTCTCGGGACGCTCGTGCCGGGTGTCGCGGATGTAGTTCATCCCCAGATTGGTCGCAATACGATACAACCAGGTGGTGAACTTGGCGCTCGCCTCGTAGCTCGAGCGCGAGCGGTACACCCGCAGAAAAACTTCCTGCGCCAGGTCTTCCGCCGCCGCCTGACTGCGCGCCATGCGATACATAAAATTGATGATCGGCCGGCGGTATTTCTGTACCAGAAAATCGAAAGCAGAATTATCTCCGGCTTTGACGCGAAGCATGACTTCAGCGTCAGTCAGCTCGCCCGCGACCGGATCGGCCACCGCAGCAGACGAACGAATGCCCAGAGTGGGCAACCCGTAATTGAGCGCCACACTACTCACATCAGAATTAACCCGCTGATCCTCAGAAAGTTGCGAAATTTCTTGCTCGGAATCCGGCGCGTAAGCTCCTTCCGGAGAAGGAGTTACGGGCGGAGCTGCGGGTTTGTTTTTCTTCCACATCAAGGCTGAAATTGAATGTAGCGGACGATTGTACCTGTGCCCCTGAGCCCGGCGAGCGTCCGGGATCAGAGTATTCGGGCCTGCTTGACAAGAGGTAGCGTATCACGGGCTGAGGCCAGGGTTTCGTTCTTCATAAAGCTGTCGATTTCGCCCTGCCCCGTTCGACTAAATGGTAAGAGGCTGAATACCCGGTTCTCACGGTGGAGGGAACGTCAATGAAAATCGCGGTCGATTTCACAGCAAAACTGCAGAAGAGCCCGAACAAAGGCGGATGGACTTACCTGGTTTGGCCGGATTCGGTGAAGTTTTTCGGAACCCGCGGATTGGTGAAAGTTCAGGGCACGATCGATGGCCACCCATTCCGAAGCTCATTCATGGCCTTGGGCAATGGAACTCATAAGCTGCCGGTCAGGGCGGATGTGAGAGAGGTCATCGGTAAAAACGTCGGCGAGTCTGTCGCGGTCAGGCTCGAGAAGCGGTTGCGATGATCGCCGCAATCGACTGTGTTCCCCGTCCGGCCCGGTTCTCGCGGTCTCCAAGGTTGCGCGAGCGCCCGCGCAAGGTTTGCTAGAATATGGCTTCTTGTTTTTAGCTTTAGTGGGCGCTTAACTTTAGTGGGATTCTCTAAATCCTGCTGATTCAACAGGCTTTAAGCGAACGAACTTAGGCAAGACACCCCGAAAGGGGATGAGATTTTGCCTAAGTTTTGCCTAAGTTTTTTGCTACTGGTTACCCTGCTCTGTGCACCACTTGTGCACCAAGCTCAGGCTCAAACAGACCATTTGCCGCCTCGTGTAGAAGCTGCATTGACGCCGCTCTACAGCGCAGCATCGGTATCGTTCGTGAACCCGAATACCTATTTTGAGTGGGGTTTCATTTACAACACGGACGGTAATCCCGGCTCAATCGAAACCAGCCACGACAACGAGATGCATGAGCGTGTTCTCGTCTATTCCAACACTGCGGGGATTGTACACACGCATCCGCATCGCGCTGACCCGCGCCCTTCAGCGGCGGATGTCAACATCGCGAAAAGCGCCCATATTCCTAACTGGGTTCTGAGCGAGAGTGAGCTTTGGGTCGCAGAGCCGAATGGAAAGGTTGTGAAAGTCGCTGACGTGGAGTGGCATGACAACAAATTGATAATCACCTATCGAAACTAGGAACTTTTTTCCTATTGACCGGCTTTAGCTCTTTTTGAGATAAGTTAGAAGTCTCGGAACGGCACGGCAAGGCGTGGCACGGCAAGGCGTGGCCAGGCAGGGCATGGCGAGGGATGTAGGTAAGATGGAAGCGTCGCTCGGGAATATCGGGCGCGTTTTTTATTTCGCGGCTTTGGATTGCAGGTACGCAAGCCCTGCCTGCAATGAGGCGTGTTGATTTTGAACGTAAGAAATACGGTCTCCTTCCCACGCCTCAATTTCTGCCTGAGGTGTCCCGCCAGTCAGTGTAATCGTATGCCACGAGTCCGTTGTTGCATCGCCACAACAACGAATACGAACGGCGACCTGACCATCACTCAACTGTTTTGCTTCCTGAATTGCTGCTGTGTGTGTTGCCATAGGTTTTCCTTTCTCAGCACGGTAGTTGGTTCTGATTGTGAACGCAATGCCCATTGCCGAGTGTGTAGCTGTGCTCTGTTTCTGCGTCTAATGACTCTTCGCCGGGAGCATCCATTACGGTATTCATAACGTATCCCTGCCAATGGTCAACTCGCGGGAATCCCATCTCACAAGCAGGAATCCAACGGTCTCCGATTTTGAACAGATGGTTAGGCGTTACTAGCTCACCGTCGCCCATATCAAACATCGGGCCTCTGTACGGATTGCGAGTCACAGTTTTAATCTCGCACCACGTTCCGGCCGCCGTTTTACTTCTCTGTCCGACCGCCAGCTCGGAGAATGGCACAATGCCGTCATCGGTGAGAACGCGGGTATTTGGACTGAAGCACGGCTGCGTTCCGCCCCCGCCAATGCCGCCTGAGCCCCCGCCCGCGCTGGTGATTTTAACTGACCCGACAATAATGTAGCCTTCACCAGCAAACGCAGAATATCCGTTTGTAGTCGCTACATATGTCACTGACCCGCCTGAGTAAGTTGGGTCAGAAAAATAGATGAGGTACGTTCCATAGGAGCCGACCGTGACACTGCCGCTGTTGTAGTTGACCTGACCGAATCCATACTGAATCGTGAACGCTGCAACATCGATAGTCAGACCTGTGCCAGACTGCGTCAGAATCGAACTAGACGCAGTGGTTGTTCCCGCTGCGTCAATAGGAACCAATCCCTTCGTCCCGAGCAGATGATTGCTGTTGACGTTGGACGGCCTGATGTACGTTGAGCCGTCAGAGACTTCGTTGTCAAGACTGCGAATGCGTGACAGTTTGATATTGTCATACCACTGAGTACAAGTGGCTGATGTGTTGCTGTTGAGTCCGACTTGTGCCGAGACTGCATTTGCAGGAATGGTTATCTGACCCGACACAGCTTGCCAAGATGTCGAAGACGTTCCATAGATTAGCTGCCATGAAACTGAGCCGCTTTGTAAGGTGACCTTAAGCCCGATTGCTGGCGCATAAGTCCCGTCACCTTTGACGTACCCCGAAACGAAATACACGTCACCTGGAGACACAGCGAACGAAGCAGTGCTGTACCCGCTACCCGCGCCGCCTGACCCGTATGCTATTTTCAGACTTCGACTACCCGACTGCGGGCTTGATGTCTCATAACTGAATGACGCGCCTGTCGTCGGAGTCCACCCTGGAACTGGCAGCGACGAAGACGCTTCAAAGTTCGCGTTCGGGATGTTCTCCGGCGTTCCCGTCATCTGTGCAGAACGGAGATAAACAGACCCGTCCGCAATCTCAGAATCAAGTGAAAGCGTGCTGGAATCGCCAACGCCTTTGATGGTGTACGAGCCGCCGCCCGTCTTCGATGCGTAGCCAGATGAAAGACCCGCCTGTAGCGTCCGCCCATACGTCGAGCCATCGGACACTTGAGTATCCAGACTGCGGACGAGAACCGCTTGCACGTTGGCAACGCCAATATATGTTGACGGAGTGTTGGGATTGCGGAATCCATACCAGATGTACGAGCAGTTAGAGGGTATCGTGAACTGCTCAGTCACATATGTCCACGAGCCGCTTGACACGGTAGCGAGTACGTTTGCGCTTAATAGTGTTCCGGCAGCGTTGTAGCACAAGACCATCATTTCGCACGGGTCTGAACTTTGCCCGTACATATAGGCGCTGAACGAATATACTTGACCCGCTGCGACGTGGGGTACTTGGACGTTATAGTAAGCGCCGCCCGTCGCAGTGTTCGCGTGTATCTGTAGATAGTTCCCAGTGTATGGCGTGCCCGCGCCGCCTGCTATCACGTTAATTGTTGTGTTGCTAAGATAAGGCTGCCATCCAGCCGTGCCGGATGCGAATGTGCCGTTATTGATGAGTCCTTCCGCCGCCACGGTGAGCGGCGTGCGGGCATAAGTTGAGCCGTCAGCGATGTTATCGAGGTTGGACGGGCCAGCGATTTGCCAATTCGAGTTAGATGTCGTTGGCGCGGAGTTGGTGTTCCCTGTGACGCAAACCCAGTAATTCCCGCTGTACGTGACTTCTGCACCAGCAACGTAAGCCGTTGAGCTTGACCATGCGCCTTGATAGCCCGAGTACGAGCCAACGACTTGCCAATTTGCGTTACCTGTGCTCGGTGCACTGTTCGTGCTCCCGGCGAGAGCAACCCAGTAGCTCTGACCATAGACAACTTCATCGCCTTGAACGTAAGCCGTTGAGCTTGACCAAATTCCCTTGAAGTTATATGCGACATTGTTGACCGCGTGTGAAGCGAGCAGTTTGACGAAGCTACTGCCATCTGCGACTTCGTCATCAAGAGAGGAGACGCGAACGAGTTGGATATTATCGAATCCCGCCGTGCCTGCGCCATCGACGCGACAATAGACGAACGCATAAACTGAGTTCGCAGGCACGGTGATTGTGCTGGAGACAGAATGCCAGTTGCTGTCATTCGTGCTGTTAGTGAGGGGTAGGAATCCAGTTCTCGTGCCAGTCTTATCCATGAAGTACAGACACAAATCGGCGATACTCGCACCAGTGCTGTAATTATTTATTGAGCCTGAAAGTTTCCACACGTCGCCCGGATTAACCGCGATAATCGTGTTGCTCTGCAAACCGCAATATGCTGACGATGCTGTCAACTTGAGCGATTGATTACCAGATGCCGGACTGGAGGTCTCATAAGCTTGTGTCAATCCGCTAGCGCCATCACTCACGGTTGTCGTTCCGCTGATAGCTTCCCAGCCGGGAACAGGCAATTCCGTCATCTCAAAATTTGCGTTCTGAATGACAGGATTGTTTGACGCCTGTCCCGCAGGGATAACCAGACCTGACGCAGCGTCAACCGTTCCGGTCGCACTCCCTGTGATTGTGAACGAAGTTGCCGTCAGACTGCTCAACGGCTGCGCTTGATTGTTGAACGTGTTGAATGCTTGGAACTTGAAATAAATCGTCTTGCCAATCCAGCTCGGGTCATACGTATAAGTCCAAATCGTGTCATCGAGACGCAGGAACACGCCGCCCGCCGAGTGAGAGCTGATAGAAGTTCCCATCTGTCCGCGTCGAATGTACGTCCCGAGCGTGTACTGATTCTGTCCGGTCACAGATGCCGCTGAGTACGAGATGACTTCGCCATCGACATACGCCATCAGGACGAGATTATCCGCGTCGGTGCTCGTCCCTGAGTCGAGAGCCGCCGCATTCTCTGCCATATCGACGACGCACAAGTTGACAGTGTCAGGGTCAGACCCGCTTGCAAATGTCGATGCGAGTTCACCGAGTCGCGCGACAGTTTTAATCGTTCCTATTTGGGCATAGGTATTCCCGCCATCTGCCGATGCCCAGACGTTTGTACCGCCGTAATTCGCAGACGTTCCGCAGACGCCAATCCAGATTTGCCGCCCCTGATATTGCGTCAGTCGGTTCGTCGCTTCAAACATCACTACTTCAGCCTGACCGGGGTCAGCAAACTGATTGACGACGACATCCGCCGAAGAGACTGACTTGTTGAAGATTGTCGGCTGATGAGTTCCCCATGGATAATCCTCAGCTTCAATCTGCAAACCTTTTTCGGAATCGTCAACAATTTTGGTGATGCGAACAGGCAAATTGAGAATACCGAGACCGTTGTTCGCACCTGCAGCCCATGAGCTAGTCGTCGAAATTAGGGCACAGTCCATCGGCTCAAGGTACTCATAACTGTAAGGCACCGTGAACTTGTATTTATTTCGAATGTAAACAGACCGCTTCACCCGCATCGAAGCGGTGAACTGTGCAACAATCAGACTTTTAATGAAGTCATAATCTTGTGGGTCTTCGATGCGGTTGCCATAACGATTGATTGCCGCCGTGTCCCACTCTTGAGTAATCTCGCTCCCGTATTGATTCTCCCGATTTTTCCATTGCACTTGAACTGTATTGAATGCATCGGCAGGGTCGGCAATCTCGATTTGAACCGGGTCAGCGCCGTCTTTCGCGATAAAGCAGGTGTCATCTAATGCAACGACGTAATCCTGCGGAGCGACCCATGTGCAGCCGTTGCCAGCCGTCGATGTGTCACCATAAGGGACGAGCTTGAGCAATCCTTCCGAAAAGAATGCAGCACACATTCCGGCTTCGAGATACTTGCCGATTAGTGACGCGGCTGAGTCTTGTTGGTCGATTGCGTGCGAGATGAAAAAACTATTCGCTGCGAACCAGTTCCACGCGGTCGAATTATAGGTACGTGCTCCGTAAGCAGGACTTCCCCATGTTCCGGCTGTGTCAAGGATACCTGCCGGAAATGGCGTCGGGCCAGCTCCGAGCCCATAAACAGTATTTGTGAGAATGTCCTGAATGCATTGGACAGGGTTTGCGTCGTAATTCGTGCCGCCGACGAGAATCGGTGAGACTACTTCGAAGCGGTTCTCTTGAATCGTTCCGCTCGTGTAGAGCTGCATCGGTTTGAAAATGTTATACGCGGTATTACTGTAACCGAGTGCGGCTTGCGGATAGTTCGAGGACATTGTGCTGTCCTCGGCCTGACCTTGTGTCCCCTCATAGAATTCATAAGTCAGCGTCGCAGAGGCACCTGCCGGAATCGAAGTCGCATCGTTGACAGCGTAAACAATTTCAACCTCAGCATTGACATCGCCAGATGCAAAATGATATGTCGCGAATCCGGTCGACGGCGAATTATTGACAACCTGAAAAGTTCCGGTTGCGCTCGGAGTCCCGCTCACTTGTGTGAGTTGCTGACCCTCGTTCGCGCCGCTGGCATAGGTGACAATCGTCGGCGGTGGGTCAAATGGTGCCGCATTGCTGGTGTTAGGAAATGGAGTCCAACTTCCCGTGCCAGAGCCTGAAGCGCCGACCGTAATCGTCTTGCCGCTCGGGACAAGGTCAATCTCTGAACGGGTCTGTGTAATCGTGTTGTGGGTGTACGTGTGATACGCAGTCTGACCGGAGTCAGCCGACGAGTAGTGAATTACGCCAGAGCCGTCAATCGAGTATTGACCAGAGACTAGAGCCGTACCATACGCGACCTGCTCCATTGGAACGTAATCAGTCCCACTCAAGACGGTCGATGATGGTGCACCAGCGTCGCTATAAGTATTCGAATATGCCCGAGCAATGCCGATAATAATCGGCGCAACAGGTGTGTAAACTGGGGTGTATGTCGGGTCGCTTCCGGTCGGAATCGTGATTGACTCATTTTGCAGCGGGAGACCCATCCAAGAATTGCTTGACCACACGTCACCCAACGCCAACGCGGGCCCGTTGCATAGGGCAGCAATTACGCCAGCGGTATAAAGGTATTCGCTACCGCCCTCTTTGCCCTTCGTACCAGAGACTTTATTGGCTATGAAACCGTCGACCCATACGACGTTTTGAGCAACGACATCGACGCCATAGACGACAGGCACAGGCATCCCCTGTTTGCTCTGATTCATCTTGACGTGACTAATCTCAGCGGGTTTCTGACTCTCACCAAACAGTGACGACATTTATTTATTCCTCAGTGACCATTTCGGGTTTAAGTGTGTAGAACTTCTTTTCTGCTCCCAGCAGAAATGGGTGTTTGATTCCATGCGACCCGGTCACTCCATAACGCGCGGTTGCATGTATGACGTTGTCCGGCCAAGAGACGACAATCGCCGCATGACCGTACTCGTGCCATCCACGCGGTTTGTACAGAATGAGGTCGCCCGGTCGGACTTCAGATTCAGGAATCTCCTGAAAATATTTTGTGACTTCATCGCGATAAATCGAGTCCGTCTTGTGTTGCTGTGCAGAAAGTTTGTAATCAGTCGGAATCGCCATGATGTCAGGAGACACAACCCCCGAAGCGGTGAATGTGCGATGCACGAGTTGAGCACAATCGACGCCGCCGAGCTTGCCTTTGACGGCAGAGTGTCCTGCGTAGCGCGTCCCTTTCCAGCTCAGCACCTCATTGACAATCCTTTTTCTTTGTTCGTCGGTCATTACAATGCACTCGCTTCCTGTTTTCTACAACGCCGCTGCTTCGGTCATCATGAAGGGGAACCCGCCATGATGGATCTTGTTATTGAACTTCGAGATACATGTCGGTAGCGTCTTGTCACACCCAGCGGTCACTATGAATGTGTCGCCCGACTGTGGAGCAAGCAACCATTGATTCATCATTTCGAGATTGCCGCTCGAATCGTGGAGCTTCACACTCTGTGAGAGTCCGGCGTTCGCTCCCTTCAAACATTTGACGACGCCCTGCGTAAAGTACCCCGCTGCTTGGCTGAACGCAGATGAGGGAACGAGCGTCCAATTCGTCGAGCTACCCGCAGCCGTGAACGTCGCCTGATATGCGGAAATGCCGCTACTCGGATTGCAATTCTGGTCGCCGAACTGCCACGGACAGTTAGTCTGAAAGAGACGCGTCGGCACTTTCAAATTGAGAAGATAAGTAGGGTCTTGACAGTCAAACTTGATTGAAGTTCGGGTCACTGACGAAATCTTGCCCATCAAGCCCTGCCATTTTGGAGCAATGCCGTTGCTGACATTCCCATAACCTGACGCCGCGCCGGATGCGGTCAGAGGCATGTAAGCTGTCCAAACATTGATGACTGCGGAATCAAACAAGCGGTTGAACGCAGCGGGAAGCATCCCGATACTGAGACCCGGATAGAGAACGCTGGTGTCAGCGATGCAGGTCAAATCCATGCTGTTTGATTTCGGTGCGAACCCTGCTTCACTCGTTATCGAGCCGCGTGACCATCGCCCGTATTTAGTTGCGTAAACTGTCGTCACCATCGGCGCGATGGTCGGGCCAGAGACATCCTCATATCCGTAATAGACGACGCCGCTCGGCGTGTAAGTCGTATCGACGGCATAGCAACACATCACCCCGTCAACCCAGATTTTCATTTCACCTTGATTGCCGAGATAGCAGCGGACATTGTGAACAGCAGTTGAGTTGCTCGCGTTATTAGCGACTAGCTGAGTCCCGATGTTTGTCCAACCGCTCGGGCCAGCAGTGACATTCGAGACTTTCAGAATCTGCCCGAGCGGATAACCGCTTCGTGTGTCCAGCCGGAAGAAATATCCGGTGTTAGCCGCCGTGCCAGCAATATAGATGTCGATGATTCCGCCGCCCGCAGACGACTGTCCCGCAAATTCGAGATACTGAGAATTGTTAGCGGATGCCACGGACGACAAATGCGGCGAAGTGATGTTATTACTCACTGTCGTCTGCGAAGTCACTATGTTGTTCGACCATCCTGCCGTTCCGCTCGGAATATTTAAATCCCACTGACCGGAAGTCGTGAACAAGAGCTGACCGTTCGGCAACTGCATTCCAAAAATATCTGCGCGAAGACAGTTAGGATTCTCTTGCAGGAATGTAATGAGTGTGCTCGGCAACAAACGTTTCATAAAAATTCTGTCTCCCATTTCACGGAACCGACCTGCCAAACCGTTGCTGATGAGCTGAAACCAATCGCGGCGAGGCTGTCCAACGTGTCTTCCGTAAAACGACAGAGGAAGTAGAAGTCACCACTCCAAGTCAACGTCGCGCCACTCGCAGGCGCAGACGTAAATGTCACGACGCCCGTTGACGATACCGAATAATCTGTGACAGGAGTTTTTAAAGAGCCATTGACATAGATACTCGGACTGCCATTCAGATTTTGAATGACATCCCAGCCAAGCCCGCCGATGCTTCGCGCTAACTGAAACTGAGTCGATGAGCCGTCACCAGTCAGACCCATCGGCGTCGCCGCTCCCGATGAGACATTGAGCATTCCACTGTTCGCCGTAGTGACGCTGTTATCCGTGACATCGTTGAACAGCCAAAGGCTAGCTCCGCAGTTCGTTGCAATGTAGAGACCTTGGAACAAAGCGAGTTGTGAAGTCGCCAGTCCCTGCGTTCCTGTCGCTAGCAGGTCAGCTTCAAACGCCCACGTAGGGAACGGCATAAGCGAGACTGTGACGTTTCCACGCCGAGCCGCCGTCATCTGCCGAATGTTATTGCCCTTCGGTGCTTTCTTGAGTCCGACTAGAGGCTGTACTGTGGAATCGAGAACTTGATAGCTCATTTGTTCATACTCCGTAACTCGCGTGCGATATGCTTGGTAAAAGTCGCGCCATGTTTTTTGAGCAACCCGTCGACACCGTCCGCGTCAATCGCGTGTATCTGCGGAGCAAAATGCGCGTGCATGGTCATACCGGAATTACTGCCGGATTGCTCTGCTCGCTCTACTCGGTCTGTCAATGCTTTCGTCACCACGGTTTCCCCACCGTGCCCGAGAATGGGAACAGCACCTTCGCCCGGAATCTTGCCGCCTTTTTCAAACGCCATCAGTGCGACGAATGTTGCAGCACTGGCAGCTATCGCCAATGCAGGGCCGACAAAAGGAATCCCAGCCACAGCTTGACCCGCTTTCGCGGCTCCGGCTTTCGCAGCGCTGACTTGTGACTGTGCGGCGGTCGTTTTGTCGCTGGCAGCGGTCTCGGCATTAGACGAAAGATGCGAAGCGAGGACAAGTTTGTCCATGATGATTCGCCGAATCGCCATCTCAATCCAAGACTCCGCAATCTGTGCGGCTTCCCGGCGCAAACTCTGACCGAGATTCTTGCCCTCTACGATTGACTTAGCAACGTCTTCGGAAAAGCTGTGTGTGAACTCGGTGAGACTCGACTGCAGTTGAGTGCGAACCGTCGTGCTCAAGTCGAGCGTCTCAGATTTCATCTTCGCGAAGTAGTTGTTCCACGATGAATCAATCTTGGCGAGTGCGGTATTTGTCTTGATTAGTTCAGAGTTATACCGTTCCTGTTCCTGAGTAATCTGTTTCTGGATGTTGAGCTTTCTATCAGGGTCGACAGTTTCATTCTTCTGAGTTGTGAGGTAACTCATCTGAGCATCGTGCTCAGCTTTGTAGACCGCTTTTAACTGCTCATAATAATCTTGTTCGGAGACGAGTCCAAGAGCATGGCTTTGCTCCAAGACATCTTGCTGAGAATGCAGAGCGACGACCTTGTCTGAAAGCTGTTGCTCAAGAGCTTCCTGACTTTGCTTCTGCACCAACGTATTCGCTTTAATCTGTGCGTCGGCATTTTCTTTGGCGAGCTTGTCACCTAACTCCATTCCCTCGTTTGCCAGTGATTCACTCTTGTTACGATAGGACTCTTGATACTTGAGAGCATCCTCGTAATTCTTGGCGACGACATCCTTCTCGAACTTGTTTTTGACATTGCTGACCTGTTGGTTTTTCGTTGCATTGACTTGCTGCTGAATTGCAACTTGTGCGGTCAGAGCCCGGACTAGTTCCTTCTGTGCTGCGATGTCGGCATCCGTAAACGTGATATTTTGCTGGTGTAGTGTACGGATGGCCGCGAAGACACTCGGGTCGACAACGTTTTGGTGCTGACTTTTATTAGCCTGCTCTTGTAGTGCTAAAATCTTTTGAGCGGAGTCAAGAGTTCCGGCGAGTAAATCAGACGCTTCTTTCTTCCTGCCTTCAGCCAGCAATTCGTCGTAATCGTTTTTGAACTTATCGAGAGCGTCTTTGGCTCCTTCGACACCTTTTCCAAAATCGAGAAACGATTCTTGCTTCTTCATCGTTTCGAGGACTTTATCGACGGCACCAGCGACGATATCAAACTCGCCTGCTAAATCTTTCAGGGATGCATGGTCGATTAATTCAAGTTCTTTGTGAACAGCGGCGAGATGATGTCCTGCGAGGTCATCCGCTTCTTTTTGCGCCTCAATAAGTTTGTCGTCGAGACTATTGAAGACGCCGTCAATGGTCGTAGTCTCATGCGATTGTGCTTCTGCGAGCTTTTGTGCTGCTTCATGAACCTTGGTGATATGTTCAACGAGCAGAGAAGCGCCGAGAGCAAGCGCCGCAAAAGGAAGAGCTGCTTCTAATGCAGGGCCGAGGGGCCCGAGAGTGGCGAGAGTACGAGTGATTGATTCAGGCAAGTGGACGCCAAACATCTCGCCCATCGCAATGACAGACTCGTTCGACTCACGGATAGAGAAGTCAATCTTTTTTCCCGCTTTGCCAGCAGTATCGCCGAGGTCATTGAGTTTGCCCTTGACCTTCCCCAAATCAGCTTGAAACTCCGCTGTCTGAGCCTGTAATTTTATGATTAAGCTTCCGATTTCCGACAAATTACACCTGCTTTTCTTCTGTTGGAACTAGTGACGGATACATGCTGTCAAATATTTGCTCAGCATCCATTCGCCCCTGCTGTGTGAGCTTGCGTATGCAGTTGGCTCGGACTTCTAGGAATTTCGAGCGAGGACAATCACGTGGAACGTGACTGATTGACGAGCGGAAAAACTGTTTGATTGTGAGCAGTTGGTCTCTCTCAAATGCCTGCTCGTCAGTCATGACAAAATCGAACGGACGAACGATGGGGTCATCGGCGCTGTGTCTGTTGACGTTGTAGACTGCAGCGGCTGTCTGAGCATTGGCGTAACGCTCATACCTAATGGCGACGTTTCTGCGCTTGCAAAGAGCGAGAAACATCAGCGGAGTCAGCTCTTCAAATTCTTCCCACGTCAGACCGAAGTCGTACTTCGCCCACGCCCACAAGTCCTGCCAGTTATCAGGCGGCGATTCTATTCGGTCGCCGTCTGTGAGTTTGGGTTGGCAGTTGCACCTGCCCCTTTATCTCGCTGGAGTTTCTCGAATGCTTCTTTGACGCCGGGAAACATGAGGTCAAAGATTAGGTCTGAGAGAGTATTCTGGGCTGTCGGGTTGAGAACGTCGAGCACTTCATCAAGAGAGACTTCGGGGTTGAACTTTCTCAAGCCGCCCCAAACGATGACCGGGAAATGCTTGCCACTAGACAGGTCTTTCCAATCTGTGATTTTCTTAATGTCTCTGCCGATTGCATCCTCAATCGCCGCTATCGCGCGATAGTTATAGCAAAGTTTCCACTTCCGAGACTGTGTCCCGTCTTCCGGGTCAATCTCAATCGTGATGTGGTCGACAACTTTGTTTTTCAGAATTGATTCACTCATTGATAGCCTTCCGTTTAACTTTTGTCAGCAAGACGTTCGATATTCTTGTCAATGTTGCTGAGGTAAATATCTTGTCTCGCGAGAGACGCTTCCATGTGTGGAAAATGATTCGTTGCCAACTGGTCAATCTGACCCACCGCTTTTGTAAAGTGAGAGCTAATTTTCGAAAATGCTGTGCTGGCTTTCCATGCGAGAAAAACTATTGCGGGCCAGCCGATGAGATGCAAATGGTTTGACGCCCATTCAAAAGGTGAGGGCATTACTTGGGCTAAAACATGCAGCATATTAATCCCCTTTAACCATGTCACTGATTTTGTTAGCAGCATAACCGCCGTGACCCGCAGCCAAGAAATATGACGCCGATGTCAAATCCGGTAACGCCCCAGAGTGGACGACGACAAAAGTGACCCAGCCAAGAGTCGCTATCGTTGTCAGAAATGCAGTGATACGACTCGCTGAAGCAAGACCATCCTGTTCGGAAAGAGCAGTCTTGAGAAATGTAAATGGTTTTGAGAGTTTACTTATCAAGTCATGAAAAGACATATGTCTGTCCTTAGGATTTCATTGAGCGCCAGATAGTCTGACGCTCCCATGAAAATGAATCAGGCATACGTCTTCGCGCCGCTGATTTTGACTTTTAGGTCAAACGTCGCTTCTTTCTCAAGAGGGAACGACGGAGTAAAGGACTCGACGATTCCTGAGAAAGCGCAGGAGTTGCCAGAACCATAGAGTGCTTTGAAGTTCACAACCGACCCAGCGAGCCGGATTGCTTCAAGCGCGGTCTGAGTTGTATCACCGGGATAAAACAGCCCTTTGACATCACAGGTTCCCGGGTCTTGGGTTGAACTGATGAACGTATCGACACCGCCCGATGTTGCCATCGTGGTCGTCTTTACGGTCTGGACTTTGTCACCCGAAATGGCGATTGATTGGACGCCCGCGAGTGCAGTGTACGTACTTGGAGATGCGACGGTTGCAAATTCAAAGCTGTCACCGACGCCTACAATTGGAGTGCTCATATGATTTTCCTCATTTTTCTTTTTCCGCTTTGTGCGGGTTATTTACTGCATTCTCCCGCTGACTAAGCGGAGAAATTCTTGCGGGAACGTCGACCGTTCAACCGCAGGCCATTGTTTGTGATGACCTAAATATCTATTCTTGCGGATTACATTCGAGTCATGAATCCGCGCGACGTAAAGTCTCCCTGCGTCACAACTGTCGAGTTGACCAGCGTGGAGAGCTTCGTCGCTGAAAATTCTGTCCTCTACTCCGTCCATGACGTAGGGATGTTTCTCCCACCAACTGCGAAAGAAACAATGCGATGCGCCCATTGCATAGGGAGGATGTGGGCGGTCAGGCGAGTAATAATATTTGTATGTCTCGCCCGTCGCTTCATCCCAGTACAGGACGTTGTGCCATCCGGTGACCGATTTACCGGACGCGAGCAGTCGTGTTACTTGTTCTGTTACACGGTTCGGAGCTGACCAGTCATCCTCATCCCAAATACAGATGACATCTCCGCTGCCTTGTCGAATACCTTCGTTCCTTAGGGCTCCTACTGGTTTCCGAGTCGTCACCGTGTACTTGACATTCGGTCGCAGGTCACGTTGCAACTCGGGAGTCATTAAAGGTACGTCGTTATTATCGAGAATGACTAGCTCGCAGTGACCTTCATATTCCTGTGATGACCAACACGCAATGGCGTCGTTGATGTACTTATCGCCGTATCCGCACGGCAAGATGCACGAGACCGATGGTGAGGTCACTGACATAAGCTGCATCCAACTTTGACGATTCCACGGTTCACGTGATGGCGCATGTGATTACCAAGTAAAGACAGCTTCGGCAAATCACCACTTAATGCACGTGTCATACCGCCTAATCTCATTGCTTCCAAAGTAGAGGGCAATGAACGTCCGTATGCCAAGTTTCCCAACCGCGCAACATATTGTTTGTCAGTTCTGCGACGGTTCTTTGTTTGTTGTCTTGGAGTAGCCCATCGAACGTTTCCGACTTCGTAATGACCGTCGTTATTTATGCGGTCTAAGGACATTCCATCAGGACGTACACCGATGTGGTCTATAAACTCCTGAAACGTTGAAAATCTAAACTGAATTCCCCGCCCGCCGTAATCGGGATACTGCTTATGCAAGACGGACTGGCAACGCCGTTTTGCATCGTGGAACGCTTGGTACTCTGGCGTTCCAAAGAATCCGTGTTTTGTCATATATTGTGTTCTCATATCTTGTTTTCGAGGTCACTAAGGATAGAAAGTGCTTCCGTTGCAAAAACACTCAGGACTTTCTCTTTGATACTTTCGAAAGCGCGACCCATCCAATGCTGGGCAGGCTGTGCAGCGTGACGAAAATGCTTGCCGTTTTTGTCAGTACCTTCGACCTCACTCGTTCCAAATTCTTGGAACATCCCGTAATACGCTTGCTTACTCGGGCCGATATCGATTTCCATTGTGGTCTCACCATCACCGTCTGAAAATTTCTTCTTCGACACAATCGACTCTTCGAGGATGCCGATTTCAACAGGTGCGGATTGCTTCAACGCATCAGAGACGACACCAGCCGCTTTCTCACCAGCTCGCGAGAGATAACGTTTCGCTGCCTGTTGAGGCATTGTGGCGAGTAAGTCAGATAAATCTTTGAGACCGTCAATGGTTATGGGCGACAAAAGGTACACTCCTGTTTGATAATTCCTCGACGTGCATGCCAGCGAATGTGAGCACCCGGCGTGGCACTTCTGCCAAGCTGAGCAATACTCATACGTGACCTAGTCTCGCCAGATGGTGTTTTACCCGAATGTGCCGTGCTGAGGTTATGCCGATGCTCATCAGAAAACGGAGGGCGTCTCTTGCCAAGCCAAGCTCGTCCACGCGCCTTGAGTTGTTCTGATGTAAATGTCTGTCGACCACGAGCGATACGTAGTTTCTGCTTCGTGGTATTACTGTGTGTGAAACCTACAACACCGTCACCGCCATCCGTGAGGTTGTATCCATTCGGAGCCTTTGTATTCAGCTCAGCAATCCAGAGTTGTTCCATTGCGAGTGCTTGCTCACGAGTACCTGAGCCAATTTGTTCAACCCTGAAATTCTCAACACCGTACTTACGAATGGACTTGTGCAGATAAACATCACTGCCATGCATCGCGGACGAAACGTGCTTACTCCAACGCACTGACAAAGGTTTCACAGTCTGTCCAACATATCTCTTTAAAGTAAGAGTATTCGTAATTAAATAAACGATAGGCAAATGAATTCTCCGGAACGGAGAGAAAGGGCACACCTTAGGCGGGGATAACGCGGGGATTGAAAACTCGCAGGGTTGAGAAAGCCCCAAGCTAAGGTGTTGCTAATTTCTCTCGATGTTACAAAACGCCGGAGGAGACCGACGCTTTGTAACACCCAAGAGCCTGAGACGTGCCCAAGCTCTTGAATGTAATCCATGACGAGGATTATCCGTTGGTCTGAAGCTCGACAACAGCCTCTGCCAGCACGACGCGCTGGTCGGTTCTGCGGTATCCGAGGATGACCGTCTGACCATTCAGAGCCGCAACTTGGTCTAGCACCTTGATGCGGATGTTGGAATCGCCACGGTCGCCGATTACTGCAAATGAAGCGAAGTCGCCGAACAACCAAGCGCCATTCGCCTCGGGTGACGCAACGTACACGGGCATTTCCGAAGAGAACGCCATCGGATAGCCGAGCAGACGCCACGAACCATCAGCATCAAACGTGAAGTACGTCTGGAACTGATTGTTAGCAACCTGCGCCTTGTACAGGCGAATCGCTTCCTGACGATTGACGAGCCAAGAGGCATTCGCGTAGTACGCGTGGTTCAAGCTGCCCACGGTGTCGAGAATCGCATCGATTGACAGCGTCGCAGCGCCAGCAGTGATGCTCGCGCCAGTCGCCGTAGTAGCGTTGCCGAGATAGCCCTGAGGCTGACTCGACCCGCTTCCATTGATGAAGAGATACTCTTCCTCAGTGCGGATTGCACGTTGCAGGTCTGCAGGAACGAAAGCTGACAGAGCTTTGCTGTCCTGAAGCAGTTCCCACGAGACGTACACAGAGTCACCGACCATGTAAGCCGACAACTTGGTTGTTTCGAACTGGGGGACGTTCGTCGCGAAAGCGTTCGTGCCCGAGTTGTTAGACTCTGCCTTCGTTGCCGCTACAGTCTTAGCAGACTGGAAGGGCAGATTGATATCCATTTCCGTGGTGATGACGCGAGACAGCGAGCGAGCGCTGGCTTCAATCATCGCCAAGTTGGGAATGGACGGGTCAGTCTGCACGGGAACCAGTGCGGAGCCGTCAGCAGTTGTTCCACCTTCACCTAAAGCAGCATTGACGAACTTGCCAAAACCTTCTTTACCGCCCTTGAGCGATGCCCAGAAGTTCTGTGCATATTCAGGGCTGAGCATCTGTTTGGAACCGAGAGCGACGTACTTAGACGCCGTACTGTCTGCGATAACGGCAGAGGTCGACGGAGTATTGACTTCGCTGCGATTCCGGCGAATGTTTTCCACTCGCGTGATATTTTTGTTGATTTCGTCCAGCTCTCGCGAGAAATTTTCAAACTTCTCTTCCTCGCTAGCGGTCAATGCAACTTTCGCTTCGCTGGCTTTCTTGAGCATTTCTTCCTGAGCATTCAGGATTTCGTTCTTTCTTGCGTTGAGTTCTTTTGTGTTAAACATTTTCCTTTTTCCTTTTTTCTTTACTTCAGAGCAATTCCAAAGCGTTCGACGGAACGCCGATGAATGCATGACTCTGCTCAAACTCAACGGAGTTGAACGGGAGTATCAAAACTTGTGTTGGGGACTAATTCGCGAGAAACTTTTCTAGGGCAGATTCCTGAGGTTTCTCAACTGTAACTTTCGTGCGGTCTGCGGGCGTCATTGCAAACTTAGCGCCCAGAGTTACAAGTAAATTCATTTCTGCAGCCATCATTGGCTGATTATGGGAGAGCTTGGTTGCGAGCCGTACCATAAATGCGAACATCGTGCGGTCGGATTCAAATGCGACACCCGGTGCTAATTCAC
>Ga0335077_10003522_pt1 | contig 18941 bp, 7 predicted proteins | sample Lox_Sample_31_FD_207151 | JGI IMG/M metagenome (GOLD analysis project Ga0335077, IMG submission 207151) | Soil microbial communities from Loxahatchee National Wildlife Refuge, Florida, United States - Lox_Sample_3.1 | ecosystem: Environmental > Terrestrial > Soil > Wetlands | place: USA: Florida...
GCAATCTGACTGTAGCCTCATCCCTCCACAAGTAACTGACTATAAATACCTTAAACGCTTCTTTAGATGCAGCTAGTCGGAAAATTTCACCTTACGCGTAAATTCATGGCGAAACTTTCACTTTATGTGGTCTCTTCATTTCACCTTATGAGGTCGCAGTCCTCATAAGTGATTGAAAGGTATTGCGGGGAACTTTCACCTTATGCGTAAACCCACAATTGGTATTGCAGGAGTGCCCGGTAGCTCGCATTCCCCCAATCCCGGTGCGCGGTGCAGAAAGCCTCGCGGCCCCGTCGCGTCCACGACAAACTGCGCCGTGATCTCGACTTCGCAACCCCGGCGCCAGTTCCGGATGACTTTCGCGCCAGCTTCCCCACTTGCAGAGTGGCCGCAGATTCGCGAGACTGCAGCGGGTCGCGAGTTCCTCCAGCAGAAGGTTTGACAGGGGTAGAAGATTCCCCGATGACGGGAACTCTTTCCCGGGCGAGTGGTGGGGCTCTAGGCCTGGACCAGATCGCGCAGAGTTGGCTCATCATGCATCGGCCGATTACGGTGGGACTCCGCCGAAAGATTGAGCTAGCTATCCATCGACCGGTGCAGGACAGTGCATCGGCTCAGCTACTACTGTTCATGCGAGCAGCCTGCCGAGCGATTTCATCCCTGAACGCAGGCGGATCTCTGCTACTGGTGTTCCCCGCCAGGATTTTCTAATCCATGGAGCCTTCGACGATGCGACAGTTTTCTCTGGCGCCAATGTCACGGCGATCCACGTCGACGGGGTGTTGCGCAGGCATCTGCGTCACTCTGTTTGTAAATGCCAAGTCTTCCGGGAGACTCAAATACACATGAAAATCGTTCGTAATGTGCTGGCGTTTGTAGTACTCGCTTCATTCCTCAGTTTGTCTGCCCAGCAGATCACCGGCAACATTCGCGGAACAGTGACAGACCCGAGCGGCGCTGTGATTCGGGGGGCCACGGTTACGGCAACTCAGGCAGAAACGGGCCTGTCGCGCGCGACGACCACGGATCGCGACGGTAACTACGTTCTTCTGGAGCTCCCGGTCGGACACTATCGCCTGCAGGTCGCGGCGAAAGGGTTCCAGGAACACGTTCAGGATGGCATCACGCTTAACGTGAACGAGACGGCTTCGGTATCGCCACGTCTTGCGGTCGGGTCAGAACAGCAGCAAGTGCGGGTGAGCGCTGATGCCGAGCTGATCGAGCCAACTGTCACCAGCATGGGCAAGGTAGTGGAACAGCAGGAGTTGGAGGGTCTGCCCCTCAACGGACGGAACTTCTCGCAACTTGGCCTGTTGCAGCCTGGAGTCGTTCCCCTGACGCCTGGGATAGCCGAAGCAGGCGGGTCGCTGCGCAACGGACAGGCTTATGCGGTCAATGGACAGCGACCTGAATCGAACAACTTTCTCATCGACGGGGCGAATAACTTCAATGGCGTTGACGGCGGATTTGTCCTCAAGCCCCCGGTGGATGCGATCAGCGAGTTCCGCATCATCACGCACAGCGCGAATGCCGAGTTTGGAGGAGCGCTAGGATCGACGACGAACATCGTCACGAGGTCGGGTACGAACCGGCTGCACGGGACGCTATGGGAGTTCCTGCGTAACGATGCAGTCGATGCGAACAACTATTTTGCGCAGACGAAGGAGCCGCTGAAGCAAAATCAGTTTGGCGCGGCGGTTGGTGCGCCGATCAAAAGGGATAAAACGTTCATTTTTGGATTCTATGAAGGCTTTCGCAATCGCCAGGGCGAGTCAGCGCTCACCACAGTTCCATCGCTGAAGCAGCGTGCCGGCGACTTCTCCGAACTCTGCCCGGAAGGCTTCACCGACGGCTTCTGCAACAACCCGGAGAACCAGCTTTTCAACGTCTTCGCCAATGCACCGTACCCGAATAACCAGGTGCCGCAGGAGCAGTTCGACCCCGTTTCACAAAACTTGCTGGGCTTCTTTCCGCTTCCGAACGCCGGGACGAATCTGTTCTCCACAACGCAAACCTTAAGCAATGATACCGATCAGTTCGGCATCAAGGTCGACCATTATCTCGATCCGAGGGACGTCCTGAGCTTCCGTTACATGTTCTTCCAGCTCTCCCAGGTGGATCCGTTATCGTCGGGTGGCGCCAGCGTGCCGGGCTTCCCGGTGGGCGAAGACCAGCGCGCGCAGAACTTCGTCGCAGAAGATACCCACACTTTTTTTCCAAACCTCATCGCTGTGGCGCGATTCTCATTTCTACGCAACAAGTTTCTCTTCGGCGAGCGTGAGAACCATCAGCCGCCCTCAGACTTTGGATTCAAATACACGCCGAGTCTCGATGTAGCCACTGGACCGCCATTCATCCAGGTGAATGGCTATACCCTGATTGGTGATCCGATCACCGGCCCGCGCAACACCTACGAAAACGTCTTCGATTACTCCGGATCGCTGAGCTGGGTGCGCGGCAAACACGAGCTGAAGTTCGGCGGCGGCTACCAATATCAGCAAATCAACGTACTGCAAGGGATCGCAACCAACGGCTTCTTCGTATTCGTGCCATTCCCGGTAACGGACGCCTTCGCCAGCTTCCTGACCGGGCAGCCGGTCGTCTTCCTGCAAGGTATCGGTGATTTCTCGCGCAATATTCGCGGCAACAATGCAAACGCGTATGCGCAGGATACGTACAGGGTCACCTCGCGACTCACAATCAATGCCGGAGTGCGCTACGAGTTGCCCGTGCCGTACACCGAACTTCGAAATCGGCTATCGTTGTTTCAACCGGGGAAGCAGTCCACGGTCATGCCGGATGCTCCGGCTGGTTTGCTGTACCCGGGCGATTCCGGGGTTCCCGCAGGCCTGATCCCGACCGATTACAAGGCGTTTGCGCCGCGCTTTGGCATTGCGTGGGACCCGAACGGTCAGGGCAAATCGCTGGTTACCGCCGCGTACGGCATCTTCTATGAGCCTTATTACACCGGGCAGGGTGGACCTTTGCAGGCGCCGATCAGTGCGCCTCCGTACCTGGGAACTCCGCAGGTGAGCTTGCCGAACTTCGCGGATCCGTTCAACGGCAATCCTCCCTCCCCGGGCACGTTCTCCAAGCCGCTCACGAACCTGACTCTATCGCCGGGGTTGAAACTTCCTTATACGCAGGATTGGGACTTGAACCTGCAGCAGTCGTTCGGCACCGATTGGCTGTTTGAGATTGGATATGTTGGCACCAAGGGAACGCGCCTGCCCCGGTTTATCGAGGCGAACCCAACCGAGTTCGTTCCCGGAACCGTAAACGGCCAACCAATTTCGAATTCCAGCAATGCTGATCAACGGCGGCTTTATTCCGGCTGCACGCTCGCCGATCCGCCGACCAGTTGCCAGTTTTCATCTACAGGCGAGATCGCGGGCATCGCCAATTCGTCGTATAACGCGTTGGAAGGTTCGTTGCGCAAGCGGTTCAGCCACGGGCTGTCATTTCTCCTGTCGTACACATGGTCGAAGGCGATCGACGATGTTTCGTCGTTCAACATAACCGGATCGGAGGCGAAGCCAGTCGCGGGCGAAAACGATCTTGCCCAGAATCCATTTGATCTCAGAGCAGAGCGTGGCCTGTCACTCTTTGACGCGCGCAATCGATTTGTTGGGAGCTATGAATGGATGCTTCCGTTCTGGAACCATCCTCAGAACTGGTACCAGTCAGTGTTAGGGGGATGGCAGTTGGTTGGGATTGGCACATTGATGAGCGGCACGCCATTCACCGTTTTCGACTCGAACGACGTGGCAGCGCAAGGTAGTGCTCCAGAGATCACCGGATTCTCCGCCCAGCGTCCGGATCTCGTCGGCAACCCCAATCACGGGCCCCGCACAGTTAGCGAGTGGCTCAACACCGGCGCCTTACATCAACTTGACCCCACAGCCAACGCGGGACAGTTTGGCACGGAAGGCCGCAACGTGAATATCGGTCCGGCTTATGCCGACTGGGATTTCGGCACCCTTAAGAATTTCAAAGTGACGGAATCGAAGCAGATCCAGTTCCGCGCGGAGCTGTTTAACATTCTGAACCGCGCGAATTTCCATTTGCCCGACTGCGACATCAGTTCGCCGACATTCAACCATATCCTCGCAGCCTCGGCCCCGCGCCAGGTGCAGTTTGCTTTGAAGTTCGTCTATTAGAGGGACCGAACGCAGTCAGCGTACCTGTACCTTTTCGAGGTGAGTTGTTGGCCGGGTTGTCGCCGCATCAGAGCGGCCAACTTCGGCTCGCCGATCGCGGATATCGCCTCCCAGGATTTCGTCAGGATTCCTCTCGTCCAGCCTGCGCGGCTGACACAGTTTGCACTCGAATTGCTGTTCTGGAGTTCAGGAAACCACTGATGGCGAAGGCGAAGATCCGATCCGAATTGAGCATTGCCTACCCCGGCTGGAAGGTTGTGCTTGCAGGAACGAAGTCGGATGCCTGTTCACGGTGCGGTTTGCTTTTGTCGAGCCAAAGTCCGGAGCGCGCAATGCCATCCACGAGTACCTGCACGATGTCCGGTCTGCGATCGATTAGATCATGGTGTACGACGACTATGCATGACATGTAGTCGGGCCAGTTTGGGGACCACCAACCATCGGGCGCATCCTGGGGCATTTAGCCATGGCATCAAAGCCCGGACGGCGCAGCCAATAGACCCCGGAACCCCGTGGCATCGGCACCTAGAATAAACGGCGGCTTCATTTCCTGGGCGGACTTGGTTGAGGAGCACCAAATGCCAAAGTCGGACGATGTGGGAGGCTAGCTAGATGACTGGAAGTAGAGTCTTGCAAATCATTGATTTTTGTTCTCTATCCATATGATTCTAAAGGAAGTAGAGAGGAATGCGTCGCGATGGAGGGCATCGAGAAGCGTAGCGTTTCTTCAACCTGAAGCTCCAGCAGCGGGATATGACACGAGCACTACGCGCGGTAGTCGTTACTCTCAATCAATTCCTCGACCAGTGGCTGGCGAACTGGTCCGGCTGACGCTGATCAAATTTGCAGGAGATCACCTGAGTTTCGGCCAATGCACCATGGCCTTGAACTGCTTCAGCCGTGCGTCGCATTCAGTATCTTCTTTTAAATGCTCCATTACGGACTTGCGGCCGCCCTTTTCCGCTGTCACCTCGGGCAGAGTGTCCTCGACCTGTTTCAGCGAATTCACCCTCCTTGACAGAGCCCATGAGCGGGTGCAATCTTAGGGTCGCGCAAACGATTGTGCAGCGACTTTTCAAGGTATTTCGAGTTCGGACCAGTGCCAGATAAGGGCACGATCGCCCCGACACCGTGCAGGCGTCATTCGGGTTGGGTTTCGAAGAACCGACGGTCATTGCTATGTGTGTTTGATGACGCTGAATGATCGGTTCCGAGGAACGACCTCGATGTACGTTCGACCCGAAGGAGAAGTGGCTTCACTCGCGCGCCCTGACCTGTCGTGCGCCTCGTGGTCATGATCGAGGAGCGAAGGCTGTAGTGCGATGTGCAACGCTGGATTGAATGTGAACGAACGTGTTGAAAGACCCGATTAAGCCAATTACGTTGAAAGAACTGGCAAGGCTTCTCGATCTCTCGCCGGGGACCGTCTCGCGCATTGTGAATGGAAAGGGGAAAGCCTTCCGCATCCCGGAAGACACCCAGGAGCGGGTGCTGCACGCGGCAGCATTGTACGGCTACAGCGCGAACACAGTTGCACAGAGCCTGCGCAGGAAAAGATCCTATACCGTAGGTGTGATCGTGCCGGAGATCAGCGAAGGTTACTCGACGGCTGTTCTGAGCGGCGTGGAGGATGAACTACTCAAGGACGGATTCTTTTACTTCGTCGTGAGCCACAGGCACCGGCCCGACCTGATTGATGGATATCCGCGCATGCTGATCGCAAGAGCGGTGGAAGGAATCATCGCCATTGATACGCATATCAATCGCGAGCTGCATGTGCCGCTCGTCGTAGTTTCGGGACCCAGACAGGCGAACGGCAGCGTGCGAATTGGACTGGATCACGACAAGGCTGCCCATCTTGCTCTCTCTCACTTAAAGTCTCTCGGCCATGAGCAGATTGCTGTCATCAAGGGGCAGGCCTTCAGTTCAGACACGGCCCAGCGCTGGAACGCGATCCAGAGTGCGGCAAGTCATCTTGGTATTGTCCTTGACCCAGGACTCGTGGTTCAACTCCAGAGCCCCGAGCCGGGGCCCGGGCCGGGGGTCGAAGTGACGCGTGGCCTTTTGAAGGGCGGCCATCGGTTTACCGCGATCTTTGCATTCAACGATGTCACGGCAATCGGCGCGATTCAGGCTCTGCGTGAAGCCGGCCTTCGTGTTCCCAAAAACGTTTCGGTGCTCGGCTTCGACGACGTACTCGCGGCGTCGACCCACAACCCACCCTTGACTACGATCCGCCAGCCGCTTCGCGACATGGGCCAGTCTGCGGCGATTACGCTTCTGCACCTCATTCGGAATGGGACCCAGCAACCTCAACAATTCGCAATCACCATGCATCCCGAACTCGTCGTGCGCAAGTCCACCGGCCATGCTCCCCGCCGGATGGCCTGTCCCGACGACTAAACAAGTCAAAATCAGGAGTTAGTATGCTTGATGCGACTGAGAGACGTTGGACCAGCGTTCACGTAACCCTTTGTGCATCTCTTGCGTTTGGACTTGCCGTCGCGCTGTTGCAGTTGCATGCGCACTCGCAGGAAGGAGTGCCATATGGAATGGTGTCAGAACCGCGCGTGGCCGCTCCGCCTTCAAACAAGCAGCTCGTCACCCCCACGATCAATGAGCGGGTGGAAGCACTGTTGAAGCAGATGACGATTGAAGAGAAACTGGGCCAGCTCGTCCAGTACGGGGACTCCAGTGATGTGGGAAATGCGGCGCTTGAAAGTGCCCAGGCCCCAGGCAAGAATCCCGAGACGCACATCAAAATCGATGTAATGCAGCTGGCCGCATCAGGCCGACTGGGCTCCATGCTGAACGTGGTGGGCACCGCGCGCACAAACGAGTTTCAACATGCGGCTGTCGAGAAGAGCCGTCTTCATATCCCGCTCCTCTTTGGCGCAGACATCCTTCACGGCTATCGAACCACTTACCCGATCCCGCTGGGTCTCGCCGCAACTTTCGATCCGGCCCTTGTGACCGCGGTTTCGCACATTTCGGCAGCTGAAGCCACCACTGCGGGCGTGCGGTGGTTCTACTCGCCGATGGTCGATATCTCCCGCGACCCGCGGTGGGGACGCACCCAGGAAGGCGCGGGCGAGGATCCGTATCTGGGAGCGGCAATGGCACGTGCTTATATTCGCGGTTACCAGGGCGACGACCTCTCCCGTCCCGCCAGCGTGGCCGCCAGCGTAAAGCACTTTGCTGCCTATGGAGCGGCGGAGGCGGGCCGGGAATACAACACCACGGATATGTCTCTGAGCCGGCTGCAGCAGATTTACCTGCCTCCCTATAAGGCAGCCGTGGAAGCCGGTGCGGCAACCATGATGAGCGCATTCAATGCGCTCAATGGCGTCCCATCCACGGCTAATCCATATTTGCTGCAGGATGTGCTTCGCAAAAGCTGGGGCTTCGACGGCTTTGTCGTCAGCGACTACACGGCTGTCATGGAGCTGCGCAACCACGGAATCGCCCTCGACGCTTCTACTGCCGCGCGCAAGGCGCTGCTTGCCGGCGTCGACGTCGATATGATGTCGCACTATTACGACACGGTTCTTCCCGCTCTCATCGAATCCGGCCAGGTTCCCATGTCCGCGGTCGACGAAGCGGTTCGCAGAGTTCTCCGTGTCAAGTTCGCCCTCGGGGTTTTTGACCACCCCTATGCGGAAGGCCAGGAGGTGACCTCTGCGGTCGCAGAACACAGGCCCCTCGTTCGCCAGGCTGCCGAAGAGTCGCTGGTCCTGCTCGAGAACAAGCCTTTCGCGGGGAAATCACCGATTCTTCCCCTTGCAAATCAACCGGATAAGGTCGCTCTTATCGGCCCGCTGGCCGATGACACGCAGGAAATGATCGGGGCATGGGGGATGACGACCCGTCTGCCCGATGTTATCACCGTGAAAGATGCGCTCGAAGCGCGCGCCAGGCAAAATGGAGGATCTCTAATCTACGCAAAGGGCACCGAGATTTCGGGGAGTTCGGAAGAGGGATTCGCGGCGGCCCTCGACGCGGCCCGGCAGTCTGACATTGTCGTCATAGCGCTGGGCGAGTCAAGCGAGATGAGCGGCGAGGGGGGCTCGCGCGCGCATCTCGATTTGCCGGGCAATCAAGAGAGGCTTCTGGAAGCGGTCGCGTCCACCGGCCGCCCGATTGTCCTTCTCATTTTTTCCGGCCGGCCGCTTGTGCTCGATTGGGCAGCGCAGCATGTTCCCGCGATGATGGAAGTGTGGTTTCCAGGCACGGAAGCCGGCTCTGCAATTGCAGACGTTCTTTATGGCGACGTGGCCCCGAGCGGCAAGCTGCCGATGAGCTTTCCGCGCGCGGTGGGCCAGGAGCCGCTCTATTACAACCACTTCCCAACCGGCCGTCCCCCACTGAATGTCGATCTCACGCAGTCTGCGACCTCTGACTCAAGATTTGTTTCCCGCTACCTTGACGTGCCCAACGATGCCCTGTTTCCGTTTGGTTTCGGCCTCAGCTATACAGACTTCACGTACGCCGACGTCGCAGTATCGCGCAGCGCGGCGCCCCTCCGCGAGGCTGAGCGCGACGACAGCCGCAAGCTAATCACCGCTACGGCAACCGTGAAGAACGCGGGAAACCGCACCGCGACAGAGGTTGTGCAATGCTATGTTCGCAACCTGGGCGCCAGTCTCGAGCAACCGGTGCGCAGCCTGCAGGGATTTGTGAGAGTCACCTTGAAGCCGGGTGAATCGAAGCAGGTCTCCTTCGATCTGGGTTTTCCCGAGCTTTCGTTCTATAACAATGCAGGCACAGCCGTGGTTGAGCCATCGCACTATACAGTATGGATCGGAGGCAGCTCGCTGGCGACCGACCATGCCGAATTCGACACAGTCCCCTAGTCCCAGGTCTTGCACGGATGCAGAACGAGCGCAATTCAGCATTTCTGAACCGCCGCCGGATGCTCAAAGCATGTTTCGGAGCTTCAGCGGGAGCGCTCTTGCCGCGCGGCCTGCGGGCCGCCTGGCAACATGCTCAAGAACCGAAAGCTGCCGGCCCGGGCGCCCGCTCTGCGATTCGTTTCGAGGAGATTGCCGCCAGATCCGGTCTGCACTTCACCACGCGAAACTGGGCTACGCCAAACAAGAACCAGATAGAAACCATGGTGGCTGGGGTTGCTCTGTTCGATTACGATGGCGATGGCTACCTGGATGTGTACCTCGTCAACGGCGCCGAGATTCCCTCCCTCCAGAAGACCTCGCCCGAGTACTGGAATCGCCTCTTCCACAACAATGGGGACGGCACATTCAGCGACGTGACGGAGAAGGCCGGAGTCGCTGGCGCCGGCTATGGCATGGGGGTTGCCGTCGGCGATTACGACAATGATGGCCGTCCCGATATCTTTCTCGCCAGTGTCACCAGCAACCAGCTGTTCCACAACAACGGCGATGGCACATTTACCGAGGTCACAGCGAAGGCCGGTGTGGCGGGAGCAGTTTACAAGGGCAGAAAGATGTGGTCCGTAGGCGCCGGATGGTTCGACTACAACAATGACGGCCTTCTGGATCTGTTCGTCGTGAACTACTGCCAGTGGGAAGTCAATAAGGATCCGTACTGCGCTCTCAAGGAGGGTTTGCGCGCATACTGCCATCCCAACAAGTATCCGCCCCTGCATAACACGCTTTATCGAAACAACGGCAACGGAACCTTCACCGACGTCACCCATGAGACCGGAATCGACGCCTTCCTCGGCAAGGGAATGAGTGTCAGCTTTGCCGATTTCGATGGCGACGGATATCCTGACGCATTTGTCGCGAACGACACCACGCCGAACTTTCTGTTGCACAACCTGGGCGGCAAGCGCTTTGAGGAAGTTGCCCTTGCCGCCGGGGTAGCCTTCTCGCCGGACGGCAATGCGCTCTCAGGCATGGGATCAGATTTCCGCGATGTGAACAATGACGGCCTGCCCGACATCTGGCACACCGCTGTCGAGCATGAAGATTTTCCGCTATACATCAACCAGGGCAAAGGAATCTTTATGGATGTCACCGTGCCCAGTGGCCTCGGTCAGCTCACCAATCGTATGACCGGCTGGAGCAATGGCATTTTCGATTTCGACAACGACGGCTGGAAGGACCTGTTTGTGGCCAGAGCAAACGTCATGGACAATATCCAGGAGGCCATTCCCAGCCAGATGTATCCTGAGCACAACTCCGTTTTCCGCAATCTCGGTAATGGCAAGTTCGACGAGGTTAGCGGGGACGCCGGGCCCGATTTTCTCATCGCAGACGCGCATCGCGGCGTGGCCTTTGGCGATATCGACAATGATGGACGCATCGATGCCGTGGTGACCGCCCTCAACGGTCATGTCAAGCTGTTTCACAACATCTCAGATACGAACCATCACTGGATACTGCTTCGTCTCGTGGGCACGAAAAGCAATCGCATGGGACTTGGCGCAAAGATTCGCATCAAAACGGACGACGGTCGCACACAGTGGAACGAGGCCACTACGGCTGTCGGCTATGCGTGTGCAAGCGACAGCCGCATCCATTTTGGACTTGGGAACAGTCGGTTGATCAAGGAATTGGAGATTGTGTGGCCCAGCCATATTCGGCAGGTCCTGCACAATGTTGAGGTCGATCGCATCCTCACCGTCGAGGAAGCGCAGGCCTGACACATCAATGCTCCGGCGTCGCCTTCGATTCGTCCGGCACGTCGACCTGCACATCCGGAGAGTCGGCTGCTCCGGCGTTTTGCGCTTGGCCTACTGCCCTCCTGTTTAGCTTTATAAACTGCTCGCGCGCCCGTGCGGCATCCTGGGGACGACCCGTATGCGCGTACGCTGCTGCCAATGACCAAAAGACTTTGCTCTCGTGTGGCATCCCTTTGCTGGCAATTTCCAGTTCAGGAACAGCCGCTTCGTACGAACCGGTGTCCATCATCAGCAGCCCCAGGAGGAAATGCGCGAAGGGCACTTGGGGAGACAGGCTCACAGCCTGTTGCGCGTAGATGAGCCCGGCATTCGAGTCTACCCTGTACTCCGCTGCCGCAATCTGCAGCATCGGCAGCAGGCGATCATGGCCTACGGCCATCTCGCTCTTGAATTCCGCTACTGCTCCTGCAACATCGTGCACCTCAACGAGCTCTCTTCCGAAGGCGTAATGCGCGTACGGAAAATTCGGATGTGATTGAACAACGCTCGAGAACGCGTCCCTTGATGCGTCAAACTTCTTCTGGGCCGCCAGGCAGGCCGCATTGCCCACCTGCTCCACCACTTGCGCAGCTTCGCTCCCTGCCGGAGGAAAACCCTTGTCGCGCATCTGCAGCGCCGCCATTCCAAAAGCGCGGATCAGATCGGGGCTTCGCGCTCCGCCCAGGCACAACGACGAAAATGCTTTTTGTGCGCCCACAAACCTGCCTGCACGCTGCAGCAGCACGCCCTCATGGTAGAAAATCACGTCGCGTAATTGCGGGTCGACGTCGGTGCCGAGGTCTTTGCTAGCTTCAATGTCGCGCAGTGCGGCCGCATCATTGCCCATCTCGAACTCGCACAGCCCCAGCATTGCATGCGCTGTTCCGTGCTTTGGATTAAGCGCAACGACCTTCTGAAAAGCCAGCGCCGCTTCCGCATATCGATCCTGGTCGTAGTACGCAGTGCCAAGCGACCACCAGCCTTCAGCCCATCGCGGATTGATGCCAAGCGCTTTGCGGAAAAGGGGAATCGCCTCGTCCACTCTGTCTGCGTCCAGCGCCGCTGTTGCCTGGTCAGTGAGAGTCTGGAACGATGCATCCGACCGCGGATTCTTGTGCGGCTCCTGCGGCATGCTCCTCACGGAGCCTTGGCCCAGCAAGACAACCGCCGCGAACACGGCGCACGCCAGGCGGACGCGATCTTCTCTCTTTATGGCCATGAAACGCTGCGGGAGCTTTCGTTTGTTCCTCAAAGAGCATTCCCATCATAAAAGAAAATCCGCCGGCCGATGGCCGATCGTGCTGACCACCGCCGGCGAATCGTTGATGAGTTACTCACCGGCGTCCGTGGAGCGCAAGACCGGGCGCCGGAGATCGAAACCGGTTGGCTAAAACTTGAAGTGGAACTCACCTTCAATGGTGCGCGAGCCGAGCACGCTCTGGGCGCGCCCGAAGTTCGAGTCGGAGATGTTGGCGTCGATATTTGCAAGGTTCAGCGTGTTGAACAGGTTGAACATGTTGGCACGGATTTCAATGACGGCTCGTTCGCCCAACACCTTCGTGGCCGGCAGCCCAAAGGCTTTCGTAACCGCAAAATCCAGGTCCGAATAATGCGGACCTTTGAACGGATTGCGGCCGAGTCCCGGAGTCTGGGGCAGTTCGGTTGGAGTGGGAACCGTGGAGGTGGTGCTCCATCCAGGCTGTGTATTTTGGACCACATTGGGGGCGGTGAAGTATGCCGTGCCACCATTCGGGTAGTGGCCGGCGCTGGTCTTGAAACTGTCGGTGGACTGGCTTGTGCCGGCGCCGCCGTGGTACGCAGCCGGACGCAGGTTGCAGTTACCCGAGTTGGGATAGAACGCGTTGCACGCGATCCCGCCGTAATTGGGGTTGTACGGGAATCCCGAGTGGAAGTTATAGATTGGGCTGAAGGTCCAGCCGCCTATCAACTTCTCAGCCCAGACGTTGTTATGAAAGAACACCGGAGACCAGACTCCGAATATCTTGAACATGTTGTGCGAGTCAAAATCCGACGAACCCCAGTTGTAGCCCGGCAGGAACTGGTAGTCCGGCTCGGTATATGGGCCCGACCCGTTATCGAGGGCATGCGACCAAACGTACCGAACATCGGCCGAAAAGGTGTGTGCGAACTGGTGGTTGATTTCGGCAAGCAGCGAGTTGAAGCTGGATAAACCGGTGTCTTCGTACCAGTCGATCGAGTTTACGGCGGGGTTGAAGGCCTGGCCAGCGAGGATCTGAGCCGCGTACTTGTTGTAGAGATTGTATTGCAGGGGCAGGTGACGCCCCAGGCTGCCGGAGTAGCCCAAGGTCGCTATCACGTTGTAGCCGAGATCGTACTGTCCTTGCAGCGAAAAGCGGTAGACGTAGCTCGTCTTGAGTTTGTTGTCGATCCCCGTAATGCCAACGGCCACGCCACTGTTGGGAAGGTTGTGAGAGTCGAATGTGGAGACCAGCGCAGGGTTGGGCGGCAACGCCCCGTATTCATAAATGTTGCTTGCAGTCCCATACACAATCTCGGACCCCTTCAGCGTGTTGCTGTTGGTGAGGAAGGGTGGATCGAAGCGCGTGTTTGTGGTGATTGCCTGTTCCAATCCGTTGAAGCCGATGCCGAAACCGCCGCGCAGCACCAACCTGCCGCCATTCTGGAGGGGACTCCATGCAAAACCGATTTGCGGCCCGAAGTTGGTTTTCTGCGCATCAACCTGCGGCTTGTGAAGCACGATAGCCAGGTCTGTGAACGCCGCCGAGCCGTACCCAAGGTTCAGTCGGGGATTGTTGCCCTTCTTTTCGGTCATGCCGGCGAAGTATTCCCACCGCAGGCCGAGGTTGATGGTGAGGTTCGGCTTTATCTTCCAGTCGTCTTGGACAAAGACCGAAGGGATGTACTGCCGGTCATCCTTCCGCGACATGGTAGGAACGCCTGTCGCCGGGTCGGCGCCGGAGACGGTCTCCGTCGTCGGGGCATCGTTCAGGAAGTCCCAGTAGTTGTTGAAATAGAAGTTTTGGCTGGCCGCCCAGGTCGCGGAGTCGAGGTAGGCCAAGCGTGTGTACTGGCCGCCGAACTTCAGGTTGTGGCTCTTGTAAACCTTGGTGAGCACGTCCTTAAAGTTGAGTGTCCACTGGTTGAAGATGCTGCCGATTGCGGGACCGAACCACGCGGGACCATTTCCCCAGGGCTGGCCCGCGATGTTCGAGAACGACACGCCGTTGTTCAGAGTGATGTAGTCGTTGGGCAGGCCAAGGGGCGACTGCGGGTTGTCCGTCAGTTCGTTCCACTTCCAGCCGGCATAATCGCCGCGCACCTCGTTCAGCAGGCTGCTCGAAAACGTGTGGTTGTACAAAAGCCCCGTCGAGTAGTTGGTCGCGTCGTGGTGGAAGATGTTGGCCGCGCGCTGGGGTCCGTTGTAGCTGGTGTTGTTGACCGGCACGTAGTAAATGCTGAAGGCGATCAGGTCTTTTCCGGTGATTTGGTAGTCGGCACGGCCGTTGTATTGGGTGTTGATATTGTCGTTGGGGCCAGTGGTTGAGACGTAGAAGAGGTCGGCATTACCATCCATGTTGTTGGCATAGCTGCCGGTGCCGTCGCCCCCCAGGCCGGGTGTGAATACCTTGCCGGCCGACGTGGTGACCGGGTCGGCATAGGACGGATCGGGGTTGCCCACGCCGATGGTGAGAGGCTTGCCAAGATCGAGGCCCTTTCCCTGTATCCAGTTGCAGTTCGTGCCCTGAACAAGTCCGATGTCGATGCACTGGTGGTGATCGTTGGGTCCTTCCAGGATGGTATTGGAGACGACGCTGGCGCCCTTGATGGTGAGGAACTTATTGGCGATGGTGCCTGACGTGGACTGGCCGTCGAGGCTCGGCGTGTCGTACCAGCCGCCGCCAGTTGCCGTTCCGTTGTTTCGGATCGTGTCGTACCCGAAGAAGAAGAACAATCTGTTGCGGAGGATTGGGCCGCCGACGGTGCCGCCGTACTCGTTGTATCTGGCGTTGCTGCGCTGCGGGTTGTTGTTGGGGTCCCAGCGCTGATAGGCGTTCAGTCCGGGGCGAGCGAGCTTGAAGAGCCCGGTGCCGTGGAACTGGTTGGTGCCGTTCTGGGAGATGATCTGAATCTGCGCGCCACTGAACCGCCCCAACTCCGCGTCATAGGGGTTGGTGACGATCTTCATCTCCTTGATGGTGTCAGGGTTCGGCGTGATGACCGCGGCAGACCCCCAGGTCACGCTGGTGACCTGCACACCGTCGATGGTGACGCCGTTGGTGTCGTTGCGGCCGCCATTGCCGAAGACCTGCGGCTTGTTCTCGGTCATGTACGGCCCGGAACTGGCGCCGGCGCTACCGTCACCCTGGTTGCCCGGCAGACTGAAGGTGCCGCCGCCAGCGGACTGTGAACTGTCGCCGAACATGCCGGGGGCCAATTGGGCGAGTTGCAGGGGGTCACGGCCGAAGTCGGGCATTTTGGCCAGGTCATTCTGGGTAATTGTGCCGCCGATGCTGCCCGTTTCGGTGTCGATCGTTGGCGTTTCCGCCGCATTGACGGTCACGGTCTCGGAAGTGCCTCCGACTTCCATAACTACGTTGAGAGCGTTTGCCTGCTCGGCGATGATCCTGACGTTGTCGAGGATTTTCTTTTTGAAGCCATCGCGTGTGATAACCAGCGAGTAGCTGCTTGGAGGCAGCTCGTTGAAACTGAAGATGCCGGCCTGATCGCTCGTTGCGGCCAGCATGCGGTTGGTCTCTTTGTCCGTCAGGACCAGCTGCGCGCCCGGGATCAATGCTCCCTGAGCGTCTGCGACGGTTCCCTGAAGACTGGCTCTGTATTGAGCGACTGCCGGCAGCGAGGCTACCAAGAATAGAAGCGTCAGCCACCAGCTTGTTAGGGCAGGCACGCACCTGTGATGGTCCCAACGGGAACGTGCGCAACTTACTCCATCGTTCGATTGCATCACTTTACTCCTGGAATAGAAAGGGGGTTGCGGCTTCGAGCCGACCCACTTTGTCAATGGATCGGTTACATTCAGTCCCACGGAATTCTGCGCGCACAAACGATTGTGCAACGGCGCATTGATAGCACCGGGTTTTGTTGGTTGTCAATTAGACACTCTTCTAGACCCTGTGCTAGAAAGTTCCTCCAGCTCGTAACCCGGTTGGGTAATTCGCTTTTGTAGACTCTCCGGATGCCCGCTGACTCTACCGCCACCAAGTTTGAATGTGATTCACATCACATTGAGTTCAGCCCATAGATTGATGGGCCCAGGGAAGACTGAACCAGCCGGAACGAATTCGGCCATTCGACCCGCCCCACAAGAATTGGCAAAAGTGGTTTGAGATTCCGGTCACTGCTTAGGGTTCCCGTGTATCCTAGGCGGCGGGAAAGAGAGCCTTGCCTCCGGCTCGGGGAGATGACGCTCTTGAAATCCAGGAATACCCAATCTCGCCGCACACGCCTCGCCATTGGTGGCCTGTTTGCCGTAATTCTCTTGCCCGGTCCTTTCGGCACGGCCGCTGTTCCGGAAGCCGCTCGCCGCACTCCCATCTCTTTGCACTCCGATGACGTCCTTCCGACCGGCAACCAGTGGATCTCTCTGCCCGATATCCGCTCCAGCGACGGCTCGCTCAACACCTTCAACGTGCTCTCGATGCGTCACCGTGGCCTGCTCCAGGTCGCTGGCGACAATGGTGCGCCCGTCCTGCGGCCCTACTTCATGGCCAACGGAAAACCTCTCGACTTTCGCAACCCCTCCTGGGAACTCATCGAGTACTGGATTCCTTATGCACACCTCACCATCGCGGGTCTCGACGCGACCCTGACCTGGTGCGCACCGCCTGATTCGCGGGCCGCGTTTCTCCGCATGACCCTCGCCAACCGCAAGTCAGAGCCTGTCGAAGTCGCCATGGGCGTGAAGGCGACGTTCGGCACAATCGATCGCGTCACCTACGTTCCCGTTGCACTGCGGGGCGAGCGAAGCGTCGGTACGGCGCCCTGGGTCGATCCGGCTGAAGTTTTCAGTTTCATCACCACCGATACCGATTTCGCCTGGACCCTCCTGCATCCCGGCTCCAAGGCAATTGTTACGGCGCCCCCGACTACCGCCGCTCCCACGGTGGATGCAAGCCGGACCAAAACTCTCGCACCCGGAGAATCCGTCGAAGCCATCTTCATCCTTGCGGCCGGAATCGAGGAATTCAGCGCTGCTCACAATGCACGCGCTCTACGTGAACAAATCGACCGCAAGGGCGCCGAACGCATGATCGAGGAGACCGGCGCATGGCTCTCTGCGCGCACACGCACAACCGGAAAGGCGGATCTCGATCTCCTGATGAACCGCAACTTCCTCTTCACCATGCTCTATGCATGGGGCCGTACCATCGACACGGAGCAACTCGTCGGCGTCACTTCGCGCAGTCCGCGCTATTACGTTTCCGCAGCTTACTGGGATCGTGACGCCATGCTCTGGAGCTTCCCAGGTCTTCTCGACACCGATCCCGCCATGGCCCGCGACGCCCTCGAGTACGCACTCACTACCCAGCTGCGCAACACGGGTACACACAGCCGGTTCATCGACGGAATCGTCCTGGAAGACGGCTTTCAACTCGACGAAGCCGCAGCTCCGGTCGTTGCGCTCACGTCGTTCGTCAGACGCACCAAGGACACCGCGTTTCTGGCTGCGCACAGTGCCGCAGTTGCACGTCTCGGCGATGGTCTCCTGCGCAGATTTGATCCAACAACCGGGCTCTATTCCTCGTTGCAGGACTCTCAGGACGAGTTCCAGAGACTTCCCTTCATCACCTACGACAATGCGCTGGTATGGCGCGCCCTGAAGGACCTCGCCGACCTGTACAAACAGCTCAATGATCCCAGCACCTCACAGGAGATGACGAAACAGGCCGCTTCGTTGCACGAAGCTATCCTTGCCCATTGCGTCTCCGCGTCCGCTCCCGGCGCCGGCGGCCCCATCTTTGCGTCTGCCACTGACGGAAAGAACTTCGTCTTCACCGAGATTCCTCCGGGATCGCTCCTGAAGCTGCCGGCTCTTGGTTTCATCGCTGAATCCGACCCGGCCTTCGTGCGCACCTACCAATGGCTGCACTCGAAGAACTACGCGTTTTCCTATGCAGACCAGGCCTTCGGATTTCCTGGAAGCTATCGCCTGCCGTTCACAACTTCCTGGAGTATCGCGGATCACCTGCTCCTTACCGCCGGCCGCGACCAGGCTCTCAAGATTCTCCGAGCCAGCGACTGGGACGGAGGCATCATCACAGAAGGCGTCGACCCCGCTTCGGCCAGGATGGATCAGGCCGGCCGAGCCTTCGCCACTGCCGCGGGATACGTTGCACATGCCATCTGCCAACTCTCCTGCACGGATGCCGCAAAGGAATCTCCTGAAAACAGAATGAAATGAGCCGTTTTATGAATAGCTCCTCCCTTAACGCAAAAATCAGTCGCGACCTGGTTTCATTTGCCTTCATTGCCGTCGTTTTTTTTCTTCCCGCCCGGTTGCGCGCCGGATCGGACTACTACCGTCACGTCATCTTCGACAACAGCCTCACCAAAGACACCTACTACTTCAGTAGCGGACAGGCGAACGGGCATAGCTTCGTGGAGCAGAAGGACGGGCGCCTGCCGGTCGATATCGCCACTTTTCGAACACCTCCGAATGCCATTCGCATTCAATGGCAGTCTGCGCCTGGCGGCGGTTGGACCGCGCAAATCTCCGCCGTCAATTTCCGAAACCGCTATCCCGGACTCTCCGGAAGCAATCTCTATTTCTCGATCTTCGCGCGGCAGCCGATCTCCTCATCTGACATGCCCCAGCTGGTGGTGTCTACGTCGAGCGAGGGTCTCCAGGTCGCCCAGTTCCCGGCCAGTTTCAGCGCGCCGATTGACCTCGGCAAATACACCGGAGACGTGCCTGCCGGCCGTTGGATCGAGGTGCGCATTCCACTCTCCGAAGTGAAGACTGCTTCCATCTATCCCTTCCACCCCGAGTATCTGCAGAGCCTTGCCTTTCACCAGGGTGTTGCCGACAACATCCGCCACACGCTGATCGTCGACGAGATACGTGTGGCCGACGACTCAATCCCGCAATCGGCGCTCTCCGCTCCCGCCGACCT
>Ga0335077_10003523_pt1 | contig 18939 bp, 20 predicted proteins | sample Lox_Sample_31_FD_207151 | JGI IMG/M metagenome (GOLD analysis project Ga0335077, IMG submission 207151) | Soil microbial communities from Loxahatchee National Wildlife Refuge, Florida, United States - Lox_Sample_3.1 | ecosystem: Environmental > Terrestrial > Soil > Wetlands | place: USA...
GCACGCGATGGAGCGCTGCAGGTGCGAAGCGAAGTGCATGAACGCGAATGTACCTGCGGCTTGTCATCCCGAGGAGCAAAGGCGATTCGGGATCTCGGCCCCGCGCGATACCGAGATTCCTCCCCCGGGCGCGACCCGGGGTCGGAATGACACTGCCGAAGTCGCAGCCGCAGGCGGAAGGATTTCGGCGTACCTGGAAGCCGCTAGCCGCGCAGCGGCGGCTTGTTCTCCAGCAGGCGTCCCATGCGATCGTCGACCTCGCCAAGATGGGCCGCCAGCGAGTTGCCGGTGTGCTCGATCTGGGTGCGCAGCGCGGTTTCGAGGCGGTCTAGGCGCTCGGTGAGCGACTCTTCGGAGGGCACGCCGTCCGGATCGATCCGGTCCAGCCGGGCATCGAGGTGCTTGCGCAATTCGGTAAACCGCGACGCCTCGGCCTGATCCGCAAGGACGCGCTGCGCCGCGAGTTCTTTCGCATAACGTCGCGCTTCGCGGATCACCCCCGCCTGCTGGAACACCATCAGGACGAGGAACACCACCATCACCACGACGGTGCCCGCCAGCAGGATGAGGCCGAGCGGGGCCTCGACACGCGTCACCAGCAGCGACACCTGGGTCGGCGCAATGATCGCGGCCCAGTTCGCCAGCGTGAACGCGGCCAGCAGCCCGAGCACGACGATGAGTACGACCGCTCGCACCTTCATGACGTATGCACCCGCTCAGCAGAGGGCAGCGACACCGTGACGCGCCGTGGGTTCATTCGGTCGGCCGGGAACTCTGGCCGGGACGAACGTCCAACGTGTCGATGTCGTCGTTTCGCACTCGTGGATCCCGTCGCTCCCGGCTCGGCGCACGGGGGCCTGGCTGCCTTGGCTCGAATGTACCCGCAATGATGCGTGCCGGCGTATCGTCCGCCGTTTGTTGGCCACGTTCTCGACTGGTACGACGCTGATGCGGCACCTGTTCCACCGTGCGGGCCGCGAGGCCCTGGTTACGACGCTCGGCGGGCGCGCGTTGCTGGCGTTCGACTTCGACGGCACGATCGCGCCGCTCGTGGCGCGTCCCGAAGAAGCGCGCGTGTCGGACGCCGTCGCCGAGCGGCTCGGCCGGCTCGCCACGTTGCGACCGGTCGCCATCATCACCGGCCGTTCGGTCGGCGACGTCGCACCGCGCCTGGGTTTCGCGCCGCAGTACATCGTCGGCAATCACGGTGCCGAGGATCCCGCCGAATCGCCCGCCTTCGATACGTCCGCCCTCGAACGGTTCCGGCGCCATCTCGATGCGCATGCCGACGCGATCCGGAGCGCGGGCGTCGGGGTGGAAGACAAGGGTTATTCGATCGCGCTGCATTACCGCTTCGCGAGCGACCGCGTGGCGGCCCAGCGGTGCATCGAAGCGCTGGTGCGCGACCTCGACCCGGAACTGCACTTCTTCGGCGGCAAGTCCGTCGCCAACGTCGCCGTGGCCGGCGCACCCGACAAGGCTGACGCGCTCGCGAGCCTGGTTGCCCGTTGTGATGCCGACGCCGCGCTGTTCGTCGGCGACGACGTCAACGACGACGCGGTCTTCGCACGCGCCGAGCCGAGCTGGCTCACCGTGCGCGTCGGCCGCGACGACCCGATGTCGAGGGCGGACTTTTTCCTCGACGATCACTCCGAGATCGCGACGCTGCTGGAAATCGCGCTGGAGGTTCTGGCGCCGAAGCCGCCTGCCTGACATCGCGCACGGGCGGATTCACGACGCCTGATTGCGGGATGGTGCGCGGGTCATGCGCCACGGCGCGCGGCCTACCATGTCCTTCTTCTCTCGGGAGAGGGAAATGAAAAGAACCGTACTCGCTGCGTTCGCCCTCGCCGGATGCGTGACGGCCCCCGTTCCACCCATCGGGACCGAACCCGATGTTCCTGCAACCGGCGGCACCGAAGCGATGACCGGATTCGACGGCCAGTCGAACGGGTTCGTCACGGCCGACATCTTCCAGGCCGACCAGGAGGAGTTCGACGGCATCGAAAACATCGCCGACGGGCTCGGTCCTCTCTACAACGCGCAGTCCTGCCGCGAGTGCCATCAAAATCCGCTCTCGGGTGGCGGCAGCCAGGTGTCGGAGTTCCGTGCTGGGCATCTCGACGCACAGGGCCGCTTCCAGGCACCGCGGGTACCGATCGCGCGCGGCACCGTGTTCATCGAGGGTCGGACGCTGATCAACGACCGCGCCATCTGTCCCAACGCGCAGTTTCCCGATCAGGAAATCCAGGAACATGTCCCGGACACGGAGACGATCCGCACCCAGCGCCTGTCGATCAGCCTGCTGGGCGACGGGTTGGTCGAAGCGGTGGCCGACGAGTTCCTGCGCGGACTCGCGGCGCGCCAGTGCAAGGAGACGCAGGGCCAGATCTGCGGCCTGGTCGTCGAGGTGCCTGTCCTCGAGGCGTCGGATGCGTATCGCGTCGGCCGCTTCGGCTGGAAGAACCAGCAGGCGACGTTGCTCTCGTTTGCCGCCGACGCCTACCTGAACGAGATGGGAATCACGAGCCGGCTGCAACCGGACGAAGTGACGAAGATTTGCGACACGGTCCCGGACCCGGAAGACAATCCGGCCGCGCAACCGTCGCCTGCCGCGCGCCAGCAGGCGCGTGCGGCACGCGCGCCCGCGACCGCCGCCGCGGTCGAACAGCCGGTCGCGGACATCGACCGCTTTGCGCGCTTCGTGCGCGCCACCAAGGCACCCCCGAGGGACACCACGCTCGCCGCGACCGAAGGAGCACGCAGAGGCTCGGAGGTGTTCGATCGCGCGGGTTGTGCGACCTGCCACGTGCGCACGCTGGTCACGGCGGCGGAGGGCACGAAGATAAACGGCGGCACGTTCTCGGTCCCGGCGGCGCTGGCCAACCGCCTGTTCCATCCGTTCGGCGATTTCCTGCTGCACAACGTCGGCACCGGGGACGGCATCGAGATTTCGATCCTCGAACATCACGGCAGGCGGTTCGCCTACATGCAGGACAAGATGTCGCCCACGGTCGACCGCATCCGCACCGCGCCGCTCTGGGGCTTGCGCATGCGCAGTCGCCTGATGCACGACGGCCTGTCGGTGACGGTGCGTGACGCCATCGGTCGCCATGGCGGCGAAGCCACCGATGCGCGACGCCGGTTCGACAGGCTCGGCGACCAGGAGCAGAGCGACCTTCTGACGTTCCTGCAGTCGCTGTAGACGTCGCCGCGGAGCGCGTCGCGGCGGCCGGCCGTTCGCGCTTGCATGTCCACGGGCACAGCGCGTGTTTGCGCCGCAGGCCCAGAGCATGATGAGAACATGAGCAGGATCGCGCTTCGGCGCGGCGTCGCCGTGCCGGTCGCGGGTCGGAGCGGGGTGAAGCGAGTGCAACGGAGACCACCATGGGCGGCGAAGCGGGTCCAAGCGGACCGGATCTGACCGAAGGGGTTGCGATCGACGCGTGTGCCGACGGCAGCATGCTCGCGGGTCACGTCGGCAATGACGCGGTGCTGCTCGCGCGCCGCGGCAGCGAGTTCTTCGCCATTGGCGCGACGTGCACGCACTACAGCGGTCCGCTCGCCGAAGGCCTGGTGGTCGGCGACACCGTTCGCTGTCCGCGGCACCACGCGTGTTTCAGCCTGCGCACGGGTGAAGCGCTGCATGCGCCGGCACTGAGCCCGGTTGCCTGCTGGTCGACGGAGGTGAGCAGCGGCAAGGTCTTCGTGCACGCACCGATCGAGCGGGCGGCGACGCCGCGTGTCGCTGCCGGCGCTCCGGCGCCGGAACGGATCGTCATCGTCGGGGGTGGCGCGGCCGGCTTCGCGGCCGCGGAGATGCTGCGCCGCCAGCGCTACCGCGGCGGCATCGTGATGCTGAGCGACGACGCCGCGGCGCCCGTCGACCGGCCGAACCTTTCCAAGGACTACCTCGCGGGCAACGCGCCGGAAGACTGGGTGCCGCTGCGCGGCGACAGCTTCTATTCCGAGCATGGCATCGACCTGCGGCTGAAGACCGCGGTCGCGCGTATCGACCCGCGGCAACACGAGGTCGCGCTCGCCGACGGAACGAAGCTCGCCTACGACCGCCTGCTGCTGGCAACCGGGGCCGAGGCAATCAGACTGCCGATCCCGGGAATGGAACTGCCGCACGTCTTTACGTTGCGCACGCTGGCCGACTGCCGCGCGATCATCGCGCGCGCCACCGCAGCCCGGCGCGCCGTCGTGATGGGCGCGAGCTTCATCGGTCTCGAAGTCGCAGGCTCGCTGCGCGCACGCGGAATCGAGACGCACGTGGTCGCGCCGGAGAAGCGCCCGATGGAACGTGTGCTCGGCGCACAGTTGGGCGATTTCGTGCGCGCCTTGCACGAGGAACACGGCGTGGTGTTCCACCTCGAAGACACGGCGACCGCCATCGAACCCGGTCGCGTGCTGCTGAAGAGTGGCGGTTCGCTGGGCGCCGACCTGGTCGTCGCCGGTGTCGGCGTGCGGCCGCGCCTCGCGGTGGCAGAGGCTGCCGGGTTGAAGATGGACCGCGGTGTGTCGGTGAACGAGTACCTCGAAACCAGCGCGCCCTCGGTTTTCGCGGCCGGCGACATCGCCCGCTGGCCGGACCCGCACAGCGGCGCCGCGATTCGCGTCGAGCACTGGGTCGTCGCGCAGCGCCAGGGGCAGACGGCGGCGCTCAACATGCTCGGTGCGCGCAGGCGGTTCGAGGCCGTGCCGTTCTTCTGGAGCCAGCACTACGACGTACCGATCAACTATGTCGGGCACGCTGAAGGCTGGGACGACATACAGGTCGAGGGTGACATCGGCGCGCGTGATTGCGTGGTCCGATACAAAAGCAGGGGGCGCGTGCTCGCGATCGCCTCGATCTACCGCGACCTCGACAGCCTGCGCGCCGAGGCGGCGATGGAACTCGCGACGGGCTAGCCGGCTTCGATTACTGTCTCCGCTTCGAATTCAGGCGGAGACGCTCTTGGCCCGGCAGATTCTCGACGAAGTACATATTCATCCGGCGATCCGGGCGTTCATCGAAAATCGGCACGCCGACCTGCTGCGCGAGGTCCAGGACGCCATCGCGAGCAACGCCGTCGTGGTGGTGGGCATGGGCATCAACCCGGCGCCGAAGAAAGCACGCAGGTTGCTCGACGCACAGGGTGTCGCCTACAAGTACCTCGAGTACGGCAGCTATCTCAGCCTCTGGCGGCGGCGCAACGTTTTGAAGATGTGGACCGGCTGGCCGACCTTCCCGATGGTCTTCGTCAAGGGTGCGCTGGTCGGCGGGGCAAGCGACCTCGAAAAGCTGATTGCCAGCGGCGAACTGAAGCGCCTGCTCGCCGCCGACCGATGACGCTGACCGTCACGGGCGCACGCTCGGAATTGGGGCACCTGCTGGCGCAGCAGCGCACGCGGGCGGATGTCCACATCAACGTCGCCGGCCAGCAGGCGAACACGCTGCTGCACGACGGTCATGCGTGGAAGGATTTCACGCGCACCGCGCTTGCCGGTGTGCGCCGTGCGATGCACAGCGAAGCAAGCATGCTGGTCCACGCCAGCTTTGCGTTCGTGCTGGTCGAGCCGCCGCGCGACCCGCTGCGTTCGCTCGCGCAGGCCATCCTCGAGTACGAGCGCCTCGCGCTCGCTGGACCGTTGCCGGCCTGCATCGTCCGCCTCGGCTACCTCTATGGTCCTTCGAGCCGCGACCTGCGCGCTTACCGGACCGCGTTCCGCCTCGGCCGCCCGTATTGGGCCGGCGCGCGAACGGCGCCGCAGTTTCACCTCTATGAGTCCGATGCGGTCGCGGCATTGCTCGCGGCAGGCCGACCCCGCAACACCGGCAGGACGTACTACGCCACCGACGGCCACCCGCTGTCGTTCATGCATTTCATGGACGACTTCGCGCGCAAGCTCGGGCGCCGGGTGCCGCTGCATGTGCCGCGTCTGGCAACGCCGCTCATCCGCGCCATCGTGCGCAAGGAACATATGCAGCAGTGCGACCTCGCGATGCCGGCGCAAGCACCGACCCCGGACGTGCCGGGCTGGAAGCCGCAGGTCACCGACTACCGCGTGGGCCAGGATCGGATCATCGCGGCGTGGAATGCGTGATGCACTTTCCCGTTCCGGATCCCGCTCACACCGATTCCGACCAGGCACGCGCGCACTTCCGCCTCGCGGTGCGGCTCACGTGCGGCTTCGTCGCCCTGATCTGGCTCGTCTACCTGCTGAACCTGGCGTTCGACGTCGATCCGGATCCGTTCGGCGTGCGGCCGCGCGAGGTCTCGGGGCTGGTCGGCATCTTCCTCGCGCCGCTCGTCCACGGCGGCTTCTCGCATATCGCCGCGAACACGCTGCCGGTGCTCGTGCTCGGAACGGCAATGCTCTACCTGTACCCCAGCTCCGCGCTGCGCGCCTTGCCCGTGATTTATCTCGGACCGGGCGTGGCCGTGTGGCTGTTCGGTCGCGGTGCGGTTCACTTCGGTGCCAGCGGACTGGTCTATGGACTGGTGAGCTACATCTTCTTCGCCGGCCTGCTGCGGAGGGATCGGCGCGCGATCGCGGCCTCGCTCATCGTGGCCTTCATGTACGGCTCGCTGACGCTGGGATTTCTTCCGCTGCCGCCGGAGATCTCCTGGGAAACCCATCTCGCGGCGGCCATCATCGGCGCGCTGCTGGCGCTGGCGCTGCGGCGCTTCGACGTCCTGCCGCCGAAACGCTATGCGTGGGAGGATGAACAACCACTCCCGCCCGCCGCAGACGACGACAGCACGCCTACGCATCCAGTTCGCGATAGCGGCGAAACAGATCGTGGTTATTGAAGGGCAGGCGGCGCTTCGAAGCCATGTAGCGCTTGATGCGCGGCCGCGCGAAGACGGCGTCGTGCAACGCCCGCAGGCGGGGATGCGCGCGCAGGGCAGACCGGCTTGCGACCGGAAACGCGTACCGGAGTCCGGCCACGACCTGCGCCAGCGAAAGATCGGCGTAAGTGAGCTGCGTGCCCACCAGCCACGGGCCGCCCGCCGGATTGCGTTCCAGCACGCGTTCGAAATAGCCGAGGAATTTCGGCAGCCGCGCCGCGAGGAAGTCGCGCGCCCGGCGCCGCGCCTCGCGCTTCTGCTCGCTGTAGTAGAGGCCGCTTCCGATCGGATGATGGGTGTCGTGGATCTCGACGATGAAGTCCGCGATCGTGAGCTGCAACTGGTGCGTCCATAGCCTGCCGGCCTCGTCGCGCGGCGCGAGGCCCAGTCGACCGCCGAGATAGAGCAGGATGTTCGCCGTCTGCCCGATGAGCTGGCGCCCCACCTTCAGGAACGGCGGCGCAAAGGGCGGTCGTTGCACGTCGTCGCTTTCGAGATAGCGCGCCATGGCCGGCACGCCGCCGCCTTCTTCTTCGGGCACCAGCGCGACGTCGACATACTTCGCGCCTGCCGCCTCCAATGCCAGCCGCACGTACTCGCCGCGGCCCTGGATGCCGGGCCAGTAATAAAGCACGTAGGTCATCGCGCGCTCTCCTCCGCCGCAACGGGTTGCCGTTCCAGCCTTCCTCATCTACCGTCCGATCCGCCCTCGCGATCATCCGTGGAGCGCACGATGTTCATCCGCAACTGCTGGTACGTCATCGCCTGGGATCACGAGGTGCCGGCCGACGGCTTGTTCACGCGCACCGTGATCGGCGATCCGGTGCTCCTGTTTCGCAGGGCCGACGGCACCATCGTCGCACTCGAAGACCGTTGCTGTCACCGGCACGCGCCGCTTTCCAGGGGACGCAAGGAGGGCGAATGCGTGCGCTGCGGCTACCACGGCTTGAAGTTCGACGCGCGCGGAGCCTGCATCGAAGCGCCGGGCCTGGACACGCTACCGGCCAAGGCGAGGGTGCGCACCTATCCGGTGGCGGTCAAGAACAAATGGGTGTTCGTGTGGATGGGCAACCCGGCGCTGGCGGGCACCGAGTCATTGCCGGACAACTTCTCCTGCGACCATCAGGACTGGAACTACCTGCCCGGATACCTGCACTACGGGACCAACTACCTTCTGATCGCCGACAACCTGCTCGATTTTTCGCACCTGAGCTACGTGCACGAGAAGACGCTCGGCGGCTCCACCGCGATCGCGCAGGCGCGCCCGACCATCGAGAAGGTGCCGTACGGCATCCGCGTGACGCGGCGCGTGCCGAACGTGCCGCCGCCCGGCTACTACCGGCGCATGGGCAGCTTCGACGGCAACCTCGATCGCTGGTTCATCTACGACTTCCTGCTCCCGGGCACGTTGTTGATGCACTCGGGAGGCCGGCCGACCGGCGATGCGCCCGGCGACATGAGCCGCGCCGTGCGCCTGCACAGCTGCCAGACGCTCACCCCCGAGACCGAGAGCACGACGCACTACTTCTTCCAGCAGTCGCACCTGGTGGCGCAGGGCGATGCGTCGATCGCGCAAATCATCTACGACGCGCTGGTGGTGGCGTTCCACGAAGACCGCGAGATGATCACCGCACAGGCGCGCAACATCGCGCTCGACCCGCAGGCACCCATGGTCCCGCTCGCGATGGACGCGGCGCTGGCGCAGTTTCGCCGCCTCGTCACCGAGGCAATCGCCGCGGAGCGAACGACGGCGGAGGCAACGCAGGCAACGGACCCGGCACCGGCATGAATGCCGTCGAGTCCACGCCGGTCCGGCGTCAGGGCGCCGGCGGCAACGTGAAGTCGACCGCCGCGTCCGCCGCCGTCAGATCGATTGCGGCGGATTGAGCGACGTAGCCATCCGCTTCCGCCTCGAGCGTGTACTTCGCCGCGCTCGCGGGCTGCGGCGCGAACACCAGGGGCAGCGAAACGGCATAAGGCGCCAGCAGCGCCGGCGCGGTCGGAAGCGTCAGCGAATACGCCCCCGTGGCGTCGGCGTTGGTGCTTGCGATTTCCACCTCCGGCACGATGCCGACGGCTTGCACCGCGCGCACGCTCGCGGCGGCCACGGCGGGTAGAGCATGGCCGCTGGCAGTTCGCGTCGCTGAAGCGGGAAGCGTGATCGGCGTCGCGGCAGTGCTCAGGCTCGTCGTGCCCTGCAAAGCGATCGGTACGGCGGAAACCACGGCGGAAGCGAAGCCCGGTGCGGCGAACACCACGGCGACGTTCGGTGCGACGCTTGGATCGAGGAATGCAAGCGTGAACGCACCGCTCGCATCCGGGACCGTGGCACGCATTACCGTCCCGCCGACCTGGGCCGAGATCTGCATCCCGGCAATGGCCGGATCGACGTAGCCGACGATGTCGGCCACCGTGCGCGGCACGACCGCGATTACGGGTTTCAATCCATAGGACCCGTTGCCGCGCCGAACGATCGATTTGCATGCATCGAAGTCGAGCACCACATCGGCCAGCCCGCCGGGCGGCACGGTGAATGAATGGATGAGTTTCAGTCCGCTCTGGGTCGCGCTCGGCGTGTCCAGCGGCTGCTCGGTCCCTCCGGTCGGCACGACGGAATTGGCGAGGACCCCTCCGCTGTCGGGCCGCAGCACCAACCGCAATTGGGTGTACTGGCCGCCGGGCAGCGCCATTTCACCCAATTCCTCGAGGACCCCATTCGTCAGGTCGAGCAGGTTGACCTTGCGAGCAGGCGCAAGCACGAGATCGTGCCATCCGCTCGAGCTGTCGTCCGCGGTGGAACTGGCGTGCACGCGCACGCGGTCGACGGTGATATTGACTTCGTCGAAGCCGCACGCCGGCGCATCCGTCAGGGCAATCCGCACGGAACCCATGCCCTGACCGGTCGTCACCCCGCCGCTCCCGCCGCCACCACCACCGCCGCACGCGACGACGACGATTGCAAGCGCTGCGGCGGCGCCTAGCCGAGCCCCTCTCCTCGCAAGCACCATTTTCAAACCCCTAGGAAACGTCCGAAACAGGCCGTGCGGACTGCCGGCCACCTCGACTTTCCAACTTCCCCGGGAATGTACGCGCGGCGCGCGCGGCGGGCTTCCGGGACGTGCCGATCTGGAGCATCCGCGATTGCCGGCGCTTCGAACGCGACCATCCGTTCGCGTTCGGCGGCGCGCAGTTCCTCTGGTTCGAGCGCCGCGCTCAAGCGGCACGCTGACGGGCCGCCCCGGCGCGCGCTCACGCCACGGGCGTCTTCACCCGTCCCGTCGCGAAGAACGCGCGCAGGTTCTCGATCACGAGGTCGCCCATCGCGTTGCGGGTTTCGCGGGTCGCGCTGGCGATGTGCGGCAACAGCACGACATTGTCGAGTTCCAGCAAGGCAAGCGGGACGTTGGGCTCGTCGACGAACACGTCGAGTCCGGCACCGGCGATGCGTTTTTCGCCGAGCGCCCGGACCAAGGCGGTTTCATCGACCACCGAACCGCGCGCGACGTTGACGAGAAATCCCCGCGGACCGAGAGCGTCGATGACTTCGGTCGAGACCAGGTGGCGCGTGGCCGCACCACCTGCGGCGGCAATGATCAGGAAGTCGGTCCATTCGGCGAGTTCGACCAGCGATGCGGCATGGCCATACGGCACTCCGCCGACCGGGCGCCGGCTGTGGTAGCGGATCTGCATGCCGAACCCCTCGGCGCGCCGCGCAATCGCCGCGCCGATTCGCCCGAGGCCGAGGATGCCCAGCCGCTTGCCGCTCACGCGCGTGGCGAGGGGAAACTGCGCTCGCGTCCAGTCACCGCGCCGCACGAAACGGTCGGCCGCGGAAATCCCGCGCGCGACGTCGATCATCAGTCCGATCGCGAGATCGGCGACGCAGTCGGTCAGCACGTCCGGCGTATTGCTCACCGCGATGGCGCGCCGCTTCGCCGCCTCGACGTCGATGGTTTCATAGCCGACACCGAAGTTCGCGATGACTCGCAACGCCGGCAGCGCATCCATCATGCGGGCATCGACGCCCGATCGCACCGAGGTCGCCATGCCGGCGAACTGACCGCCGTGTTGCGCCAGGAATGCGGCCGGATCCCGTTCGCGCCACAGCGGATGGGTGTCGAACTCCGCGGCCAGCGCTTTCTCGAGGGACGCCTGCAAACGCCCGACCTGGATGATGCGGGGTTTCACCGCGTCGGCCCTTGGACCGCGCGCGACGGTCGCGGCAGGTCAAGCAGCCGTATAGGCTGTCTTGACAGTCGTGTAGAACTCGGCCGCATAGCGCCCCTGCTCGCGCGACCCGTAGCTCGACCCCTTGCGGCCGCCGAACGGTACGTGGAAGTCGACGCCCGCGGTCGGGACGTTGACCATCACCATTCCGGCCTGCGCATTGCGCTTGAAGTGGGTCGCGAGCTTGAGCGATGTCGTGCAGATGCCGGCCGTTAGGCCGAACTCGGTGTCGTTGGCGACTGCGAGTGCCTCGTCGTAGTCGCGCACGCGGATCACGCTGGCGACCGGTCCGAAAATCTCTTCGCGGCTGGAGCGCATCGCGTTCGTCGCCGCGGTGAGCAAGGTCGGCTGGAGGAAGTAACCGCGGGTGCGCCGTTCGATCGTCGCGCCGCCGGATGCGAGCCTGGCGCCTTCCTCCTGCGCGATGCGGATGTAGTTGCGATCCTGCTCGAGCTGCGTCGGATCGACCACGGGCCCGATGTCGACGCCCTTCTCGCGGGCGTCGCCGACGGTGAGCTTGCCCATCGCCTCGGTCATGGCCGCCACGAAGCGGTCGTGGATGCCCGCGGTGACGATCAGGCGCGACGACGCCGTGCACCGCTGGCCGGTGGAATAAAAGGCGCCCTGCACGGCGCAGTTCACCGCCACCGCGAGATCGGCATCGTCGACGACGACGAGCGGATTCTTGCCGCCCATTTCCAGCTGGAACTTGGCCAGACGCGCGACGCACGCTTGCGCGACCCGGCGGCCGGTGGCGACCGAGCCGGTGAACGTGATCGCGGCGATGCGCGCGTCGTCCAGCAGGGTCTGGCCGACCTCGCGCCCGCGCCCCATCACCAGGTTGAAAACGCCGGGCGACAGCCCGCTGCGCGCGATGATCTCGGCCAGCGCCCATGCACTGCCGGGCACGAGATCCGCCGGCTTGAACACGACGCAGTTGCCGTAAGCGAGGGCGGGCGCGATCTTCCAGGCCGGGATCGCGATCGGGAAATTCCACGGCGTGATGATCCCGACCGCGCCCATGGGCTCGCGTGTCACCTCGATCTCGAGGCCCGGCCGCACGGATGCGAGCTTCTCACCGGGGATGCGCAGCGCCTCGCCGGCGAAGAACTTGAAGATCTGCCCCGCGCGCCCGACTTCGCCGATCGCCTCCGGCAGCGTCTTGCCTTCCTCGCGCGCGAGCAAATCGCCGAGTTCGTTCTTGCGCGCGAGGATTTCGCTGCCGACGGTATCGAGTGCATCGAAGCGCTGCTGCGGCGTCGACTGCGACCAGCGTCCGAACGCATCGTGCGCGGCGGCGATCGCCGCCCGGGTCCCCTCGGCGTCGGCCGAGGCGTATTCGCCGACCACGTCGTCGAGGTTCGATGGATTGATGTTGCGATTCACGCCGGCGCCGTCGACCCACTGTCCGCCGATGTAGTTCTGCTTCACTGCAGCCCCCGACCGTTGTCGACTTGCGCGGTGCGCGCACCGCAGATCCCGGACGTTCCGCGAAGCTGCCTGTACTGGGCGAAGGAAACGAGCCCCGCTGCGACCAAGGCTACCCCATTCCAGCGTTGCGCAAGCGCAGCCTCGGGCCGGTACGGGTCAGCAGGCCGCGCTGGCCTCGAGCGACCGGCGCGGCTGCGGTTGCCTGCGCCCGGCGACGATCACGGCAAGCGCGTCGACAGCCCGATCGACCTCTTCGAGCGTGTTGTAGAAGTAGAAGCTCAGGCGGCAGCTCGCCGGCGGATCGAGCTGCAGCGCCCGGTGCGCCAGCGTCGCGCAATGGCACCCGGCGCGCGCCTCGACGCCCGCGGCGTTCAGCGCCTGCGCCAGCTCGACCGGATCGCGGCCAGCGACATTGAAGGCGACCAGCGAGGTGCGCCGCTCCGCATCGGGCGGACCGTAGATCCGCAGGCCGGGGATCGCGCCCAGTCGTTCGAGCGCACGCGCCGTCAGGCGGCGGTTCCACGCCGCGATGCGGCGCATGGCGCACTCGACCGCCGGCCGTTCGATCGGGCGCGCAGTGTCGAAATGGTGCCGCCGGCGCGGCGTGAGCGCGAAATCCAGGATGGCACGCAAGGCTTGCGCGGAGACGATCGTGCCCAGGATATTGGGCGTGCCGGCCGCGAACTTCCAGGGCAGGGTGTTGTAGCCGACATAGTCGGGAAATACCTGGCCCTCGGCGATCATGTCGCCGCCATACAGGAACGGCAGCGACGATTCGAGCAGGTGTTCCTTCGCCACCAGCACGCCGGTGCCGAGCGGCGCCAGCATCTTGTGGAACGAGAAGGAGAGGTAGTCGGCGTCCAGCGCCTGCACGTCGACGAAATTGCCCGGGACAAGCTGGGCGCCATCGACGAGCAGCAGCGACCGGCGCTCGCCGTTCGGTTGCCGATAGCCGCTCCCCGCAGCCAGCGTGCGCACCGCGCCAAGCGGATTCTTCGTGCCGAGAAAGTTCGACGCGCCCGTGCAGCAGACGATCTTGGTGCGTGCGTCGATCAGTGAGGCCATCTGCTCCAGATCCAGTTCGCCGGTCTGCGGGTCGAAGCGCACGAGCCGATGCTGCACGCGCCGTCCCAGCCGCGGCAGGATTTCCCGGCAGAGCGCATACCAGGGTACGTAATTCGAGTTGTGCTCCATCATCGTCGTGACGATGTTGTCGCCGTCGCGAAACTCGGTCAGCAGCGAATACATGACGGCGTTGTGCGCCTCGGTCGTGTTGCGCACCATGACGATGTTGTTGCGGCTGCGCGCGCCGAGGAATTGCGCGATGTCGTCGTACGCCGCTTCGAACAGCCGCGTGGTGTGTTGCGAGGCATCCGACTGGCCGCGGTGGACGTTGTCGTACTGCGGCGCAAGCGACTGGTACCGGGCGAGCAGCTCGCGCGGCGGCTGCGTGCTCGCAGCGTTGTTGGTGACGACCCTGCCGGTCGCGGGAAAGTCGAAGTGCGCGCGGATCGCCTGCACGTCCCAGGCGCTCCAACTGATCAAGCCGTCCATCGCAACCTCCTCGTCTCCGCGGCTGCCGCACCGGCCCCTGGAAGCAGGGCCGCGCTGCCGTGATAGCGAATGAGTTGCGTCCTACCGAGGGGTGCGGTACTCAATTTGCCAGGACTGGGTACCTATTTTTCGTCGTCGACCCGAGCCATCCTCGGCACGCGAAAGACACGCGCCGCAACGCCGGGATCCCTCGCTTCGTTCGGGATGGACGGAGGCCTTGGAAAGTGCCCCGCGACACCTCCGACTGCAAAACGGACTACCGCCGCAACTGGCGGCGACTCGGCCGCTTTTCGGGGCATGGCACCCGGGTCGCCCCTACTACGCTGCGCTTCCCTCCGACCCCTTCGCCGTCGGTTCCGCTTTTCGCCCGTCGCCGCTTGCCGTCGTCCTCCATGCAGTTCCCTCCGCAGATCGCTCCCTGCTTCGGTCCGATGCAGCTAGTCGGCTACCTCGCCTGTGCCGTCTCGTTCGCGGCGTTCTTCACCGCGTCGCACCGGCGTTTCCTCGCCTTCGGCGCGACGGGCGCGATGATCTGGGCGTTGCACTATCACCTTCTGGGCGAGCGCGTCGCGGCCGCCCTGTCGGCGATTTCCGGCGGGCGGAACACGATCGCCACCTACGTGCACGGTTGGCCGCGGCGGCTCCGGGTCGGCGCGACCGCGAGCCTGTGCGCGGTGGTCGCGTCGCTCGCTCTGCTCGCCAGCTCGGGGCCGCTCGCGTTCCTGCCGGCATTCGCGTCCTGCCTGACGACGACCGCGACTTTCTGGCTGGTCGGGCGCGCGTTTCGGCGCGCGTACCTGGTTTCCGACAGCTGCTGGCTGGTGTTCGGACTGCTCGCCGGCTCGACCGCGGGTTCGATTGCCGCGTGCATTTCTCTGTTTCTCAACCTGTGCACCCTGCGGCGCGTACGCTCGACGAGCGCGGCACACGCAGTGGGTTAGACAGGCGCGCCGGGCAACATCGTCACGGCCGCCGACGCTGCGCGCCGTCTCGATTCCTCCCCGCGCTGGTCCGGGATTTCCGGCCACGCGTCGGAGGGGCTTCGGGTTACGCGCGGAAACAATCTTCGGTTGACACTCAACGGTGAAAGTGGAATCGTGAGTCGCGATGCGTATTCGATCCGTCCTGCTTGCTGTCCTGGTATCCGCGGCGGCGATGCCGCTGGCGGCGCAGGCCGGCCTGTACAAGTGGATCGATGAGCAGGGCGTTGTCAACTACAGCGACAAGCCGCCGCCCGGTGCACCCGACGCAAAACCGCTTGATGAAGCCAACAGCTCGCTGAGCGTGGTGCCGGGGCTGTCGAAGGAGGAACTGGCGTTCTTCCGCGAAGGACTTGTCCAGGGACGCGCCGATCGGCTGCAACGCGAGCTCGAAGAGCTGCGCGCCCAGAGCATGGCGCCGCCGCCTCCGGTTCCGAACTACGAAACCGAGCCGGTCGTGTACGGCGGCTATTGGCCGTACTACTACAACTACAGCCGGCGCCGCTTCCAGGATTTCAAGCACCCGGCGCACGTGCCCGTGAAGGGCGCACCGGTGCAGAAGACGCCGCCCTTCCGCAGCATGAAGCTCGAGCGTTAGCTCCGGTCCTTCTCGTTCGCGCGGTCCTCTTTGCGGCCGCTGTCCTTCGCCCGGGCCGGCGCGCCCTCCTTCCACTCTGAGAACCCGATCCGGCGCGATGTCTTCGGCGGCGCGGCCGTGAGCTCGCGAATCGCGTGCACCAGGTTCTCGATCGCGGCGTCGTGTTCGTGCAACTGCACGGTCGCCTGCAACAGGCGCCTTTCGAACGCGGCCAGCTTCGAAGCGAGATCCTTGTGCGAGGCGGCGAGTGCCCGCGCCTTGACGAAGGCGCGGACGACGTGCACGCCCATGGCGACCGCCTGGCTCGAGTTCAGAACGTTGGCGGCCTGGATGGCGCCGTGCTCGGTGAACGCGAAGGGCAGCACGGGCGAAAACTTCAGGCGTGCCAGGCGGCCGTTCTCGACGACGAGCCGCTCCTTTTCGGCGCGCGTCAGGCGAAACATGAAGTCCTCGGGAAACCGCGCGGCGTTGCGCTTCACCGCCTGGTTGAGCGCCCGTGTCGAGACGCCGTACAGCTCGGCAAGGTCGGCATCGACCATCACGCGCTGGCCACGCAGGGTCAGGATGCGCTGCGCGAGCGCAGCGGCGGCAACAGGAGCGTTCTTGGCCACGGCAGCGAGGTGATCACGACCTGTGATGACCTCGCGAAGGATATCGCGCGCCAAGGCGCGGCCGCGACGTGCGGCGCCGGACTACTCGAGCGTCTTCAGCACCGCGCCGATGGTCTCGACGATGCGCTCCATCTGCGCCCGCTCGATGATCAGCGGCGGGCTCAGCGCCAGGATGTCGGCGGTGAAGCGCACCAGCACACCGGCTTCGAAGCACTTGACATGGGCATCGAGCGCGCGCCGACCGGGTGCGCCGGCACGCGGCTCGAGTTCGATGCCGCCGACCAGGCCGATGTTGCGGATGTCGATCACGTGGCGCGCACCGCGCAGGGAATGCAGGGCGGCCTCGAAATGCGGCTCCATCGCGCGCGCGCGCTCGAAGAGCTTCTCGTCCGCGAACAGCTTCTGGGTCGCGACCGCCGCCGCGCAGGCAAGCGGGTGGCCCGAGTACGTGTACCCGTGCAGAAATTCGATCGCACCTTCCGGTGCCGCGTTGACGATCGTGTCGTGGATCTCGTTGCGCGCGATCACCGCGCCGAGCGGCACCGCGGCGTTGTTGATGGCCTTGGCGCAGGTGAGCAAATCGGGCTTGATGTTGAACCGGTGGGCCGCGAACGGGGCGCCCAGACGGCCGAATCCCGTGATCACCTCGTCGAAGATCAGCAGCACGCCGTGCTTGTCGCAGATGGCGCGCAGCTTCTCGAGGTAACCCTGCGGCGGCACGAGCACGCCCGCCGAACCCGCCATCGGTTCGACGATCACGGCGGCGACGTTCGACGCATCGTGCAGGGCGATGATGCGCTCGAGTTCGTCGGCGAACTCGGCGCCGTGCACCGGCTGGCCCTTGGAGTACGCATTGCGGGCGAGGTCGTGCGTCGAGCGCAGGTGATCGACGCCGGCCATCAGCGCGCCGTAGGCCTTGCGGTTGCCGGGGATGCCCCCGGCCATGGTTCCACCGACGTTCACGCCGTGGTAGCCGCGTTCGCGCCCGATGATGATGCGGCGCGCCGGCTCGCCGCGCGCACGGTGATAGGCGATCGCCATCTTCATCGCCGTGTCCGCCGCCTCCGAGCCCGAGTTGGCGAAGAACACCCGCTGCATGCCGGCGGGAGCAACCGCGGCGACCGCGGTCGCCGCCTCGAACGCGACCGGATGCCCCATGTTGAACGGCGGCGCGTAGTCCATCGTCGCCGCTTGGCGCGCCACCGCCTCCACGATCGGCTTGCGATTGTGACCGGCGTTCACGCACCACAGGCCGGCAGTGCCGTCCAGGATCTCGCGGCCATCGGGAGTCCAGTAGAACATTCCATCGGCCTTCGCGAGCAGGCGCGGAGCGGCCTTGAAATGACGGTTGGCGGTGAACGGCATCCACCATTCGTCGAGCGACAGCGTGGTGCCTGTGTGCGGGTTTTCGAGCTTCATGAGTTCCTCGCGGGGGCCGGGACTACGGAGACGTCAGCTGGAAGGAGGTGAAGAAGGTCTCGATCTCCTGGTCGGGCAGGTCGCCTGCCCGGCCCATGGCGACCATCTGGTAGATGCGATCATCGACGACATAGATGCGCGCGGCAAGCCGCGCGGGTTCGGGTGTTTCGCCGGGGCGGCCGATCTGTCCGCGCGCCTCGAACGACGTCGAGGCGCGCAACGCCGAAGCGGCGATCCTGCCCGCGGGAGGTGTCGACTCCTTCTCCACGCTGCGCGCGCCGATGTTGCGCAGCAATCCGTCACGGAAGAAAGCGATCGAGGTCTGTGCGGCCGCGGTGTCCTGCGGCGCACCCGCCGGAAGGTGCGCCACACCGACCGCGAACATCGTGGGGCCGACGCCAGTCGATGTCATGGTCATGGAAACCTTCTGCGGTCCCCCGTCGAGCGGCAACTCGAGGTCGCGCGTGACGATCTGCGGCTTGCCCGGCAGCGACACGACGTAACCGTCGCTCGCCGATCGCACTTCGCGCCAGTCGAATCGGGGCGAACATCCGACCATTGCGACGACCGCCAGCAGCCAGGCGACGGCTCGAGCCATTTGGGTTGATCCGACAAAAAGAGCCGGGCGTTCCCGGCTCCTGGTTCATCCGCGCGGTGCGCGCGGCGGTGTGGCGCCTACTTGGGCCGTGCTCCGGGCTTTGCGGGCTCGGTCTTCTTCTTTTTCGCCCGGCCGGGACGCGTCTTCCCGTGACTGCCGTTGTAGATCTTGCCGCGCCGCGTGCGCAGATCACCCTTGCCCATGAACGAACTCCGGATCGATTGGGATCTTTCGGGGTGATTATAGGCGCCGCCCTCGCGGCCGCGCCTAGAATCCGTCCATTCGAGGTTGGTGGCGGTTGGCAATGGCACTCATCGTATTCAGGTCGAAGGCGGCGGGCGAGATCTACATGTTCGCCGAAACCGCGCACCGGTTGCTCGAGATCATCGGCAAGGCCGACACGCCACGCGGAGTCGTCACGGCCGAGCAGATTCCCGATGCGCTGGCACGGCTCGTCGCGGCGGTCGAGGCCGAGAAGGAGCAGCAGGCAGACGCCGCGCGCGGACGCGAGGATGCGGAAAAGCGCGGCGATGCTTCCGCCGGAGAGCGCCCGATCTCGCTGTCGCAGCGCGCCTTCCCGCTGATCGAAATGCTGCGCGCCGCGGCCAAGCGCAAGGTCGATGTCACGTGGGGCGTCTGAGTCGCCGGTACGCGGCGTGGTCGAGCGCGCGATGAACTTCAC
>Ga0335077_10003524_pt1 | contig 18934 bp, 19 predicted proteins | sample Lox_Sample_31_FD_207151 | JGI IMG/M metagenome (GOLD analysis project Ga0335077, IMG submission 207151) | Soil microbial communities from Loxahatchee National Wildlife Refuge, Florida, United States - Lox_Sample_3.1 | ecosystem: Environmental > Terrestrial > Soil > Wetlands | place: USA...
CCATGGAGCCAAAGTGCTCGCGCACCCGGATGCTGCCGTGGATCACGACCCCAGACGAACCGCCGGCATGTACCTGGATGCGGCCGGAAGCCGTCTGGACATCGAGGTCCACAGGCCCCGTAACGTTCAACGTGCGGTCGAACGATCCTTCGGCATCAGCGCCGAACAAAAGGCCACCGCTCAGAGTGGCCGCCATCGCCAGAATGAACCACTTACCTCGCATGATCCCTCCCTGTGAATTGTTCGCCCGGCGCTTGTGCCGGCTTATTCGTACCTTAAGGCCGTCACCGGATCCACCCGCGTGGCCCTGAGCGCGGGAACCGAGCACGCCGCCGCGGCCACAGCAGCCAGCAGCAACGCTACGCCAACCAGCACAACCGGATCGGTGGCGCGCACTTCATACAGCAGGCTGGTGAGCATGCGGCTCATCATCAGCGCCGCGGCCAAACCCACTGCCAGGCCGGCGGCCACCAGCACCATGCCCTGTCGCAGCACCATGCGCAGCACATCGGTTCGTTTTGCGCCCAGAGCCATCCGGATTCCAATTTCATGCGCACGCTGGCCTACCGAATAAGAAATCACTCCGTAGAGCCCGACCGCAGCCAGCGCAAGCGCGACCGCCGCAAAAATTCCAAGCAGCAGCATGTTGAAACGCTGGCGCGCCATTGACGCCGCGACGATATGATCCATAGTGCGAATGTTCGCAACCGGTTGATCCGGATCAACGGAGCGCACCTCATTGCGAGCCGCGGCCACCACGCGCAGCGGATCGCCGGCCGTCCGAATCACCAGCGTCATGCCGGACTCGGCGCTCTGCAGATACGACACATACAGTTGCGGAGGCGCGGGTGCGGCAAGTGAATTGTGCTTGACGTCGTGCACAATGCCCACAACGGTCAGCCAGGGGTTCGTGCTGTTCGGATAACCCATCTTGATTCGCTTGCCCATGGGATCGTCGCCGGATAAATACTGGCGCGCAAACTCCTGATTGATCACCGCGACCTGCGGCCTGCTCTCCGCGTCGGCGTTGGTAAACCACCGGCCACGAATGAGCGGCACCCCTAGGGCTCGGAAATATTCCGCGCTACACACACGATATTCCGCCAACGGGAGTTGCCCGTTGGCCGGCAGGGCCTTCCCCGCAATCGTGAACGCGTCCAGTTCCTCAGCCGAATTCCCCAGCGGCAGCCTGGATATCGCTCCCACGACTTCCACACCGGGCAGAGCTCCAATACGGTTCAGCGCCAGCTGAAAGAACGCCGCTCGCTTCTGGTCGGTATCGTACTTAAATTCGGGCAGCGTGAGATCCATCGTCACCGCCGATTGGGCGTGGAAGCCCGGATCTACCTGCGCCAGGCGCACGAAGCTCTTCATCAGGAGTCCAGCTCCCGCCAGCAGGATCAGTGCCAGAGCTACTTCACCGGCTACGAGCGCCCCCCTGAAACGGCGGCTTACAGTGCCGGCGCTCGACCCCCTGCCCGATTCCTTTAGCGTCTCATTGAGTCTTGAACTCGACATTTGAAAGGCCGGCGCCACACCGAATAGCAGCCCTGTAGCCAGTGAGATCAATGCCGTAAACGCCAGCACACGGCCGTCAATCCCCACTCCTTCCATGCGCGGAACATCTGCGGGTGTGATGGAGAGCAGCACATCGATTCCCACGGAAGCCAGAATCAGGCCCAACACGCCGCCGGCAAGGGCGAGCAATACGCTCTCGGTAAGCAATTGCTGCGTGACGCGCATGCGGTTTGCGCCGACCGCCGTGCGAATTGCCATTTCCTTCTGCCGGGCAGATGCGCGGGCGAGGACGATGTTGGCCACATTCGCGCAGGCGATCAGCAGCACGAATCCCACGGCTCCAAGCAACGTCCATAACGCCACCCGTGTGCCGCCCACGATCTGGTCGTGCAAGGGCATCACCTTGGCGCTCCAACCCCGCGAGTCGTTGAATTGCTCGGAGAGCCGCTTTTCGATGGCGCCCATTTGCTGCTGCGCCTGCTGTACGGGAACTCCGCCCTTCAGCCGGCCGACGGCAATCAGGATGTGGCTGCCGCGGTTACTCCATCTCTTGGCGTCCCAGCCGAGCGGCGTCCAGACGTCGGTCTGCGCGGCGAAGGCGTAAAAGTTCGGCAGCTCGGAACCGCGCGGGAACTGGAATCCGGCGGGCATGACGCCCACCACGGTATGACCTTGGCCATCGATGGTGATCTGCCGGCCGATGATCTGCGGGTCGCCGGCATATCTTCGCCGCCACAGCGCGTCGCTGATCACGGCGACGCGCTTGCCGGGCTGATCCTCGTCCGCCGTGAACCAGCGGCCGCGTTCGGGCTGAACGCCCAGCACGGAAAAGAAGTCGGCGGTGACTTCCGCGCCGCCGGCGCGCTCCGGCTCGCCTTCCCCCGCCAGATTAAACTGCCGCGACGTGACACCGGCCAGCCGTTCAAAAACATGATTCTGCTCGCGCCAGTCTTTCAAATCCGCATTCGAGGGCGGAAGCTCATCGACGCCCGCGAGTATTAGCGGATTCGGAGACCACACCATAACGATGCGGCCCGGGTCCGGGAATGGCAGCGCGCGGAGCAGTACGGCGTTTACCACGCTGAATATGGCGGTGTTTGCGCCGATGCCCAGGGCCAGCGCCAGAACTACAATCAGTGTAAATCCGGGACTTTTGCGCAGAACGCGCAGGGTGTAGCGGATATCGGCCAGCATAAGGACTCCCCCCGTTCAGGCGCCCCCACGGCCTGGACATTGAATTCAGACGTGCTTTATATCGTTTCGATCTTTTCTTCGACCACCCGGCCGTCGAAGAGATGAATGCCGCGGTCCGCGAAACGCGCGTAGCGGGGATCGTGCGTCACCATGCAGATGGTCGCGCCGCTGCGGTGCAGTTCGCTCATCAGTTCCATCACCGCCTCGCCGTTCGCCGAATCGAGGTTTCCGGTGGGCTCGTCGGCGAGCAGCACGGAGGGAGAACCCACCAGCGCGCGCGCCACTGCCACGCGCTGCTGCTGGCCGCCCGACAGTTGCGAAGGATAGTGCTTCACGCGGTGCGACATGCCTACTTTTTCCAGCGCCTCGTGCACCAGTTTCTTGCGCTCTGACGAAGGCGTGCCGCGATAAGTAAGCGGCAGTTCGACGTTCTCGTACACGGTGAGATCGCCGATCAGGTTGAACGCCTGGAAAATAAATCCGATCTCGCGATTGCGGATGCGCGCCCGCTCTTGCATCTTGAGACCGCTAACCGCTTTGCCGTTCAGCGTGTACTGCCCGTCGCTGGGCGTATCCAGCAGCCCCAAAATGGCCAGAAGGGTGGATTTTCCGCAGCCCGACGGACCGGAAATCGAAACGTACTCCCCCTTCTTGATGTCCATGTGAATCCCCGCCAGCGCGTGCGTCTCCACTTCATCCGTCACGAAGACTTTGGTCACCCCTTCAAGGTGAATCAGCGCTTCTGATCCGTTCGTCATTTTGTTCCTCGATTCCTAATTGAGCCGGATGCGGTCGTGCCCATCCTGTGCCGACATGTCCGACAGAATCACCCGATCTCCCACCTTGAGCCCGTCGAGAATCTCGATCGTGTTCACCGAGCTGCGCCCCAGTTTCACCGGCACGCGCGTGGCGCCTCTGCCATCGGGGTCAATCTTGAATATCGTGATCGTGCTGTTCGGCTGGCCAAACACCGGCCGGCCCATGTAGACGACGTCGGGCAGGTTCTCCACGATGATGGTGCCGTCCACGCTCAGGTCCGGTACCGCGCCCTGCGGCAACTGGCCGATCAGGCGCACATCAACCGTCCGCGTCCCGTTGATCACCGAAGGGTCGATGCGGCTCACCTTGCCGGGGATGATGCCGTTGCGCGTATCGACCTCCGCGTCCTGCCCGATGGCGATGTCTTTGGCCTGCGTCTCCGCAATCTTCAATTCCGCTTTCAATTTCCACGGCTGCGTGATTTTCGCCAGAGCTGTGCCGGCGGTGACCCGCTGGCCCACTTGCACCAGCAGCTCCGTCATGATTCCGTTGGTCCCCGCTTTGACCTTGAGGGATTCTACCTGGCTCTTTTTCAGCTCGAACGAGGCGCGAAGCTGGTCGATCTTGGCGCGTTGCGCCGCGAGTTGGGCTTTGACCGCCTCATCCGCGATCGCCAGCCGCTGCTCTTCGAGCTTCGTACGCTGCGACAGTTCCTCCGCCTTCACGGTGGACAGCTTTTCATTCAGATCGGGGATCAGGCCTTCCTTGGCCAGTTGCTGGTCGCGATCCGCCTGCAGCTTGGCCTGCTTGTAGTCGGCCATCACGGTGGCGGCAGCCGCCTTCTGATCCAGGCCCTTGCTCTCGAGCTGCACCTTCAAATCGTCATAATTGGCTTCTGCGGTCTTCAACTGGTACTGCGCATCCACCATGGAGCTTTCGAGCTCCGGGTTGCTAAGGATCATTAACACGGTGCCCGGAGTGACGGTGGCGTCCTGCCCGGGCAGAAGCAACCTTCGCTCCACGCGGCCATCCGTAGTGGCTGGAACCAACAGCGTCTCTTCCGGAACCAGCGTTCCCAGACCGCGCCTGTCCACCCTCATCGGACCGCGTTTCACGCTGTCCGGCCATAGCGTGGCCATCTCGACACTCGGCGCCGCCGGTTTGAGCCGCGAAAGAGCCCACGTAATCAGCGGTACCGTAATGACCACAATGGCGATCCAGGTAATCCGGCGGATCATCCGCTTCCGCCCCGCATCTTTACGTGGTACGTCCATGAGCCCTCCCTAGCGGGTTCGCACGCGCCATGCCAATTCGTTAACTCTAGTTATCCAATTGAATTATAAGCCCCAAAGGCACATCCGGACAGCCGCCCGGTGTTCGGGTGCGGAATGTAGCTGTCCCAGGAACGGACATCCTGAGGAGGCATTTCGCGCGAGTACCCTATTGTGCGGCCCGCTCGAGCGAGTAAACGCCCTTGTTGGGCTTCTCGCGGCTCACCTTGAGAACCACCTCGTTCTTCTTTCCGCTTTGCAGGGTTTCGGGCGGAAGCGGCGAAGTCTGCTCGACGGTGAGCACGGCTGCGTTTCTGTCCAGCCGCACGGAGCGCCGCCAGCCTTTGCCGCGAAATTCGAGGGAACCATCGGGGGCCATCTGAACCTCGGTCCTGCCGGTCCCTGCCAGTGCGCCGGTTTCGGAAAGCATGTCCAAGCCGGAATCTTTCCAGACGAACTCCAGCCAGCGCCCGCCGTCCTGCGCGGAGAACGTAGCGCGCGCCCGCAGATTTTCCAGGATCCATTCGAGTTGGCCGTCGCCGTCGAGATCGGCTGAGTAGGCCAGCGTCTCGCCGCGCGGAATGACGGCGAAGCGCACCGGGAAGTCCACGTCGGCGGCCCCGGAAACATGAACCTGCGCGGGGACGATTCCTCGTTGCCCTTCGGCAGGAAACACGCGCAGGAGTACATCCCGCTCTATGCTGCCGCCGATGGCAATCTCGGCACGCGCCGGTGAGAATTCCAACCCGTCGCCTTTGGCTTCGACTACAAAGTTACGAATCTCGGCGGCGTTGTTACGAATCACCACGCTGATTTCCCGGCCGGCTCGTGCGTCCACCGGCACCAGGGCGGGCGTGACGGACAGTTCCGCCAGCGATCCGTAATGCAGGCTCACGGCTTCGCGCACGCGCACGGACGCCGGCCGCAGCAATTGCAAACGCGCACGGCTCATCAGCACTCCGTCGGCCTCGAGCGCCAACGGCGCCCATTCCCCATGCAATGCGTCGGGTGGAACGTCGATCTCGTATTCGATTTCCGTGGGTGACTTCACCGTGTTCGCGGCGTGAAAGTTCTGCGGAATTTTGAGGCGCGAGCGTTGCGCCACCTCTTCGGAGGAATAGGAAGTCGCCAGGTGGTTCGGCTGCCCGATGACCAGCCGCTTGGCATCGCCAAAAAACGCCGAAGTATCCGGCGGTTGAAGGGCGAGCCCGATGCGTACGCGATAGCCGGGCCCGCTGCCGGCGGGCACTGGCAGCCGCGCGCGCATGGCGTGCTCATCCCAATCGAAACTCACGGGGTGGCCCGCAGCGAGAAAGGGACCACTCGGCTCCTGGGAGAGTTGCAGCACCACTTCGCCGGCGCGCGGTGCGGAAAACTCCATGGCCAGGATGCCGTTCTCGTACTCCACGGCATTCAGTTCCGCTGTGGCGTAGATGATGTGATCGCCGTTGCCGAAGCCCGAGCAGTCGCGGCAGAAACCTTCGGTCGCCAAGGGAATGTGGAGAGGCAGGCACAAAGCTTCGCCCGGCGCCAGGGAGACGGAGGGCAGCTCTGTGCGCCGTTCCGTCGCCGGATCAGTGACCCGCAGCGAGCCCTGGAATGCCGCGGGACTTTCATTGATCAGGTTGACAGCAGATGCGCCGCGCGATGCAAAGAACTGCTGCGCCAGAACCCGCGGCGGCAGTTTTCCGGTAACCAGGCGGACGGGTCTCGCCGGCTTCATCACGGGCAGGGCCCCGCCCCAGTAGCGCCAGAGAAGCGCATCACGGCGCAACGGCATCACGCTGGTGCGCTCTTCACCCGCAAGCGAAACAGCGCCAGGCCGGATGATCGCTCCGCCGGAAGCCTCCCAGCCGGCTGGGGGCAGAAAATCCTCGATGTCCTCCCAAACCAGGGAGCCATGGCCTGCGCCCAGGACCTCACGGCTTTTGACGAGGGCGCGCGGATCTTTTCCCGAGAGGCTGGTAAGAGGAAGGGGCGGCTGCGGCGCAGCGAAAACCACGGCCGCCCCCTCGACAAAGGCAATAGGCCCGCCGTGCGATGCGAGAAACGGGTCGAGACCGGTCTCGAGATCCCACAACCATTTACGCAACGCGCGGGGGTCGGATTCTGAGCCCTTGGGATACCCCGAATCAAGCCAGTTCTTGACCGGCGGAGCCGGACGGATCCACGCGCGTAGACCAGCGCGTTTGACCAGGCGCACGAAACCGATCAGATCGCGCCGCGGACTGGTTCGCCCTGTCAGGTCCAAGGTCTCCGAGTCCACCTGATGCCAGTTCCACGGAATCGAGAACGCGACGGTGTCGATTCCCAAATTCTTCAGCCACACCAGCTCGCGTTCCCAAAGCTGCGGCGGATACGCGTAATAAGGGAACTCGACGGCCTGCACCATGGGCGGGCGCGATTCCTGCGCAGGCGCGGCGCCGGCCAGCAGAAGAAGGAGGAAGAGAAAACGCATCACCAAGCGGTTGTTTTGCGCAGCCGGTAATCCCGGACAAGCGGCATGTGCACAACTTTGCACATCTCAAAGAGACGCGAGCGGGCGCGCTGCCCTACTTGGTCGGCCAGCGTGCGCCGGTAATCCGTTGTTCCGTCGGGCAGTTTCTGCGAGATCCGGTCTCCGGCCTCGACATCAGGCAGGTTGGTGGTGGCGATCAGCGCCAGGCGGTTGTTACAGCGGTGCGTGATGATGGCGGTCACCACGTCTTCAATCCACGGGAGCACGCGATGGGCCCCCAGATCATCGAGCAGCAGCACCTCGGCTTCGAGCGCGTCACGGTAGGCTTCACGGTCAGTCGAGCCGGCGTTGGGATCGAAACCCGAACGGATCCGGTCCAGGAGATTCTGGTAGTCAAAAAACACTCCCTGAAAGCCCTTGGCGATGATGCGCCGGAGCGCCGCTACCGCCAGGTGTGTTTTTCCTGTACCGGGATCGCCGATGAGCAGCAAGCCGGGTTTCTGCGCCACCGGAAATTCGTGCGCATAGTTCAGCACGGTTTGACGGGTCACGCTCAGATCGCGGGCTGCGAGGTCATTGTCCTTAGGAATCTGAAAGCTGTCGAATGACGCGTTCCGGTAAAGCAGCGGAATCGCGGCGCCTTCCTCCAGGCGCTCGGATCGCCCCTCCTTGGCGCATTCACACTTTTCAGCGCCCGAGATGCCGTCGCGCTCCACGATTTTCCAGCCGGAACCGCCGCAATGGGGACAGACTTGTTCCGCCATGAACCCTTATTATCCTACTCAATGGTGGCGAGAACCGCGCCCGCCGCCACCGTGTCGCCTTCGCGCACGGCAACCGCGACGACTTGTCCGCCGCGCCGTGTTTTCATTTCGTTTTGCATCTTCATGGCTTCCACAACCAGTATGCCCTGCCCGGCTGCGACACTCTCGCCAGCCTTTACGAGCACGCGGACGATCTTGCCGGGCATGGCGGCGATCACGTTTTCCCGCTCCGCTCCTTGTGCTCCGGCGCCCTTCCGCGACCATCGGCGCGGATCGGTGATAGCCACGCGAAAACGGTGCCCGCGAATCGTGATCCAGGCGCAATCCTCGCCGGGCTCGGCCCGCGCCTCATAGCTTCGGCCATCGAGCAGCACCGAGTAAACATTGGGCTCCACTTCGGTGAGTTGCGCGCTGCGCTCTTCCTGTTGGCCGAAGCGGAACCGGCATGTTCCCCCGTCGCGATGCACTTGAAGTCGCGTCACCACGCCGTCGATGTCAACGTCGAAGGTCACTGGAGAAGCTGGTCCCTTCCCTCGGTTCGCCAAGTGGAGCCGGTGTTTCTGATTCTGCCGTTTTCTTTGAGCGCCGAACGTGCCGGCAAGAAGGCCTGGCCGACGAGAGCTGCTACCGCCTGCAGTTCAGGATCTTTTTCTGGCGCGCGCCGCCGCTCCAGGAACTCATCCACCAGGCCGGTGTGCAGATCCGCCCGGCGGTAGTGACCGTCTTCCATCAATTGCCGGAAGAATCCGATATTGGTCTTGATCCCTACCACGTGATACTCGTCGAGCGCGCGGATCATACGCGCCACCGCCTCTTCGCGCGAGCCTGCCCAAACCGCGAGCTTGGCGAGCAAGGGATCGTATTCCAGCGGCACGGTCCAGCCCGGATACACGCCCGAATCGAAGCGAATGCCCGGTCCGAGCGGCCGGTCGAGGTGCTGGATGCGCCCCGGAGACGGAAAGAAGTGGTTGTCGGGATCTTCGGCGTAAATACGGCATTCAATGGCGGCGCCGCGCCAGCCAATCTCTTCCTGCCGCAGCCGCAGCGGCTCGCCCGCCGCGATCTCCAGTTGCAGCCGCACCAGGTCGAGCCCGGTGACGAGTTCGGTGACGGGGTGCTCCACCTGCAGGCGCGTGTTCATCTCGAGGAAGTAGAAATTGCGGGCGGCGTCCACCAGAAATTCGGCTGTTCCGGCATTGTGATAGCCGGCCGCGCGCGCAATGCGGACGGCTGCTTCGCCCATGGCGCGCCGCATTTCCGGATGCTCGGTCACCAGAGGCGACGGGCACTCCTCCATAATCTTCTGGTGCCGGCGCTGCAGCGAGCATTCGCGCTCTCCGAGATAGACGATGTGGCCCTGGCGGTCGCCCATCAATTGGACCTCGATGTGGCGCGGCTGTTCGATCAGCTTCTCCACGTAGATTGCGGGATTGCCGAACGCACGTTCGGCCTCGCTCGAGGCGTCGCGAAACGCGGGTGCAAGATCCTCGTCACGATCCACGCGCCGCATGCCTTTTCCGCCGCCGCCAGCCACGGCCTTGAGCAACACAGGGTACGGGCAGCTCCGCGCGAACACGCGCGCCTCTTCGGCATCCCGCGCGGCGTGCTGCATTCCCGGCACCACCGGAACACCAGCGGCGATGGCCAGTTCCCGCGCCGGCGTCTTCAAGCCCATTTTGCGAATGGCCTCCGCTGGAGGTCCGATAAACACAATGCCCGCTGCTTCGCACGCCTCCGCGAATTCCGGATTCTCGCTCAGGAACCCGTAGCCGGGATGAATCGCCCCGGCGCCATGGGCGCGCGCCGCATCAATCAGGCGGTCGAGGCGCAGGTAGCTCTCGGCGGAAGCCGACGGACCAATGTGCGCGGCCTCATCCGCCATACGCACGTGCAGCGACGCGCGGTCGGCATCCGAGTACACCGCAACCGCGCCAATTCCCATCTCACGCAGCGTGCGGATAATGCGCACGGCAATTTCGCCGCGATTGGCGATGAGGACTTTACGAAACATGGAAGTTTAATTGTGAACCGCGGCGCCGCGGAGACACGAAGAACAAATTCCTTGCCCGGCGTCTCTGCGGTGAATTCCTACTCCAGCCGGTAGTTCGGCGCTTCCTTGGTGATGATGACGTCGTGCACGTGGCTCTCGCGCAAGCCCGCCGGTGAGATGCGCAGGAACCGGGCCTTTTCCTGAAGCTCGGGAATATCGTGGCAGCCGCAATAGCCCATGCCGGCCTTGAGTCCGCCCACAAGTTGAAAGACCAGCTCGCCCAGCGGGCCTTTGGATGCCACGCGGCCTTCGATGCCCTCCGGAACCAGCTTGGCGTTGGGATCCTGTGAGTAGCGATCGGTCGAGCCCTGGGCCATTGCGCCTAGCGAACCCATGCCGCGGTAGGTTTTGAACGTGCGGCCTTGATACAGGATCACCTCGCCGGGGCTCTCGTCGGTGCCGGCAAACAGGCCGCCGATCATCACGCAGTCAGCGCCGGCCGCAATGGCTTTTGTGATATCGCCTGAATACTTGACGCCGCCGTCGGCGATCAGCGGGACACCAGCGCCGCGTGTGGCTTTGGCGCACTCCACGATGGCGGTAATCTGCGGAACGCCCGCGCCGGTAACCACGCGCGTGGTGCAGATCGAACCTGGCCCGATGCCCACTTTGATGCCGTCCACTCCCAGCGAAATCAACTCGCACGCCGCTTCGTGCGTGGCCACGTTGCCGGTGATGAGCTGCACATTGGGCAGATTCTTTTTGACGGCGCGCACGGCCTGCATCACGCGCGCCGTGTGCCCGTGCGCGGTGTCGATCACCAGCACATCCACTTTCTTCGCCACCAGCTCCTGGGCGCGCTCCAGGTAATCGTTGGTTGCCCCGATGGCCGCGCCCACCCGCAGCCGCCCCTGCGAATCTTTCGCCGCCAGAGGATATTTCAACTTTTTCTGAATATCTTTGACGGTGATGAGCCCCTTCAGGGCAAAATTTTCATCCACCACCAGCAACTTCTCGACGCGGTGGCGGTGCAGGATGCGTTCCGCCTCTTCGAGCGTGGTGCCCACGGGCACGGTGATGAGGTTGTCTTTGGTCATCACCTCGGAGATCGGCAGGTCGCTCCGCGATTCGAAACGCAGATCGCGGTTGGTGAGGATTCCCACCAGCTTCCCGCCCTGGGTCACGGGAATTCCCGAAATGCGGTAGCGCTTCATCATCTCGAGCGCATCGGAGATTTTCTTCTCCGGCGAGATGGTGATGGGATCCACGATCATGCCGCTCTCACTGCGTTTGACGCGGTCCACCTCTTCGGCCTGCCGCTCGATGGTCATGTTGCGGTGCATGATGCCGATGCCGCCCTGCTGCGCGAGCGCAATGGCCAGGTGCGATTCGGTCACCGTATCCATGGCCGAACTGACGATGGGGATGTTCAGCCCGATGGCGCGCGTCAACTGCGTGCGGGTATCGACCTCGGCGGGAAGCACCTCGCTGCGCGCGGGTTCGAGCAGGACGTCGTCGAAAGTAAGGCCTTCGCGAATGCTGCCGTCAATCATAGGGTGATTTCTCTATGATAGCAGCGCCGGTGCGGACATCCAGACTCAATTTGTGATCTGGAGCGAGCGGCTTTCTTTGTGGATCGGTTCGTAAACTTTCATCCAGGCGTCGTGCGCCGGATGTTTGGCATAAGCTTCGGCGGCTTCCTTATTCTCGAACTCGATGGCGAAGGCGGCGTTGTAGTCCCGCGGCTGTACGCGCGTGGACTTGATCCAGATGTTCTTGATGCCGGGGATTTCCGCGGCCATGGTCTTTACGCCATCGAGCGCGGCCTTCTGCTGCTCCGGAGTCGACTCGGGCGTCCACTGGACGGACACTACGTGGATAACGGAACTCGGCTGATGGAAGGTGTTCTTGCCGGTCAAAACACCCGCGCTGAACAACCCCAGAGCGATCGCAAGCGCCAGCGACACTTTGAGAATCTTCGTTCGGTTCATCGGTATGTCTCCTTGTAGAATGCCTATTCTACCCGATGCGCGGTGCGCAGCCCGCTCCATTCTTCGCACAGCACGATGGAGTTGGCGGGATTGCGAGGATCATACTTGATGGAGGCGGGGCCGATGGCGCTCCACCGGTCCGAGGGAATCAGCGACTGCAGATCGGCAAGGTCCTGGCAGGCTGTGTACTCTACGCCGCCGATGGCGTAGGAGTAAAAAACCACATGATCGCGGTATTCGAGAAGTGTGGCATCCCCGGTTTTGCCCCGCGCATGTAGCGTGGTGCGCCGGCGGCGCTCCAGCTCGGCCTCGCTCGGCCGGCCCTTCAGGTATTTGCGGACACCCCAAGCGCCCAGCGCGGCGGTGGTCACACTGCCGACCACGGCCAGCATGGTCCCGCCAGACGAGACAAGATTCGCCACCGCCTGCCTCATGGTTCAGGAAGCGCCTAACCGGCGACGGGTGTTTCCTGGAAAACCTTGTTGTAGTCCTTGAGGAACTGCTCGAGTCCCTTGTCGGTCAGCGGATGATTGAACAGCATGTCGAGAACCTTGAACGGCATAGTCGCGATATGCGCGCCCGCCGTGGCCGCGTCGACCACATGGGTAGGCGATCGCAGCGAAGCCGCCAGGATCTGCGTCTTGTATCCGTAGTTCCTGTAAATGGTGGTGATGCTGCGGATCAGCTCCATGCCCGTCCAGCCGATATCGTCGAGCCGCCCCACGAACGGGCTGATGAAGTACGCACCGGCCTTAGCCGCCAGCAGCGCCTGGCCCGCCGAGAAGCACAGCGTCACGTTCACGCGGATGCCTTCGCTCGACAGCGCCTTGGTGGCGCGAATCCCGTCCCGTGTGAGCGGGCACTTCACGACGATGTTCTTATGGATGCGCGAAAGCTCCCGGCCCTCGCGAATCATTTCTTTGGTTTCTGTCGCCACCACCTCGGCGCTGATGTCGCCGTCCACGATGTCGCAGATCATGCGAATCTGCTCCTCGAGGGGACGGCCTTCCTTGGCGATGAGCGAAGGATTGGTGGTGACTCCGTCGACGATGCCCCAGGCGGCGCCTTTCTTGAGCTCGTCGAGATTAGCTGTGTCGAGAAAAAACTTCATGGGTGGTTGCCCTCTGCGATCAATGTAGAAAATTATAGCATCCGGGGGACGAGGTTCGAGCCTTATTTGGTGCGCTCGGGCACCATGGGGACAAAGGCCACAGGGGCTACTGAACGCCGCCGCATTTCGCCGGCACGCGTCTTTTCCACCACCACCAGTTCCTGTGTCGCCGGGCTGTCGCCAACCGGTGCGACCAGCCGGCCGCCGCGCGCGAGCTGTTCCAGCAGCCTGGGCGGGACCTCGGGCGGGGCTGCCGTAAGCATAATTTTGTCGAACGGCGCTTCCTCGGGCCAGCCTTTATACCCGTCGCCCTGGCGGACCGTCACATTCCGGCAACCCATGGCGGCCAGGCGCTCACGACTTGAGTTCGCCAGTTCCGTGACGATTTCCATGGTGAAGACGTGTTTCACGAGGGCAGCCAACACCGCCGCCTGGTAGCCCGAACCAGTGCCGATTTCCAGCACGCGATCCGTTTTCTCCGGCGCCAGCAGCTCGGTCATCAACGCGACAATATAAGGTTGCGAAATCGTCTGTCCCAGCCCGATGGGCAGCGGCTGGTCCGAGTACGCGTATTCCCGCAGGTTCTCAGGCACGAAAAGATGCCGGGGTGTGGAGCGCAGGACGCGAAGAACGTCGGCATTGCGAACGCCGCGGGCTTCGATCTGCTCCCGCACCATCCGTTCCCGCTGCTCGGTGAGGGTTTCCTCGCAAGAAAAGAGCAGCAAGTTGACGGCGCAGCAGGCTGCGGAGATGACGCCGTACGGAGCCATGGGAGGTTCCCTCCCTGCTGAGATTATAGGGCGCCTGCGCGTCTTACGGTGGTGAATCATGACATCATGCTATGTGAGGGGCGGAATGGTAAAGGCTGCTCGCATCATACCGAAGAACGAACTTTGGCTGCATCGCTCACCGGTGGCCGAAGAACTCCACCGTGCGATCAAATGGGCTGAGAAGCATGTTCCCAAAGCTTCCAAGCTCGAGGGTATTGAACGCAAGCTGCCGAGGTGTCGGTCGCGCAGACACACCGATGGAGCGCGTGATTAACCCGAACCACGATTCCGCCTACGGTTGACACTGCATCCGCGTCTCCACCTTCCGCACGGCTTGCCCCGCCGTCCCTGGCAGCAGCTCGCGCATAGTGCGGCGCGACACAGGATCGCGCAGTTCGGGCGCCAGGTCCACCATCGGGGCCAGCACAAAGCGCCGCTCCGCAAAACGAGGGTGCGGGATGCTGAGTTCTGGCGTATCCACAACGAAATTGCCGTAGAAGAGAATATCGATGTCGATCGTGCGCGGGCCGTTGGCTAGCATGCGTCGACGCCCCAGTTCCTGCTCGATTTTGGCGATGCGGCCCAGCAGTTGACGCGGGAAGAGATCGGTTTCCGCCTCCACTACGAGGTTCAGAAACCAGCGCTGGTTGCGCCGACCCTGCGGCTCTGTTTCATAGACCGAAGACACGCGCACGATGCGCAGCTCCGGCGATTTCAGGCGATCAATCGCGGCTTGCAGCATTTGCTCGCGATCCCCTACATTCGAACCGAGCCCCAGATAAACGGTCTTCTCCGGCACCTGGCACCTAAAACAGCGCCGGCTGCTCGCCCGTCCGCAACCGCCGCGGCACTTTGAAATAATCGAAGGCGCTATCGGTCGCCATGCGGCCGCGCGGGGTACGGTGCAGAAACCCGAGCTGGATCAGATACGGCTCGTAGACCTCTTCAATCGTGTCGGGCTCTTCGCCGATCGATGCGCCGATGGTGTTCACCCCCACCGGCCCGCCGGAGTAGTTCTTGAGCACCGTCATCATGATTTTCTGATCGATCTCATCCAGGCCGAAGCGATCCACTTCCAGCAGGTCAAGCGCCGTCTCGGCCACTGGGCGGTTGATGTGACCATCGGCGCGAACTTGCGCATAGTCACGGACACGCCTCAGCAGGCGGTTGGCGATGCGCGGCGTGCCGCGGCTGCGGCGCGAAATTTCCTCGGCGCCGTCTTCGTCGATCTCGACGCTCAGCAGCCGCGCCGAGCGCTTCACAATCTGCTTCAGCTCGGCAACGTCATAATGATTGAGGCGCAGCACGAGCCCGAAACGTCCCCGTAGAGGCCCGCTCACCAGGCCCTGGCGAGTGGTGGCGCCGATCGCCGTGAACTTTGGGATGGCCATCGAGTGCGTGCGCGCACCCGGCCCCGCGCCGATCAGAATGTCGACGCGGAAGTCTTCGATCGCGGCGTACAGAATCTCTTCCACATCGGGCAGAAGACGGTGAATCTCGTCGATGAAGAAAACCTGTTTCGGCCGGATGTTCGTCAGAATCCCGGTGAGATCGAGCTTCTTTTGCAGAATCGGCCCCGAGGTCTGCTGGAATTCCACTTCCATTTCCTCGGCAATGATGGCAGCGAGTGTCGTCTTGCCCAGCCCTGGCGGCCCGTAGAGCAGTACGTGATCCAGCGCCTCGCCCCGTTTACGCGCCGCCGCGATGGCGATGGCCAGATTCTCTTTGAGCTTGGTCTGCCCCGTGAAATCGTCGAGGCGCCGCGGCCGCAGTCCAGCTTCAAACTGCGCTTCATCTTCGAGCGGCGCGGCGGAAACGATGCGGCGATCAGGCATGGAGGTTTCGCTATTCCTTATAGCTTAGCGTCGCCTAGGAAGAGAGACCAGTGGAAATCAGAGTCGCGGGCAACCGGTCAGCCCAATTTGTCCCAATCGTCCAGATCAATGTGAGCCTGACTCAGGATGCTGCGCAAGGTGCCGACTGGTATTTCGCTCTTTCGCGGCACAATCGCGGTGTCAACCGCGTCTCCTAGCCGTCGTACGAACTTAACGTGACTACCTTTCTGGCTTGTTTCGGCGAATCCCCTCGTTCAAGCCGGCGCTTCACTTCACGGAAGGGCTGAGGCCTAAGCCGCCCCAACCTCAACCTCAATCGTGCGGACTTTGGGCGGACGCGTGGCCTGCGGCGGCTCGAAATGCAGCTCGAGTGCTTCCTTCAGATTGGCAAGAGCCTCTTCCTCGGATTCGCCTTGGCTGGCGACATCCACTTCCAAACACTGAGAGACGTACCAGTTCCCCTCTCGCCAGACGGTGGCCGCGAACGGTCGCTTCATGACCACATTCTTTCACATGATGGCGGAAGTTCGCATTCAGCGTCCGGCGCTCCGTAGGGGCAACCCGTCCTACAGAGGGTCGACTTCCAACTTGTATTTCGTTTTGTCGAGACGGATTTTGAGCAGGTTAAGGTGTCTGTAATCTGCAGTCGACTTGAGTGCCTGAATTGAATGCTCTAAGTCGGTGCCGCTACGGCAACCAAGAACAACCTCCACAATACTGTCCGGTTCAACAGGGGCGAGGAAAAAGGATTTCCCGCTCTGTCCTTCAACCACCTGCGCATAATCGTCAGGTTTTGGTTCAACCCAACGCCACTCCTGTTCATATTCCCAATCGACGCTTTTAGCAAATAAGATCGACTCCGGGCCCACATGGGCAGCGCCGGGGAGCCCCCGGGTCGCATTCACTCGGTCCGACAAGTACTGAACCTTCTTAAGCTTGTTGTTCCTTCGTGCCGCAGCAAACCGATTCGATTCCATACTGAACCCAATCACAAACCCAGTGTGCGCAGACGCGTAGTGAGTCCACATTGGAATCGAATCGTTCTTTTCTGTTAGAGACAGGACGCCATAAAGGCGCGATTTCTCTAGATAGCTAGCGATGCGTTCCTTGGCTTTCTTCTCCTCAAAATTCCCGAGACCATCTGCAGTAGGTTCCGGCCAACCGAGGCTGAACTCGAACGGGTCGTTCAACAAGGATGGCTGTGTATATCGTATCTTCTTGTTGCACAGTACGTCGATTCGCTCTGGGGTAACGTACTTGTAGAGGATCCTCGGAGTCAACTCTGATGCTACCTTCTTAATAAGCGCAAAGTCGTTTTCTAAGCCGCCTACCTCACCAACTCCAACGCCCTCCGGAACAGCGGCTCAAACTCTCCACCCGCCCCGGCCGCCTTCGCTTTCCGCACCGCCTGTTCCGCCGCCGGCCGCGCGCAGCCCAGGTTCAGTAGTGCCGACAGCACGTCCTGCTCAACCTCGCTGAGTGACGGCACCGGCGGCGCGGCGGCTTCGCCTGCCGGGGCCGGCAGCTTGTCGCGCAGTTCCAGCACCATGCGCTCGGCGGTCTTCTTGCCCACGCCGGGGATGCGCACCAGCCGCTCCACTTCGCCTTTTCGAATCGCCGTAATCAGGTCCGCCGCCGCAAGTCCGGAGAGAACCTTGATCGCCAGCGACGGCCCGATGCCGCTCACCTCGATCAATCTCTCAAACAGATTCTTCTCGTCCTGCGAGAGAAAACCGTAGAGCGCCAGCGTGTCCTCGCGGACGTGCGTGTAGACGCGCAGCCGCACTTCCGAGCCGGCTTCCGGAAGATGCGTGTACGTGGTGATGGGGATGTGCAGTTCGTACCCGACACCGCCCGTATCCACAATCGCGTGATTCGGACCTTTCTCCACCAACACGCCCCGCAGCACGGCAATCATAGATTTTCCAGTATGCCATCCTGTCTCTTGGCCCGCCGCCGATTTTTCGTAGACCGGATAGATGGCGACCGCGCGGAACTCACCGGCGACGATGCCCGTCATCTTGCTCGCGTGTTGCGCGCCGAACCCGGCCAGCGCTATGAGTTATCGGACAACCAGCGGGCATACCTCGCCGAGATCACAAACGTGAGCGCGCAGCGCGTCGTCTTCCGCATCGTCGAAACGCTCGCGCCCGAACCGTTGCCGCCCGAAATCACACTCTTCGCCGCGCTGATCAAGTTCGACCGCTTCGAGTGGCTGATCGAGAAGGCTACCGAGCTGGGCGTTGCCCGCATCGTCCCGTTCGACGCCGAACGCACAGAGCAGGGTTTGGCGCGCGCCGCGGCAAAACGCGTGGAGCGGTGGCGAAAGATCGCGCGGGAAAGTAGCCAGCAGGCGCGGCGCGTCCGTATGCCGGAAATCGCGCTTCCCGTAACGTTCGATGCGGCGGTCTCCGATTCGTCAACGTTACGCTATTTTCTCGAAGAGCAGCCCGGCGCCGATCCGCTGCTCAGCGTTCTGCCCGCCACCCGCGAAACCGTCGCGATTCTCACGGGTCCCGAAGGCGGCTGGACCGAACGGGAACGCGCGCTGGCGGCGCAAGCCGGCTGGAAACCGGTTTCCCTCGGCCCCAACATCCTGCGGGCGGAAACCGCAGCCATGGCGGCCCTCGCTATTTTGCTGTCTCATTCTGCACTGAAAACACCCCTTCGGACCGATTAGAATAGAGAAAGCGCGCGCATGGGGCCGTCCATAGGAAATGCCGTCGAAATCGTCGCAGTGGTCGCGATGAGTTTAGTGCAGTGGCGCATTGCAAGTCAGGCTAACTATCAGATAATACGGCGTTTATCTGGCCATCCCGCGCGGTGGTTAAGTCGCCTTGTGGTGCTCGCCATAGCCGTCGCGACCCTTGGCCTGATGCTAAACCTGCCGAATGCCAGCCGCATTCGGCTCAACCCGCACCTGTTTGGATGGCTGCGCGGTGCCGGCCTGTTCTGGGCGCTAACATCCACCCCAATCTGGATTGCCCGGAAGCTCATCGGCCGATTTGGGCCGCGGCCGGAGCCGGAAGTTGATCCCAGGCGCCGCGCGCTGCTGCGTGGCGCGGGTACGCTGGCGGCTGCGGTCCCCGCCGCCCTGCTCGGCTTTGGTGCGCTGGTCGAGCGCACGGCCTTCCGGGTTCGCGAAATCGATATCCCGGTTCCGGGCCTCCACCCCGATCTCAGCGGCTTGCGTCTCGTCCAGCTCAGCGACATTCATCTGAGCGCGTACTTAAGCGAGCAGGAATTCGCCAGAGTGGTGGACGCCGCCAACGA
>Ga0335077_10003525_pt1 | contig 18934 bp, 19 predicted proteins | sample Lox_Sample_31_FD_207151 | JGI IMG/M metagenome (GOLD analysis project Ga0335077, IMG submission 207151) | Soil microbial communities from Loxahatchee National Wildlife Refuge, Florida, United States - Lox_Sample_3.1 | ecosystem: Environmental > Terrestrial > Soil > Wetlands | place: USA...
GCCCTGGTTGCGTCGCTGGACCGAGCATCGCTTCACGCAGGCCGCGTGACCAGCGCACCGCGGCGAGGCTACGGATTACGCGGGCATATTGGAGCCAGAGGTCACGGTCGCGGGTGTCGCCGGTCTGGTAGTAGTCGGCGAGGATCTGGAATGGCGTGCGGCTGCCGGTTCGGCTCGTCTTAAGGTCGCCTCGCGTCATTTCTTCGGCGGGTGTCCATTCGCCGCCTTTGGCGATGTAGGCGCCGGCGCCTGTGGCGGAGACATTGGGGTCAATGCGGACGGCGTGCACCTGGTCGGGCTGCCGCAGGCCATAGTCCCGGCAGCTCGCGGCGAGTCGCGCATGGACGTGTGCGTGCAGGGCAGCGATGGCGTCGGCGTCGAGGTCCTGGTCGTGGACGAGGAGGACGTGGTAGTGCGGGTGCCAGCCGTTCTCGTCGCCCCAGGTGAATTCCAGGGCGATGATGTGCCCGGCGATCCCGAGGCGGTGCTTGAGCCGCTGCCAGGCCGCACCCTGGGTGATCCGCTTCCATGCGGCCCGCTCAGCGCGGAGCAGCTTCGACAGGGGGTCGTTGAGGTCGTGGGGGACGGTTATGGTGACCAGGCTGCCGGCGTGCCCCTGAGCTTCCCACTCCGACAGCGCGTCGCGGAGTTCGGCGGCGCGGCGGTGGTGGATCTTGGCCGAGCAGACGGGGCACAGCCACACGCTCCCGCAGGTTTCCAGCCCGCAGTAGTACGCACAGCCGTCCTTCATCCGGATCTCCACCCGGTCCCCGACCGGGACCGCGCCGCAGTTGCGCTGCCGCTCGGGAGTATCAGGATCAGCGGCGGCGAGGGCCCGCAGGTTCATCCGCGCGCCACGTCGCCATCCGGCCGGATCGTCGCAGGCCACCAGGGGGTGGTTCGAAACTTTGCGTCTATACCGAGACAGTGCGTTCGCGGGAGCAGCTGCAGGAGAACGAGATGAAGGAAAAGATGATCGGCGGCCTACTGCGCTTCGCGCCCGGCCGCCTCGGGGCGCGCCAACTTCGCGCGCCCTGCTGCTGCGAGGTCTGGTGGTGGGTCGGGTCGTGGTTGCCATGCGTGACTCCGGAGACGAGCTGGGACCCCGGGCCCGCGTGAAGCGAGCCGGGCGGTGCTGTCTAAGCCGGGATGGCGACCGGCAGCGCTAGCGGCGCGAATGCGTCAGCCGTGGCTGGCTAGAGAGGAGACTTACTGGTGCAGGGTCATGGGATGGCAGGTGGTGGGCGGGAATGGCACTGAGCGAACGTCAGGCATTCGTTGCGATGAGGCTGTTCATCGAGCACTTCTATGGCCAAGCAGGCAACGACATGGAGACTCTGATCACGGACCTCACCTTCGAGGGTGATGGCCAGCCTCTCGATCCGGCTGCCTGGTCTGACTGGATGCGGTTTGTTGAGGAAGCGAAGCGAGCCGAACCATAGGCGACCCTCAGGTCCGGTCCGGGCTGCGCGGCTGAGGGTATGGCCGTGCCCCTCGCCGTCAAGGAGCTGCGCCCGCTGCGCGGCGCCTTCGGCGTCCTTGACCGCGAGCCTCCGGCACGGCTTCGGCAGAAGGGACCGGCAGGCAAGGGAGCCTGCCTCAGGGGACGCCACGCAGCCCTTTAGAACGTGCGGCAGGAGCCGGTTAAATGTGCCACGGACGTGCCACAGCGACGGCCGGCGAGTGTTTAGACGACCGAGAGCGATTGCCGGGTGGCACGCCCCTGAGCTGGCACTTTACGAAGCCTGACGGACCACTCGCCAACTCCTAAGCAGTAGGCCGCAGGTTCGAGTCCTGCTCGGGGCGCCATACCAGCACGTGGATTACATTTTTCGCCATACCGTTCAGGCTATTTAAAGTGCCTGCGAGCAGTCCCTCGTTACGGACGAATCATATTGTGTGAACTGTGGTTATTGTTCGAACAGCCGACGGCCGAGAGCCAAACTGGGAGCCAAAGTACCTGCACGGCCTGAATGCCGGGCCCTTCGAACTCGCCGGCATGGCGCCAGGGCGAGATAGAGCAGACGTAGGCTCGCCAATGCGCCGAGCACCGGACGAGGAGCCAGCTGCAATCGCCAGCGGCCTCCCGGCAGGCTGGTTCGATCCGGCAACTCCCGGCGGCCAGTGAAAGGCGCGAGGCCAGCGGGCCAGCAGGTCACGAGCAGTGAACACGCGACTCGCGGCTACTTATGTCTTCCAAGACTGCCTGGGCCGGCGCAGGCTCGGGTGAGGTGCCCGGCCGGACGCTCTTCTTTGCGGCTGCCCGTCTCGGTCTCGAGCGTGGCTCTTTCATGGGTTGCGTTCTGGCCGGGTGCCGCGGCGGGGCGTGGCTCAAGAAGGGTTTGCTCAGCTCGAAGTAGCGTTGCCCGTCCTCGCTGACAGCCAGGAGTTAAGTCAGGAGGTCTGGCATGGACCGAGTATTCATCGGTGTCGATCCGCACAAGAAATCCGTCACCCTCGAGGCCCGCGATAGCCGGGAGATCCTGCGGGCTACCGGCTCCTTCCCGACTGACGCCGCCGGCTACCGGCTGCTGGTGGAGTACGCGCGGCAGTGGTCAGACCGGGTCTGGGCGGTGGAGGGTGCGAACGGGATCGGACGGCCGCTAGCGCAGCGGCTGCTGGCCGCCGGGGAACGGGTGCTGGACGTGCCGGCCAAGCTGGCCGCCAGGGCGCGGGTGTTCGACACAGGTCAGGGCCGCAAGACCGATGCGACTGACGCGCACGCGATCGTCATGGTCGCGCTGCGCGACCGGGGCTTACGCGAGGTCAGCAATGATCCGGAGCTGACGATGCTGCGGCTGCTGTGCGACCGCCGTGATGAACTGTCCAGGGCCCGGGCGCAGGCACTGAACCGGATGCACCGGCTGTTCCTGGAGCTGGTGCCTGGCGGCGCGCCGGTAAAGAAGTCCGCCAGCCAGTACAAGACGCTGCTGGCCAGCGTGCGCCCGTCCGACCCGGCCGGGAAGATGCGTCGCCGGATGGCCGCCGAGGAACTCGCCGACATCGAGCGCCTGGACGCCAAGCTCAAGGCAATGAAAGCCGAGCTCAAAACCGCGGTACTGGCCACCGGATCACACCTGATGGACATCCACGGCATCGGCCCTGCGGGCGCCGCCCGGATCCTCGCCGACGTCGGCGATGTCACCCGGTTCCCCAACCGCAGCCACTTCGCGTCCTGGACCGGCACCGCCCCTATCGACGCTTCCAGCGGGCAGCACATCCGGCACCGGCTGTCCCGCGCCGGCAACCGAAGGATCAACCACGTCTTGTATATGGCCGGAATCGTTCAGCTGCGCAACGACACCATCGGCCGCCGGTACTACCGGCGCCGGCGCGCCGACGGCAAGACCAGCATGGAAGCGATGCGCTGCCTGCGGCGCCGCTTGTCCGACGCCGTCTACCGGCAGCTCGCCGCCGACACCATGACGCCGCGGCAGGCAGGCCCGGGAGGGCACTCCGGGGCGACTCTGTCATCCAGCGCGGCCGACCATTCCCCGGTCATCGGCTCTTCGGACAAGCCACTTCCCGGACCTGCGCTGCCGACGCTACTCCCGCCCACGGCTGCCACCAAGCCTGCCGACCCGGGAACAGGCGCAACACCACGGCGGCGCGCCGGAGGTGTCAACGTGCAGCGCCCCGCCGGACGAACGACGTTGACGCCGACAAGCGCCGTCGCATCCTCGGAAGCCTCCCGGATCCATGCCCCTTGACAACCGCCGCCATAGAAGGGAGCCATGAGCGTGACGGAACTGGCCAGTCGGCAGCACGGATGCACTGACGTGTCCCCCACCGGCACCGAAACGTTCACCATCCGGCGCGAGGGGTATCCCGTCATGCCGCCGCTCCTTCCGTATTCGCTCCTGCCCGCGGTACGGCAATGTCCTGCCTAGCCAGGCGGCCCAGCGCTCGTCCGCCCGAACTGATCAGCGATGTCCTTGCCGCCGCGCAGTTTGCCGTGCTCGCCGCGATTGGCAACGGCTCATTCCAGGGCCTTCTGCCGGGCCGGCGCTGTTCGTTTCGGCGCGGGGTCCCGCAGCACCGCGATGGCCTTGTCGATCCGCCGGCGGCGTGTCTCGGGACTCTTCGCGGTTTCGATAGCGCGCACGTGCTTCAGCTTGAGTCCGTACGCCATGCGGTTGAAGGCGGCGCGGGCGAGCGGATCGGCGTCCAGTGCGCGGGCGAGATCTGCGGGCTCGGCCACGACACGGGGTTCAGCGTCGAATTCCACGGCGACCTCGACCTCGTCGCCGGTTGCTACGCCGGCGGCCTGCCGGTTGGCGTTGCTCAGGCCGATCAGGTACCGGCCGCGCATGATGGCGATTCTGCTCCGCCAGGAATGTCCGTTGATCGTGACGCGCACAGTCGGTCGCTTTCCTCGGCCGAGTGCTTCAACAATCGCCTGGGGGACTTCCAACCCCCGCATGGGTTCCGGGGGCTCAACGTAGGCTCGGAATTTCATGATCTGCTCCTGTCCATAGTGTTGGTCGTTCCAAGTGCCTGGGACTGCAGCCGGCCAGGCGGGCGTGGCCTAGCGCTGGGTCACGAGGGCAGTACGGCCAGCCGATGTTGCAGCAGGCGGCTCTCGGCCTCGCCGTGGACGAGCGCGAGCGCGCGCTGGTAGGCGGCGCGGGACTCGGCGATGCGCCCCGCGCGGCGCAAAAGTTCGCCTCGGGCCGCGTGCAGGTAGTGGAGGTTTTCCAGGGAGATCCGGTCGATGATCTCAAGGCCGGCATCGGGGCCTTCGGTCTCGGCGACGGCGATTGCCCGGTTCAGCTCGACGACCGGGGAGGCGGTGAGGCGGGCGAGTTCGCCGTAGAGGGCGGCGATCTGCGGCCAGTCCGGTGACTGCTCGGCGTGCAGGGATGCAATCGCCGCCTGGATGACGTAGAGGCCGTGGTCGCGCAGGGCCAGCGCCCGGTCGAGCACCTGTCGGCCTTCGCGGATCTGGTCGGTGTTCCACAGCGAACGGTCCTGGTCGGCAAGCAGGATCAGCTCGCCGTCGCGGAAGCGCGCGTCGCGGCGGGAGTCGTGCAGCAGCATGAGCGCGAGCAGGCCGTAGGCCTCGGACTCGTCGGGCATGAGCTCGGCCAGCGCCCGGCCGAGCCGGATTGCCTCGCTCGCCAGATCCAGGCGGCCGCCGTAGCCCTCGTTGAAGATCAGATAGATCACCGCGAGGACTGCAGCGAGCCGGTCGGGAAGCAGATGACCGTCCGGCATCCGGAACGGGATGCCGGAGACCCTGATCTTCTGCTTGGCCCGGACTAGCCGCTGCGCCATCGTGGCCTCAGGAACCAGGAACGCGTATGCGATCTCCTGGGTGGTCAGGCCACCGAGCGCCCGCAAGGTCAGCGCCACTTGCGCAGGCATGGCCAGCGCCGGATGACAGCAGGTGAACAGCAGCTCCAGCCGTTCGTCGGGGAACGCGGTGTCGTCCAGCTCATCCATCTCGGCCTGCCTGATTTGCTCTGCGGCAAGCAGGCGGGTCTTGGCGGCCAGCGTCTGCTCGCGGTGGATGCGGTTGATCGCGCGGTTGCGCGCCGTGGTGATCAGCCACGCTCCCGGATTGGCCGGGGTTCCGTCGCGCGGCCAGCGGGCGGCGGCGATCGCGAAGGCCTCCTGGACGGCGTCCTCGGCGAGGTCGAAGTCGCCGAGGAAGCCGATCAGCGTGGCCAGGACGCGCCCCCACTGCTCGCGGAAGATCCGTTCCAGAACCTGCACCGCTAAGCCAGCGGGCGGATCTCGACGCCACCGCCCAGGCGCGCCGCCGGAATGCGCGCGGCTAGCGCGATCGCCGCGTCCAGGTCGTCGGCTTCGAAGAACAAGTAGCCGCCCAGCGCCTCCTTCATCTCCACGTACGGGCCGTCGGTGGTGATCGTTCTGCCGTCGTGAACCCGCACCGTCGTGGCCATCGCAGGCGCCTGCATCCGCGGGCCCGGGGTTACCCCGGGGGTCTGGGTAATCGCCTGATAGTCGGCGAAGATGGCTCTTTGCTCCTCCTCGGACAGGCTGGCCCATTCCTCCGGGTTGTCGAGCGTAGGCGCGCTGCCGTGGTGGATCAACAGCAGATAGTTCATCGGGTTCCTCCTCGCGTCGGCGCGGTCGCAGTCAAGACAAACGGGGCTCCGCGAAATCGACACCGATCAGCAGCAGGCATGTGTCGATTCTGCCAACCCTCGTTTGTCTCACCACCGAAGGCGGCGAATGACCGGAAGGAGCCGCACGTTCATGTCCACCTACCCGACCTCATTGAAGGAGTCCCCGTGACCGCCATCGAGTCCGTCACCCTCGAAGTGCCCGAGCCCGCCGCCGCCGAGGCCTTCTACTCGGCCGCGTTCGACCTGGGTGACAAGGTGCGTGTGCGCGCCTCGCAGTCACCCACGACCGGCTTCCGGGGATTCACGCTCTCCCTCGTGGTCTCCCAGCCCGGCACTGTCGACAGCCTGATCAGTACCGCCCTCACCGCCGGCGCCGCGGTGCTGAAGCCGGCCAAGAAGCAGTTCTGGGGCGGCTACTCCGGAGTTGTGCGCGCTCCCGACGGGACAATCTGGAAAGTCGCGACCTCGGCGAAGAAGGACGCCGGCCCGGCGACCCGCGAAATCGACGGGATCGTACTCATTCTCGGCGTCGCGAACATGGCCAGCAGCAAGCACTTCTACGTCGCTCACGGCCTGACGGTGGCGAAAAGCTTCGGCAGCAAGTACGCCGAGTTCGAGGCCAAAGCGGACGCGATCAAGCTCTCGCTCTACAAGCGCAGCGGGCTGGCCAAGGATGCCGGCGTCACCCCGGACGGCACCGGCTCCCATCGGCTCGCGATAGGCAGCGACGCCGGGCCGTTTACCGACCCGGACGGGTTCACCTGGGAAACGGCGTCAGCCTGAGGCGGCCCTGTTCGTTCACGGGCGCTCAGCGCCGGGCCGACGCGGAGGTCCAGCCGATAGCAGAAGCCCGAATTCGTCGCAGGCTAAGAGCAGCTCGCGGCGGGGTGGCGGGCACCTGCAGCTGCTCCCCGCCCCGCCGCCCATGTATTACGCACAAGCCGGCCCTGCGACCGAGCTGGCCGCCCAACTGCGCTGGGCGGCCAGCCGCCGCCATCCACGTATCGGACGCCTCCGCCGCACGGCCAACCGAGGAGGTGGAGGGGTCACATCCAGCCGGCGCGCGATCAGGGGTAACGGCTTCCGCATCGACAGACTGGTAGATGGTCTGGCCGGCATTGCCCTCCGGATCCGTGTGTGCAGGTTCGGATCCTGCTGGGGGCGCCCATCCCGACCCGTCAAATTGCCCGCTGACCTGCGGCGAAGGCCGGCCTACTGCACGCAGACGATGCCGTCCGCCAGCTGGACGGCTGGAAGCGGCGCACTCCGTCCGGCGCAGTCACGCACTGGACTGCGGAGCTGGACTTCTCGCGCTCCGGCCAGGCGGGCACGTTCCGCTTTCCCTCCCTCGGCTGCGCGGGGACTCTGGTCGTGACCAGGAACACGCGCTCCACCGCCTCGGTCTACGAACACCTGGCCAGGAACCCGCGCAAGGTCTGCGCACCGGGCGGGTTCATCAGGCTCGTCCGGTCACATGCCAGCGGGATGCGGATGACGTGGCGGGACGCCACGGACCCGAACAACGTCGCGACCCGCTACCTGGAGCCCGGCTGACGGCGTGCCGCGGCGCCCGTCGTCCAGTCCGGTGTGGCTAGTCATCCTCGGCTTCCTCGCGGAATCCCAGCTGCCTCAGCATCGATGAGCCGGAAGCACAGCTCGGCCAGGAGCACCGCTACGCAGGCCTCGAGGATGCCCTCGGCCAGGCCGCGCACGATCAGGAACGTGACGATCTCGCTGGCCCGGTGCGGATCCGGGGCGACGGCCTCCAGTTCAGCCACGGCGACCATCGGAACGGTGGCCAGCAGCAGCACCGGGCCCAGATGGCGGCGGGTCAGCCGCACCGAGCGGCGGGCCGCCGGGTGCACACGCCGGTGCTCGATCTCGATGACCGGGCCGACGACCGCGAGGAGCGTCAGAACCACCAGGCCCGGCACAACAAACAGGAGGAGACCGATCACCACCGCGCAGGCGACCAGAACGTCGGCGGCCACCAGCCGGCCCCAGGGCAGTGATCGCGCCACGCGAAGGAACGTCATGGACTCCCGGCCGTGCTCAGCCGCACCGACCAGCCGGCAGACGAACCCGGAGAGCAGCACGGTGCCGAGCAACGTGACGCCTGCCGATCCGAGCGCCGTGCCGACGGACAGGACGGCGTCTGACGGATCCACGTAGTGGTCGATCACGATCTCCAGACCGGATCCGACGAGCGACACAGGGATCGCCAGTGCGAGAATCTGCAGCCAGAAGCGGCGTCCCGCCTGCGCCGCGGCGGAGATGACCGGGCCGGGATTTACCCGCTGAGGCCGATCGCGAGCCGGGTGCGCTGGCCGGCGCGCGGCCCCCGCGTCGTCCGCGGCCGCAGGCCGGCCCCGGCTACCGCCGGACTCAGGAGGCGGAGCGTCGTGGCCGGCCCCCTCAGCGCCCGAGCTGCGCCTGCTCCCACCGTGTCCCATCGCGGACACGTTACGCCATCGTGACATCACGCAGCGTTACTCACCCGCGCCGGATCCGGTTAGCTGCCGCTCGTCAGGGTTTCCCGCGGTTATGACCAGGGCTGGGCCGGCTGGCGGGCGGGCCGCTCGGGCCGGCGCGCCAGCGCCCCGGACACCTGCTAGCAGAGAGATCGCGCACGGCGCGCTTACCATCGGTGCGGTGAGGTCACCGAATCAGGCCCGCTTGGACGCGGCATTCGCCCCGCCCGGCTGCGCAGCCGACCGCGAGGTGCAGACCAGCACGCTCGCCCAGCTGGCCGGGCCGGCCGGGCTCATCACCGCTCGCCCGGCGGCCGGAGCCGGCCCGTGAGCCTGATCCTCACCATCGTTCTCGCGCTGGCGGTGACGATCCCGCTGGCGGCGCGCGTGGCGCCGGGCGAGTCCGCCGCGCCTATCGCGTTCGCTGCCGCTGCACCGCTGGCGGCCGTCCTGGCGGTTGCCCTCACCGTGGTTACCGCTGTCCTGGCCGGGCCGCTGGCGGCAATCCCCGCGGTCCCGACTGTCCTGCTCGCCGCCATCCAGCTGCCGCGACGCCGGCCGGATCGCAGGTCCGCGACCCCTGCCCCGCCTGCCGCGGGCCGCACCGTCGCGCTGCGGGTGCTCAGCCACAACGTCCTGGCCGGCCGGGTCCGCCCGGACGTCATCGTCGCCGAGGTCGAACGGCTCACTCCCGACATCCTCGCCATCCAGGAGCTGACACCCGGGCTGGCAGACGGCCTTGCCGGCGGCCCGCTGGGCGGCCTGCTGCCGTACTCCTACCTGGAACCCGGGCCCGGCGGGCGCGGCATCGGCGTCTGGTCCCGCTGGCCGCTGCGCGCCGTCACCTCGGTCCCCGGTACCGCGCGGCCCATGCCGAGAGTCACCCTGGACCCGGGCCAGCCGGTCACCGTCACCCTGGTCCACCCGCACGCGCCGGTGGCCCGCTGGCAGAAGTCCTGGCGCGCGGACCTGGCCCGGCTGCTCGCCAGCCTCCCCGAGGTGACGGGACACCATCTGCTCATCGGAGACTTCAACGCCAGCCGCGACTTGCGCCCATTCCGCCGGCTACTCGCCGCGGGCTACGCCGACAGCTCCGACATCGCCCTGCACCGGCCCTGGCCGGGCCTGACCTTCCCGGCGAACCTCAGGATCCCGCCGCTGATGCGGCTCGATCACATCCTGGTCTCGGCAACCGGCATCAGCGTGCACCAGACCCGGCACCTCAAGGTCCCGCGCACCGATCATCTCGGCGTCTTCGCCGTCATGGACCTGCCGCCGCAGCCCGCGAGCACAGCCACCCGGGCCGGGCGGGCGGACACCGCCAGGCTGGCCAGTGCCACCGACCCGGCCGCTGATGCCGCCTCGGCCACGGACTAGCGCCCGGGCACACCGGGACGGACGGGCCGTCGTCGGACCAGGCCGCGCCATGTCACCCGATCGGGTGTCATGACCGCCTCGCTCCCGATCGGCAATGCTGATCCTGCAGCAAACCGCATGCCCGATGGCGCGGCCCCGGCAACACCCGGGGCCTGGTCTGCGGGGGGGAGTCTGGGTGGCCCGGGCACATCACTGGTCCTGGGCACCCAGGCTAGATCGGTCGGCCGTGCGGGCGAACGACTCGTACGGGACGATCTCGTCCGGCCTGATCACGCCGTCCTCGATCGCGCGGGCCAGCAGCGCGTCCTTGCTCGGCGCGCTCCGCCCGGTGGCCGCGTACTTGGCGCGGGCGCGGCTGATGTACTGACGGACGGTGTTCTCGCTGATAGACATCCGGCGCCCGACGGATGCCTTCGACATGCCCTGGAACCAGAGCAGCAGCGCCTGCCGCTCCTGCGCCGACAGCACGGGCCGGGCCGGGCGCTCGTCGGCCAGCATCGCCCTGGCCTGGGACCTGGTCACATACGGCCGGTCGGCGGCGGCCGCCAGCACGGCCTCGACCAGATGATCGCAGCCCTCATCCTTAGACACATACGCGTGCGCGCCGCAGTCCAGCGTCTCCATCACGATCGCCGGATCGCTGTGACCGGAGAAGGCCACCACCCGGTAGCCGGCCGTCACCAGCGCCGGGATCTGCGTGATTACCAGCTCCCCGGACAGCTCCAGATCCAGGATGACCACGTCTGCCAGCGGCCGCGGCGCGTCCCGGAGCGCGGCCAGGTCGCGCACCGCCTGCACGAGCCGCACCCGCTGGCCGGCATCGGCCCGGAGCCAGGACGCCACTCCCGCGGTGACGACCGGGTGATCTTCGACTATGACCACGGTCACGGGCTGTTCCATCGCGCCTCCGCCCACAGCATGCCGCCGTCTTGCTGCTCCTCGATCACAACCCCCGCGTCCGAGGCGGGCAGCCCGACAATCGCGCAGGTATCTGCGACGAAGCTGACCGCGATCCCGGCGGCCACCGTCGTGAGGGTGATCCGCGCCCGGCTTTGCGCGGCGGTCAGGATCGCGATGGCGGCGTCGGTGATCACGCGCCGGGCCGGGCCCGGCACATGCGGCAGTGCCCCGGCTGTCTCTATCTCGACCGCGATCCCGCGGCGCTCGGCCACGTCCGCACACGCGTGCAGCTCGTGCACCAGCGATCCGGGTACCTCATCGCCCTCGGCCAGCAGCCGGCGCAGCCGGGCCGCCTGGGCCGCGCACCGGTTGCGCACCTGCACGTCACCAGGGTCAGCCGTGCCCGCCGCCAGCTCGGCCACCAGCGGGACGGCGCTCTCCTGCAGCGTCAGCCACCGGCTATGGCGCGCGGCCCGGATGAGCTCCGCCGTCGCGGCCCGCTCGCGCGCGGCGTGCTCACGTTGCGCCGCCGCGGCGGCCTGCCCGGCGGCGACATCCAGCGCCCTGACCCCGGCGGCGACTGCCACCTGGGCGCCGGTCGACCAGGCCAGCAGCGCGAGGAACCCGGCTAGATCCGGGCGGTGCAGCCCGTCCCACAATTGCACGGCCAGAATAGCCAGGGCCTCGGCCGCGAGGAAGGCCGCAAGCTCGGCGAATCTGCGGCGCATCAGCACGAGCACGCCCGTCCAGCCGGCACTCCCCCAGGCCCAGTTGACCGCCAGCATCTGGCCGGCCGGACTGGCCGCGGCCGCTGCCGTGCTGGCGGCCAGCGCGATCACGGCCACCGCCCAGGCCGCGGGCCAGCCGGGTGCGCCGCGCAGCACCAGCACCGACCCAGCGGCGATCGCCAGCGCCATGACCAGCCACATGAGGCCCTGGAAGGTGAACGAGCTGTAGGCCGGGCGGTCATTCAGCAGCTGCCCGCCCGCTCCGGCGAGATGCCACACCGCGACCAGGAAGACGACAGCGATGGTGAACGCCCGCTGGTAGCGGTCGGACATCGTCGCCGTCGGCTGCACGGCTGTCATGCCGGCCAGCTCACGGTGACCGTCGTGCCCGCGCCGGGGCGGCTGGCGATCGCGGCCCGGCCGCCGGCCGCCAGCATCCGGCCGGTGATCGACTCGCGGATGCCCCGGCGGGACGGCGGCGTAGCGGCTGGATCGAACCCGCGGCCGCGGTCGGTGATCTCGACGATCGCCCAGCCATCGCCCCCGCTGACGGTCACCTCCGCCTGCCCGGTCCCGGCGTGCCGCTCGACGTTGCGCAACGCCTCACCCACGCACGCGACGACCTGATCCGCGACCGCGGGCGGGAGCGTGACCGGGACGAGCTTCAGCCGCACGGCCACGTCACAGGTGCTGGCCGCGGCCAGCTCGAGCTTCGGCCCTACGTCAGTAAGCGGCGCCTGCCCGTCCGGCACGGCCGGCGCGCCGCCGATGCCCTGCAGCACGCGCAGGTCCCGCTCGGCCTGCGCGGTCAGCGCCGCAGACGGCCCGGCGAAGGCCCCCGCCGCGACCATGGTCAGGGTCGACAGGACTGTGTCGTGCAGCTGGCGGTGCTGCTCTCGCTCGTCCGAGCGCCGTGCCTCCTCGGCCCGGAACTGCCGCTCGGTCTCCAGCCCCGCGGCGACGACCGCGTCCGCGTGCCTGGCACCGCCGCGGATCACCGCCACGAGCCCGGCGGCGACGATCATCTCCACGCCCAGCAGCCACGCATCGACCGGGTGGTCGGCGCCGATCCCGTAGGCCACGATCACGATCGCGGCGCCGGGCAGCGCGAGCCACGGCCGCAGCGCGATCTGCAGGATGTACACGGAGGTGCAGGCCAGCGGCAGAACCCAGGACGTATCGTCCTGGATCAGCACGGCCGGCACCAGGTGCAGCTGCACCAGCGCGAGCCCCGATACAGCCGCGGCGTCGGCCAGCACCACGATCTGGGTAAGCCCGCGCCGCCGGATCCGCCACGCGAAGAAGACTGACCACAGGCACAGCGCGGTCAGGAGGCCGCCGAGCCACAGGGCTGAGATCTGGCTCGTCGCGGCGAGCACGGCTATCGCGGTGAACAGGACAGCACCGCCAAGCCGCAGCGCTATCGCGTACCAGCCGGCCAGCCGGTCCAGGGCCTGGTCGGATGGACCTGCTAACCGCGCGCGGCGCGCCCGCCTGTGGCGGCCCGCAGGCAGCCGGATCTGCCCCCCGACCGAATCAGCTGCCGCTTCCACCGGACCAGTATGCGACAGGACCACGACACGATGAACCGGGATGTTTCAACATCTGAGCCGACGGAAACCACCTGCAATTCCGGTTTCCTGCGACTTTCGGCCGTCTCGTGTGCGGGCGCGGGTCAGCAGACCTGGATCCCCGGCGACCAGGGCGGGCTACCGGCGGGCACGACGAGGCCGGAACCTGAACCACACGAGGAGACCGATGGCCACGACCAGCAGCCACGGAGAGAACAGCAGGTGCAGCGCAAAGCTGAGTACGGCCAGCACGCCGATGGCGATCAGGGCAAGGACGATGATCCAGAGCATGTCGATCAATCTCCGTTCAGGATGGTCAGGTAGCAATCTCCAGGCTGCCCCGGCGGCCGCGGCAGGTCGATCCGGATCAACCCTGGCCTGACCCTGGTTCGGGCGGGAGGGCATCGGGGTCGCGGCAGGTGCACGGTCCCTGCTCCGGACGCGGGAGCGTGGCCCGACGCGAGGCTGCCGTCCTATGCAGGGAACGGCAGGCCCGCCAGGAGCGCGGGGCGACCAGGTCGCAGCCCGGCATGGCGGTCAGCGGCCGGGTCATATTGACGCCGGACAGTTTATGCTTGAGCGGTCGAAAACGTCGCGTTAATGACACACTGTAGGCCGGGATGGGCTAATTCATGTGTCTCGCGACGCAAATCTTACTGGGCGTGCACGGATCCTGGCTCAGATATCCCATGCAGGTCCAGAGCATCATCTTGCACACTGCATCCGGATCGGCCTACGGCCCGGCTGCTGGCCCGGCGACCGGACACGATCGCAGCCCTGACGGCTAGCTAGTCTTCGCATTTGCCGGAATACCGGCGAGCCCGCGGCAACGTAGCCGACGGCGGACTCCTGGCTGCAGCGCAAGTCCGCAGCGCAATTGCGTGAGCAATTACCGCCGCGTTCTTGCTCCAGATTTGCCCGGCTGAATCGCGCGGGAAACGCGGTTTTTGCGGCGGGCAACCGCCGTTGCTGTTAGCTTCGGCATTAGGGGCAGAACCATTTAACTCTTCATGATCCGCAAGGGAAAGCGAACCATGATCCATAAGCGCCCGTCCGTTCGCTTACGCGTAATCCTGCTGGTCCTGGTTCCGCTGGCCTTCCTGGCCGGCCTCGCCAGCTACGACGTCACCAGGTCGGCGAGCAGCGCGCTGATGCTGACCAGGTCCAAGACGATGCTGACCGACATAGGTCCGCCGGTGGCGAGCCTGCAGCAGGCACTGACTGCCGAGCGAACCCAGACCACCGTCTATTTCGCCCAGCCAGCCCCTGATGCGCTGGCCGCGCTGCGGCAGCGCGAGGCGGCCACCGATCATTCCGTCGCGCAGGTCACCGCGGCCACGAACTCCGCCGTCGTGCGGCAGGACGCTTCTGCGGGCGGGAAGAGGGCAATTGCCGCGCTGCGGAAGGACATAGCGGGCCTGGCCGCGCTGCGCGCGGGCCTGGCAGGTCAGTCGGTCACCGGTCAGCAGGCGTTCGCGTCCTACAGCGGCATGATCGCGGCCAGTTACCAGGTTCTGGAGCAGGCGATCATCCAGGACGGCAACGCGTCCCAGGTACTGCCCAAGATCGCGATCATCGAACTGGCGATCTCCAACGAGTACGTACAGCAGGAGAGCGCGCTGCTCGACGGGGACCTCGCCGAGCGCGCGTTCCCGGCCAGCGCGTACCAGGGCTTCGTGACGCTGGTAGGCGCTCACCGCCTGCTGTACCAGCAGAGCTTCTCCTATCTCGACCGCGCCGATCGCAGCGGCCTGAGCCGGGACGTCAGTCCGCGGGTCGCGCGTACCGTCGCCGCGCTCGAGGACAAGATCGTCGCCGGCGGGCCGCGGCGCGGGCCGCCGCCGGTCCGCGCCGCCGCCTGGAACAGGGCGGTGGCGGCGCTCAGCGTGCAGGTCCAGCAGGCGGTGCGGCAGTCACTGGCGCGGCTCGTCGCCGGCGCCAGGTCGCAGGCGACCGACACGCTGCGCGGGCTGTACCTGACCGGAGGCATCGCGCTGGCCGCCGTCATCGGGTCGCTGGTGCTGTCCATGTGGATCGCCATCGGCCTGGCCAGGCAGCTTCGCGGGCTGCGAGACATGGCGCTGGAGCTGGCCAACGTGCGGCTGCCCGTGCTGGTGCGCCGCCTCGGTGCCGGGGAGGAGGTGGACGTCGCGTCGCAGGTGCATGACGTGACAGCGCGGCCGGACGAGATCGGCCAGGTCGCGGCCGCGTTCATGACCGCGCAGCGGACGGCCGTCGAGGCGGCCATCGATCAGGCGAGGATGCGCCGCGGCATCGGCGACGTGTTCAGGAACCTGGCCCGCCGGAGCCAGTCACTCCTGGCGCGCCAGATGATGCTGCTCGACAACCTGGAGCGCCGCGCCACCGGGCCGGAAGACCTGGAGAGCCTGTTCCGGATCGACCATCTCACGACCCGCATGCGGCGGCACGCGGAGAGCCTGATCGTGCTGGCGGGTGATCTGCCAGAGCGGACGTTCCTGGAGCCTGTGCCGCTCGTGGACGTGCTGCGCGCGGCGGCCGCCGAGGTCGAGGACTACACCCGGATCAGGGTCGTCGCGCGGTCATCGGCGGCGCTGACCGGACCCGCGGTCGCCGACGTGATCCACATGCTGGCGGAGCTGATGGAGAACGCCACCAGCTTCTCGCCGCCGACCGCCGATGTCCGGGTGACGGGAAGCCTGGTGTCCCGCGGCTACGCGGTCGATGTCGAGGATCGCGGCCTCGGCATGACCGGGCAGGAGCTATCCGAAGCGAATACCAGGCTCGCCGAGCCACCGATGTTCGACCTCTCCGGCTCCGACCGACTCGGCCTGCACGTGGCGGCTCAGCTCGCGCACCGCCACGGCATCCGGATCACGCTGCGCGAGTCCCCCTACGGGGGCACCACGGCCATCGTGCTGATCCCGGCCGAGCTCGTGGTCCGGCTCGACGGCGCTGCGGGTGATACCGCTCCTGCCGTCGGCGGGCCGGAGCCCGCGGAGGCTCGGGGCAACGGGCTGGTTCCGGCGCTGGGCCCGGTCGCCGGCAACGGCCACCGCTACGGTCACGGTCCGCAGACCGGACTGGCCGAGAGCACGCTTTCCGCCGATCCCCGCACGTCGGGCCGCCACGCCCTCCTCACGACACAGCTTGCCGAACCCGGCGCGGCGGGGCCGGGCGCGGCCGAATCAGGCCCGGCTATGCCGGGCGGCACCGGGCCGGCTGTGGCTCCTCATGACGGCAGTCCGGACGGACCGGCACCCGCGCGGACCGAGAACGGCCTGCCAGTGCGGGTCCGCCAGCAGGATCTGGCGCCGCCGCTCCGGGACGAGCCGGTCCGGGCGGCGCCCGCAGATCCGGCGGCGGATTCCCGGTCGCCGGACACGGCACGCCAGGTGATGTCCGCCTTCTGGCAGGGCAGGGCGCGCGGCGTTTCCGAGACCAGTGGCGGGCAGGCGGACGGTCGGGACGCGCCCGGCGGGGGCGAGAGCCGATGAGCGCCAGCTTCAGCTCGCAGCGGCTCGGGCGCAGTACCAGTACCGACAGTCACCTCGACTGGCTCGTCGACGACCTGGTGGTGCGGGCCGCGCACGCCGAGAAGGCCGCGATCCTCACCAGCGACGGCCTCGTCCTCGCCGCGTCAACGGCGCTCAGCCGGGAGGGGGCGGATCATCTGTCGGCTCTTGCTGCGGGCCTGGCGAGCCTGTCAAACGGCGGTGCCCGGCAGTTCGGTGTCGGCCAGGTGCGCCAGATCGTCATCGAGATGGACGACGGATTCCTCTTCGTCACCGCCGCCGGCGAGGGAAGCTGCCTGGCCGTGCTCGCTGGCAGGCAGGCGGACGTCAGCCTCATCGCCTACGAGATGGCGCTGCTCGTCAAGCAGGTCGGACGGCACCTGGCGGCCGGCGGTCGGCCGGCGCCGGGAGCCGCCGAAGCGATGTGAGGAACGCGTGGCGTACCCGCACGGACACTCTCGGCACCCTGGCCCGGTTGTGCGCCCCTACGCGCTTGTCCGGGGCCGGACCAGGCCAAGCGGAGCGGGGCTTGACGTCATTGCCCTGGTGCGGGCCCGCAGGATCGGCCAGCCCGATCTGACTGACCTGGAACCGGAGCATGTGGCGATGCTCGCCCGCTGCCAGCAGCCGATGTCGGCAGCCGACCTGTCCGCCGCACTCGACCTGCCACTCGCCGTGATCCGCATCCTCGCCGGCGACCTGCGAGACCGCGGCTTAGTCGTCATTGACCAGCCCCGCCCGGAGCAGGTCAGGAACCTCAGACTCCTCAGGGAGGTCGCCGATGGCCTGCGACGACTCTGACCACCGCGGTACGGCGGTCCGCCCTGCGCTAGCCGACGACGAGTCGGCCAGCGCCCCGACCGCGGTCAAGATCCTGGTAGCCGGCGGATTCGGAGTCGGCAAGACGACGCTCGTCGGCTCTCTCACCGAGATCCAGCCGCTGCGGACCGAGGCGGACCTGAGCCACGCGGGGGCCCTGGTCGACGAGCTGACCGGCGTCGAGGGAAAGCAGACGACCACGGTCGCGATGGACTTCGGGCGGATCGCAATTCACCCGGGTCTCTGGGTTTACCTGTTCGGCATGCCGGGCCAGGAACGGTTCTGGTTCATGTGGGACGACCTCGCGTCGGGAACGCTCGGCGCCGTCGTGCTGGCTGACACCAGGCGGCTGGCCGACTGCTTCCCGGCGATCGACTATTTCGAACGGCGCGATACGCCGTTCGTCGTGGCGCTGAACTGCTTCAACGGGCGGCGTTACCCGGACCTTGCAGAGGTGCGGCGGGCACTCAGCATCGCGGCGCGGGTGCCGGTCGTCATGTGCGACGCCCGCGAGGGGAGGTCGTGCCGGGACGCTCTCGTTGTCCTGGTCGAGCACGCGATCGACGTGCTGACCGGGTGCTCCGTCTCGGGCAGCTTCTGACCTGCGATCTCAGCTCGACACGGCGGGCCAGGCGCGGTGCTGGCCCCGGGTGTCAGCCAGATTGCCGCCGGGTACAGAGTGGGGTTAGAGCGCCTTCGAGGTGGGAGAGGTAGTCAGCCGATGCGATCTGACATCAAACCCGGCGGCATCTTCCCGGACTACGCTCTCCCGGACCAGACTGGCACGGTCCGCAGGCTCAGCGAGCTGCAGGGCCGTGATCCGATGATCCTCACGCTGGCGCGCGGCAGCTATTGCCCGAAGGAGCACCAGCAGCACCTGGAGCTGGCGGCGTTCCAGCCGAAGATCGCGGTCGCATACACGCAGATTGTAACTATTGCCACCGATGATCACCATACGCTGCAGGAGTTCCGCGCGTCGGTGGGCGCGCAGTGGCCGTTCCTCTCCGATCCGGGGCGGATCGTCCAGCAGGACCTTGATATCCAGGAGTACACCGACCCCGAGCACAACCCGATGATCCCGCACACCCTGGTGCTGAAGCCGGGGCTGATCGTGCACAGCGTCTACAACGGCTACTGGTTCTGGGGTCGTCCGTCCGTCTACGACCTGTGGCACGATCTGCGCGCTGCCACCAGCGAGATCCGCCCGGACTGGGACCTGAGTAAGCCCGGCCTGCGCGCGGAGTGGGACGCGCGCGACTTCTCCCACTTCCACGGCTGGGACCGGCGGTCGTCCGGGTCGGTCCCGTCGTCGTATGAGTAATCAGGCCAGCTGAGTTCCGAGGGGGCGGACGCGATGCGCACACCCGTGTGCGGCTTGCTTGGCATCGAGCAGCCGATCGTCCAGGCGCCCATGGCGGCGATCCCCCCGCTGGCCGCGGCGGTGTCGAACGCCGGCGCGCTCGGCATGGTGACGCTGAC
>Ga0335077_10003528_pt1 | contig 18929 bp, 14 predicted proteins | sample Lox_Sample_31_FD_207151 | JGI IMG/M metagenome (GOLD analysis project Ga0335077, IMG submission 207151) | Soil microbial communities from Loxahatchee National Wildlife Refuge, Florida, United States - Lox_Sample_3.1 | ecosystem: Environmental > Terrestrial > Soil > Wetlands | place: USA...
ATCACGGGTCTCAAGCCTTCCCAGGTCAGGGAACCTTGGCCAGGCGCGCACAAAACCGGGCGGCGGCTGGCACTCGCGAACTGGCTCATCCAGCCTAACCATCCACTGACCGCGCGGGTCATGGTGAATCGCATTTGGGCGCGGCATTTCGGCGAAGGCATCGTTACCACTTTGGGCAATTTCGGCCATACAGGCGCGGCGCCCTCCAACCAGGCTTTGCTCGATTGGCTGGCTGTCGAATTCGTCAGGGAGAAATGGAGCGTCAAGGCCATGCACCGCCTGATGATGACTTCGACCGCGTATAGGCAAAGCTCCGCGGTGACGCCAACATTGGAGAAGGCCGACCCGGATAATCAACTCGTTTCGCGTATGCCGCTTAGACGCATGGACGCCGAGGTTCTGAACGACACCATCTTGCAGGTGGCCGGCCGCCTCGATACGCGCATGTTCGGGCCGGCCGACCCTGTGCTGGTGCGCGAGGACGGTCTGGTGACTCCAATCCAATTGCCGACCGGTTGGCGCCGTGGTATCTACGTAAACCAGCGGCGCTCGAAAATCCCCACCATGCTGGATAATTTCGACTTCCCGCAATTGAGTCCGGCATGCCTCAGCCGCACACAGTCCAATGTCGCGCCGCAAGCACTCCATTTGCTGAATAACGCTACGATCTATGGGCTGGCGGGCGATTTTGCGAACCGGCTCGAAAAGGAAGCCGGCTCGGATGCGCGCCGCCAAATCGAAGAGGCGTACTGGATCGCTCTGTCGCGGGCTCCCAGCGCGGAAGAAATGCGCGTAGCGAGCGACGATTTACTGAAACTGAAACAGGCCGCCGCGAAGGATGTGAAAGGCGCCGATGCGGAGCACCAGGCTCTGACGGCATTTTGCCACACCATTCTGAACTCGGCGGCTTTTCTCTATATCGATTAGAGGTCACTATATGCCTTGTCAGGATCACTACGGATCGCAGAGGCAGTTGTCACGCCGTAATTTTTTCGAGAGATTTTCCGACGGAATCGGAGGCGCCGCGCTCGCGGCGCTGTTGACCCGGGACCTCTATGGCACTACTTTGGATTCATCCAGCGGCCTTCCTGACGGTCACCGCCGCATGTACGACTTGAAGCCGCGGCCGCCGCACTTTGCTCCCAAGGCCAAGGCGGTGATTCACCTGTTCATGAACGGCGGGCCGAGCCAGATGGATCTGTTCGATCCCAAACCCGTTCTCGACAAGCACAATGGCGAACCGTACTTCGACAAAGTTGCGGCCGACCTCACCACACCGGAGCAGGTCGGAGGGCTGATGCGCAGCCCATTCAAATTCGCGCAGTATGGCAAATCCGGCATGTGGATCTCGGAACTGATGCCGCACCTTGCCGAACAGGCGGACAAGATTTGCGTCATCCGCTCCATGTACACCGTGCATCCTAATCACGAGCCTGCGCTGTTCGCCATTCATAGCGGCCGGATTCTTCCCGGACGGCCGTCCATGGGATCCTGGGTGGTTTTCGGATTGGGTAGCGAGAACCAGAATCTTCCGGCATACGTGGTGCTGGACGATCCGCTCGGGTTGCCGGTCAATGGGACGCAAAACTGGCAGGCGGGTTTTTTGCCGCCGGTGTATCAAGGCACCCGCATCCGTTCCACGGGCTCACCGATTCTCAACCTGCGCCCGGAGTACGAGCAGCCTACCGAACTCGCGAAACTGAGCCACGATCTGCTGACCAAGCTGGACGACATTCACAAGCGCAATCATCCGGATCAGATGGAGTTGGATGCGCGCATCTCGAGCTATGAGCTGGCGGCCCGCCTGCAGCTTTCAGCCAGTGATGCGCTCGATGTCATGAAGGAGGACGAAGCCACTCGTAAGCTTTATGGCGTTGGCGAAGAGCCGACTGATTCGTACGGACGCCGCTGCCTGATGGCGCGGCGCCTGGTCGAGCGCGGTGTGCGCTTCGTGCAGCTCTATATCAACAGCCAGATCTGGGACAACCACACCAACCTCGAAGACGAAATGCGCGCCGCCAGCGCTCGCACCGACCAGCCGGTTGCCGCGCTGCTTCAGGATCTGGACCGGCGCGGTCTGCTGAAGGATACGCTGGTGATCTGGGGCGGAGAATTCGGACGAATGCCCATCGCGCAACTGGGCGGCAACCCGCGCGAGTCGGGCCGCGACCACAATCCACGTGGCTTCTCGCTTTGGATGGCGGGCGGCGGCATGAAAGCGGGCCTGACATACGGCACTACCGATGATCTGGGCTATGAAGCGGTTGAGAACAAAGTGAGCGTGACCGACTGGCACGCCACGATTCTGCACTTGCTCGGTCTCGATTACCAGCGCCTGGTATTCGATCAGAACGGCCTGAAGGAAAAGCTAACGTCTGTCTTTGAAGCGCGCGTGGTCAAAGAGATCCTCGCGTAAATCGTCCATTCCCTCCTATCCAACAAGATGAAGATCGCAGCCCTGGAATTTATCCCTGTCAGCGTACCCTACACACATCGCGAAGTGAGCTCATTGGTGAATCGCGATGGCGTTACGGATGTAATTGTCAAAGCCACCACCGACACTGGCCTGGTTGGCTGGGGCGAAAGCTGTAGCGGCGCGGACGTCAAATCCGTGCTGGGGGCTCTCGAAGCCATGACACCGTTTGTCATCGGGCGTGATCCCTGGCACAGCGAGCGCATTCGCCTGGAACTGTGGCACCGTGGGATCTGGTCCTGGCGGCAGCACACCGCTTGTTTCGCTTACCCCGGCATCGACATGGCGCTCTGGGACATTTGTGGGAAGGACGCCGGCCTCCCGCTCTACCAGCTCTTTGGCGGCAAGGTTCGCGACCGGGCGAATTACTTCTTCTATTGTTCACAGGGCAGTCCCGATCATGTGGCGGAGCAGGCTGCGGACGGCGTTAGGAAGGGCTTTCACGTTTTTTATCTCAAGGTCGGTCTGGATATCGAAGCGGAACTCGAAATGGTGCGCGCTCTCCGCGAGACGATCGGACCGAAAGCTAAGATCCGGCTCGACGCCAACGGCGCCTGGAGCGTAAATGAAGCTCTGAGGAACCTCGCGCGTCTGGATGCGTTTCAAATCGATTTCATCGAGCAGCCCGTGGTCCAGGACCCATTGGCCAACATGCAAGAGGTTCGGCAGCGATGCAACATGGCGGTCTCGGCCAATGAAGGGCTCTGGACGCCGGAAGACGCGTTGCGGCAAATGGAGGCACGCACGGCAGACGTCTACTGCTTCAGCCCTTATTTCAGTGGATCGCTCGCGCAGTTCCAACGTCTCTCGTGGTTCGCGCACCACCAGGGTCTGGATATTTGCCGGCACACTCACGGAGAGTTGGGCATCACAGCTCAAGCCTGCCATCACATTTTGCTGACGCTACCCAACGTTGTTGACGGTAACCAGCAGACGGCCCACATGATGACTGATGATATCGTCGTCGACACGATTCCGATCACAAACGGTCCTGACTGGGGTGTCCCGGATAAACCCGGCATCGGCGTGGAGGTTGACCTGACCAAGCTTGCCAAGTATCACGCGCTCCATCGCGAGCGGGGTCAGTTCCCCCCTTACGATCCCACCCTGCTGGGAACTGAATTGTTCCGATGACCTAGCCCCGGCGCCTCAGGCCCACGGCAAGTGCACGAGCTTTTGGTACGTTACCGGCAATTCTTCCGGCAGCACGCGCGTTTCGCCGATCGTGCTCATGAAATTGGCATCGCCCGTCCAGCGCGGCAGCACGTGCATGTGAATGTGGCCAGCCACGCCCGCGCCGGCACTCTCCCCGATGTTCATTCCGAGATTGAATCCGTGCGGCTTATAGGCCGCGCGCAGATTAATTTCGGCGCGCTGCACGAGTTGCATCATTTCCGACAAGGCGTCCGCGGCGGTCCCGGCGAGAGTGGCCACGTGCTGGTAGGGAGCGATCATGAGGTGGCCATTGGTGTACGGGAATAGATTGAGCAGAACGAAGTTCAGCTTGCCGCGATGGACGATATAGTTTTCGGCGTCCCGGTTCTCCGCGGCTTTGATGCAGAAGATGCAGCCGTCGGCTGGCTCCGCGTGGCTGATGTAGCGGTAGCGCCATGGAGTCCACAGGTGGTCCATGGCTCGCTCCGTTTAGTGCGGCTGGGGCTGCTGCTGCTCGGCGGGTGTGGGTTCTTTGGCCGCCGCCGAGTTGTTCACAACGTCCTTAAGTTCTTTGCTGGGTTTGAAGTAGGGAATCTTCTTGGCGGGCACTTCCACGCGCGTCCCGGTTTTTGGATTCCGGCCGATGCGAGGTTGCCGCTGGCGCGTCCGGAAGCTGCCGAATCCGCGGATCTCAATCTTGTCACCGCCGCGCAGGGCTTTCACGATGCTGTCGAAGATAGACTCGACGATGACCTCGGACTCTTTGCGGGTCATCTCCACTACGCGCGAGACCTCTTCAATCAGATCCGCCTTGGTCATGTTTACCCCTCCTTAAAAGCTCAAAAAACTATGTTCCCTCAACAGATTACAGGCCTGCAACAGTATCGCGTGCCGGGCCGGCCTTTTGCAATCCCCTTTGTTTCCAACATAACATGTCAGATGGGGGTGCAGAACCCGATGATTATTCTAAGTCTTTTTTTCTTTTATACTTACGGCCTCTTCGATGGTGCTGGTAGCGGCTGCTGCCTGGCGCTGATAATCCTCCAGCCTGGCCCGCTCTTCGTCATCCGTCACGGCCTTCAGGCTTAGGCCGATTTTCTTCTCGGCCTCGTTCATCTTGATGATTTTAAAGTCCCACTCTTGCCCCACCGCGATGGGCGGTACATCCGATTTGCGGCCGGTATACCCAGGCACTTCGGAAAAGTGACATAAACCTTCAACGCTTTCAGCAAGTTCCACAAATGCGCCGAATCCAGCCAGCCGCACCACACGGCCGTGCACCATGTCGTTCACATTATGCGTCTGGAAGAAGCGCTCCCAGGCGTCGGGCTGCAATTGTTTGATCCCCAACGAGAGCCGATGTGCTTTGGCATCAATGGCCAGAATCACAGCCTGCACGATTTGGCCTTTTTTCAAAACCTCGGACGGATGTTTTACGCGTTTGGTCCACGACAGATCGGAGACATGCACCAGCCCGTCAATGCCTTCTTCAATTTCCACAAAAGCGCCGAAGTCCGTCATGTTGCGGACACGGCCTTCGACCACTGAGCCGACGCTATAGCGGTCGGCGATGGTAGTCCACGGGTTCGCTTCAAGCTGCTTTAAACCGAGTGAGATGCGCCGGTCTTTGGGATGAACATCGAGGACGACGGCTTCGACCTGATCTCCGGGACTGACCACCTTGGCAGGGTGCTTCATGCGCCGCGACCATGTCATCTCAGTGACATGGATGAGCCCCTCGATACCGGGTTCCAGTTCCACGAAAGCGCCGTAATCCGTGACGTTCACGACGCGCCCCACCACGCGAGTGTTGACGGGATAGCGCTGCGCCACGCCTTCCCAAGGATCGGGGGCGAGTTGCTTGATGCCGAGCGAGACACGTTCCTTGGCGCGATCAAACTTGAGGATTTTGACAGTTACTTCGTCGCCGGGATGCAACAGCTCAGCGGGATGGGCCACACGACCATACGACATGTCGGTGACGTGCAACAGGCCGTCGATGCCGCCCAGATCGATGAAGGCGCCGTACTCTGTCAGATTCTTCACCACTCCGGTGACGGCGGCGCCCTCCACCAGATGCTCGAGCGTGACGCTCTTGCGCTCGTTCGCTTCCTGCTCAACTGCCAGCTTGCGGGACACCACGACGTTACCGCGGCGGCGATTCAACTTGATGATCTTGACTGGAATATCCTGTCCGATGAAGGAATCGAGATTGCGAACCGGCCGCGGGTCGAGTTGCGAGCCGGGCATGAAACTCTTGATCCCCACGTCGACGGAAAGGCCGCCTTTCACGCGGCCCAGCACGTGTCCCGAGATGATGAGCTGTTGCTCATAAGCTTTTTCGAGGTTATCCCAGACGCGGATGCGCGCGGCGCGCTCGTGCGAGAGGAGGATGTAGCCCTCGACCTCCTGGCCGTGATCGATCATGACGTCGATCACGTCTCCGGCCTGCACCTGGACTGAGCCATCGGGCGCACGGAATTGCTCGATGGGAACGAGGCCTTCGGACTTGTATCCGAAATCGACGATGACTTCCTGAGGGGTGACTTTCAGGACCCTGCCTTCGAGGACTTCCCCTTCACCTGGGGGAACGAAGTGGCTGTAGTCGTCGAGGAGGTGCTCGTAATCCTCCGAATTGTTCGGCGCGGGTGGTTCCAGCTTCCCGCTGTTTGGGTCGACGGCCATGGCCAATCTCCGGAGCCACTGATTCCTTAAAGGTTCGCGAGAATGCTAATCGCGCGGTATGTCATAGAAACAAAGGTTACAAAACAGACTCCGGGTGGGGATGTCCCGCCGAAATCGCTACGTTTGGCCACCGACAAACCAATAAAAATCAGTATGTTATGAAAATATAGCGGAGGAATTTAGGGATGTCAACGTCGGGTAGTGCGGCGGAAATCGGGCGGCGCTGATTAAAGTCCAAGCTGCGAGATCAGTCTGTTGTACCTGGGCTCGCCGCGTAGATTGTCGTAGACCACTCCCTGCGGTCGCGGCTCGGTTTCGAGGGAGTTGCAGAATTCGTGATCGAGGGACACTGGGTGCTAGTGCCGGCGTTCTTCGTGGTGGTGCTCCTCCACGCGCTCATGGCCCATGCGGGCAGCTTCGCGCTCGTGCTGCGATCGCTCGTGCAACTCGTGGCGCTCCGGAACGCGCGCCGCGGGTGCGTAGCGCTGGACGGTGTAGGGATGGACGTAGGCGCCGCGATTCACCCAGGTGCGCCCCCATACGTGATCGTTGATAAAGACGCGGTGGGAATCCCACGCAAAACGATTCACGCCCCATCCCCATGGCCGGAATGCCGCGCCGATGGTGACACCATAACCAAAGCTGATGGCGCCACCAACGAAAAAGCCGGGCCGCGGCCGGTAGAATACGACCGCCGGGTTATAGTAGGGCACGCAAATGAACGCCGGGTTCACAGGGAGGATTTCAATGTACGGCCCGCCGCTCACGACCACTTGCCCGTTGCTTCGGAGATAGCCATAGTCGCGGGCCTGACGGCGCATGCGCTGTACGGCATCCATCACGTCGGCCTGCTGGGCGAGGAATGCATTGCCGAGATCGGTGGTCCATCGCATATCGGAAGCCATCATATCGAGCACGGAGGGGAATGGAAGCAGGGCTTGCACGCTGGGATCCCACGGGAGATGATCTTCGGCTATCGCCCCGGCTAGCGCTTCGCCGGTCAGGTAGTGATGCTGATCGGCCCATCGGGCGGCGTCGGGGATCTCGCCGGGAAATGTGGCGGCGGCCAAAACCTGGGAAAGCAAGGGATCGGGATAGAGCGCGATCCGCGAAACCAACTGATCGAGTTGTTGGGGTGGAAACGCCGGTGGCGCCTGAGCCGGAGCTGTTGCCGGGAATAATCCGGCCAAGGACAGGAGCAGGAGGACAGCCACTACGCGTCTGCTGGTTGTTTTGCGTCGCATCGAGATTTCCTTTCCAAACGTTCCAAGTAAATAGGCGAAATGGCGCGGCGGCGCGTTTCCGAATTGTAGCGCAGCGGAAATTAAAATGGCTCAAGGTCGCAAAAAGCCGCAGGTGCCCGCGAAAGCAGCGTGCCCCTGCGCTACAGGACTACAAGGAAACTTCGGCGATGGTTGTCAGGCGGCCACCGCGGGCGGTGAAATCGCGGATCGTATTCTTGGAGGCTTCGGCGGAGAGAGTCTGGATAGCGTCGGTGACCAGACTGACAGGCCTACCGGTGGCCAATAGAGCCAGAGCGGCGAAGCGTACGCAATACTCGGTAACGACTCCATAGACGACATAGCCGTCGGCAGTGAGGCTGTTCAACAGCGGCTGGAAATTGGGGCTCGAGGTGATGTCGAGCTGGTTTTTCTCGAACAGGATCTGCTGCGCTCCGTCGATGGCATATTCACTGGGCGCGACGCCGATGATGGCGCGCTTTTCGAGCAGAGTCTGCGCGGGTTTGAGCTGGCCCACTGTGCCGGCGATGCAATGCGGAGGCCAGTCGCGGAACTCGGGATCGTCTTCAGCGTGCGAGCACGTGCTTGAAACGAGCGGGATACCGTGCGCCGCGGCGTAGCGATTGAGGCGACTGAGCGCAGGAATCAAGCGCTCGGCGCCGGGAACGTAAAGGGCGCCGGCGGGATACAGAAAGTCGATCTGGGTATCGATGTCGAAGAAGGCCGGCTTCATGCGAGGTTCTTGCGCGTGCGCTCAATGAGCGCGACCAGATCCTTACTGTATTCGACGGGGCGGGGATCGGCGAGTTCCAGACCGCGCAGCTCAGCCGGCAGCTTGGAGAGGGAATCGAAGGCACGGGCCTGTGCGGCCTGTGCATCCGGAAGCGGTTCGATCAGCTTTCCGCCTAGAATGACGGGGCGAAGAAGGGCTTCGGCTCCGGCGCGGCACTCCGCAGCACGGCCGAGCACGTCATGATCGGGAAGCCGGAAAATCTGTTTAGCGCCCGGCAGCGTACCCTTGTTCTCGCTGAATTTGGCGGTGAAGCGCTTGATGCCGCAGATATCCACTTCTACGAGCTTGTATACCGTGCCCATGGACGGCGCGTCACCTGAAGTCGCAAGCTCGGTACCAACGCCGAAGATATCCACGGGGGCACTGTCAGAAACGATGTCGCGGATTTTGTATTCATCGAGATCGCCAGTCACCATGATTTTAGATTCGCGCAGGCCGGCTTCATCGAGAATGGCGCGAACCTGGCGGGCCAGCGTGACGATGTCGCCGCTATCGAGGCGTACTCCCCAAAGAGGCCGGCCGAGGCCGGCGGCGCGGCGTGCGCCCTCGAGAGTGTCGTAGGTGTCGATGAGCTGGACGGTCTGCGGTCCAAGCAGTTTTTGCAACTGGCGGAACGAATCCAGCTCATTGGAAAAAGAAAGCACCCAGGAGTGGGCGGCGGTGCCGAACACAGGAATCCCGTAGCGGAGACCCGTGAGGGCGTTACTGGTGCCGAGACAGCCTCCGATGTAAGCCGCGCGGGCCGCGAGAACGCCGGCCTCGGGAGTGTGAGCGCGCCGCGTACCGAACTCGACGATGCCCCGGCCACCGCCGGCATGCACCATGCGCGCGGCTTTGGTGGCGATGAGGGATTGAAACGTGATGGCCGAAAGCAGATAGGTTTCCGGAATCTGGGCTTCTACGAGCGGAGCACGGACCATTAACATTGGCTCGCCTGCAAACAGCGGCGTGCCTTCCGGAACGGCGAAAAGGTCACCGGTGAAACGGAAATCACTGAGATAGTCGAAGAAGGCTGGCGAAACTTGAGCGAACTGGGGCAGACCGCGCAGGTAGCCGATTTCTTCAGGGGTGAAACGCAGGTTCAGCAGGTAATCGACACACTGCGGAAGGCCGGCGGCAATGATGAAATTCCGATTGGTGGGAAGGCGGCGAACCGATAGCTCAAACGTGGCCTTTTGCTTGGCCTTGCCGGCTTCGAAATAGCCGGCGGACATGGTGAGCTCGTAGAGATCGGTAAGGAGTCCGTTCACGGTCGTGGCGCAGAGCCGTGCGCATTCTGGGCCACTTACTTTTTACCACTTTTCGGAGGTTGGAATTCCTTGACCTCGGCGGCCGCTTTCTGGAGATCCTCGACGGCCTTGGAATCGAGTTCGTATACAGTGGGTTCAGCCTCGCGTTTGGCGTAGTATTTGTCGGCCTGCTTCCAGATAGAGACTTTCTCCACGCGCTTGCCGTCGTTCGAGGTGACGGTTGCCTCGAAAATGGACGCACCGTTGCCGTAATCGAGGAACTTAGTGGAAGTCAGATCGCGCAATTTATCCACGAGGGATTGGATGCTGGGGCCATCCATTTGTTTCGCGCCCGACATCCACTTATCCCCGTTTTTCTGATAAGTAGCCTGCACGGTTGCGCTGTGAATATCTATTTTGTTTGGGTCGTTCCAGCCGAAATCGAATAATTTCTTGTTACGAAAATCATCCAGACTCTTGTCGAGGCCGTCACCGAAATCGCTCAGCACTTTGTATATGCCTTCGACAGCGGTGCTTTTTGCGTAGTAGTTCTTATCTTTGTCCCTGCGGACTTCGATTTCCTGCGTGCCACTGGCATCCGTAACGCTGGCTACGGCTACGCGCGTGCCCGTGGAGAAGCCGGCCACAGCTTTCCTGGCGTCCTCATCCGAGCCGGACACATCCATCTTGGCATCCTTGAGCTTGCGAACAAGCTCGTCAACCTGGAGGCCGTCAGCGCGGAGTGGCCGCGGCTTGAGGATCTGCCATTCGTTTTGATTATTCTTGCCAAATTCGATGGCCTGGCCCTTGGCGGTGAGGTCCACGCGAGTCAACTTATCCGAATTGAACGTCAGCAGGCGTTTGTCACGAAGATCCTTGGTTGATTTGTCCAGACTGGACTTGATGTAACTGGCAATGGTGAATACGCGCGGATCGCCCTCGACCTTCGCGAAGGTGGCTGAGCCGGTGGGCGTGTCGTCACCGACCAGCAGGGTTTGCACCTTTCCATTCTTTTCGGTGATCTTGACTTGCTCGGTTGGAGCAGCAAGACCATAAGAGGACAGATCCGAGGCTTTGTCTTCGATGAGGCGATCAGAAGATAGCGATGAAAGTGAGCTTACCAGGGAAGTAACGGAATCCTGATCCGCGGCAAGCGGCTTGGGTTGAACGATCTTCCAACTGCCGCCGGCCTTGCTCAACTCGGTGGTGACACCGCCTTTTTTAGCCAGATCAATCTGCTGAAACTGGTCTTCCGGAATGGTGAGGATCTTGGGAGTGGCATCGGCTGCAGGCTTGGCGGCGTCGGCCTTTTCTTTCTTCTCCGACCACCAAGCGGCGCCGCCCAAAGCCGCCAGGACCACAACCGCGGCAAGGAGGCCTCGGAACTTCATCGGCTATCTCCTCTGCCACCAAACGACGAATCCGGATACCACCACGATCAAGGGGAGAAACAACATGCTGGAGTAAGCCAAGGCCGACATCTGGCGGCTGCTGATATTCAGGCGGCGATCCTCCGGATCCTTAGGCCGGATAGAGATGAGATCCTCATCGGAACTGAGCCAATTCATCATATTGAGGAAAAGATCGCGGTTGCCGTTAAAGCGCAAGATGTTGTTGCTCGCCCAGTTGGAGCTTCCCACCACCACAAAGCGGCCCTCTTTGCCCGACGCGCCCTTGTAAGTGCCGGATGCTCCCAAAGTGAGTGGCCCCTTCTTGTCCTTTTTTGGATCGATACGGATCTCGGGCGAGTTGATTGAGGTGGTGGCGTAGCTATTGCTGGATGTGGAGAATAACTTTTCGGCAGTACCCGAGCCGGGTGACTTGACATCCAAAGTGCGAGCCAACGGGAACGCCGTGGCGACATCCTTGAGGTCACGAACAATGGGCTGCGACTCGTAGCTGGTGACCAAGGGGACTTCGGGACCGAGACCAAAAATCTGGCCCACGCCGCTGGTATCGAGCGCGAGGTCTTTATCGAGTGTGACACCCCAAGTCTCGATCACGGCTGAGAGGGCCGGGCTGCCGGAGTAATCATCGCGGCCCAATTTGAGCGGCGGATCGATCAGGAACAGCGCACGGCCGCCATTCTCGACATATGTTTTGATGGCGTCGACTTCCGGCTGGGTGTAATCGTACTTGGGGCCGGCGACCACCAGGACGGTGCAATCGGAGGGCACCGAAGGCTTCGCGGCGTTCGCCGCGGGAGCCGCCGGTTGGCCCAGTTTGACAGCCTGCGGCGCAGACGGCGCACCGCCACCGACTTCGAGCAAAGAGATGGTTCGCGTTTTGTAATTGTTCTTTTCAAGCGATTCTTTTACGGCGGAGTAACCGGTTCGCCCGCTGTCATCCAGGCCGTGCTCGCCGCTGCCGCTCACGAAACATACATTGCGTTCCCCGCTCTTGAGGGAACGGATGAGAGCACCCGTAATGTCTTCTTCCGTCAAGCTCTTGGCTTCTTCCTTGCGCAAGCCGCTATCGATATAGATCGTGCCGTAAGTGCGGACACCCGCGGCCTTGGCGAGCTGCGGCTTCTTATCGGGATCGACATAGTCGATGTGCAGACGGCTCGATAGGTTGTTGTAACGATCCAGGAGATCCCGCGCCCGGCTGAACTCCGTCTGCTTATCGAAATAAGTGACGGTGACGTCGCGATTCAGGCCTTTGACGATCTTGGCTGTCTGATCAGAAAGACTGAAGCGCTTATTGGATGTCGAGTCGTAAGACTTGTTGTGCCGGTTGGCGAGCCAATTCGTCGCGCCGAGCACGGCAACGATAACCAGAAGATAAGTGATTAAGTAAGCCCCGTAACGGGTTTGTCTTGCTTTCAGCCACTCAGAATTCATTTACGACCTCCACCGCAGCGATTCTACCGACCGGGTGGTCAGAAAGAGCCCAAAGAAAATCATCGAGAGATAGAAAATCACGTCCTTGGAGTCAATCACGCCTTTAGAGAACGGCTCGAAGTGGGTAACGACGGATAAATAAGCCACCACCTTGGCCCAGGCGGATTGATCGTAGGCGCTGACCCAGTCGAGCACCCAGAGCATGAGGCACACTGCGAAGGTAGCGCCGCCGGCGATGATCTGGTTCTTCGTCATCGTAGAAATGAAAATGCCGATGGCCAGCAGGCAGCCGCCCTGCAAAAGCAACCCGAGGTAACCGACCAGAATCGGCTTCCAATCGGGCCGGCCAAAAGCGTACAAGATGCCGATGTTGATGCCGGAAATCGCCAGAATGGAAATGTACAGCACCAGCGCCGCCAGCCACTTGCCCAGAACAATTTCGAGATCGCGCACGGGCGAGGTCATGAGCAGCTCGATGGTGCCGGAGCGCTTCTCCTCCGCGTACAGGCGCATGGTGATCATGGGAATGAGAAACAGTCCGATCACACTGGCGTTGGTCAGGAGCGGACGGATGACGTATTCATTCACGTCCATCGCCATGCCGCGGCCCATCATCTGCATTTGCATGCCCTGCAACACGAAGAAGCGAGTGGCGCTGTAGAAGAAAAATCCAAAAATGACGGCGAAGATCGCCAGCAGCAGGTAAGCGATCGGGGAAGCGAAGTAACTTTTCAGCTCCTTCTTGAAGATCACCAGGATATTTCGCATGCCTAGACTTTGGCCTCCGCTTTCGTCTCCTCGATTTTTTTCTCGTCCGTTGTTTCCTCGACCTTCTTTTCAGCCTTTTCGGAAGCAGTCAGTTGCAGGAAGATATCTTCCAGGCTGAACCCGACCGGACGCAACTCATTCAGATCCCATCCAGCGGATACTATGGCGCGCGCCAGCTCGGCGCGAATCGAGCGGCCCTGCATGCTCTCGATCTCGAACACGCAATGACTATCCTTTGTGTCTTTCAGCACCACGCGACTGACACCGGCGACCTGCTCCAATCGCTGGCGGACTTCCGCGTGATTGAGATTGCCATCGGCAGCGGCCACTTCGACCGCCACCGACTCCGAACCGCGCAGCCGATTGGTGAGATTGGCCACAGTATCCTGCGCTACCAGTTTCCCCTGGTTGATAATGATCACGCGCTCGCAGGAATGCTCTACTTCCGAGAGGATGTGGGTACTGAGGATGATAGTGTGATCCCCGGCGAGGCTGCGGATGAGCTCGCGTGTTTCGATGATTTGTTTGGGATCGAGGCCGGATGTGGGCTCGTCGAGAATCAGAACGTCGGGGTTGTGCAGGATGGCCTGGGCGAGACCCACGCGCTGCCGGTAGCCCTTGGAGAGCTTCCCGATGAGCTTCATTCTGACGTCGGCGATGGCGCAGCGGTCACAAACCTCGCTCACGCGTTTGGGAACGTCGGCGCTGGCCAGTCCCTTCAGCTTGCCGACAAAGGTCAGGTACTCGCTGACTTCCATATCGGGATAGAGCGGCGGGGTCTCGGGGAGATAGCCGATGCGTTTCTTCACTTCGAGGGGCTGTTCAAGGACATCGAAGCCGGCCACCTGCGCCACCCCCGCAGTGGGCGGGAGAAAGCAGGTAAGGACGCGCATCGTAGTGGTTTTTCCGGCGCCATTCGGGCCGAGAAAACCGACAATCTGCCCCTTTTCCACCTCGAAGGAGATGTTATCGACAGCCAAAGTACGGGCGTATCGCTTCGTCAAACCTTCGACTTTAATCATAGTGAGTCACGACTGATAAGCAGCGGACCTGCCTTCCGTGGCAACGGGAGTGCCGGAACAAGGCAACGGTCGCGGAATTTAACCTAGAAAATCCATGATAGGAACGCCCGGCAAGACTTGTCAAATCAGCGGCGGGCGCACGCTGGCGGGATTTGAGAGTTTCGCGCGACTAGGCCCACTAGGACTTTTGCAATATCTCCGTCTGTTCGTGTCCCATGCCGACCAATGCGTGGCCGTGTGCCTTGTCCCTCTGGCGTGCTGGGTATTGCTGAATGGGCTGGATGATCTGGTGCTCGACGCGGCCTGCGCGTGGTCTTGGCTCGCGACGAAGTTTTTCAAACGGCCGCAGTTTCACCGTCCTTCGGAAACCGAACTCGACGCCGTGCCGCAAAAGAGGATTGCGGTTTTCGTGCCGTTATGGAAAGAACACCGCGTGATTCAGAAGATGGTGGAGCACAATATCACGGCGAATCGTTATCGCAATTGGGACATATTCATCGGCGCCTACCCCAACGACGGGCCAACGCTCGCCGCCATCCGCGAAGCATCCAAACAGGTCAAGAACGTCCACATGGCCGTAGCCCCGCACGACGGTCCCACCTCGAAAGCCGACAATCTCAACTGGATCTACCAGCGCATGCTCCTCATGGAAGAAGAGGAGGGCGTGCACTTCGACATCATCATGACGCACGATGCCGAAGACATTATTCATCCGGACTCGCTGCGTTGGATCAACTATTTCGCCGAAGACTACGACATGGTGCAGATCCCAGTGCTGGCGCTGCCGACGCCGCCGTTCGAGCTGACGCACGGTGTTTACTGCGACGAATTCGCCGAGTTTCAGATGAAGGATCTGCGCGCGCGCCAGGTGCTAGGGGGCTTCATTCCATCCTGCGGTGTAGGGACGGGATTCAAGCGCGAGGCGCTCGAAAAGCTGGCGGCGGCGCATGCCAATCGCATATTCGAGCCCGTCTGCCTGACCGAGGACTACGAAAACGGATTCCGCATGCACCGGCTGGGATGCCCGCAGTTTTTCGTGCCTGTATACAAGACGGAGCGCAGCTTCGTGGCTACGCGCGAATACTTCCCGCGCAAATTCAAGGCGGCGGTGCGGCAGCGGACGCGGTGGATCACGGGGATCGCGCTGCAATCCTGGCAGCGCCATGGATGGCGCGACACGGCGACGCAGCTTTATTGGTTCTGGCGGGACCGTAAAGGGCTGGTCGGCAATATCGCCGCGCCACTCTCGAACATTTTCTTTCTCTATGGGGCGCTGACGTGGTTCTGGAGCCGCCACACGCATACGGTGTGGGGACTGGCCAACGTGGCGCAGAATCGGTTTCTGCGTTTTGCCTTCTTCGGCACGCTCAGCCTGCAATTCTTCCACATGGCGATTCGGGCGTTTTGCAGCGCACGCATCTACGGATGGGTGTTCGCGCTGGGCGTGCCCGTGCGGACTATCTGGGGGAACTGGATCAACTGCCTGGCCACCATCATGGCGTACTACCGGTATTTTTCGGCGGTGTCGCGCGGGCAGCCGCTGGTCTGGCTGAAGACGGAGCACGCGTATCCGAGCCGCGCGGCGCTGGTGGAAAAGAAGCAGAAGCTGGGGGAGGTGCTGGTGTGGTGCCAGTACCTGGACCCGCAGGACCTGGAATCCGCGTTAGCCGCCAAGCCGCCGGGAGCCAAGCTCGGTGAGTATCTCGTCGAGCAGGGCAAGGTGACGGAGAGCGACGTTTACGAGGCACTCAGTTTGCAGCAGAACGTCCCCTTCGGAAAGCCTGCACCCACGGTGATCTCTCGCCCGGTAACGCGATCGCTGCCGGCGGAGGTGGCCAAGCGGTGGCGCGTGCTGCCGTACAAGGTGGCGGCCGGGCATCTTTTTGTAGCGGGCGCAGAGCTGCCTAGCGACCAGATGCATGACGAGTTGCGGAAATTCTCGTCGCTGGAGATCCGGTTCCATCTGGTCACGCCCACCGAATTCGAAGAGCTGGCGCAAGAGTACCTGCCGCAATGGAGCCCATCCTGAGCGCTTTTCGAGCGGCTTGACTTTATATCAAAAAGTACTTCATACTTGTAGGCATGACCACCCTTGCTGTGCCATCTTTAGCTTTTGCGCCGTCGTCGTATGAACCGTGGCGCCGGCACTTTCTCCAGAACAGGGAAGTCATCCATACATTGCCGTGGACGGAACCGGAGCACCTCACGCCCGCCGAACGCCGGCTAGTCGGCCGTTCGATACAACAATTCCAGTTGGGAGAATTTGCGCGCGGCCGGGGGTTCATGAGGCGGGCTTCGGCCCACCCCATCCTCAGCTCCGATCCGGAGTGGCTGCCAGCTTTGCGGCTCTTCATCGCCGAGGAGCAGGAGCATAGCAACATGCTGGGCCGGTACCTCGACCGTGAGCGGATTCCGCGGCTCGAGGCGCACTGGCTCGACGGCATCTTTCGCCGCCTCCGTAAGCTAGCCGGCTTGGAACTCTGCGCGGCGGTGTTGGTGACGGCGGAAACTCTTGCGATCCCGTTCTATCAGGCGTTACGGGACGCTACGCATTCGCCTCTTTTGCGCGCGATCTGTGTGCGCATTCTATGCGACGAGGCTGCTCACTTGAAATTCCAGGCCCTGACGCTCGGCCTGATTCGCCGCCCGCTGGGAAAACGGGCACGGGCCATCCGCTCGTTTGCACATGCCGTGCTGTTCCACGGGACTGCTCTGATGCTGTGGCAGCAGCACTTCCGGGTGTTTCGGGCCGCGCATTGGAACTTCCGGCGCTTCTGGAATGAGGCGCGGCGGGAGTTTGCACTGCTAGAAAGTCAAATTCAACAGTCGAAGCGGATGCAAGAGCTTTCATACGACCGACAGATGCTCGACTAGTGCCAGGCGAGGCACGCCTCGCCCTACAACTGGGTCCGGACCGCCTTACTGCGGTACACTCGACTCTTTCCGCCTCTATGATCAAATTCGTCCGTATTTTGCTGGCGTTCCTTTTGCTTTTATCCGCCGCGCCTGCCGCAGATTCGCCTGCGGTGCAGGGTTTTTCATCCGACTCTGCCACATCGGAACGCGCCTGGGAAGCGATCTTCAAGGCCGTGCCCAGTCCCGAACGCTTGCGCGAGTATATGCAGCGGCTCGCGGCGCGGCCGCACCATGTCGGGTCGGCATACGACAGGGACAACGCCGAGTGGATTCTGGCCCGGTTCAAAGAGTGGGGGTTGGACGCCAAGATCGAGAATTTCGACGTTTTGTTCCCGTCGCCGAAAGAGCGGGCGGTGGAGTTGATTGAGCCCAAGCGCTTCGTTGCGAAGCTGGAAGAGCCGCCGGCTACCGTCGATCCGACTTCGAACCAGCAGGCAGAACAGTTGCCGACATACAACGCCTATTCGATCGACGGCGATGTCACTGCGCCGCTGGTGTATGTGAACTATGGCGTACCGGACGATTACGAGCAGCTTGATCGTCTGGGTATTTCCGTGAAAGGCGACATCGTGATCGCGCGCTATGGTGGCTCCTGGCGTGGCATCAAACCGAAGGTCGCGGCTGAGCATGGAGCAGTCGGCTGCATCATCTATTCCGACCCGCACGAGGACGGCTATTTCCAAGGCGATGTTTTCCCCTCGGGTGCATGGCGTTCGCGCGACGGAGCGCAGCGCGGCAGCGTGATGGATATGCCGCTCTATCCCGGTGATCCACTGACTCCCGGCATCGGCGCCACACCAGGCGCGAAACGCCTGCCCATCAGTGAAGCCAAGACCATCACCAAGATTCCCGTGCTTCCAATTTCGTATGGCGATGCCCAGCCGCTTCTGGAAGCGCTCCAGGGGCCGGTTGCGCCCGCCCACTGGCGCGGCGCTCTGCCCATTACGTATCACGTGGGCCCTGGTCCCGCCAAGGTGCATTTAAAGGTGAAGTCGAACTGGGATACCAAACGTCTCTACGATGTGATCGCGCGCATACCGGGAACGACGGAGCCGGACATCTGGATTGTTCGCGGCAATCATCACGACGCCTGGGTCAACGGCGCCGAAGATCCTGTCTCGGGAACGGTAGCCGAGATGGAGGAAGCACGCGGCCTGGCCGAGCTTGTGAAGCAGGGCTGGCAGCCCAAGCGGACCATCATCTACTGCGTCTGGGATGGCGAGGAAGAAGGACTGCTGGGTTCCACGGAGTGGGCCGAGCAGCACGCCGATGAGCTGAAGCAGCACGCCGCGGTCTACATCAACTCGGACGGCAATGGCCGCGGATATCTGGGCATGTCGGGGTCGCATTCGCTCGAAAAGTTCATGAACGGCGTGGCCAAAGACGTCAACGATCCCGAGAAGGACTATCCGGCGTGGAGGCGCCTGCGGCTCGAACGCATCGCCAACACACCCACCGACCAACGGGAGGAAGTTCGCAAACGCGCAGATCTGAGGATGGGAGCGCTCGGCTCGGGCTCAGACTACACAGCCTTTATCGATCATCTAGGCATTGCGTCGCTGAATCTCGCCTACGGCGGTGAAGATGGCGGGGGCATCTATCACTCCATCTATGACGATTTCTACTGGTACACCCACTTCTCCGATACCGACTTTCGCTATGGACGCGCGCTGGCCCAGACGATCGGCCTCGCGGCGATGCGCATGGCGGATGCGGACCTGTTGCCCTACGATTTCACGGACTTCGCCGACACGGTTGGAAAATATGTCGACGAGCTGGAGAAGCTCTGGAAGTCGAAGGGGGA
>Ga0335077_10003532_pt1 | contig 18926 bp, 16 predicted proteins | sample Lox_Sample_31_FD_207151 | JGI IMG/M metagenome (GOLD analysis project Ga0335077, IMG submission 207151) | Soil microbial communities from Loxahatchee National Wildlife Refuge, Florida, United States - Lox_Sample_3.1 | ecosystem: Environmental > Terrestrial > Soil > Wetlands | place: USA...
CGTCACCCCGATACAACCCTGCAATCGCCCCCGAACATGAAGCGTCACGAAGACGCCTCGACGCTCGGCGAAAATGCCTTCTTTTGGGATTCGCTCCGGGAGCCGACGATGAAGGACAGCTTCGGCCGCCGCCTCACGAGCTAATTGCAAAGCGGAACGTCTGTCGGCTTCAGAGAGGCACTGCATCCTGGGACTTCTTGTGCGCTTCCAACATTCGCAGGCGGCGGCGTTGCTTGATGCTGTCGTCGACATGACTCCAGAAGCGCAAGAAATACTGGGCGGCAGAAACCAAAGCGCTGATCACCACCAGCCAGAGCAAAATCAGCGCCAGTGGCTTGAACGAAGGATGGCGGGCGCCCCAGATCAGAATTGCCACGGCGCAAACCTGTAAAACCATTTTCGTTTTTCCGAGCGTCGACGCTTCGATCGTGAATCCCTCCGCCGAGGCAATATTTCGCAATCCGAGGACGGTGAATTCTCTCCCGATGATAATCACCACCATCCATGCTTTAACGAGGTGCATGTCGACGAGAGAAATAAACGCCGCGGAGATCAGCAATTTGTCCGCGATGGGATCGAGAAGGATCCCGAGCGTCGTCACCTGGCCACGCCTTCGCGCCAGAAACCCATCCGCCCAGTCCGTGGCCGCGGCCGCCAGCAGGATCAGCACTCCCCAAACCTCGAAGTGCATGGAAAAACCCCAGAACTCCACGTTGGGGCTGCGGGTCAGCAGGATGACAATAAGCACGGGAACGAAGAATATCCGCAGCAGCGTCAGTGAGTTCGGAAGGTTCATAGGTGAATGACGGCGGGGTGCCGCCCCGTGGTTTCAGCCACCGCAGTTTCACTATAGACTCCGTATAGGAAAGCGTCAACACGTCGAGATGTCCGGCGAATGCAGTTGTGATCCGGTTACGAACGTGGTGCAGCAACTCAGCTGCAGCGATCCCTAGATACCTCTGCGTTAACCCCTTCAAACTACAGCCGATGACAGTCCCTTGTGAGCCGCAAAGGGCCACTGCTGCACAACTGTGCAAATGTTGGACGGAGCGGGAACGTCAAAAAGACCTAGAGGCACAATATTAAAGAAAGGTAAAACACAATAAGTATTTTAAATTCAAATAGTTACGAGCGACTTTGGCAAAAGCCTTTGTACCGGCCCGTTTCACCTGCAGCTTCCACTCGCGAACCCGGTCAAAAGTTTCCACAGCGTTTTCCACAGGCTCAGGGAGCCATTGCCACCGGACCGAGCTTGCCTGTAAGTGGCCAAGAATGAATAACAAACGCGAGAATTTGCAGTTTACCTTGGAGTTAGCACCCTGGCTGCAAATTTTGGAAATCAAATCGCCCGGGGGCCGCGCAACAGTCGTGCCGGCAGCATAAACATCGCAGTGAGCAATGCAAAAACCCCTGTAAGCGTAATCCCCAGAATACGAAACGGAAGGCTGAGCAGCCAAACGATGGGATACAAAATCAGCGCAACCAGCGCCAACGGCCAGCAAAGCACAAAGAGAATGCACCACAGGAAGAAAGCAGCCATGGCAACCTCAGTCCTGGCGGATTCCGAAGCCGACGCGACCTGGCGCCGCGCGGCTTCAATTCCCCGCCCTGTCTTAAGTTACGACGCTACAGGCCGAAATGTTTCCTCGACCGCAAATTTGTTCAGCCGCAACCGCTTTGCGACCGACGCTGGGACTTCCGCCTGCAGGCGCATGTGCGAATCGTCGAGCTCCGTGTGCAGTACGCGCCCAAGCGCGTGAATCATCGCAAGCGTCCGTCCCTCGACCAGAGGCAGGCGAATCGAGAGCTTCAGCACGGGGTCGGTGGGCATTTCCGCATCCATCCGCCGCAACAATTCATCGATGCCATCGCCTGTCAGCGCGGACACAAGAACCGGCGCGGATTTTCCAGCATTGGCCGCGGCGGCCACAATTTCTTCCCGCTCTTCTGCGCTGAGCTTGTCACTTTTATTCAGCACGTGCAACCGAGGGCGGCTGTCAACCCCAAGTTCAGCGAGAATCTTGTCGACCTCGGCATCCAGCTCCTCGTGATGCGGATTCGAGACGTCGCTCACGTGCAGAATCAGCGCGGCCTCCTGGACCTCTTCCAGGGTTGCACGAAACGCGGTAAGCAATCCTTTTGGCAAGTCGCGGATAAATCCAACGGTATCCGATACCAGCACGCGTCGGTTAGAGGGCAAACGCAAAGCCCGAATCGTCGGATCGAGCGTCGCGAACATGCGTGAGGAAACCAAAACCTCGGCACGGCTCAGGGCATTGAATAAAGTGGATTTGCCCGCATTTGTATAACCGACGATCGCGATGGTCCCCAGGGGAACCGCGTTGCGCGCTTCCCGCCGCAGCGCGCGCTGCTTGCGGACATCCTCGATGCTGGCTTGAATCTTGCCAACGCGTTCGCGAATGCGGCGCCGGTCCGTTTCCAATTTCTTTTCACCGGGCCCGCGCACACCGATGCGCCCGGCTCCGCCGCCTGCTCCGCCTGCGCCCCCGCCCCCGCTCTTGCCGCCGAGGCGCGACATCATCACGCCTTTGCCGGTCAGGCGCGGAAGCAGGTAGTTCAATTGTGCCAACTCGACTTGCAACTGGCCTTCGCGGCTGCGTGCGTGCCGCGCGAAAATATCCAAAATGAGCTGCGTGCGGTCGATCACGCGGCGTTCCGTGGCCGCCTCAATATTCCGCTGCTGAATGGGGGAAAGATTGCTGTCGAAGATAATCAGCGGCGCTTTGTGTGCGATGGCTTCCGCGCGAATTTCGTCCAGCTTGCCGCGGCCGACTAACGTGGCTGGGTCCGCGGCATCCCGCAACTGGAAGACGGTTCCGGCGATTTCCGCGCCAGCGCTCCGTGCCAGCTCCACCAGTTCTGCAAGAGACTCGCGGCCCTCCCCGCCCGCTGGCATGCCGGGAAAACGCGGCGCACGCTTCCATCCCACGCCTACCAGCAAAGCGCGTTCGGCCGTTGGAACTTGATGTTGTGTTTTCATAACGGAAGCCGGCCGGAGGTCATCGCGCAGACTTTCTCATCTCTTCGGGGACTTGCCTCACAAAACGATTATACGCTTCTCCCGTTCGCCTCGCGACTTGCCAGCAGACCCTGAGATTCCAGCCAGTTGAGTGCATCCCTCTGCAAACGCGCATCATCCCCAAATCCTGAAAACCACTGAACGCCCGCTTCCCTGCGAAACCAAGTGAGCTGCCTTTTGGCATAGCGCCGGGTGGATTGCTGTATGGCTTCGCGGGCTTGCTCCAGCGACATTTCGTTTCTTAAGACGGCGCGCAATTCTCGATAGCCGATGAAATCAAACGGTTTGGCATTTTCGCTCAAGCCGCTCTGGAGCAGACCTTGGACCTCGCGTAGCCATCCTTGTTCCAGCATGGCGGCCGTTCGAGCACGGATCCGCTCGTAGAGTTGATCGCGTGGCGGCATCAACCCGACCTTGAATGGCCGCCAGCCTTCCAGCGGGCTACGCCCGCTGCGATGCAACTCCGAAATGGGCTTGCGCGCAAGCAGGCATACTTCAACGGCACGAATGAGTTTTTGTTCATCAGCGGGAGCAATTTTTTGTGCCGACTCCGCATCGAGCCGCTGCAGAATCCGATGCAGATAACCAGGCGCGTGCTCTTCCGCGCGGGCGCGGAGCCGGTCGCGCAACTCCTCGGAGCGTTGTGGCACATCCGCGAGGCCTTCGAGCAGAGCACGCAAATACAATCCGGTCCCCACGGTAAAGACAGGGAGGCTCTTTCGCTGCCGCAAGTCGTTCAGGACGGCCAACGCGAGTTGGCGATAGCCGCCCGCGGTGGCGTCTTCGGACGGTTCAAGTACATCGTTTAGATGATGCGGAATGCCGCGGCGCTCGGATTCGGGAGGTTTGGCCGTGCCTATATCAAAGCCGCGGTACAGTTGCGTGGAATCGCAAACCACAACTTCCCCGCCCATTCGTTCGGCTAACCACACGCCGAGCGTTGACTTCCCCGCCGCCGTCGGACCCACAATGGCCACCAGCGGCAGAAGCGTGCTGTCATTCTTCATCGAAAGAGGAGGTGCCGTGCTCGGACGAAAATGAAAATGAGCACAAAGAGCGCGAGAAGGAGGCTACCCAAGACCTGTTGGCGCTTCAGTTTCACCGTTGGCGATAATATTCCTCAAGTGGAATGTTATACAAGTAAGTGCAACGCAATTCGATGAAGGGGCCGCTGAATTGCGGCGGCAGACGATCGAACGGATTCGAAGCGCGAATGGAGGAGAAAGCAGCGCGATCCAGCGGTTCCTTGCCGGAATGTTGTTCGATAACGGGGTCGCTGGCCACAACGCTTCCATCGCGCATGATTTTAAACGTCAGCACGACAATCCCCCGGTCACCAAGCTCCACAGACGGAGGCATGACGGCGAACCAGTTCCGTTCGATCACATCGTGGATCCGCTGGAGATAGCTCGAAAAATCCACACCTTGGTCCGGCGTAAGCATTTCGAGGCCGCCGTAAGCGGTCCCGCCGGAGCCGCCACCACCTCGTGCGCCGCCCGAAACTCTGCCCCCTCCGACAATCGCTCGGGGGGCAGAGATCCGCGGAGTCGATCGTGCAGTGTCGCCGACGCTCGAGCCGGAAGTAAGCGATTTCGGGATAATTAACCCATGTTGCGGCTGAGGCGTGTCGGGAGCCTCGAGCTTGAGCGGCGCTTTTGGCGCATCAGCCTTTGGCGTTGGTGCGGTGACGGGCAGATCGGACGGCGGAGCTTCGGTCTTGGGAATCGGCGCGCTGGGCAGTTCTTTCACCGGGCGCTCTGGCTGGGGAGCGGGCGTCGGCGCGGGAACGATGGGGGGAGCAACTTCACGCAAGATCCGCGGATCCACATGCACCAGCGGCTGAGGAGGCTTGGGCGTAGAGGGCTTTGACGGCTCGAAAGCGCCAGGCGGAAGCAGCAGAGTCAATTGCCTGCGCGCCAAATCAATTTCCGACTGAGAGGGCTCGCGCGGTGGAAATAATTTGGCCTGCAGCAAGATGAACGCTAGCAGGAGGAGGTGAAACGCAACCGAGGAAAAGCGCGTAACAATCTGCCACTTGGCTTTCTCTTCCTTCTTTTCCGGAACAGAGAGATGGACTTCGCCGGTCAAGAAGATATCCGGCTCGACCAAATCCTCAGGCGGAGGAAGCGTCATCGGCTCGATGACGGGTGGCGGCGCTGCACCAACCGGCACAGTGATGCGCTCATCGAGGTCCGTAGGCTGCAGTGGCGTCGAAACGTCTTCTCTCACGCCGTAGGCTTCGCGGCTGATGTCGCGCGGCACCACCACGCGGGCGGCGATCGATTCGAGCGGCAGATTCGTGGGAATCGTGGATTGCCCGTTCAACGGCACGATTGGAAGCATCGCTTGCACGAGCGTGCGCTCGTCGAGCGTGGTCGGCCGGCGCCGCTGCGTCGCCGCATCGGCTCCAGCAGGTGGACGTGCGCCAATCGGAACTAGGAGGCGAGGAATCATCTTGTCGGTTCGTTTCCGGACACTGCTGCTACAGGTTGGACGCGCGCATCGTGTTCCTGGATGCTTGCCATCACGCGCGACGCCAGTTCAAGGGCGGCGCGCCCGGCCGCGCCATTGGTGCACGGCTCTTTGCCCGTCCGAACGGCCGTTACAAAGGCTTCGAGCTCTGTCCGTAAAGGCTCCGCCGCCGTGGCAGTCAGTTTCTCAAATCCAAATTCCGGCTGCGGACCCGCTTTCTTCACATAGATGCGCAGTGCGTCCCGCCGCCCGTAATCCAGTGAGACATATTCGTGCTGCTGAAAAAAACGCATCTTCCGAACGCGCTCGGTCGAAACGCGGCTCGCGGTGACGTTCGCGACCGCGCCGCCTGCAAACTCCAGCCGCGCATGCGCGATGTCTACCTTGTCGGTCAACACGGGAATGCCCACGGCTTTCACTTCCGTCACCGGCTCGTTCACCAGCGCCAACAAAATGTCGAGATCGTGAATCATCAAATCGTAGATTACATCCACGTCCAGGCTGCGCGGCGTGAACACACCCAATCGGTGAACTTCAAAAAACAGAGGCCGGTTGAGAATTAGCTGAACCGCCAATACCGCGGGATTGAAGCGTTCCACATGCCCCACTTGCAGGATTCGCCGGTATTTTCGGGCCGCCTCCAGGAGTTCGTCCGCCTCCCGGAGATTCACCGCCATGGGCTTCTCAACCAAAACGTCGAGACCCATCTCCAGCAGCCGGCATCCGACTTCCGAATGCGCGACCGTCGGGACCGCGACACTCACGGCATCGGCCTTGCCCTGCAACTCTTCGAGGCGATGCAGCACTGGCGCCTGAAACTCTGTTCCGACGGCCGCCGCACGCTCCGGATTTTGATCGTAGACACCGATCAGCTCAGCGCTCTCGAGTTCTCGGTAGACGCGCGCGTGGTTGCGCCCGAATTCCCCTGTACCTACGACGGCGACACGGACTCTCTTCGATTCTGTCGCCCCACTCATTCTTTGTTTATTCCCCCTGCCGCAGCTTTTGGTTCCGGCACACCCGCCGGAACAAACGCCTCAATTGCGATGCCCGCGGCATCCGCCAATTCGATTAGTTTTCCCCGGTCAAACAGCAGCGTCCGTCCCGCATCCACCGCGAGCGCGGTGGCCCCACACTCTCTCATTTGTGAGATGGTGGGCAGACCAATCACGGGTACATCGAAGCGCATGTCCTGGCCCGGCTTGCTGACTTTCGCGACCACAAGCGGCTTGCCGCTGGCCAGGCGTGCCGCCCGCGCGATGACTTCATCCGTGCCTTCCATGGCCTCGACCGCAACGCAGGCACGGTCGGCAATGACGACGGTCTGGCCGATGTCCATCCCGGCAATTTGTTGCGCCAGCCCGCGGCCATAGGCGATGTCTTGCGCTTCGTGCTCGTTCGGAGCGCGCCGCGTGAGCACGCCCGCTTCAGGCACCAGCGGCTTCAGAAACAGCGTCGAATCCACCAGCTTGATGCCTTCTTCTTCGAGTATGCGTGCGACCGCGCCGATCAGCGAATCGGTATTCTTGCGCGGCAGCGAAAGGAGCAACTTCGCGAGTTTCCAATCAGGCCGTATGGAGCTGAAGATTTTGTTGTGTTTGACCTGCCCGGCCATCACGGCTTGCGAAACGCCCTCTTGATGCATGAGGTCGATGGTCTTGCTCAGCGCTCCCAAGCTGACCCAGTGCAAGCGCTTCGCAATTTTCTCGAGCTCTGGCGACGCTTCTTCCTTGATCGCGATGACCGCCATCTCGATTCCCTGGCTGCGCGCGCCTTCGAGCACGAGGAACGGGAATCTTCCGTTTCCCGCGATGAGCCCCCAGCCGGCCGTGCTGTTGTTTGATTGAGGCATGGTTTCGCGTTCCAGCGCGCTATTTCACGATGCCGCGTTCCGCGGTTTCGATGAAGCGGATCAACTCCTGAACGTCAGCAGAATCTCCGAGCGACTTCCTCATTTCTTCGAGCGCTTGGGAAGTGTTTAATTTCGCTCGCAAAAGCAGGCGATAGGCGCGTTTCAACGCTTGCAAGCGGTCCGGCGAGAATCCTTTGCGTTCCAGGCCGATGGTGTTGACGCCGAAGCTCTTCGTTTCGCGCTCGGTGACGATTTTCGAAAACGGTGGTACATCCTGCGTAATCACCGTGGATGCGCCGATGTAGGCGTAGCGGCCAATCCGGCAAAACTGATGCACCGGGCTCAACGCCCCAATCGTCGCATGGTCTTCCACCGTGACATGGCCTGCGAGCGTCGCTCCGTTGACGAACAAATTGTGGCTGCCGATCTGGCAGTCGTGCCCGATGTGCGAGTACGCCAAAATAAAATTTTCGCTGCCGATACAGGTCCTGCCGCCCCCTTTTTGCGTCCCGCGGCTCACCGTGACATATTCGCGAAAGATATTTCCATCGCCTGCAACCAGTTCGACGCGCTCGCCCCGATAGGTGTAATCCTGTGGGTCGCCGCCGACCACGCAGAACGGATGAAATACATTCTGCTTTCCAAACTTTGCAGGCCCTTGCGCGACCGCGTGCGGGTGCAGCACGCAGCGCTCGCCGAGTTCCACCTCTTCGCCCACCACCGCGAACGCGCCGACCTTAACACCGGCGCCCAACTTCGCGCTCGCCGCCACAACAGCTTGCGGATGAATGTCGCTTTTTGTCATTTTGCGGGCTTGGTCATTTCGCGGGCTTTTCCGCTTTCGCCGCCTGCTCACGGTCGACCATTTTGCACATGAGGATGGCTTCCGCAGCCAATTTACCATCGACCGTTGCCCGGCCTTCCAGCTTGCAGAAGTCGCCGCGCCACTGCAGCACTTTCATTTCGATTCTCAATTGGTCGCCGGGCACCACCGGCCGCCGGAATCTGGCGCCATCGACGGCCACGAAATAGAGCAGCTTCTTTTCCCGGTCGGGAACCTCCAAAAGCAGCAGGAGTCCGCCAGTTTGCGCCATCGATTCGATGATCAAGACGCCCGGCATCACCGGCGCGCCGGGAAAATGCCCCTGAAAGTGCGCTTCATTGATGGTGACGTTTTTCACGCCGACGATGCTTTTGAGCCGTTCCATTTCCAGGATGCTGTCCACCATCAAAAAGGGATAACGATGCGGCAAAATCTTTTGAATCTCGATGACGTCCATCAGCATTCGCGCTCTCCGCAGCCGCACACCAATTCGGCGGCTTGGGCCCTTTCCTGACAAAACTCTTATTATATATGCGAATCGCGTGTTCGCGATAAGCGGCCCTTCGTCAACAAAAAGGCCTTAGCGCCACCCTGGGGGCGATCATCCCAACAATTCCGATTTGTTGCTCGGATTCCCCAGCATTGTTAGCATGTCCACGCCATGGCTGATTCAAATCTGCCGCAGCAGCTTTTGCGTCTTTTGAAACCACGCTTGCAGGAAATGCTAGGCGTCTTGCGTCAGTTTGTGACCGCCGAATCGCCCAGCCTTGAAAAAGCGGCCGCGGACCATTGTTGCGGGGTAATCGCGGAAGAGTGGTGGAAGCGCGACGTGCCGGTCGAACGTATCGCGCACAAGAATCGCGGCGACTTCTTGCGCATGACGTATTCGCCGGATGCTCCCGGCGCTGACAGCCAACTCCTCGTTCTCGGCCATTACGATACGGTCTATTCCACGGGAACTCTGGCGAAGATGCCGTTCCGCATTTCCGGCGGCAAAGCTTACGGCCCGGGGACCTTTGACATGAAAGCCGGAATTGTCCAGGCGCTTTTCGCTTTACAAGCGCTCCGGCAAAACAGTGTCGCACCGCGCAAGAGAATTCTTTTTCTCTGGACTTCTGATGAAGAGATCGGAAGCGATTCCTCGCGGAAACTGATTGAAACCGAAGCGCGCCGCAGCGATGCAGTTTTTGTTCTGGAACCTTCCTTTGGTCCGCGCGGCTTGCTGAAGACCGCGCGCAAAGGCGTCGGCAGCGCAGAATTAGTGGTGCATGGACGCGCTTCCCACGCAGGACTGGCGCCACAGGAAGGAATCAACGCCATTCATGAATTGGCCGCGCAAATCGCGCGCATCGAGTCGTGGAACGATCTCCGCCGTGGCGTGACGATTAATGCCGATATTATCGAGGGCGGCACGCGAACCAATGTTATTGCCGAGCGTGCCCGCGCGGTTCTCGACCTGCGCGCCCTCACAATTTCCGACATGCGCAAGCTCGAACGCCGCCTGCACGCGCTTCGCCCGGCCCACAAAGGCGCGCGCCTCGAAGTCTCAGGCGGATTCGACCGAGCACCGCTCGAGCGCAAAGCCAGTGCGGGACTGTATGCCCACGCCAAATCTCTCGCCAAGCAAATGGATCTTTCCTTGGGCGAATGCACGGTCGGCGGCGGCTCGGACGGAAATCTCACTGCGGCTCTGGGTGTTCCTACTCTTGATGGTCTCGGTGCTGTCGGGGACGGCGCCCATTCCACGAACGAGCACATCTTGACCAATACCATGCCCGCCCGCGCCGCGCTCCTCGCGGCACTACTGGCCACTTGCTAGGGAGGGAGTTACCGACCGTAGGTTTTGCGCAGGTACTCGGCCGTGGATTGCATCAAATCGTTGTAGTCGCTGCGCGTCACTTCGCGCACGGCTTCTTCAGTAGACATGCCCTCGCCAATGCGATCGAGAATGCGCTCCACGTCACTCATGCCGCCGGTCTGCACGATGAACTCGATGTTGGCGAGCGCCCACGCGTAGGCATACCGTGCCGCGTCTCCCCCAAAACCCATCCAGGAGCCTTCCAAGCGTGCGAGCGAAGCAGCGTGCCCTTCGGCGTAAATTTGCGCCAGCACCGCCGCGTTATCGCCGCTGCGCTTGCCTTCCATCCATTGCGCCAGACCTTCCTGAATCCACGTCGGCGCGCGCCCGTGCGTTTTCTGCCCGACAAAACTGTGCGTCAGTTCGTGCTTCAGCACGCGCGACAACTCTCCGTCCACTCCCGTCAGGCCCTGCACCGGCACGCGAATTCTTCCATCATTCAGCGCGCCCACCCATCCCGGCGCCTGGGTGATATCCGCAAACGCTTCCTGCGTGTACAAAATCACGCCAATGGATTCCGGCGGAGAGTAGTTCAGCTCCGACTCGATCGCCGAGTAATGCATTTCGAGAGTGCGCAAGACGTCGCGCGCCAACCCTGGCTCGGCCGCTCCGTTATAGCGCAACGTGAAATGACTGCTCTCGTTTTCTTTGTAATTTTCTTCTTCCTTCTTGTCGCGCAGAGCCTTGTCGAGCGCAGCTCGCACTTCCGCATCAGGCCGCATCGCGAGAGCTTTCTTCCACTCCGCGACAGCTTGATCGAGCTTACTCAAGCCGTAATAGGCCCAGCCTTCGAGCTTCGGTATCTCCGGGCTGTCCGGAGCGAAGCGGCGCGCACGCTCCAAATAATCGAGCGATTGCTTGAACTCGCTCCGCTTCAGATAAACATAAGCCACGTTCATCAGCAGCGCCGGCTCATCCGGCGCGTAGTTAAGCGCCGTGCGCTCATCCGCTAAGGCGTGCTCTGAATCGCCGTGCGCAAGCTCGAACATCGAAGCCGCATGATGGGCGACCGCCGCGCTAAAGCTCGCGCGCTGCCCGCCCGTTCGCGCTTCACCTTCCAATTTGGCAATGTATTCGCGATCGATTGAGCCATCGTGCACCGCGGCCTGCGCAACTTCCTCGGCGCCTCCCGGCGGCCGCAACTCCGGCGGCGCAATCGCCAGATTTGCCGCATCGGCGCCCGGGCTGCCGGCCATCGGCACGGAACCATTCTTTTCCACGTGATCGACAATGGACTTCGGGAGGCTTAATTCACCGGCTGACGTTAAGTAACGAACCTTGTCGCCTTCCTCCACGACATTCATCGCCGTAATGCGGCGCCCGTTCTTAAGCACGATGGTATCTGCGGCAGTTCGAACGCCAAGGACACAAAATACGGCACACAGCAAAATCAGGCGAAACGAGCGGAGAGAGGCAAGCTGCCGCATTTATATATCTTAAGCCCGATAGTGCTCCAGGCTGCCGCGCCTTGTTCCCTGATGGCGAAAGTGACTACACTTTCTGTATGAGGATCCGGGTGGGAATTTTGGTGTTGTGGTGTCTCGTGGCGCCGGTGTCGTCTCTGGCCGCTGAAAAATCCCCGCACGAGATCTACGATGGGCTCAACGCTTTGCGCGTGGATTCGTCCGCTGCTTACCCAATCTCACCCGCAAATCGCATCGAGCTTCGACGCGGCGACGCGGTCATTTCTTTTGAAGAAGGCGCTCTGGCTTTTCTCTTGCCGATCGACGGGGTAGTGACCGGAGCCGTCTTCTCAGGACGCGGCCACGTTCTGGCTGCACCGCGCGAGGCGGTGGAGAAGCAGCAGATGGGGCGTTTTCTCGGCGCGCCCGTGCTGGACCAGGTTTTCGTCAACGCCTATCTGCGCTTCACGGACGACGCAGCAGAAGAACTCCTTGACCAGTTGCGAGCGGCCGAAATCACGCCGCAGCCGGGTCTTGCCATCGCATCGCAGTGGGATGTTACCCTCGGCCAGCTCAACCCGCTCCATTCTCTGCGCCTTCTCCTGGATCTTCTCTCTCCGAGTCACAAGGCCAGCTTCTATGCTGGGTTGGATGGGGCTTCCACCGGTCCGTTCGATGTGATTCTCGATCCCGGGCGGGAGGAACCGTTCCTCATCGGCCAATACAAGAAAATCGGGGACAAAACCTACTACGATATCTGGACCTCTCACACCATCCCCAGCCTTCCGCCCCGCGTAGCAGACTTTCGAGCCTTGTCCTACTCCCTGGATACGTCCATTCTCCCGAACAACTCTCTCGACGGTTCGGCCCTGGTCCGCTTGCGAGCCGAAACGGGAATAGAGCGCGTCCTATCCTTTCAGCTCTCTCGCGCACTCGCCGTCGATCGCGTCATCGGGGATCACGGCAAACCGCTCGAGTTTTTTCAAAACGAAGGCATGAGCTTGCAAGAGCGCAGCGCCCGGGGCAACGATTATTTGTACGTGATTCTTCCAGATGTGCCTGCGCTGCATCAGGAGTTCGCGCTGCGTTTCCATTATCGCGGCAATGTCATCGAAGACGCCGGCAACGGCGTGTTATTCGTCGGCGCGCGGGAAAGCTGGTACCCCCATTTGGGCGACGCGTCGGACTTCGCCTCGTATGATCTGACCATGCGCTGGCCGCGCAAGCTTCGCCTCGCTGCCACGGGCGCGAAAATCGACGAGCGCGAGGACGGCGAGTCCCGGGTCGGCCACTGGAAAGCAGAAAACGCCATATCGGTAGCTGGCTTTAACCTGGGCGATTACGCTTCTTCTTCTGTTGCCTCCGTCGGCCGCTCCATCGAGGTATTCGCGAATCGCCAGCTCGAGGAAGACCTGAAGAATCGTCTGGCATCGTCACGTTCCGAAGTGATTTCGGTCCCTTTGGCACCGCTCGGCGCCGTCCCGAATGCCACTGTCGCCCCCCCTCTGCCCAACCCCAGTCCCGCCGATGCGCTGAAGCAACTTGGAAAGGAGATCGATGCTTCGATCCGGTTTTACGAGACCTTCTCGGGTCCTTTTCCTATTCACAGTCTCAGCGTCTCGCAGATTCCGGGAACGTTTGGCCAGGGTTGGCCTAGCCTCCTGTATGTTTCCACGTACTCGTTTCTCAACGCGGAAGCGCAGCAGCGCGCTGGACTCAACGCCACGACCCAAGAGCACTTTACGGAACTGGTTCCTTATCATGAGGTGGCCCACCAGTGGTGGGGCAATGTGGTGGCCTGGTCCAGCTACCGGGACCAATGGATTGACGAGGCCATCGCCAACTATCTCGCGCTTCTCTTTGCCGATACCAAGAAAAATCCGGACCACACCTTGCATGTCTGGCTCGCGCGTTATCGCCGCCAACTGGTCGAAAAAACATCGGAGGGCCAGGAACCCGCGGGTGAGATCGGTGCGCTCAGCCTGGGTGTGCGCCTCAGCTCCTCAAAATCTCCCGGCGCGTACGAGCAGGTCGTTTACAGCAAAGGCTCATGGATCATGCATATGCTTCGCGAAATGCTCCGCCAGCCCGGCGCTAAAAACCCGGATGCTCGGTTCACGGCACTGCTCCAGAAACTTGTGACTAAATATGCGTACCGCGCGCTTTCTACCGACGATTTGAGACGCGAAGTCGAGGCCGTGATGACGCCAAGCATGGATCTCGAGGGGGGCCGCTCGATGGAGTGGTTCTTCGAAGAGTGGGTGCGTGGCACGGGCGTTCCCCATTATCGAGTGGAGTACACGTCGCGCCACACCGAAAACGGCTATGCGATCCGGGGAAAGATCTTTCAAACGGGCGTTCCCCGCTCGTTCATTGCCAGCATCCCACTCTATGCCAGTGGCGCAGCGGGCCGTGTTTTTCTGGGAAACGTCGTAGCCGCGGGCCCGGAAACATCTTTCCGCTTCACCACCGCGAATCCGCCGCGCAAAATCATCATCGATCCGCAGATGACGCTGTTGTGCACAACTGACTGAAAAAGCCAGACCGGCAGTGTTAGAGAACAGGCGAGACGATTACCTTAAGTTTTCTAGAAGCTGTTGTTGCTCCAGCAGCGGGCTATCGAGATTCAGCACTGCTTTCCCATCATCATCAAATACATAGGCGAAACCTTTGGGATCCACCGGCAAGCCGCGCAACAGTCCCCCCTGCACCAATTCGCTCATCCGTTTCGGCCGGTGCCCGAAGCGTTTCTCGAACTCATCGGCCAGAAGGTCAATCCGCCGACAGTCTTCCTTCACCTGCAGCAATTGCAGGTGCAGCTCTGCATTTTTTTTGATCTGTGGATCGGTAGCATTCGCGTAAATGTCCCTCCACAAAAAGTAAGAAGTCTCAAATGACTCGCCTTCCGCGGCAATCTTCGCGGCCATCACTTTCATCCACACCTGCGCTTGCGGATTTTTGCTGCCCTCAAGAAACGCCTCCGACGCCTTCTTGTAATCCTTCACGTCAAAGTAATAGACGAATCCCAAGTCTTCATAAAAACGCCAGTAGTCCGGATTTGCCCGGATACCCTTCTGGATCAGTTGCACCGCTAGGTCAGGCTTTCCCGCTCCGGTCGGCGCATGCTGGCTCAGGAACATCGCGCCGAATCGGTAGGCTACCAGCAGGTGGGGATCGAGCGTGGTCGTGACGTCGAGCAGCGGCCAGAGCAATTCCATGTTGGCGTTGCCCCTCACGCGTTGGTTTCCGTAGAACTGCACCACGCGCGTCCAGTAAAAATCCGCCATCAACGGCGCGAATTCCAAGCTCATCATCTTCACCAGCTTCCCCGAACGCAGCAGGACTTCATCTCCTTCTTCGTTCAGAGCAGCGCGCTGCCCGTCGATGTTGTGCTGCAATTTCCAAACTCCCCCCAATCCGGCGGGAAGGATTAAAAGCAGCAAAGCTGTAGCAATGGATCGTTTCATTTCAAATTCCGTCTTGAAAACACCAGCACTGCTCCTGTGAGCAGGACAGTGCAGTACAAAACCGTGTAGAGCGTGTTCTGCAAAATGAAAGATCCCGGCACAAACCGCTCATGGGCTGCCATCGCCATGACGTTGTAGTTTTCGAAATTGGGCAGCAGATAGGAAAACCATTTCGTAAAGGCAGCGAGGCCCGGGCTCAGTGCGTCCTTTGGCAAGTCCCGCAATTCCTGCACGTACAATCCTGCGATGTAAATTCCGGTCGTAAACAAGATCGCCAGCAATGGCGTCGTGAAGCAGGAAAAGAGCAATGCCAGCGCGATGACCAGCGTTAATTTCAGCCAGATGAAATACACGGCCACAAAGACAGTGATGTCGCTTCGCTCCAACGTTTGTTTCAAGTACAAAAGCGCCAGAAGGAGACCGACTCCCATTGCCGCCGTGTTCACTGCCAGCGTCAGCAGCAGGCCGCCAAATTTTCCAAGCAAAAACTCCCAACGGCGCAAGGGCTTTGCGAGCAGCGCGTACAGCGTGCGCTTATCCATTTCTTTGGAAACCAGCCCGACACCAATAAACACGGAGATCAACAACCCGATGACCGAAATTGCGCTCAGTCCCAGCGTCACAATCACTATTTTTTCGATGCCAATCGAAATCTGGCCGACGATGACCGACGCCGCCATCATCACCAGCGCGAAAAACACCAGGTTGTAAAGGACCCGGTCGCGCACCGCTTCCCGGAAGGTGTTCAGCGCTACCACACCGATTCGCTTCATTTTCCGCTCACATCCACCGCCGCAGCCTGGGCGCGGTCCGCTGTCACGAGGTTCATAAAGAACTCTTCGAGTGTCGCTTTGACTTGCGACACGGAAAGGATCTTCGCGCCCGCGGCTCGCAGTTGCTCGATCGCGTCGTAGATTTCCGCTTCGGGAACTTGCAGGCGGTAGCGGTCGCCCGTCCGCGTGGCTTTTGAAACGATCGGCGCCGCGCTCTGCCCTTCCAGCTCAAACAGAATTTCCATGCCCTGCGTCTTCATATCCACGATCTGGCCCGGCGTCCCGACGCCCCGCAGCTTCCCACCCACAATGACCCCAACGCGGTCGCACAGCATTTCTGCATCGCTCAAGATGTGCGTGGAGAACATGACCGTTTTGCCGTCGCGCTTCAGCTCCAGAATGATGTCGCGCACCTCGCGCCGTCCCACAGGGTCCAGCCCCGACATCGGCTCGTCCAGAATCACGAGCTTCGGATCGTGCAGAATCGCCTGCGCCAGCCCAACACGCTGCAGCATGCCCTTCGAATATTTTCTCAATTGAATCTTTCGCGCCGTCTCCAGTCCCACTTTCTTCAGCATTTTCTGAACGCGCTCGTTCCGCTCGCTCGCAGACAGGTCGTGGAACCGCGCAAAATAGTCGAGCACTTCCGTCGCAGTCAGGTAGTCGTAAAAATAGGGCTGCTCGGGCAAATAGCCGATGTCCCGGTGCATTTCGATGTCGCTGATGGGTTTTCCCAGGATTCGCGCGGTCCCGGCGTCCGGAAAAATCAGCCCCAGTAGCAGTTTAATGGTCGTCGACTTTCCCGCCCCGTTCGGCCCGATAAATCCGAAGACTTCCCCCATTTCCACCTGCATGTTCAGGCCTTCAAGCGAGGCCCTTTTCTTCAGATGTAGAAATCCGTAGGGATATTCCTTGGTCAGATTCTCGGTTTCAATCGCTAGTGCCGTCATGGTCTCATTTTTAACATGGGCCATTCGAGCGTCAATCCTGCGGCGGCGGAAATGTGCGTGGAATGAAATATACGAACCGAATAGAAGAAAACGCGGAAATCAGGAATCGCTGCGCGCCTGCCCGATTTGCACCAGCGCCGGCGAGGGCGCAGGCGCGGCCATCGGCTGTGGCTTCAGGTTCTGGGGAGCCCGCCAGTTGTCCAATATCCCCACCTGCTGCACGCAGGACACCGTGCACATCGGCGCGCAATACTTGGCGGTATAGAATTCACGATGCCGCATCTCTGTAGTGTATTGCGCCAGTGGAATTCCGGGGTAGCCGCGCTGCTGCGAGCACCAGTGCACCAATCCGTCCTCGCAAATGTACAAATAGCGCGAGCCCGACCGGCAGCGCCAGTTGTGTTCCTTCCCCCGCGCCACGCTATGCTGAAAATCGTTGAAGCGTGAGAACGACCGCTTGCTCAGCGTCATGATCTCTTCGAATATCTCGATCTCTCGCGGCCCCAGCGGCTTCAACTGCCCGTTATGGTCATGGATGATTCCCACCGTGCTGGTCAGCCCCAGGTCCACGGCCCGGTGCGCGATCTTCAAAGCGTCTTCCGGATCCTTCACGCCGCTTCCCAGCACTGAATTGATGTTCACCTGAAAAATCGCATGATTCGCGAGCAGTTCCAGTTTTTGGTCCAGCGTCTTCAGGCTCTTCTTCGAAACCTCATCCGGCATCGTGTTGTCGATGCTGATTTGCAGATGCTCCAGCCCCGCGCGGCTCAGTTCCTCGATGCGCTTTTGCGTCAGCAAAAATCCGTTTGTAATCAATCCGGCGATCATTCCGCGCCGCCGGATGTGCCGGATAATCTCGTCGAGTTCCGGATGCAGCAGTGGCTCGCCTCCGCTGATGGTGATGATGGACGTCCCCATGTCCGCGAGAATGTCCAGGCGCTTCTTCATCTCCTCCAGCGGCACCGGATTTGAGAAATCGTCGAATTCATTGCAATAGGTGCACGCCAGGTTGCATCGCCGCGTCGGAATGATGTGGGCCAGGAAAGGATGCTTTCTCGAAATCAGGGCCTTCACAATCGCGCGCATCTCGCGCGCGCGTGTGTGGAAGAAGCGCAGCGCGCGCCAGAACCACACCCCCAGCGAAGCATGCGATTTGCCGTAGCCTTTATTCATGAATCTGTGCTGATTCCCCTGACCGCTCATTATACACAAGGTCGCCCAGTAAACCGGCCTTTGGAGCCACTTGCGGTTACCCACTCCGGCAACACAACGGAGCTAAACACAAAAAGCTGCCCCCACATCGCAATCCAACGGCGCGCAGGCCTTCCGCTTGCTTGATCGTCTCGATCGTCCATGCGAAAATGTTTTGTCATTCAAGAAGCTGATGACTACTCCCTGTTTGCTTCGTGTCCCTGGCGATATCGTCTAAGGGTTAGGACGTAGCCCTCTCAAGGCTAAAATCCGGGTTCGAATCCCGGTATCGCTACCAGATCAATCTAGTTGCCTCAGCCATTTTGTCGCTCTCTGCCGCAGTTTCTTCAATCCGTTGCATTAGGTCTTTCGATTGACGCTCCCATTTCCCCCGCGATACCCTAATGCCCGGCTAGCCCGCATCCGTTTCCGGCCAAAAGTCTGCCCTTGGGCTTGCGTTTGATCCTAATTTGAGGAGATTCATGTCGAACGAACTGCGTAATTTTCTTGCCTTGCACTACGATGAACTCGAGCAATTGAATTTGAAAGCCAAAGAACAGCGCAAAAATCGCGTTGCCGTACACAAAGTCCAGGAAGAACGCCTCAAGTACCTCACCGACGAAAAGCGCATCAAAGCCGTCACCGTGCTCTTCAGCGACCTCGAAGGCCGTCTCCACATGCTCGATTACGATAAAAAGTTCCTAATCAAAAACTGGGACAATCTCACCTTCGACGGCTCCTCCATCCGCGGCTTCACTGCTCAGCGGGAGAGCGATCTACGCTTGGCAATGGATTGGCCCGCCTTTTACTGGGCGCCTTCGGACGTCTTCGGGTCCGGCAAAGTGCTCGTCTTCGGCGATGTCATTGACAAGGACGGTACTCCCTACGCTGCCGATATTCGCGGCGTCCTGAAAGGCTATGCTGATAGCCTTTTCGACAAAGAGGGCTACACGCTTAACGCCGCTAACGAGATCGAAGGATTTCTCTTCGCTGGTACCAACGCCGAGCGCCGTTACCATGAAACCGGTAAATTCGACTACGTCAACACCGGCGGTTACTACCACTCGCTTCCCGGCGATCCTTTGCGCACTTTCATC
>Ga0335077_10003533_pt1 | contig 18922 bp, 17 predicted proteins | sample Lox_Sample_31_FD_207151 | JGI IMG/M metagenome (GOLD analysis project Ga0335077, IMG submission 207151) | Soil microbial communities from Loxahatchee National Wildlife Refuge, Florida, United States - Lox_Sample_3.1 | ecosystem: Environmental > Terrestrial > Soil > Wetlands | place: USA...
GTGCCACCTGGGCGGCGCCGATCATGCTTGCGCCCGGCAACGACACCCCCCCGCCCAGATCAAACAACTCATGCTGGACCTCCGCAAGGTGTTTGCGCAACGATTCCGGCAGCGTCTCGGCGAGCAACAGTCCCAACCAGCAGTTCAACTCATCGACTTCACCAATGGCGACAATCCGCGGATCGGTCTTGGAAACACGCGATCCATCGGCAAGGCCGGTGGCGCCGTCATCGCCGGTGCGGGTGGTGATTTTGGATAATCTGTTGCCCATGTCCAAACCTGCTAGTCGTAGGTATAGCCTACCGTAACCAGAAAATTCCTTCCGGGCGACGGGAAGCGCGCGGTTTCGGTAATGAACAGCGGCGCGCGGAAACCGGTCTGGGCATTGTCGGAATAATCCTTGTCCAGCAGGTTGTTGATGCGCATGTTGACCTCCAGTCCCCGCCACCGCCAGCCCAGATTGAAATTGCCGATCACGTAACCGGGCGCCCCCGGCAGGGTGCCGGCAAAATCGCCGACCGCGGTGCGGTCGCTGATCCCATAGACGTCGAGATAGGCGGTGAAGTTGTGCGGCAAGCGATACTCCGCGCCCACCGAGCCGGTATGGGCGGCGACGAAGGGAACGTCCAGTCCCGCCGACGGCCCGTCGGTGATCCCGGCATCGACGAAGCCGTAATGCATCGAAAAAGTCAGCGGCGCATACGGCGTGTAGCGCGCCTCGGCGATCACGCCGACACGCCGGGTGCCGCCGATGTTGGTGTTGATGAACTTGACCGGGTCAAAATCAATTTCATTTTTGAGATCGAGCACGTAGCCGGTCACGCTGGCCGCCACCGCCCGTCCCTCCCAGGCGCCGCCGAATTCCGCCGAGCGGCCCTTCTGTGCGGTTGGGATTTCACCGCCGAAGCTGGCGCTGGTGTATTCATCGGCCAGCACGAAGCGGTAATTGGTCTCCACCCGCCCGAACAGCCGCAGCGCCGGTGAGTATTGATAAGACAGGCCGAGCTCGCTAGCGCCGCCGTCATCGTCGATCCCGGTGTGCGGCGGCAGCAGCGCGCCGGTGATGTCATTGGTCACACGCGCCTGCCGGTGGCCCACGGTCAGCGACAGATCCCGGTTCAACGGGTAGATGAGCCGCGCATAACCGGAATATTGGTTCTGTTTGTCGTCGATCGTTCCCAGAATGGAATTGAGAAAAAAGCGCGTGGCGTAAACATCGGCGCCGATCGTCAGCAACGCCTCGCCGTCGCCCGTGTCCCAGCGGTGATAAATCCGGGGCGTGAATTCCTGATGATGGCGCTTGGTGAGTACCGGCCCGCCGACACCACCCACGCTGAGCACGCCGCTGGCGCCGCTGTAGCGGTTGGTCAACTCGGCCTGCGCCTCCCAGCCATGGGCCAGGTCGAAGTTGAAGCCCGCGCGGGCCGCGTCGGTGCGGGTCTTGATGAAGTCTCCGGGATTCAAGGGTTGTTTACGATCCACGGCGATTTGATCGAGAAACAGCGCGCCCGGGGTTTGCAGGTTCTCGAAAATGGACTGGTACTCGAGGAACGCGCCGCCTTGCGCGCCGCGATAGTCCAGCTTGCCGCTCAGGCTGTCGAAATCCGAGTCGTTGCTCCGGCGATAGTTGTCGTTGTCGCGTTTGACGCCGGAGAAACGATAGCCGATGCCGTTGTCGTGCCGGTCCTCCACCATTATGGACTCATCGTGGTGATCGTAGCTGCCCGCCTGTACCGCGGCGCGCGCGCGCAGTTTCCGCGGCGCGCGGGTGATGATGTTGATGACGCCCGCCACCGCCTGATCGCCGAACAACGTGCCGCCGCTGCCCTCGACGATCTCTATGCGCTCGATGTCCTCCAGCGGGATGGTATTGAGATCGGGATTGCCGAGGTCGGCGTTGTTGAGCCGGCGGCCATCGACAAGGATCAGCGTGTTGGCCTGCGCGTTGCCGCCGAAGCCGCGCATGCTGACGGTGGGACGGCTGCCGTCGCCGAACAGATCGGAAATCTGTATGCCGGCGTGGCCGCGCAGCAGGTCGGCGAGATTGGTTACGCCGCTGGTTTCGATCTCCGTGCGGTCGATGATGCAGATGTTCGCCGGTGTCGTGACGCTGTATTCCGAGGAACGCGTGGCGGAGACCACCACCGGCGCCAGACTCTCCGGTTCTTCCGCCCGGCTGGCGGCGGGCAAAAACACAAACGCGCAAAAAAGCAACGCCTCGGACCGCTGCAACATGACTCCTCCCCGCAGTGCCCACCGCACTGAAAATCAAATGTATGTCGACCGGCACTGAGGGGGGTAAAGGCGGCGGAAGATGAGAACCTGCGCCACCCTCGCGTCGCCCGCCGTGACGGAATGGTTGTGGCACAGGCCGGTCTCCGGGCTCGCGAATGAACCTTGTCTCAAGGTTCGGCGGATCGCCTTCCCGCGCCTGAAGCGCAGTGGTCGTTTGATCCGCGTTTTTCGCCTACCGTTGCGGGGGCAGCGCCGGCATGGTTGTGTGCTGTTTCAACGCACCGGACTTCCCGTTTCACCCGGTGGAATGGCTCCATCGGGCACCTGTTACCGATGGCTAATATACGAACCCGGTTTCACAGCGTCAATTGATTGCGGTCAATGACGGCAGCGGGCCGGCCGCGGTTTGTCTGCTAATATCAGGTCATGCAGCAGGCTCTGGATCTGACCGCGGTCGAGGATTTCGGCACGGCGTTGCTCATCGGCGCGCTCATCGGCATCGAGCGGGAAAAACGCAAGAACGAGGAGCAGGACATCGCCGGCAGCGGCTTGCGCACGTTCATCCTGGTCGCGGAGGTCGGCGCCGTGGCGGGCTGGCTGTCGCGCATTTTGCTCATGCCGTGGCTGCTGGTGGCGGCGCTCGTCACGGTAGCCGCGTGCATACTGTCCGCCTACGTGCTCGGCGCGCGCGTCCAGCCCAAATCGCTGGGATTGACCACCGAGATCGCCGCCATCGCCGTCTGCCTGCTCGGCGCGATGGTCACCTTCGGCTACCGTGATCTGGCCATTGGGCTTGCGGTTATCACCGCGGCGGTGCTCGCCTACAAGCATCCGCTGCACAGCTTTCTCGACAAGCTCGGCTGGGATGACGTCTTCGCCGGCTTGCGCCTCATGATCGCCACCTTCATCATCCTGCCGTTGCTGCCGAACCATCCGATTGATCCATGGCAGGCGCTCAATCCCTACTCCCTGTGGCTGCTGGTGCTGTTGATCTCGAGCCTGTCGCTGGTCGGCTACGTGGCCACGCGCTGGCTGGGCGCCGGCAGGGGGACCATGCTCACGGGTCTCACCGGCGGGCTGGTGTCGTCGACCGCCGTCACGCTTTCCTTCGCGCGCCAAAGCCGCGAGGACAGGCGAAGCGGCGCGGCGCTGGCGCTGATCTGCGGCATCCTGATCGCCTGGTGCATCATGTTCGGCCGCATCATCGCCATGGTGTTGGTGGTCAACCGGGCGCTGGTGGCCGACCTGCTGGTTCCGTGCATTGCCATGGGCTGCACGGCGGGCGGCATCGCCTGGATTTTCTACCGCCGCCGCAATGCCATGCAGCGCGAAATCTCCAGCACCGGGGATCTGCCGCTGAAAAACCCCTTCAGCCTGACCGAGGCATCCAAATTCGCCGCCTTTTTTGCGCTGGTCCTGCTGGTGATGAAAATCGTGCAACTCAATTATTCCGGCAAGGGCATCTACATCGTGGCGGCGCTGGCCGGGCTTACGGACGTCGACGCGATCACCCTGTCGATGTCCGAGTACGCCAAGACCGGCGACGCGGACGTGGCCATTCACGCCATCGTCATCGCGGCGCTCAGCAACACCCTGACCAAATGCGGGATGGCGGCCACGCTGGGCGCGCCCGCGTTGAGGCTGCCCATGCTGATCGCCACCGGCGGAATTTTCCTGGCGGGGCTGGGAGCCATCGTCATCTTCTGACGGATTGACACATGGGCAACTACGTCAACAGCAATCTCATCAAGGACGAGCACGTCGTCTACGAAGCAAGGCTGCACTGGATCACGTTCGTCTCCCTGCGCGCGATTTTCACGCTCTTCATCGCGCCGCTGATCGACAAGGTGACGAGTGAATTCGTCATCACCGACAAGCGCATCGTCATCAAGCAGGGCCTCATATCGCGTCGGACGCTGGAACTGAACCTCTCCAAGGTCGAGTCCGTGAACGTCGATCAGGGCATCCTCGGAAGAATCCTGGATTACGGGACCATCACCGTGATCGGCACCGGCGGCACGCGGGAATCCTTCGCCAACATCGCCGCGCCGCTGGAATTCCGCAAGCAATTCCAGCAGCTCTGCGCCTGATGACGCGTTCCATGCGGCTATTGAACGCCCTGATGACCATCCATTAGCATGAGCGCTGAGTCATGGGAGACCTGAAATTGGCCGGACTGATTGAATTGCCGTGGTGGGCTTACGTGCTGGTGGCGCTGGGGTTCACGCATATCACCATCGCCGCCGTCACCCTGTATCTGCACCGCCACCAGACCCATCGGGCGCTGGACCTGCACCCGCTGGTGGCGCATTTCTTCCGCTTCTGGCTGTGGCTGACCACCGGCATGGTGACGAAACAGTGGGTGGCGGTGCACCGCAAGCACCACGCCCGCGTCGAAACGGCGGAAGACCCGCACAGTCCGCTGGTCCTGGGAATACGAAGGGTGCTGTGGCGGGGCGCCGAACTCTACCGCGCCGCCGCCGATGACCGGCAGCTGGTCGCCAGGTACGGCCACAATACGCCGGAAGACTGGCTTGAGCGGCGGATTTACGCCGCCCATCCCGGCGCCGGCATCACGCTGATGCTGCTTATCGATGTCGCCCTCTTCGGCGCGCCGGGCCTGACGATCTGGGCGGTGCAGATGATGTGGATCCCCTTCTTCGCCGCCGGCGTCATCAATGGCATCGGCCATTACTGGGGCTACCGCAATTTCGAGCTTGGCGACACTTCGACGAATATCATCCCGTGGGGATTCTTGATCGGCGGCGAGGAATTGCACAACAACCATCACGCCTTTGCGAGTTCCGCCAAGTTCTCCTCCCGGCGCTGGGAGTTCGATCTGGGCTGGGGCTACATCCGGCTCCTGCAGGCGCTGCGGCTGGCGCGGGTGAAGAAAATCGCACCGGTGCCGAAGCAGAAGACCGGCAAAAACGGCATCGATCTGGACACCGTGCACGCGGTGGTGGCCAATCACCTGCACGTCATGGCGCACTACGCCCGTGATGTGGTGACGCGCGTATACCGGGAGGAATTGCGCAGGGCCGCCGCCGAATCGCGGACCCTGCTGAAGCCGCTCAAGAAGTGGCTGAAGCGCGACAGCAGCCGGCTGGACGCGCAGACGCGGGCCAGAATGGCCCTGGGGCTCGCCCACAGCCGCGCGCTCGATGAGGTCTATCAGTTCAAGCTGCGCCTGCAGGCGCTGTGGACGGAGAAGACCATGAGCCACGAGGCGCTGCTCGCGGCCCTGCAGGAGTGGTGCCGCCAGGCGGAGGCCACCGGCATACAGGCACTGCGGGATTTTGCCCTGTCCTTGCGCCGCTACTCACTTTTTACCGCTTAACCCGGCGGCGATCATTCGCGCAAGACGGCCAGCGTCTGTTGCGCGGCATTGCTGAGGAAGATCGTGTCGCAGCCGGCGGTGAGCAGTGTGAAACCCTGCGCGGCGTAAGGCTTCACCGCCGCGGCGCTGATGCCGAATATGCCGAGCTTCAGCCCCGCCGCCAGCGCCACGTCACGGACCGTTGCGATGGCCTTTTGCACCTCCGGATCGTCCACCTGCCCCGTCCTGCCCATGCTGGCCGAGAGATCGTAGGGCCCGATGAAGACCGCGTCGATGTCCGCCACGCGGATGATATCGCGTATGTTGTTCACGCCGTCGATGTGCTCGATTTGCAGCACGACGGCCACCTCCTCGTTGGCGCTGGCGATGTAGTCCGCGAAACCGTAACCATAACCGTGAGCGCGGGCGATGCCGACGCCGCGCGTCCCCACGGGCGGATATTTGCAGAGTTTGACGACGCGCGCCGCGTCCTGCGCGGTGTTGACCTGCGGAACGATGACGCCGGCCGCGCCCACGTCCAGCGCCTTTTTGATGGAAACCTCCTCCCCCGCCGGCACGCGAATGAGGCACGGGCAGCGATCACCCACCGCCTGTAACAGTGCCTGCGCCTGTGCCGGGTCGAAGGCGCCGTGCTCGGTATCGATGAACAGCCAATCAAAGCCCGCCTTGGACAGCAGTTCGGCGACGTCGGCCGAATGCAGGCTCACGAGCGTGCCGAACAACTGCTCTCCCGCGCGCAACCGTTGACGAAACGTTTTACCGCCCATGGATTGGAATAATCCGATGCCTAGCGGCCAAGCAGCCGGGGAGCGGAACCGTGCGCCCCGCCCAGCGCGTACATCATGATCCGGTTGCGGCCCGCGGCCTTCGCCTGATAGAGCGCGGTATCGGCGGCCCGCAGTATTTCCACGACGGTGTCTCCGTGCACCGGGAAGCAGGCCATCCCGATCGATACGGTAAGCTGCAGGGTGTCGCCGCCCACGGAAATATGCGCCTGCTCAATGGCGCGGCGCACCGCCTCGGCGCGCGCGTACAACACCGCCTCGTCCGTACCGGGAAGTATGATGACGAACTCCTCGCCGCCGGCGCGGCACGCGACATCCTCCTCGCGCACGCGGGCGGAGAGCTGGTCCGCGACGGAGCGCAGCACCGCATCACCGGCATCGTGGCCGAGCGTGTCGTTGACGCGCTTGAAATAGTCCACGTCGATCGCCATGACGGCGACGAACGTCTTGATGCGGCGGGCACGCAGGAGCTCGCGATGGAGGGTTTCCTCGATTTGCCGCCGGTTGTAAAGACCGGTCAGCGGATCCCGCAAGGTCAACAAGCTGAGTTCCATCTGGGACATGACCTGCCGCGCAATCAATTGCAGCGCCTCGGTCTGTTTCGTTTGCAGTTTCCTCGGTACGAAATCAATGATGCACAACGTACCCACGGCGTGGTCATGTGGCGTGATCAGCGGGACGCCCGCATAAAATCGCACCCGAAGAGGACCGGTCACCAGCGGATGCTCCGAAAAACGCTGGTCCTCGACCGCGTCCGGCACCACAAAAAGGTCGCGCTGCCGGATCGCGTGATCGCAAAAACCGCCCCGCGGCATTTCCCAGACATCAAGCCCTTGTGCGGATTTGAAAAACAGCCGGTCGGAGTCCACGAGAGTGACCAGTGAAACCGGCGCCTCACAGATGCTGATCGCAAGCGCGGTCAGATCATCGAACCTGGCCTCCCGGCCGGTGTCGAGCATGCAATAACTGCGCAGCGCGGCCACCCGCGCGCTTTCCTCGGCGTTGGATAATGAACGACTCTCCTGATGTGCAGCATCTGGCCGTTGAGTCGCCATCTGAATTCAAGACTCCCTGGGGATCGGGAAATCTACTACAGGCGAATTACCGGGTAAAGCTGGAAACCGCCGGGGAAATTTGGGAAAGGACGGCGGGATTGGTTACTCGGCCGTCCAGCCGAAGCGCGCCACCATGCGGAAAATGTCGGTGTCGCTGACGATGCCGACCGGGTGGCCTTCCTCGCCGATCACCATGCGGCGGACCTGGTGGGCAAGCATGCGTTCGGCGCATTCGTGCAATGAGGCGTCGGGCGGCATCATGGTGACGGGCTTGCTGGCGATGTCTTCGACCACGACCCGCGCCGGCGAGCGGTTCTCGAATACGATCTTCTTGATGATGTCGCGCATGGTCATGATGCCCCATTGTCCGTCTGCACCCGGCTCGACCAGTATGCTGCTGATGCGCCGCTCGTTCATGAACCGAATCGCATCCATCACCGTCGTGTCCGGCTTGATGGTCAGCGAGCGGCTCATGAGATCGCCCACCGTGCTGGGCGTGCGTCCGGAAATTTCCATCTCCTTGTAGGGATGCTGCACCCGCTGCGCCTCGCGCTGGTGGCGCTCCTCGTCGATTGCGCGCAGGCGCGCCTTGCGCTTGGCTTCGTAGTCGACGCCGCCGCGCATCTGCTCGATGAGCGCTGTGGCAAATTCGCTGGTCTTGACCGGCACCGCACCCTCCATCTGCCGGGCGAAGTCATAGGTGACGATGCGCTGCTGGATCACCTCCGGATAGGCAAAAGTGATGAGGTCGGCGGCGTCCTTCCAGCCCATGTATTCCAGCATCATCACGCCGGAGAACAGGAGCGAGCCGGGATTGACCTTGTCCTGATTGGCGTATTTGGGGGCGCTGCCGTGCGTGGCCTCGAATACCGCGACGTAATCCGCCATGTTGGCGCCCGGTGCGATGCCAACCCCGCCAACCTCGGCGGCGATGGCGTCGGAGAGATAGTCGCCGTTCAGGTTGGGCGTGGCGATCACGTTGAACTCGTTTGGTCGCAGCAGCATCAACTGGAACATGATGTCGGCGATGCGATCCTTGATGACGATCCTGCCTTCCGGGCATTTGCCGCCGTGGACGCTGAATAATTCCTCCTCGGTGACGGTGCGATCCCCGAATTCATCGCGCGCCACTTCATACCCCCAGTTGCGGAAGGCGCCCTCGGTGAATTTCATGATGTTGCCCTTGTGCACCAGCGTGACGCTTTCGCGATCGTTGTCGAGGGCGTACTGGATTGCCTTGCGTACCAGCCGCTTGCTGCCCTTGGGGCTCATGGGCTTGATGCCGATGCCGCTGTCTTCAAACAGCTTCGCGCCCATGCCCTCCGTGAGGAAGGCCTCGACCTTGCGCATTTCCGGCGTTCCTGATTTGTATTCGATGCCGGCGTAAACGTCCTCGGTGTTCTCGCGAAAGATGACCACGTCGATGAGTTCCGGATGCTTCAAGGGCGAAGGCACGCCGGGGTAGTAACGCACCGGCCGCACGCAGGCATACAGGTCCAGATCCTGGCGCAATGCCACGTTGAGGGAACGGAATCCGCCGCCGACCGGGGTGGTCAGCGGCCCCTTGATGGAGACGACGAATTCCAGCAATGCATCGCGGGTCTCCGCCGGGAAGATGTCGCCATACATTTCCGCCGCCTTTTCACCGAGGAACATCTCCATCCAGTGAATCTTGCGGCTGCCCTTGTAGGCGATTTCCACCGCCGCATCCCAGACCCGCAAACAGGCGCGCATGATATCGGGCCCGATGCCGTCGCCTTCCACGTAACCGATGATGGGGTTGGGGGGCACGGCCAGCCTGCCGTCCTTGATCGCTATCTTGGCGCCGCCCGCGGGCGGGCGAATATGCCGGTAAGTCATCCCCTGCTCCTTTCTTATTGATTAAACACGCCCGTCCCGCCAGACACGGGCTTTGGCGTATTTCCCACAATCAGCTTGCGTAATCGGCCAGCCGCACCGGCACGCGCTTCGCCCCCCACTGGCCGGGCCTGCCTTCGAACACGCCGGCGCATGCGGCGCCGCATTGACGGCAGTGGCCGTCTTCGGTCAATGCCCAATGGGTCATCACATACCAATCGCGCCCGATTAATTTCGTGCCGCACTGATGGCAATAAGTGCTGCCGCCCCGCTCATCGTGGACGTTGCCGGTGTAGCAGTATCGCAGGCCGTTCTTGATGGCGATGTCCCGCGCGCGGCTCAGGGTGGCGGGCGGAGTGGCGGCATGATCCAGCATCTTCCAGTCGGGGTGAAATGCGGTGAAATGCAGCGGCACGTCCGGCCCCAGGTTTTCCATGACCCATTGCGTCAGCGCCTCCAGTTCCGCGTCGCCGTCGTTTTCGCCGGGGATCAGCAACGTCGTGATCTCGAACCAGACCCTGGTCTCTCGTTTCAGATAGATCAACGTTTCCAGCACCGGCTGCAAATGGCTGCCGGTGATCTTCCAGTAGAACTCCTCGGTGAAGGCCTTCAGATCGACATTGGCGGCATCCATGTGGCGGTACAACTCCGCCCGCGGCTCCGGGCAGATATAACCGGCCGTGACCGCCACGGCCTTGATGCCGCGCTCATGGCAGGCTTGGGCCGTATCAATGGCGTATTCCATGAACACCACGGGATCATTGTAGGTGAAGGCGACGCTCCTGCAGCCGAGCTGCTGCGCCACGCGCGCGATCTTCTCCGGCGTGGCGGCATCGGCCAGCGTGTCGGTCTCGCGCGACTTGCTGATGTCCCAGTTCTGGCAGAACTTGCAGGCCAGATTGCAGCCGGCGGTCCCGAAAGAGAGGACCGGCGTGCCCGGCAGGAAATGATTCAGCGGTTTTTTCTCGATGGGGTCGATGCAGTAACCGCTGGATCGGCCATAGGTGGTGAGCACGACCTGGTCATTCTCATTGGCGCGCACGAAACACAATCCGCGCTGGCCGTCGTGCATTTTGCAGGCGCGCGGGCACACGTCACATTGCACCCGGCCATCTTCCAGCCGGTGCCAGTAGCGCGTGGGTACCGTTGCCGACATTCCCATACTCATTCGAGACTTTTTCCCAATCCCCCGTTTCCATCGAACCTACACATCATACTCCGTCCGCCACATGTATTAAGGAAGCACATGAATTTATGAATTTTATATATGTTTATACAACAGGTTAGTAATTACAGTTAAAGTAACTATTTATTCAAGCGGCAAATGCACAGCCTCGCGTTGTGCACTTAAATTTCCCGCCGTCGAGCCATAAGCGAATATATGATGCAACGCCGCAGCCCCGGACTGCGGCCGAGTCTCAATCACAGGAACCCAAAGGGGCTTTTCCAACGCCTTTAATTACGCTATTGTTGTCAATGGTGACGTCTGGCAGCTAGCCTATGTCTGGCGCCGCCCAAAGCAAAACAAACATCCTAGGAGGTTTCACAATGTTTAAAAAACTGACGACTGCACTTGCAGTCACCCTGGTCGCAACCCCAGCAGCGTTTGCCGCCAATCCTTTCTCCTCCACCGACCTGTCCACGGGTTACATGGTTGCCGAGAAGGGCAAAGACATGGCTGGCAATGATGTCGAAATGCCCGCCGGCTTCACTTATGGTGGCGACCCGACGGGTGCCTATGCAGGTGGCAAGATTGGCACCGGCGCGAAGGATCCGGCAGTGTGCGGCACCTTCTCCGAAGCCAAGTGCTCCATCACCTACGTCAAGAAGTAATCGTAGGTTCATAAAGAGCTTCACTGCTCGCTAACAACAAAAGTGTTCATTAAAAAACCCCGCGCAAGCGGGGTTTTTTTTGCCTGCCTGTCGCCAGACGACTGCCAGCATTTCCACAGATTTCTGGAACCCCACAAACCAGCCGCCAATATAATTGCGTTGCAGTTCACAGAAAGCCGGCTCAACGTTAACTGACGGCGGGTCTTCGGAGAATCCTGTGCTACTCTTGTTTTAAAATCATACTCAACACGCCGACGGATTGTTGAAAATCCACCGTGTCGTATTTTTCAGCGATCCGCCAACGAGAAGATGCAACGAGCGCAGGCAGGTCTGTTGCTGTTTCTATGTTGTGCCCCCCTCCGGGCGCAATGGCAGGTCATTGACCCCGGCAAGGAACTCCCCGCATCCGCCGCCATTCGTAATACAAGCGGCGATGCCCTGCGCATATACCGGGACGCCCAGAATCAGGTGCGTTTGCGATTTCTTCTGCGCGCCGGCTTCGACAGTCTGGCCGCCTGCCCCACGTTTCAGGTGGCCAGCGAACCCGCCGAATACAAATCCTACGATGGCTCGGCCTGCACCACTGGCGATCACTGGGTCGAATTCACCCTGGGACGCATCGAGGGTGGCGCCGTCCATTCGCCGGTGCTTCACCAGTTGATGAACGGCGGCAATGTGGCCTTTCGATATGTCCTCAAGGACCATGGTTATGGAGAAACCGCATTCGACCTCACCGGCTCCAAACGGGCGGTCACGCGCGTGCTGGGTCGTTCGATCACCATCACACCCGATTAGCGCATGACCATTGTCCGCCCGGCGGTCGCAGTTCCCAGTTTGCGCATCCAGCTCTGTTCTTCGCTGACGGAAATTCCGGCGGCGGCATGGAACCGGCTGGCCAGCGATGCCACGCCTTTTTTACGTCATGAGTTTCTGGCGGGATTGGAGCAATGCGGCTGCCTGCGTGGACATGGCTGGGAGCCGGTTCACATCCTGGCTTATGAAGGCGGGCTGCTCGTGGGGGCGCTGCCGCTATACCTCAAAAGCAACTCCCAAGGCGAGTTTGTATTCGACTGGGACTGGGCGGAGGCATACCAACGCGCGGGGCGGAATTATTATCCCAAGCTGGTCACGGCGGTCCCCTATACGCCCGTGGCCGGGCCACGCCTGCTGACGGCGCCGGATGCGGTGGCCGGCGATCGCGTGCGCGGCGCGCTGTTGGAACAGGCGCAGGAGTTGATGCGCGACCGCGCCGCCTCCTCATGGCATTGCCTCTTCCCCAACGAAACGGACGCGGACAGCCTGGTCGCCCGGGGCGGCTTGCGACGTCTCGGCTGCCAATATCACTGGCATAACGCCGGCTACGATGATTTTGAGGATTTTCTCTCGCGCCTGGACTCCAAGCACCGCAAGCAAATCCGCCGCGAACGGCGGGAAATTAAAGAGAGCGGGATTACCGTGGAGGTGTTGTCCGGACCGATGATCAGTGAAGAGACCTGGCGCGTTTATCACGAATTCTATCGCTCAACCTTTCACCGCAAATGGGGCGAACCGCGTTTGACGCTCGAGTTCTTCATGCACCTGGGGCGCGCCCTGCCCGATCAAACCCTGCTGTTCATGGCCAAAAAGAATGGCGCCTATATCGCCGGCGCCTTCGCGATGCGTGACGCGCACACGTTGTACGGCCGGCATTGGGGTTGCCGGGTAAACCAGCGTCACCTGCACTTCGAGGTTTGCTACTATCAAACCATGGACTATTGCATGGGTCAGGGTTTGCGACAGCTCAATGCCGGCGCCCAGGGCGAGCACAAGATCAGCCGGGGCTTTGCGCCGGTGCCGACATGGTCGGTGCACTGGCTGCGTGATCCGCGCTTTGCGCTCGCCGTCGCTGATTTTCTGGAGCGCGAAACCAGGGCCATGCAAGAGTACATGACGGCGCTTGAGCAGCATTCGCCGTACCGGCGGGCAACGGAGGCGGCGTGAAATCACAGCCGCTGTATTGGTTTGGGCTGCAACGTTACGCCGCGGATTTCCCGCCGCTGGATCTGGCCCTGCAGGAGCCCGACGGGTTGCTGGCGGCGGGCGGGGATTTGAGCGCCGAACGCCTGCTGGCCGCCTACCGGCGCGGCATCTTCCCCTGGTACAGCGAGCATCAGCCCATTCTGTGGTGGTCGCCCGACCCGCGCTGCGTGTTATTCCCGAAACGCATGCATATCTCGCGGCGCCTGCGCCGGACCATGCGCCGCGGGCGGTTTACGGCCACCTGGGATCGCGACTTCGAGGGCGTGCTGGCCGGTTGCGCCGGACCGCGCCGGGGCGGCGGCGGTACCTGGCTGAATCCCGACATGCAACGCGCCTACACCCGCCTGCATCAACTGGGTCGTGCGCATTCGATCGAGTGCTGGCATGCGGGTAAACTGGCGGGCGGCCTTTACGGCCTGAGCCTGGGCCGGGTGTTCTTCGGCGAGTCGATGTTCAGCCGTCTGACGGACGCTTCCAAGGTGGGGTTGGCGCATCTGTGCCGCTGGCTGCAAGTGTGGGGTTATGCGCTCATGGACTGCCAGGTGCATAATTCACATCTGCAGACATTGGGGGCCGAAATGATCCCGCGCGCCACCTTCATCGCCTATCTGGACCGGTATTGTGAGCAGCCGCCGGCCCCTGACGCCTGGCGCGTGGCCCCTCCATGAATCAGCCCACGCGTGCCGGCCTGCTGCGGTTCTACGCCACGCCGCCCCATCCCTGCGGCTATCTGCCGGATCGGCAGGCCACGACGTTGTTCGCCGATCCGGCCGTCCCCAAAACCACGGCGCTTTACAGCCTGCTTTCCGCGCACGGCTTCCGCCGCAGCGGCGGGCATCTTTATCGTCCGCACTGCCATCCCTGCCATGCCTGCGTTCCCGTCCGTCTGCCGGTGCGGGAGTTCCGCATGAAGCGGCACCAGGAGCGCTGTTGGGAGAAAAATCAGGACCTCGTTGTCAGCGAACGAGCGCCCGTCTATGACCCGGAGCATTACGCGCTGTATCAGCGTTATCTGAAGCACCGCCATCCCGGCGGCGGCATGGACGACGGCGATGTCCGTCACTACACAGAATTCCTCACCGCCGCCTGGGTTAACACGCGTTTTCTGGAAATGCGGCTTGACAGGCGGCTGATCTGCGTCGCCGTTGTCGACGTGCTCGACGATGCCTTGTCGGCGGTTTACACCTATTATGATCCCGATTTGTCGGCCCGGGGACTGGGTAAATACGCCGTGCTCTACGAGATCATCCGCTCCAGGGAACAGGGATTGTCCTGGCTCTACCTGGGCTACTGGATCAAAGACTGCCGCAAGATGAGCTACAAATATGATTACCAGCCCATGGAATATTTCTGGGGCGGGCGCTGGACCCGTGAGTGCCCGGCGCCCTGATGAACCGCTCGTGGACTGTTCTTTAGCGGCTCGTTGGTGCACAATGCGCGCCTTGTCATCCGGCCCTGAATAAGTCCATCCGGGATTTCTCAGGGCACGGCGATCAAAAAACGCGGTTTTTGATCGTCTCCATTTTCAATGGCTCAGGCCGGCGAAAATGGCGGCACGTCCCTGTACCGCGAAGGATCACGGATCCCAAAAAAATCACTGGAGCTGCAGCAACACGCCATGCCCAAGGAAGAACACATCGAAATGGAAGGCAAGGTCATCGAGACCCTGCCCAATACCATGTTCCGCGTTCAACTCCAGAATGGTCACGTCGTCACCGCCCACATCTCGGGCAAAATGCGCAAGCACTACATCCGTATCCTGACCGGCGACGTCGTCACCGTTGAACTTACCCCCTATGATCTGAGCAAGGGCCGCATCACCTTCCGTGCCCGTTAGCAGATCACCCTGTTAGAACCGCCGCGTTAAAGCGGGAAATAAGTTGATCATCGGCAAACCGGCGCTTCCTTTTTTGTTGTGCGCGCTTTACCTTGGGTCAACGGGCTGTGAATCCGGAAAATCCCAGGCCTATGATGCTTACGTGCATTTGGTGTCGGCGCAGATGAATGGCGATTGCGGAGAAATGTATGCCCTGGTGGATGCCGGGGCGAAATCATACGTGGACAATCTTTGCCTGCCGCGCAAAATGACCCTGCTCGGGCGGGAAATCAATCTGGGATCGCCGGCAGGCGTCATTGCAGAAACCAGACCGGCGGGCACACCATTTACCCCGATGATCAAATTGGAGAGAACCATCGAGTCGCAGACGACCTCCGATGATGGTGCCGAGGTATACCTGGTCGTCACGGAAAAGTCTTACCAGCATTCGTTCAGTAATTGGGAACCGGCCTGGTTGCTGAAACACGAAGTCACCGTGAGAAAAACAGACGCGGGCTGGAAGATAATTAAATTTTCCGAGGAAGTTCTTCGGGATTTCGGCGGCGAAAAGGCCGCCACCGCGCCCCGCCCGCCTGTTGAATAAATCCCGGGCTTTGTCCATCCAGCCCGGGTGCCATCGTCATCTTTATTTCACCAACCATGACATGGGTGGTTTACTACGGCCCGTGGCAGTGACCGCCGGGCTGCAGCTACAATGCCCCGACGCCGCATCGAGGGTATGGTGATGTTACGGATTTGTTTACGCTGGTTGTGCGGACTCTTGTTCCGCGTTCGCGTCGAGGGCAACGTCGGCGCCGGCCACAACGGCAAGTTGCTCGTCATCGCCAATCATGAATCGTTTCTCGACGGTCTGCTGCTCGGGCTGTTCCTGCCCCTGCGCCCGACCTTCGTCGTTCACACGCAGGTGCTCAGGAACCCGCTGTTCCGCTTCATCCTGAGTTACGTTCCGCATCTGGCCGTCGATCCGACCAGTCCGATGGCGATGAAAAAAGTCATCGCGTTGCTCGAGTCCGACCAGCCGGTGGTCATTTTTCCGGAGGGGCGCATCACCGTCACCGGCAGCCTGATGAAGGTTTATGAGGGGCCGGCATTCGTCGCCGCCCGGACCGGCGCCACCCTGCTGCCGGTGCGGCTGGACGGGCCGGCGAGGTCCTACTTCAGCCGGCTTTCCGGCCGCCACCCGCGCGCGCTGTTTCCGCGCATCACACTCACGATGCTGCCGACCACCCGCCTGGCCATGCCCGATGCGCCCACCGCCAAACTGCGCCGCAAGAAGGCCGGTGAGGCGCTGCGCCGGCTGATGCAGGAGATGATCTTCGCCTCGCGTCCGGAACAGACATTATTCTCGGCATTTCTCGACGCCATCGCCGTGCATGGCCGCGGTACATTGTTGCTGGAAGACATGCGGCAGGAGGAGGAATCTTATGGCCATCTGCTCGGGACCAGCCTCGCGCTGGGCCGCATCGTGTGCAAGTTCACTGGCGAAAACGAATGCGTTGGGCTTCTGTTACCCAATATCAGCGCCACGGTCTGCCTGATCTTCGGCATGAGCGCCTTCCGCCGCATACCGGCAATGCTGAACTACACCGCCGGAACGCAGGGGATGCAGAACGCCTGCTTCGTGGCCGGGGTGCGAACCATCATCACCTCGCGAAAATTCCTGCACGCTGCGAAATTGACCGGGACAGTGGCCGCACTGGAAAACGTCCGGGTGTTCTATTTGGAGGATCTCCGCGGCCTGCTGACCTGGCGGGATAAGTTATGGCTGCTGTCCGCCCTGCTCTTCCCGCGCCGGGCGACGTTGCAAACCTCGCCCTATGCGCCGGCGGTGGTGCTGTTCACCTCCGGATCGGAGGGCAGGCCCAAGGGCGTGGCCATCAGCCACAACGCCCTGCTCGCCAACATCGCGCAAGTGCGCGCCGTCATCGATTTCTCGCCGGCGGACAAATTTTTAATCGCACTGCCGGTATTCCACGCCTTCGGCCTGACCTGCGGCGCCATCATGCCGCTGGTGACGGGGTGCAAACTGTTTTTATATCCCTCACCGCTGCACTACCGCATCATCCCCGAAATCATCTACGACCGCGGTTGCACCGTGCTGTTCGGCACCAGCACCTTTCTCGGCAACTATGCCAGGTTTGCCCATCCTTACGATTTCTACCGGTTGCGTTATGTGGTCGCCGGCGCAGAGAAACTGAATGACGAAGTCCGTAAAATCTGGATGGAAAAATTCGGCCTGCGCATCCTTGAAGGCTATGGCGCGACCGAGTGCGCGCCAGTGCTGGCGGTCAACACGCCAATGGCGAACAGGCCCGGCTCGGTCGGCACGTTGCTGCCCGGCATCGAATACCGGCTCGACGCCGTGCCCGGCATTGCCGACGGCGGCATCCTGCACGTGCGCGGTCCAAACATCATGCTGGGTTATTTTCTCCACGATCATCCGGGGACGCTCAAGCCGCCGCGCACCGAGTACGGCCTCGGCTGGTATAACACCGGCGACGTGGTCGAGATCGACGGCGATGGTTTCATCACCATCAAGGGCCGCGTCAAACGCTTTGCCAAGATCGCCGGCGAAATGGTGTCGCTGGAGACGGTCGAAAACATTGCCGCAACCGCTTCGCCCCAGCACCAACACGCCGTCAGCACGCAGAGCGACCTCAAGCGTGGCGAGTCGCTGGTGCTTTTCACCACCGACGGGTCACTGAAACGCGAGGCGCTGGCGCAGGCGGCGCGGGCTTTGGGTGCGCCGGAACTGGCCGTGCCGCGCAAGATCGCGCATTTAAAGACACTGCCGCTGCTGGGCACCGGCAAGATCGATTATGTCGCCTTGAAGAAACTGGCCGATTCCTGAACGCCTGATGCACATCGTCCCGGTCATTGACATCAAGGCTGGGCAGGCTGTGCGCGCCATTGCCGGACAACGGCGGCAATACCGGCCGTTGACAAGCAAACTGTGCAATTCCAGTGAATTGTCCGCAGTCCTGGAGTCGCTGCGTTCCCTGTACGCCTTCGATACGTTTTATCTCGCCGATATCGACCGCATCATGGGTTGGGGAGATAACCGCGCCACCATCGATATGCTCTGTGACCACCATCAAGAGCTCGCATTCTGGCTTGACGCCGGCTTCTCGCAACCGGAAGAGCTTGCCTGGCTGGAAGGCAGGTGCAACATCACTCCCGTTCTCGGCAGTGAAAGCATCGGCAGCCTGGATAAGTATCGGGCATTGCGACAAACGATCAGGAAACCATACATTTTGTCGCTGGATTACCTGCAAGGCCGCTTCCGCGGGCCGGCGGAGCTCGAACATCATCCGGAACTGTGGCCGGATGCCGTATTAGTCATGGAACTGGATCGCGTCGGCACCGGCGCCGGTCCGCACTATTGCCGACTGACGGAACATCCCGTTGAAGGACGGCACTACCGGATTTACGCAGCGGGCGGCGTGCGCGGGATCGATGATTTGCTCCGCTTGGAAGAGGCGCATGTGGATGGTGTCCTGGTCGCCACCGCCCTCCACGACGGCAGGCTGGATCGCGGGGTCCTCATCGCGGCTGCCAGCCGTGCATCAAACTGAACTCAATATCCGGCGCAGGCGTTCCAGATCGGCGGGCGTGTCCACGCCAAAGCCGGTGGGTTCCGCCGCCTCGGCAATTGCAACGTGCGCGCCATAATAGAGGGCTCGCAATTGTTCCAGATTCTCGGTCTGCTCCATGGCGCAGGGCGGCAGGGCGGCGTAGCGCTTCAAAAAACCCACGCGATAGGCGTAGATGCCGATGTGCCGGTAATATGTTTGTGACAGCGACCAGTTGACCGTGGTGTCGCCTTCAAACTGGATGCGATCCCAAGGGATGGATGCCCGGCTGAAATACAATGCCCTGCCCTGCACGTCAGCCACCACCTTTACCACGGCGGTGTCGAAAACGTCCTGCACCGCGGTGATGCGCTCACAGAGCGTCGCCA
>Ga0335077_10003534_pt1 | contig 18919 bp, 17 predicted proteins | sample Lox_Sample_31_FD_207151 | JGI IMG/M metagenome (GOLD analysis project Ga0335077, IMG submission 207151) | Soil microbial communities from Loxahatchee National Wildlife Refuge, Florida, United States - Lox_Sample_3.1 | ecosystem: Environmental > Terrestrial > Soil > Wetlands | place: USA...
CGCGTGGCCCTCGGAGAGCTCGCCGCGCTCGACCAGGCCGAGCAGGTCGTCGGGAAGCTCGAGCAGCCGCAGCCGGTTGGAGACGGTCGGCTTCGCCTTGCCGACCCGCTCGCCGAGGTCGCCGAGCGACAGGCCGAACTCGTCCATCAGCAAGGCATAGGCCCGCGCCTCCTCGACCGCGGAGAGCTCCTCGCGGGCAACGTTCTCTACCAGGCCGAGCAGGAGCGAGTCGCGGTCGTCGGCCTCGCGAACGAGCGCCGGGACCGTCGGCACCCCGGCCTCGCGGGCCGCCCGCCAGCGGCGCTCGCCGGCGATCAGCTCGAAGCCGCCCGCGGCGCGGGGCCGCACCACGACCGGCTGGACCAGCCCCTGCGAGCGGATCGAGTCGGCCAGCGCGCTCGTCGCCTCGTGGTCGAAGCGCTTCCGCGGCTGGCGCGGGTTCGCATGAATCGTCTCGACCGGCAGGTGCGCGAGCTCGGAGCCCGCCTCGCCGCCGACCAGCAGCTCGAGGCCGCGGCCGAGGCCGCGTCGTTTCTCAGGAACGGCCGACAAGCTCCATCGCCACCTTCCAGTACGCGTCGGCGCCAGCCGAGTCGCGGTCGTAGGAGGTCACCGGCAGGCCGTGGCTCGGGGCCTCGGCCACGCGCACCGAGCGAGGCACGGCCGTCTTGAAGACGAGCCCGCCGAAGTGCCGGCGAACCTCGTCCGAGACGTCGGCGGCCAGGCGGGTGCGCCGGTCGACCATGGTCAGGATCACGCCGCCGATCGCGAGGCGCGGGTTCAGCCGCGAGCGTACGAGCTCGACCGAGCCGACGAGCTGCGCGAGGCCCTCGAGCGCGTAGTACTCGGCCTGCACCGGGACGAGCACGCGATCGGCCGCGGCAAGCGCGTTCACCGTCAGCGGCCCGAGCGACGGCGGGCAGTCGACGAAGACGAAGGCGTAGTGCTCGCCCGCGCGCGCCAGGGACTCGGCGAGATAGCGCTCGCCGTCGGCGTGGCGGGAGAGCTCGACGGCAGCGCCGGCGAGCTCGGGCTTCGCCGGGACGAGCTCGAGCCGCGGGAAGCGCGTCGGCCTGGCGAGCCGTTCGAGCGGGATCCCGTCCAGCAGGTCGAGCGAAGAGCTCCCGTTCGCGCGCTCTCCGAGCCCGGAGGTCGCGTTCGCCTGCGGGTCGAGATCGACGACGAGCGTGCGCTCGCCGGCCTCGGCGAGGCAAGCCGCGAGGTTGATCGCGGTCGTGGTCTTGCCGACGCCGCCCTTCTGATTGGCAAGCGCGTACACCCGTCCGGGCATGGGGTCACGCTAGCTACGCGAGCGGACGTTTCCTGGCGATGCCTGGCCGGCGCGGGAAGCCCTCCGGGGTCGGTCGGAGCTTGCGCAGGACGAGCAGCCCGGGCGGCGACTCGGCGAGCTCGCCCCCAAGCCGCTCGGCGACCCGCCCGACCCGTTCGACCTCCGCATTCGGGCCGGCAAAGAGGATCGCTGCTCCTCCCTGCGCGACCAGCGGCAGGCACCACTCCGCGGCAACCGGCGGCGGCGCCAGCGCCTTCGCAACCGCCACGCCCCAGGCGTCCACCGGCTGCTCCTCGGCCCGGCCGCATACAACCTGCACGTTCGGCAGCTCGCGGGCCCAGCGCTCGAGGAAGTTGCACTTGCGCCGGCTCGACTCGAGCAGCGTCACCTGCCGCTCGGGCAGCGCGACTGCGAGCGGAATCCCCGGCGCGCCGCCGCCGGAGCCGACGTCAACGATCGGCCCTTCGAACCCGCGCACGAGGTCGACCGCGCGCAGGCTGTCGGCCACCAGCACGCGCAGCGCCTCGTCGCCGCGCAATGACGTCAGGCCCGGCGTTTCGGTAACCGCGGCGAGCCAGCGGTCGATCACTCAGGCTCGATCACGACGAAGCGGTTGGGCTCGGTGCCCTCGCTGCGCGTGGTCACGCCCGGGAAGTCCTTCAGGCGCACGTGCACGATCTTCCGCTCGACGGCCGTCATCGGGTCGAGCTCGACCTCCCGCCCGGACGATGCCGCCCGCTCGGCGCTCCGCACCGCCAGCGAGTCGAGCGTCGCCTCCCGCCGCGCCCGGTAGCCGGCGGCGTCGATGACCACCTGCTTCCGGTCGTCGCCCTGCCCGCGCCAGACGATCGCGTTGATCAGGTACTGGATCGCGTCGATCGTCTGCCCGTGCTTGCCGATCACGAGGCCGAGCTCACCGCCGGCGATCGTCGCCGTCAGCGTCTCGTCGTCCTCCTGGATCTCGATCCGTGCGCGGATGCCGATCGCCTCCAGGATCCGGTCGAGGATCTCGCGAACCTCGCCGCCGAGCTCGCTGTCGTCCCCGTTGCGCGGAACCTCGGCGACCACCGCGCCCGGGTCGACGGTCGCGATGACGCGCGCCGGTGCAAAGCCGACGCCGAGCAGCCCGCGCTCGCCCTCGGTCAGCACCTGGAACCGAACCGCGGCCTTGTCGATTCCCGGCTGGAGCTTCTCCAGCTCGCGCAGCGCCGACCACTTCGCCTCGCCGACGGTCTCGCCGCTCGCCTCGACCTGCAACGCCTCGGTCACCTACGCGCGCCGCCCTTCTTCTTCTTGCGCCGCACCTTGCGCGGCGCGGACGAGACGGCCGCGGGCGCCGGCGCCGGCGAGCGGGCGGGGGCGCCGTCCTGTGCCGGGCTCTCCTCCTTCGGCGGCGTGCGCGACGTGCGCTTCGGCGGCGGCTGGGCCTTCGGCATCATCCTCCGGGTGATCAAACCCTGGCCGACGGTCCAGAGGTTCGTCGTCACCCAGTAGAGGACGAGGCCGGTCGGGAAGTTGATGAACAGGAAGACGAACGCGAGCGGCAGGACCAGGAACATGATTCGCTGGGACTTGTCCATCGTCGAGGACATGAGCAGCGTCGAGACGACCTGCGTGACGACGTAGAGCGCGAGCAGCACGTAGCCGGACCAGTGCGAGCTCGCGGGCGCGGCGATGTTCGGCACGAAGTTGTGCAGCCACGAGAAGTCGCCGCGGTCGACGCAGTACTGCGGGTTCAGTGGATGGCTCGGGCAGGGCGGGTGGTGGGAGAACTTCCGCAGGACCAGGTAGAGCGAGATGAAGACCGGGAACTGCGCCAGCAGCGGGAAGCAGGACGCCGCCGGGTTGATGTGGTTCTCCCGGTAGAACTTCATCAGCTCTTCCTGCTTGCGCTGCTTGTCGTCCTTGTACTTGCGCTGGATCTCCTTCATCTGCGGCGCGTGCCGCTGCAGGTTCTGCATCGAGTGGATCTGCTTGACCATCAGCGGGACGAGCAGCAGCCGGACCATCACCGTCAGCGCGACGATCGACCAGGCCCAGGTCAGGCTCGGGAAGTGAGTGGGCGCGTGCAGCCAGTCGAGGACCGAGCGAAGGATGTTCTCGAGCGGCGAGAGCGGCGAGCCGACGATCACCGGAAGATCCTCTGCTGCTCGACGTAGTCGACGCCGCCGTGGCTCCAGGGATTGCAGCGCACCAGGCGCCAGCCGGCGAGGATCGACCCGCGGACGAGCCCGTAGTGCCGGAGCGCGTCGAGCGCGTACTGCGAGCAGCTCGGATGGTACTTGCAGCGGCCGCCCCAGAAGACCCCGAGCGTCCAGCGGTAGAGGTAGATCAGGCCCAGGCCGGCGTAGGTGGGAAGCCTGAGTGCGTACCTCACGCGGCCGCCTTCCCGAGGATCTCCTCGACCCGCTCGGTCAGCCAGTCGAAGCCGCGGCTCTCGGCCGCCTCGGCGAGGCCGGGTCGCACGACGAGCACGTAGTCCTGGTCCTGCGGCAGCTCCTCCGAGCGGGCGCTGAAGATCTCCCGCAGCCGGCGCTTGATCCGGTTGCGGACGACCGCCGTACCGACCGCCTTCGGCACCGCCAGGCCGAGTCTGGCGCCCTCGTCGCCGTCCTCGCGAGCGAACCAGTAGAGGACGAGAAAGCGAGTCGAGACCGAGCGGCCGTGACGGTAGACGGCGTCGAAGTCCCGCGAGCGCGAGAGGCGGTGGCGACGATGCACGCGCGCGTCCAGGGGAGCTACGCGGACAGGCGTTTGCGGCCTCGCGCCCGCCGGCGCTTGAGAATGGCCCGGCCGGCGCGCGTGGACATGCGGGCGCGGAAACCGTGCTTCCGCTTTCGCCTGCGCACGTTGGGCTGATAGGTCCGTTTCACGAGTCGAAGAAGGAAGAAGAGCCGCCCGGACGGAGGGCGGCGTCGGGCAAGTATAGACAAGGTGCAAGAGGTGACTTCTCCACAGAGAAACGAGTGCGCAAGCGACCCCCGAAAGAGGCTCTGAGCAGGGGTTGCTCGGGTGTGCGCGTCGCCAGGTCCGGCAAGACCGTCCACACCTGTGGAGAGCCGTGTGGAGCATCGAGTTCTCCCTGGAAATGGCCCACTTTTCGGGCCGCGGGAGCCTCCGGAGAGGGCCGGAAGAGGCCGTTGAGCGGGAGCCGAAGCGCTGCTATGCTCGGTCGCTCGCCCGACCCCCCGAGAAGGAGCCTGCCGGCGGCGTGGAGCCCCCAATTGAGCTGACTGCGGAAGGCCTGTGGAGCGAGGTTTCTAGTCGGCTCAGGGGCGCCCTCAACGAGACGACCTACCGCACGTGGTTCGACCACGTGGGGGGCCTCGAGCTGACCGACGACGAGTTCGTTCTCTCCGTTCCGAACGACTTCACGCGCAACTGGATCGAGGGCCATTTCCTCGGCCTGATCCGCGCCGCCGTCGGCGATGCGACCGGCCGCGAGCGCCAGGTGCAGCTTGCAATCGTGCCCTCGAAGGAGGAGCGCGCCACGACCCCGCCCGAGGAACAGCGGCGCGAGATGCTCGCCGCCGGCCTCAATCCGAAGTACACCTTCGACTCGTTCGTGATCGGCTCCTCGAATCGCTTCGCCCACGCGGCCGCGCTCGCCGTCGCCGAGGCCGTCGCGCAGGCCTACAACCCGCTCTTCATCTACGGCAGCACCGGCCTCGGGAAGACGCACCTCCTGCAGGCGGTCGCCCAGTACGTCGGCGAGCACCAGAGCGAGCTTTCCGTGCGGTACGTGACGAGCGAGACGTTCATGAACGACTTCATCAACGCCCTCCGCGACAAGCGGATCGAAGGCTTCAAGCAGCGCTATCGCGCCTACGACCTCCTCCTGATCGACGACATCCAGTTCTTCGAGCACAAGGAGCGGATCCAGGAGGAGTTCTTCCACACCTTCAACTCGATCTACGAGGCAGGCGGCCAGCTGGTGATCTCGTCCGACCGGCCGCCGAAGGAGATCTCGACGCTGGAGGAGCGGCTGCGCTCACGGTTCGAGTGGGGCCTGATCACCGACATCCAGCCGCCCGACCTCGAGACGCGGATCGCGATCCTGCGCAAGAAGGTCAAGACCGACGGGATTCACATCCCCGATCCCAAGGTGCTCGAGTTCATCGCGGGCCGCATTTCCTCCAACATCCGCGAGCTCGAGGGCGCGCTGACGCGGGTGGTCGCCTTCTCGTCGCTGACCGGCCGGCCGATGACCGAGGACCTGGCACAGGACGTGCTCAAGGACGTCTTCCCACAGGGCGAGGTGCCGCAGGTGACGATCGAGAGCATCCAGGAGCTCGTCTCCGACCGCTTCGGCCTCTCGCTCGCGGAGCTCTGTGGCGACAAGCGCTCGCAGAACATCGTCTACCCGCGCCAGGTGGCGATGTACCTGTCACGCGAGCTGACCGACTCCTCGCTGCCCAAGATCGGGAAGCAGTTCGGCGGCCGCGACCACACCACGGTGATCCACGCGACCTCGAAGATCGCACGCATGATTCGCGAGGACCGCTCTGTGTACAACCTGGTGCAAGAGTTGACCGCGAGGGTCAAGCAGGCGCGCTGAGCTGTGGGTCGATCCGCCGCCCCCACGCGACCCTGTCGAAGACTCGCTCTTCTCCCCAGCTCGCGCCCACAGCTCGAAGCCGCTCCAGGAGCCGCTTCGGGACCGTCTTCCCCGTCGTCCACACTCCCTATGTACTACGACAAAGGAATTTCATAGATGATCGAAACAGAAGCTGTGGCCGCTCAAGGAACCCTCGCGCTGACCTGCTCGCGTGACGAGCTCCTTCGCGGGCTCGGGATCGTCTCGCGTGGAGTCTCGACGCGAACGACCGTCCAGATCCTGTCGGGAATCCTGCTTCGCGCAGGCGATGGGAAGCTCGAGCTGGCCGCCACCGACATGGAGGTCTCGCTGCGCACGGCGGTCGAGGCGAAGGTGGAGACGGAAGGCTCGGTGGTCGTGCCCGGCCGGCTGCTGCTCGAGCTCGCGCGTCTCCTGCCCGAGGCGGAGGTGACGGTCGAGCACAAGCTGGACGAGGCGGCGGTGGAGATCCGCTGCGGCACGGCCAGCTACCGGTTGCATACGTACAACGCGGAGGACTTCCCGCGGCTGCCCGACACTCAGATCGAGCTGCACGCGGTCGACCGCGAGACGGTGCTCGGCACGATCGGCCGTGTCAGCCGCTCGGCCTCGCGAGACGAGTCGCGGCCGGTCCTGACCGGCGTCTTGATGCGCTTCGAGCCCGGGAAGCTCGTGATGGCCGCAACCGACTCGTACCGACTTTCCGTCAAGGAGACGGCTCTCGAGGGCTCGGTGCCGGAGCTCGAGGCGATCGTGCCGGCGCGGGCGCTCGGCGAGCTGGCCCGGATCGCGGTTGAAGGCAAGCAGCTGTCGCTTGGCGTGCACGAGAACCAGGTCGTCTTCGGCACCGCCGACGCCTGGCTGACGACCCGCCGCATCGACGGACAGTTCCCGAACTACAAGCAGCTCGTTCCCGAGACCTTCGAGCACGAGGTGTCTCTGCCGCGTGAAGAGCTGCTCGACGTCGTCCGCCGCGTCTCGGTGATGGCCCAGCGGAACTCGCCGCTGCGCCTGCGCTTTGCCGAGGGCGAGCTGACGGTCTCCGCGCAGACGCAGGACGTCGGCGAGGCGCACGAGTCGCTACCTGCCTCGTTCGGCGGCGAGGCGCTGGAGATCGGCTTCAACGCCGAGTTCCTGCGCGACGGCATCGAGTCGGTCGCCGGCGAGCAGGTGCGGCTGAAGCTGATCAGCCCGCTGCGCCCGGCCGTGCTCCAGGGCGAGGGCGACGACTTCCTGTACCTGATCATGCCGATCCGATTGGCCGGGTAGGCCGCGGGCTAGCTGATCGTCAGCGCAGTCACGCTCAGGGACTTCCGCTCCTACGCCAGGCTCGACCTCGAGCTGGCGCCGGGCCTCGTGCTCGTGACGGGGCCGAACGGGGCTGGGAAGACAAACCTGCTCGAGTCGCTGCACGTGGGCACTCAGGGCTTCTCGCCGCGGACGCGGGCCGACGCTCAGCTCGTCCGGTTCGGGCGGGACGCGGCCAGGGTCGCGCTGCGAGGCGACCGCGCCGGCGCGCCGGTCGAGCTGGAGGTGACGCTCGAGCTCGGGAGCGGCAAGCGCGCCAGCCTGAACGGCGCCCGCCTGCGGGCCGCCGAGCAGCTGCGGGGTGAGGTGGCGACTCTCGTCTTCACGCCCGACCGGCTCGTCGTCGTCAAGGGCGGGCCGGCCGCACGGCGGGCGTACTTCGACCGAGTGCTGGGGCGGCTCTCACCGGCTCGTGCGGGGCTCTCGGCCGAGTACGGCGCAGCGGTCGGCCAGCGCAACGCCGCGCTTCGGCGCGTGGCGCAGGGGCTCTCCTCGCGCGACGCGCTCGCTCCCTGGGACGAGCAGGTCAGCCGTCTGGGCGCCGAGCTCGTCGAAGCGAGGACGGAGACCGCCGAGCTGCTGCGGCCGGGCTTCCGCGAACGGGCCGGGGAGCTCGGCCTTGCCGGCGGTGAGCTCGTCTACGAGGGAACCGTGCCGACTACCGCCGATCTGGAGGCGCGCACCGATCGCGACCTCGAGCGCGGCACGACCGGCCTCGGGCCGCACCTCGACGACGTGGGCATCCTCGCCGGCGACCGCGACCTGCGGGCGTTCGGGTCGCAAGGCGAGCAGCGCCTGGCGGTGCTGGCGCTCCTGCTCGGCGAGGCAGAGCTCCTCGAGGAACGGCGCGGTGTGCGGCCGCTGCTGCTTCTGGACGACGTGCTCTCCGAGCTCGATCCCGAGCGGCGGCGGATCCTGGCCGACCGTCTGCGCGCAGGCGGCCAGGCGCTCGTCACCAGCGCGAGCGCCAACGCGCTCCCGGGCGAGCCGGCGCAGACGGTGACCGTGGAGCAGGCCGGCGACGGGACCTCGAAGGCCGCGTGATGCAGCGAATCGGCGAGACCGTCAGGCGCGAGCTCGGGCGCTACGGGACCGCGGGGGCGATGGCCGATACGGTCGCCTGCTGGCCTGATGCGGTCGGCGAGCAGGTGGCGGCGAACGCCTGGCCGGCGCGGTTTGCCCGCGATGGGACGCTGCTCGTCTCGACCAGCTCCTCGGCGTGGGCCTTCGAGCTCGGCCAGCTCGAAGGCGAGATCCTCCCGCGGCTGCGCCTTGCCCTCGGCAAGGAGGCTCCGAAGCGGCTTCGCTTCGCTCCGGGGCCTCTCCCGGACCGCCGCGAGCCGGCCTCCGCGAGGCCCCGGCCGGTGCCTCCGGAGCCCACACCGGACCAGGTGCGCGAGGCGCGCAAGCTGGCGGCCGCGATCGGCTCCGAAGAACTTCGCAAATCAGTGGAAAAAGCTGCGCGGGCAAGCCTCGCGAGCAGCGGTTACGGCCGCTCCATCTGATAGACTTACTTCAGCCCGAAAGTGCGGCACTTGCAGGGCTTTTTTTATGACTAAAGCTTCCTATACCGCAAAAGACATCACCGTTCTGGAGGGCCTGGAGCCCGTCCGTCTCCGGCCGGGCATGTACATCGGCTCGACGGGCGCGCGCGGCCTCCATCAGCTCGCCTTCGAGCTGGTCGACAACGCCGTCGACGAGGCCCTCGCGGGCCGTGCCGACACGATCTCCTTCACGATCCACCCGGACGGCTCGGTGACCGTCGGCGACAACGGCTCGGGGATCCCGGTCGACACGATGGCCGACCAGGGCCAGTCCGCGCTGACGGTCGTGCTCACGAAGCTCCACGCCGGCGGCAAGTTCGGCGGCGAGGGCACGCCCTACAAGGTCTCGGGCGGCCTGCACGGCGTCGGCGTCTCGGTCGTGAACGCGCTCTCGGAGTGGCTGACGGTCGAGGTGCACCGCGACGGGAAGGTCTACAAGCAGTCCTTCGCGCGCGGCGAGCCGACCGGCGAGCTCGAGGTGGCCGGCAAGGCGACCGACAGCGGCACGACGATCACCTTCTTCCCCGACGTCGAGGAGATCTTCGAGGACGGCGACTGGTCGTACGAGACGCTCAGCCAGCGCCTGCGTGAGACGGCGTTCCTGACCCGCGGGCTGCGGATTGTCCTCACCGACGAGCGCGCCGGCGGCGAGAGCGCCGAGTTCCACTTCGAGGGCGGGATCCGGGACTTCGTCATGCACGTCAACTCGAGCAAGGACCCGATCCACAAGCGGATCGCCTACTTCGAGTGCGAGGGCGACCAGGGCGCGGTGGAGGTCGCGATGCAGTGGAACTCGTCCTACCAGGACTCGGTCTACACCTTCGCCAACAACATCAACACCCACGAGGGCGGCTCGCACCTCTCGGGCTTCAACGCCGCGCTGACGAGGACGCTCAACCGCGCCGCGCGCAAGCTCGAGCTGCTGAAGGAGAAGGAGGACAACCTCGAGGGCGAGGACGTGCGCGAGGGGCTCGCGGCGGTCGTATCGGTCAAGCTGACCGACCCGCAGTTCGAGGGTCAGACGAAGACGAAGCTCGGCAACCCGTGGGTGAAGGGCTTCGTCGAGCAGGCGGTCAACTCGAAGCTGGCCGAGTTCCTCGAGGAGAACCCGCAGGACGCGAAGCAGATCATCACGAAGGCGATCGCGGCAGCCCGCGCCCGGCTCGCGGCGCGCAAGGCGCGTGACCTCACCCGGCGCAAGGGCGCCTTCGGCGGCGAGATCGCGAAGAAGTTCGCCGACTGCCAGGTGCGCGACCCCGAGCTCGCGGAGATGTTCATCGTCGAGGGCAACTCGGCCGGCGGCGCCGCCAAGGAGGCGCGCGACAAGTCGAACCAGGCGATCCTGCCGCTGCGCGGGAAGATCATCAACTCGGAGAAGAACCGGATCGACAAGGTGCTCTCCAACGCCGAGATCCAGCTGCTCGTACAGGTGATCGGGACCGGCATCGGCGAGGAATTCGACATCGCCAAGCTGCGCTACAACCGGATCATCGTCATGACGGACGCCGACGTCGACGGCGCCCACATCCGCACGCTCGTCCTGACGTTCCTCTACCGGCACATGCCGGAGCTGTTCGAGCGCGGGCACGTCTACATCGCGGTTCCGCCGCTCTACCTGGCGCGGCTCGGCAACCAGCAGAGCTATCTGGAGAAGGACTCCCAGCTCGAAGAGCTGCTCGTTCGCGAGCGCTTCGGCGAGCTCGAGATCGAGGCGCGCGACGGAACCGCCGTCAAGCTGACCGAGAGTCGCTACCGCCGCTTCTCACGGACGCTGACCGAGTACCTCGGCTGGGTCGCGCGGCTGCGCTCCGACTTCGGCGCGCAGATCTCGGACTTCGTCATCCAGCACGGGCTGGTCGAGACGGATGCAGTCTCGGTCGCCGACGCGGTGGCCGCGATTGCCGGCTTCGAGCAGAACGGCTTCGGGCTCGAGGCGAAGGCAGACGGCGAGTCGCTCCTCGTCCAGGTCGTCGAGCTGGGAACCAATGCGACCATGAACGTCGTCGTGCCGGGCGAGATGCTCGCCTCGCCGATCTACGGCCACGTGCGGGCGGCCCACGCGCGGCTGGCGGACATCGTCGGCGGCCTGCCGCCGTTCAACCTCCGGCTGGGCAAGGAGTCGGAGTACGCGCTGACCTTCGAGGCGCTGCGCGAGGCCGCGCTCGCCCTGGCGAAGAGCGGGATTCAGATCACCCGCTTCAAGGGCCTGAGCGAGATGAACGCGCCCGAGCTCTGGAAGACGACGATGGACCCGGCGCGCCGGATGATCGTGCGTGTGGCCGTCGACGACGCTGCGGCCGCCGACCTCTGGTTCTCCCGGCTGATGGGCGACGAGGTCGAGCCGCGCCGAGTGTTCATCGAGCAGAACGCGCTGGAGGTGAAGAACCTGGATGTCTGAGATCGAGACCGGACCGCTCGGCGCCGGCCGGGTCGAGAACCGCGAGCTCGACCAGGAGGTTCGCACCAGCTTCCTCGACTACGCGATGAGCGTGATCGTCAGCCGCGCGCTGCCGGACGTGCGCGACGGGCTCAAGCCGGTGCACCGCCGCGTGCTCTACGCGATGCACGAGGCCGGCCTGCAGCCGAACCGCCCGACGCGCAAGTCGGCCCGCGTGGTCGGCGACGTGATGGGCAACTACCACCCGCACGGCGACCAGTCGATCTACGACGCGCTCGTGCGTCTGGCGCAGCCGTTCTCGCTCCGCTACCCGCTGGTCGAGGGCCAGGGCTACTTCGGCTCGGTTGACGGCGATCCCCCTGGCGCCATGAGATATACCGAGTGCCGATTGTCACGAATTGCGACCGAGATGCTGCGCGACATCGACGCGGACACGGTCGACTTCGGGCCCAACTACGACGAGTCGCGGCGCGAGCCGCTCGTTCTCCCGTCGCGCTTCCCGAACCTGCTGGTGAACGGCTCGGCGGGAATCGCCGTCGGTATGGCCACCAACATGCCGCCGCACAATCTCGGCGAGATCGCCAAAGGGGTGACGGCGATGATCGACGAGCCGGAGATCAACGTCGAGAAGCTGATGAAGTACGTCAAGGGGCCTGACTTTCCGACCGGCGGCTCGATCGTCGGCTTCTCGGGTATCCGCGACGCCTACCGCACGGGGCGAGGCCGGATCACCGTCCGCGGGCGCGCACACATCGAGCAGCTGCGGGGCGGCAAGAGCGCGATCATCATCACGGAGCTCCCGTACGGGATCCGCAAGGCCGGCGAAGGCGGCGTGATCGAGAAGATCGCTGACCTCGTCAAAGCGGGCACGCTGAACGAGGTACCGCTCAGCGACGAGGCGCTGCAGGACCACTCGGACAAGGACGGCATGCGCATCTACGTCGAGCTGAAGCGCGACGCCGTGCCGCAGGTGGCCCTGAACAAGGTCTTCAAACTGACGCCGCTCCAGACGACCTTCGGCTACAACGCGGTCGCGCTCGTCGACGGCGTGCCGAGGACGCTCTCGCTGCTCGAGCTCGTCCGCCACTACCTCGACTACCAGCGCGAGATCGTCACGCGCCGCTCGAAGTACGAACTGCGCCAGGCCGAGCGGCGTGCGCACATCCTCGAGGGCTACCTCAAAGCGCTCGACAACCTCGACGCCGTGATCGCGCTGATCCGCGCGGCCGCCGACACCGACGACGCGCGCAGCGGCCTGATGGAGCAGTTCGACCTCTCCGAGGTGCAGGCACAGGCGATCCTCGACCTGCGGCTGGCGCGCCTCACGGGCCTTGCGCGGAAGGAGATCGAGGACGAGTTCGCCGACCTGCAGGAGCGGATCACCGAGCTCCGCGCGATCCTCGGGGACCCGGCAAGGGTCGACGGCGTGATCAAGGAGGAGCTCGGCGAGCTGGTCGGCGCGTATGCCAAGGACGACCCGCGCCGCACCGAGATCGTCGCCGGCGAGGACGAGCTCGAGCTGGAGGACCTGATCGCGGAAGAGGACATGGTGATCGCGATCACGCGCTCCGGCTATGTGAAGCGGCTACCGGTCAGCGCCTATCGCGAGCAGCGCCGCGGCGGGATCGGCGTCATGGGGATGGACCTGAAGGAGGACGACTACATCGAGCACCTGTTCGTCGCCTCGACGCACGACTACCTGCTCTTCTTCACGACGGTCGGCAAGGTCTACCGCCTGAAGGTGCACGAGCTGCCGCTCGGGACGCGCCAGTCGAAGGGCCGCGCGATCGTCAACCTGCTGCCGTTCGCCCAGGACGAGCAGGTGCGCGCGGTGATCGCGACGCGCGACTTCAAGGAGGCCGAGTACCTCGTGCTCGCGACGAAGAACGGCATGGTCAAGAAGACGAAGTTCGAGGAGTACAACACGCCGCTGAAGGCCGACGGGATCATCGCGATCAAGCTCCGCGACGGCGACGCGCTCGTCGACGTGCTCCACTCCTCGGGCAGCGACGACATCATGCTGGTCTCGCGCAAGGGCCAGGCCATCCGCTTCCACGAGCAGCAGGCGCGGCCGATGGGCCGGGCGACCTCCGGCGTGAAGGGGATGGGCCTGCGCAAGGACGACGAGGTGATCTCGGCCGCGATCGCACAGGAGGACCTGGACATGCTGGTCGTGACCGACCAGGGCTACGGCAAGCGCACGCGGATCCCCGACTACCCGGTCAAGGGGCGCGGCGGGCTCGGCGTCAAGACCGTCCAGCTGACGGAGGCTCGCGGCCAGCTCGCCGGCGCTGTCGCCGTCCGCGAGGGCGAGCAGCTGATGCTGATCTCGACGGGCGGCACCATGATCAAGATGCCGGTCTCGGACATCAAGCGGCTCGGACGCTCGACCCAGGGCGTGATCGTCATGCGCCTGCGCGGCGACGAGCGGGTCTCGAGCATCGCGCGGGTGGCCGAGGGGGAGGCGGAGCCCGAAGCGGCCCCGGCCGCGGAAGAACCCGCCGAGTAGTACAGGTTCGCCGAGGAATCGGCCCGCCCCTTCTCAAAACAGAACCAGCCCTGTATAAGTTTCAAGACAGGTCACGCGTTCCCGTGAGGAGGGACCATGTACGACAGAGCCGCCGACTTCCTCGAGCCGATCGACATCTCCGAGCACCTCGACAAGGTCGAGCTCTATCTCGGCCAGGTCTGCCAGATCGCGGGCATCTCGAAGATGCAGCTCGACTACTGGACGAACAAGGCCCAGATCCCGACCAAGGGCAAGAAGCAGCGGATCTACGACATGGACGCGCTCGAGACGGTCATGCTGATCAAGCAGGCCAAGGACAAGGGCCTCAACCTCGGCGCCGCGATCGAGGCCGCTCGAACCTTCCAGGCCAACAAGGTCCCGGTCGCCTAATCGCGCAGATCTGCAGCCGCCTGCTCGGGCGCCAGCGTGTTCACGTAGTGGCCGGCGCCGAGCTCCAGGGACGCGAACACCGTCACCCGCGGCAGCAGCTCGAGGTGCCAGTGGCCTGCCTCGTGCAGCCAGAGGTTCAACGGCAGAGGCCGCTCCGCGTCGCGCAGGCGCCGTAGCGCTTCGGCGGCGAGGCCGAGGGCGTCGCCGAGCTGCGGGCCGAAGCCGTCGGGATCATGCTCGAGCGGGGCGATCAGGCACTCGTAGGGCGAGCGGCTGGCGTAGGGGCAGAGGAGCACGAGGCCGTCTCGCTCGACGACCACCCGCGTTCCCTCCCGCCGCTCGTGCGCGAGCGAGGCGCAGAGCCGGCAGCTCTCGCTGCGCTCGGCCCGCGGGACCGGCGGCTCCTCGTCGAGCCAGAAGAGCTGCGAGTGCGAGTGGAGCAGGCTCGCGCCGGCTGCGCGGCCCTCGTTCAGGGAGGCGAAGACGACCTTCCCCACGGCGCGGGCGGCGCCGGCGCGCAGGCGCCATGCCTCGGCCACGAGCTCGAGCTGCTCCGGAGGGAGCTCGGCGAGCGAGCGGGTGTGAGCCGGCGAGTGGACCACGACCTCCTGCCGCTCGAAGGCCGGGTACTTGTTGGGCACGACGCGGACCGACCAGCCGGGCGTGTCGGGCTCACGCTCCGAGGCCGGAAGCGCCAGTACCTCGGGCGGGGTCTGACCCTCGCGGCCCTCGCAGAACGGACACGAGTCCAGCTCCTCCTGTGTGACCGGCTCGAGCTCCGCGCCGTCGGCGCCGGGCCGTGTGCGCCGTCCCGGCGCGATTGCGACGAGCCGCCCGGACAGCAAGTCGACTCTGAGATCGGTCAGGAGCTCGAGCTGCCGCCCTCGACGAACGGCTTCAGCAGGTCGATCGGTGCCGGGAAGACGATCGTCGTTGCCTGCGACGCGCTGATCTCGATCAGCGTCTGCAGGTAGCGCAGCTGCAGCGCGACCGGATGATTCTCAAGCACGAGGGCGGCGTCCTTCAGCCGCTCGGAGGCCTGGAACTCGCCCTCGGAGCTGATCACCTTCGCGCGCCGCTCGCGCTCGGCCTCGGCCTGGCGCGCCATCGCGCGCTGCATGCTGGACGGGATCTCGACGTCCTTGACCTCGACGATTGAGACCTTGATCCCCCAGGGCGACGTCGACTCGTCGATGATCTCCTGCAGGATCGAGTTGATCTTGTCCCGCTCGGAGAGCAGCTCGTCGAGCAGGTGCTGGCCGAGGACGGAGCGAAGCGTCGTCTGTGCGATCTGCGACGTCGCGACCATGAAGTTCTCGACCTGGACGATCGCATTCTTGGGCTCGACGATCCGGAAGTAGGCGACCGCGTTCACCCGTACGGGGACGTTGTCCTTGGTGATGACCTCCTGCGGCGGGATGTTCAGGGTGATCGTCCGCAGGTCGACCTTGACCATGCGGTCGACGATCGGGATCAGGATGAACAGGCCCGGGCCCTTCGGCTGCGGCAGCAGCCGGCCGAGTCGGAAGATGATCCCGCGCTCGTACTCGCGCGCGACCTTGATCGCCGAGATCAGGAAGAGGACGATCAGGAAGAGGAGGACGAGAACGATGACGAGGGCCGCGGTCACGTGGCGATCCTATCCGGCTCGGGCATGTGCACGACTTCGAGCACGAGCTCCGGGTCGACGCCCGAGACGCGTACCTGCTCGCCGGGCCGGAGCGGCGTGCCGTCGGCGGTCCGCGCGCGCCAGAGCTCGCCGTGGACGAAGACCATGTCGTCGCGGCGGGCCTCGCCGACCTCGCCGACGATCGTCTGCGGCCCCACGGAGACCGGCCGGCGGCGCACCTGCATCGCCTTTCCGATCGCGACTGCCCAGATCGTGCCGAGCCCGATCGCGAAGGCCACGAGCAGCGGCGTGTTGACGTTGTCATAGGGAGCGGGCGCGTTGTGGAAGAGCAGCAGCGAGCCGACGACCAGGCTGATCAGCCCCGCAACGGTCAAGGCGCCGTGCGTGACCACGTGCGCGTCGATCACCAGCAGCGCGGCGCCGAGGATCAGCAGCGCGAGACCGGCCCAGCTGATCGGGAGCACGGCGAAGCCGAACAGGGCTAGCAGCAAGGCGACCGCGCCCAGGGCGCCCGGCAGGACGACGCCCGGGTGGAAGACCTCGAAGCCGATCCCCGCCAGGCCGGCGAGGAACAGGAGCGGGATCAGGTTCGGGTCGATCAGCGCGTTCAAGAGGCGCGTGAAGAAGCCGGGGTGCACCTGCACGAGCTCGGCGCCTGCCGTGTGCAGCGTCAGCTTCTTGCCGACGGTCGTGCGGCCGTCGATCTTGTCGAGCAGCGCCGGCAGCGTGGGCGCGAGGACGTCGACCACGTTCATCTTCTTCGCCTGGATGTCGTCGAGGTTGCTCGCCTTGCGCACGGCCTCGGCGGCCCAGGCGGCGTTGCGGCCGTGGTAGCGCATGAGGCTCGTCAGCGACGCCACCGCGTCGTTGATCACCTTGCGCCGGAGGTCGGAGCCGAGGTTCTGCCCGCTCGAGTCGATCGGCGTCGAAGAGCCGATGTTGGTCTGGGGCGCCATCGCGGCGATGTCGCCGGCCTCGGTGATCCAGACCCCGGCCGACGCGGCCCGCGAGCCCTGCGGCGAGACGTAGACGATCACGGGGATCTTCAGGCCGACCTCCGTCTTGACGATCGTCCGCATCGAATCCGAGAGCCCGCCCGGGGTGTCGATCTCGATCACGGCGGCGTTGTAGTGGCCGTTCTCGGCGCGGTGGAGCTGGTGGTCGAGGTAGCTCGACGTGACCGGGTTGACCTCGAGCGAGTAGTGGATGACGAGCACCTTCGGCTTCGTCGAGGAGCCCGCAAACGCGAGTGCCGGAACGACCAGAAGAACGGCTAGCGAGCTGAAAAATGCCCGCAGAATCGGCGCTTTCACGGTTGTAAAGATGCTATCAGGCAGCCTTGCGGCGGCGGAATCCCTGTGCAACCCTCGGACCGGGTCTGCCTCCGATGAAAGTCGTTATCGCAGCAGCCGTCCTCGCGCTCGCCGCTCCGGGCGCCGCCGCCGGAGCCGGGCTCTCGCTTGCCGCGCGGGACCTTCACGGCGCCGGCCCCGAGCGGTTCGCCCGCTTCGACCTGGTCGGCCTGCATTGGCGCGGCTGGGGCCTGCTCCTCTTCCGGACACGCTCGCTCAGCGGGCGCTGGAGCAGGTGGCAGTCGGCCGGGCCGGAGGGCGACCTGCCCGACCGCGGAACCGAGGGCCGCGCAGGATGGCACCTCGGGAGGCCGTTCTGGGTCGGCGGCGCCGACCGGCTGCAGGTGCGCAAGGTCGGCCGCGTCAGCCGGGTGCGCGCGTTCTTCGTCCGCAGCCCCGGCCGCTCGGCGCCCGTGTTGCAGCCGCTCATGACCGAGACGCCGACGATCGTCACGCGGGCAGAGTGGGGCGCCAACGAGGCGATCAGGCGCGCGCCGCCACGTTATGCCGACGGCGTCCACTTCGCGATCGTCCACCACACGGCCGGGTCGAACTCCTACAGCGCGAGCCAGTCCGCCTCGATCGTGCGCGCGATCGAGCTCTACCACGTCGAGGCCAACGGCTGGAACGACATCGGCTACAACTTCCTCGTCGACAAGTACGGCCAGATCTTCGAAGGCCGGTACGGCGGCATGACGCGGGCGGTGATCGGCGCGCACGCGCAGGGGTTCAACGTCGGCAGCGTCGGGATCGCGCTGCTCGGGAACTACGACGACGCCAGGCCGACTGCCGCCGCGCGCGCGGCGCTCGTGTCGCTCCTCGCCTGGCGGCTCGACCTCGCGCACGTCGATCCGCTCTCGAAAGTCGTGCGGGTCTCGGACGGAAACCCGCGCTATCCCGCCGGCAGGAAGCTGACGCTGAACGCGATCTCGGGGCACCGGGACACGGGCCCGACGAGCTGCCCGGGGACGAACCTCTACGCGGAGCTGCCGGCGATCCGGAGGGAGGTTGCGCAGACGGGGCTACCGAAGCTCTACGCGCCCAGAGTGAGCGGCGAGCTCGGCGGGCAGATGCGGTTCAGGGCCACGCTCTCTGCCGAGGCAGCCTGGACGGTGACCGTCAAGGATCAGACGGGCGCCGTCGTCGCAGCCGGGAGCGGCACGGGCACGGGGGTCGACTGGACCTGGAACGCGACCTCGGCGCCCGCCGACCAGCAGTACTCGTGGGTGATCGCCGCTCCCGACATGCGCAGCGCGGCCGGGACGATCGGTCAGCCGCTGCTTCGCCTGGTGTCGCCTCTTCGGCCGTGGTTCTGGCCGCTCATCCAGGCGAAGAGGTGACCCAGGCGTCGTAGCGGCGCTCGAGCCGCTCGAGCAGCTCGACCAGCAGCTGGGCGCGGTCGACGGCACGGCCGGTCTCGACCAGGAGCGAGGTCGCGGGCACGTCCACCTCCTGCGGCAGCTGCTCGTCCGGGATGTTTACGTTGACTCCGACACCGAGCACCACGCGGCCCTCGCGCGCCTCGGCCAGCACGCCGGCGACCTTCAGCCCGCGCAGCAGCAGGTCGTTCGGGAACTTCAGCTCGGACGCAAGCCCCGTCAGCGCCTCGATCGCCTCGGCGCAGGCCAGAGCCGCCACCCCCGTCAGCTCCGGGAGCCGCTCGCCCGGCACCGCGGGCCGGAGCTGGAGCGAGCAGAGCAGGCTCGTCCCCGGTGGTGCGAACCAGCGGCGCCCGAGCCGGCCGCGCCCCTCGGTCTGCTCGCCGGCCGCGACGACCGCGCCCTCGGGAGCCTCCGGCTCGAGCATGAGCTGCGTCGAAGGAGTCGACTCCAGGTAGCGGTAGTCGCGGCCGAAGCGGCCGCGAAGGCGAGGGACGACGGCCTCGCGCGCGAGCGAATCCACGGCTCGTAGACTACGGCGG
>Ga0335077_10003536_pt1 | contig 18913 bp, 33 predicted proteins | sample Lox_Sample_31_FD_207151 | JGI IMG/M metagenome (GOLD analysis project Ga0335077, IMG submission 207151) | Soil microbial communities from Loxahatchee National Wildlife Refuge, Florida, United States - Lox_Sample_3.1 | ecosystem: Environmental > Terrestrial > Soil > Wetlands | place: USA...
CAACAATCACCAAGCCGCCGCTCATTCGGTAGTGCTGGCCGTACTCAAGCCAATAATGCTGGCACCTCAACTCGTCGCCACCGTGTCTGCAGCCTCGGCTATCTGTTCCATGATCGCTTGCGTGACCGGGTAGCTGTAGGCTTGGTAATAGTCCTCTATCCGCACCCAAAAGCCGCCCTGTTGGTCCTGTGAGAACACGAGCCGCAGACCGTTTACCCCCGTTGCTATGACAACATCCTCTAGCGCCGCCGCCATCCTAACTCCCCGGCGTGAGTATCCCCGGACCTTGCGCTAGCTGCGCGGTTTGGCGCTTGATCGTGCGCGCCCGGTGCAGGTCAAACGCCTCGCGCGCCAATTGCAGGATGCCGTACATGAGCGCGCCGCTTTCCAGCGGACCATCCAACTGCACCACTTGGCCGGTGGGCACGTGGTACTTGATGCTAACCACGATATACACCGGCTGCGCGTCGCGCGCCTTAGCCGCCATCTCGTCAATCCCGCTCATGCGAACACCCCCACACTCATTAGTTGGTCTATCAGCGGTCCGTTTGGAACACGCCAACAAAGCCTACGTTGCCACGGGTCACAGCGGCAAAAGTAGTACGTTGTGTGCGTAAGGTACTGCTCGACTATGATGGCGTACCTGCCACGCCGGATGCAGTTGTCGGCCCGCTGTAGTCCCATCCCGATTGCCTCACCGTGGCGCGCTGCGATGCGTTGACCGTCACGCCCACCGTGCGCGCCCATCCGATAAACAACTGTTCCTTGTAGTCGCCCGGCGCGGCGAGTTGCCCGATTAGGAGCATCACATCGCCGAGCCGGGCCGGATACATCAATGCTTCCGGGATGATGCCAGTCGGACTAATCGCCACTTGAGATACTCCCCGGCAAGGGTGCCTGCTAGACTGGCGACACGCTTAAGCCACTCGCGGTGCCGGGGTTGGTGGGGAAACCGCCACTCGGCGCGGTGACCGTAACGATGTTCGAGAACGCAGATTCACTCCCCACGCTATCAACCGAGGTGACCGCGTAGCTGTAGGAGTTGCCGAGCGTGAGACCTGCGGCCGGGTCTAGGTACGTTGTAGTTGGCACCACCGATGCGGTCAACTTCGCCCATCCGGTGCTAGACGTGGTGCATGTGCCGGGGCATCGGTAGGCGTTGTATCCCGCGAGCGTGCCTGAGCCGCCCACGGGTGACGGTGCCTGCCACGTTAGTTTCTCTCCATGTTGCGTGCCCGCCTGCCCGTAAGCGGGAGTGGCGAACGAAACCGCGAGCACTACGGACAGCAATGCAAGTCTCAGCTTCATTGTGTGACCCTCTCAGCCTTGCGGCGTAGTTTGTTGGCATAACCTCGTTTGAAGATCGCCTTGTACCTTGGTTGGTTCAGATCGCAGAAAGCGAACCTCTGTTCCCTACCATCGGGCCAGCGCACCGTCAATCCCGCGAGCCGCTTCTGCACCACCGGGCCATATCGCGGGCAGCGGAAGCGCATCGCCGTGTCCCGCACAAGGTCACCGATTCGCAACATGCTCGCGGTGAGCGTGTCCACAGGTCACCTAGAACGTCTCAAGGTGAATGTGCCCCTCGTCGCCAAGGGCCGTTTCATCAAAGCTCGTCACGTGGTACGTCTCCCCGGCATAGTGGATGATGTGCAGCAACAGGGTGTTGGCTTCCGGTGTCTTGTCCTTGGTTCGGATGTCGATAGCCTGCCCTAGCGCGTGCTTGCTACCCTGCACGTGTATCGAATCCTTGCCGCTCGTGATAATCACCGGGATTCCGAATATCCCTTTACTGAGTGCGCCGAGGAAGTGAGCGAACTGCAGCAACCGCTCGTCAACTCCGGTGAGCACCACGGACGGAGACGAAACCTCTACAAAGTCAGGCGGTAATGTTTCCGTGACCGGGGTCGGACTCGCTTTGTTGGTCGCCATTTGTTCCCCTCCATCTTCGATAGTAGAGCCTGTCGTACTCCCGCGAGCTAAGGCCGCGCGGAATGTCTGTGCGCCGCTTGCGGAATTTAGCGTGCGGTCGCCGCAGATACTTTAGTACCGTGGGCCAGAGTGCCGGGTTAGCCTCGCGCAGCACGCGCCATGCGATGGGTTCGCTCACCTACGCCGTCCGCTTCGGAGGCACGTAGAGCACGTTACCCGCGCGGTCCGTAACCGTGCCGTCTGGTTGCTGCACGAGCCTGCCGGTGGTTGGCGGTGGGGCAGCCGAGGCGCGCAGCGACGTGAGCAACCGTTCCATACGCACGCCGAATTCCTTAGATGCCTGCAGCGGGTTGTAAATGTCTGCCATCGGGCCTACCCCTCAAAAGTGACGCCGACCGCCTCACCCACCGCCTTGACGAACGTGGACAGGTCGGTGAGCGTCCATTCTTTCTTCCGCTTGAGATTCGCGCAGCGCATCCGAATCAATCGGACTTCGTTGTGCGACTTCCGCAGACTTGCCAGCTTATCCGTACCGTTCACGGGTGCGGGCTTTGCTTTTGCTTTCACTTCCCACCTTCCTTTCCAGGCGGGGCGACCGCCCACGGGCTGGCCGGTGGTTTGATGCCGCGCGAGGCGAGCGCGCGCAGCACGCCAACCACCATCAACACAAACCCGGTAATACACCACACCACCAAGAACAGAATCCAGAACACGCGCAGCGCGCCCGTGTCCTGTGCCGCGCGGAGTAGCGCGTCGAACGCGATAGCGCAACCGAGTAGGAACAGCATCACTCTCACGGGCCGCGCCTCCGCATCTTCTTCCAGTCTTGCCAGATCGCTGTCAGCGGCGCGGCAAAGGCAAACAGGCCAAGGCCATTGAAGTACACCCACGCCACGGATGGCGCGTGACTGCCGAGCACTACCCCGAAACAGAACGCGAACGCGAGGCCGAATAGAAACACGAGAGTCTGCAGCGTGCGCGTGCAGAGCAACGCGCCCACCATGAGAAACCACACGCAGAAAGCGAACGCGACGAATGTGGTCATTTAATCCACCTCGATCAACCGCAGCCAGTGATAGAACCCACCGGGGTACACCACCTGTGCCCACCACGCGCCAAACCGTGTGATGAACCGTTGCATGGTCACACCGTTTACTATAACGACCGGCACGGTGTCAACTGGAATCAGACCGGCCTTGGGCGGGTTTGAGGTGACCCACTTGGTGGTCATGTTGCCCCCGTGATGCGGTGCTTATCGGGTTCGACGCAGGGTTGCAGGCTCACGCCATCCATCACGTACACTTCACCACCGCGCGGGCACGTGTAGTGCGGCAGGATGCTATCGCGCACGTTGTAGGCAATCATCTGCACGCGATGCAGCGGGCACCACTGGGGCGAGCCTCTTAGCTGCTCGTGACCCGTGAGCGTATCCCCGCTTTTTCCATCCAATCGAGTAGGTCTGCTAGATGCCATCTGTGTAACACCACCTGTACCAACGCTTCGCGGTCGCGGTCCTTCTCGCACCACAGGCACACCGGCGCGGGCGGCGCGACGTATTCACCTACAGTGTGCGTGCCGTTGCCCGCCACGGGTTGAATCGTCAACTCCGCGTTTGTTTTCCATTGCTGTACCCACACCTCGGCAGTGCGCGCGTTAGAGCCGTGAGTGATCGCCAGCGACAAGAGGTATCTGCGGTGCGCCTCGTCGCTGCACCGGCAAAGCGCCTTGGCGACCGCAAAGTTAATCTGCCGTGTCGCCACCGCCTTTGCTACTTCCCCGTCCGTGGAGACGAGACGCACGCGGTCGTTAATGTACGCTTCGGACTTGTGAAACACCCGCATCAACTGGTCGATTCCCCACTGGTACTCATCGCAGCACCGGAGATAGAGCCAACCTTCCTCTGCAGCGGTGTTGTCCTCTCGCTCAAGATTCGCGCGTACCATGTCGCCGAGCGCGTCTGCGCGTTCGCCAGTCTTGATGATGCAGGGGAGGTCCGCGACACCGGCCATGCCCGCCGCGATGTATCGGCGGTGCCCGTCCGCAATCTCATAGGCTCTAAGGTTACCCTCGTCCTCGGTCGTCTCGTCTAGCTCGTCAACGAACGTGCCATCCTTCAAGCGAAACCCGCGCGGGTAGACAATCAGCGGGTACAGGATGCCGACCGCGCGAATGTCAGCCGCGAGACTCTCTAGCTTTTCCTCGTCCATCTGTACGCGAATCGGGAGTGACGGTTCCCGTAGCTGTTCGCGCTTGAGTGTGACTACTTCCACTTGTCGTGTCCTTTCCGGGCCATGTGGGCGGGAAGCACGCGGGGTTTAGATCGGTGAGTGGTATCTCGCGCTCAGGCACCGCGCGCCGCAGTGTGATGTATGGCGCGTGGAGACGCATCACGATGATGTCACCCGGCACGAGTCCGAGTGCTTCGCGTAGATCGCGCTCGATGGATAGCACCCATGAGTTGCCGCTCTTGGTGAGTTTCGTTGTGTAGATCGGTCCGCGTGGCATGTGCGTCTGTGCATCCGGGCGGTGGAGTTGCTAACGGCAATTGGTTGCCCGACCAAGCTCGGGGTTTACATCGCCGAGGCTTCCCCACCGCCCGCCCTCTAGCCCAGCGCGGCCATCCTACCGCGACGGCTACTGTCTGACAAGTACAGAATCAGGAAAGAACCTAACCGTAGCCGTCGCATGTGTGAATATCGCGCCGAGGCGAAACGGGATGGATTCGCGCGCGCGATTTTTCGCTGTAAACACGCGCGATTCTATGCTACGCGCGCAAGCCTCGCGCGCGAGGGGGAGAACCCCTACGGGTATTCGCCTGTGAAAATCTTTTGGAAATCGTGTTGACGAGTGTGGACGCAACCCGCATTGTGCGGGCGGGTTACGAGGCACCGCGAGTTTTTCCTAACGCGATGCACACGTTTTCCACACGATTTGAACAGGAGGGCATTTAAGATGCCGATTGCCGTTGCGAATATCAACCAACTGGCAGCGAAGTACAGCGCGAACGCACAAAACGCAGTGGCAGCTTACAAGGCGGGCGTGCAGTCTCCGCGCCGCTCTCAGAGTGCCACGGCAATTGCCGCCGCGCAGACGTGGGCACAGGCGGTGCAGACCGCCGCGACCAACGGCACCTACGCCAAGGGTCTCACCAAGGCGGGTGACGCGAAGTGGTCGGCCAACGCATTGAACCTCGGCGCGCAGCGATACGGTCCGGGCGTCGCCAACGCACAAGGCGCATGGGCAGCGGGTGAGACACCTTACCTGCAGGCCATCGCCAACCTCACCTTGCCGCCTCGCGGCGTGACCGGCAGCCCGCAGAACATCGCGCGCGTGCAGGCCGTGGATACCGCGCTGCAGCAAGTGAAGGCGCAGAGCGCGGCGTAGCAGTGATCGCCCACACACTCAACTGAGGGACACACTGCTATGAGCAAAGACACGGACAGGGGGAAGATCGGCGAGCGCGACTGGCCGACCGGACACCCCGCAGCTTCGGACTACAGGGGGGAGAAATACACTCCCCCCGACCCACCGTTTGGAGTGGACTGGCCGAAGGGTCACCCATGCCGCGACGGTGCCAACGTCGATAAGAACTGGCGACACGAGCAAACCGCCCCGGAGTCACCGGAGCAAGGAGAATAACAGATGGGTGTTGGACTAGAAATCATCGCCGGAAACGTGACGAACCCCGGCGCGACGTTCACCGCTTGGACGATGAACACCGGCAACTCAAACCAAGTTCGCAGCGCCGCAGTGACCGCGCCCGTCAAGCTGCTTGCCGGGTGGGGAATGAACGCCACGGCGGGCACGCTGCGTGTGCGGTCGCCGCGCCTGCACGACTTCCAACAGGGAATCCGTATGCGGGTGATACCGTCATACGCAGCGCCTCTATTCCCCTCGGAAGAAACCTACGACTTTTCGCAGAACCTCGTGCCGCAAGACACGCTCACGATTGAGCAAACCGGGGGCGGCGCGGAGATAGACACGGGCGCGCTGATGATTTATTACGCGCAGCTACCCGGCATCGCCGCCCGCTTCATCGGCGCTCCCGATGTGCAGAAGTTCGGGCAAAACATCATCGGGCAGGAAGTCGCCGTCACCACCACCGCAACCGGTAACTGGTCTGGTCAAGTGGCAATCAATAGCGCGTTCGACAACTTCAAGGCCAACACGGACTACGCTCTGCTTGGCGGCATGGTGGACAACCGCGTGCTTGCCGTTCGCATACAGGGCGTGGACACCGGCAACCTTGGCGTTGGCATACCGGGCGAGCCGACGCTGCGCGGCACGTTCTCCAATTGGTTCATGCGTCTTAGTGACGCGACGGGCTACAACCTCGTGCCCGTATTCAACTCGGCCAACAAGACCGGCATCCTCGTGGACGCAGCCGCGCCCACGATTGTGACCGCGACCATCACCCTATTCATGGTGGAGCTGGCACAGGGCAGCGTGCCGGGAGCGCAGAGCCAAGCCGCCGCATAAGGGGACCGATGGGCACACCGAATCAGGGACCGGCGGCGCACCTAGCGCCGCCGAATCCCACCGAGACAACCGAACTGTACGCGGGCCACGATCAATCGTGGGTAGCGGACATTCTCAGCAAGGGAAACACCCTCGTCTATATCGGCCTAGACGATAAGCTGTGGCTTCGCGCCTACTCCGCGACGTTCAACTGCACGATCATAATGCGCGGGCGCGTGCTGCGCGCCGATGGGCAAGTGACCGCGTTCGAGTTTAGGCAGCCTTTCACCGCCGCTGCAGGGAACCAAGAGTTCACCTACAGTCTGGTGCAGGGTTTCCTGCTAGACCTTGTGGTGTTCCGCGACGTGCCGGGTATCAATCGCGGGCAGGTATTCGTACAGGTCGGCCTAGCGCGTGGCGGCATCGTGAACGACCAAGGCGTGGCCGTCCTCGTGAGTGACTACCTCGCGGGCGGCGCTTACCTATCGTGGCCGTTCGGGAACATACAGCCGTCGTGCAACGGGCAAGGCGCGATTATCAGCCAATCGCAAGGCAACCCGTCTGCGGGTGCGGACTTCGTTTATACCGTACCAACCGGCGTGCGGCAGCGCGTGCTGTCCGTGGTGTTTACGCTCACCACCTCTGCCAGCGTCGCCACGCGCGAAGTGTCTCTCATCATAGATGACAGCGTGAACGTGCTAGGCGAGTTCAACGCGAGCGCGTCCCAAGCCGCATCGCTCGTCACCGTCTATACAGGCTCGGCTGCACCCTATGCACCCACCACCAATACCTTGGTGGTCGGCATACCACTACCGCCCGATGTGCGCCTGATACCCGCGTGGCGTCTCCGTAGTAGCACCCTCAATATACAGGCCGCAGACCAATACTCGGCAATCCGTTTGCTTATCGAACAGTGGTCAGACCAGTAGGCTAACCCGTGGGCCTACCCGCCACACTGCCCGGACCGGTGCCGCAGCCGCCGAGCACCGAAACCCCCATCTACACGCAGAAGTCTCTCATCAACTATGCCACGCGCAACGTGCAGCCTCCCGCCGAGGTGTACGTCACCGTCAACGACGCGATACTGTATGAGGTGTGGAACAGCATTGCGGGTCTCAAGCTGCAGGCAGTGGCGCGCATACTGCGGGCCGATGGGCAGATCATCACCACCAACACGCAGCTTCTACCTACCTCAGATCGCCTCATCAACAATACCACGGTCGCACTGCCGGAAGGGTTCGTGCTGTCGGTGATGGTCTATCAAGCCGGGCCGGTGCCGCTGCGCGGGCAGTGCTTCGTCAACATCTCAATACTGCGCGGTCCGCTGGCAACCGGGGTAGGTGTGCAGCAACTCGCCTCAGACTACGTGACCGCCGCAAGCACTGTGGCATGGCCGGGGGGTCGGCAGATCAGTAGCGTGGAGGGGCCGGGGCTAATCACCACGCGCAATATCGTAGCGCCCGGTGCTGGCAACGTGGTGCGAATCCAACCGCCCACCAACGCGCGCTGGCGCTTGCTTGGCTTCCTAAGTAACTTCACTACCAGCGCGGTTGCGGCCAACCGGCGCGTGGTGCTGCTATTCGTCGGCGCGGTGGGTACCGCATCTGAGGTGTGGGCGGCGACCACACAGGCAGCGACACTCACCTATACCTACGTGGCGGGCAAGTATGGATACGCGCCGCCCGATGCGCCGCCAAACCCGCTGTTCCTTAGCCTGCTTGAAGGTATCGACCTAAGCAACGGCGCGATTGGGCAGCTAACCGCGCAGAACATGGACGTGGGCGATTCATTCACCGGGGCCAACATCTTTGTCGAGGAGTGGATAGAACCAACGCAGTAACGAGAGGAGCACCACAGATGGCACAAGTGATGTACCAGAATTTCTCGCAGAACGTCACGCCCGTTACGCTCACCACCACGGGCGAGACCCTGATTATCACAAGCAACTCGATTGATTGGCCGACCGGGGCCAACTTCGCGTTGATACTCGCCTACCTGTCGCTATCGCTCAGTGCGGCAACCACGGGCATAACCCTGCGTATCCGGCGCGGCAATGCGCTTACCGGGGCGATTGTGGCGACCAGCGGAAACATCACCAGCGGCGTCACCGCTTCGACGGTGTGGGCCGATGGCTTTCAAGCCGTCGATAACCCCTCACCCTCGGACCTAGCGCAGTATTCGCTTACCGCGCAAGTGGCCGGGGCCAGCGGCAACAGCACCACGAGCCTGCAGAGTATCGCTCTGTTTTTGTTCTAGCGCGCGATGCACAACGGGTCACAACACGGGGCGATTGCCGGGGCGGTACTTGCTGTGATAGTGTGGGCCGTAAGGAGGCTCACTATGTCGTGGATTGAGGAATTTGCTGTAACCGTTGTGATCGGGATACTCAACCAAGTCATCAAGTCGCCGAAAGCCAAGGCGGGATACCGGGCCGTTCTCGTACACATCCAACAGGATGCGACCGAGGCGATTCAGGCTATCGACGCTGCGGGCGGCGCGCCGACCACCACCGGCGACTAGGCACCAACTATGCCGAGCCTCGCGCGGGATTGTGAGGGGCAGCCATGCCGGATGCGCTAGGGCACATCATGCCCGGTGACATCAACCTCGCATACCCCGCGCCGGGGTTCGGTGACCTTGTAGCAGGCGAGCTAGGCAACGCTGGCGGGCCAGATGATGGGTTCGACGCCGCCTATGCACAGACGGTATCGGACCTAGACACGCTTCTTACGCTGCTAGACGCAATCGACTTTATACTTGGCATCGGTACCCTGTTGGGTGACCCGACCGGAGAAAGTATCTTGATAGAGGCAACCCCGCAGATGCAGGCCAATATAGACGCCTCTAACGCGGACTACGCGGCGCTGGCGGCGCTCGCGCTAGAGGTGGGCCTAACACCGCCATCGCTACAGCCGCCGTCAACCACTGGTAGCAGCAGCGCGCCGAACCCCGGACCGGCGCTCGTGGTCACCCCGGAGAATCCCGTCGCGTCCTCGACAATCTCAGTGCAGCCGGTCGGCAACGTGTCAGAGTGGCCGCTTGCGTTCACCAACGATACGGGCAAGGACATCACCATCGAGCCTACCAAGCTAGTGAGCGCACCGTCCGGTGCTGGCGTGTGGGACGCTGCAGGTAACCTCACTATACAGGCGGGGGCTACTGCCCTGCTTGCGACCATGACAATAACAATTCTGCAGGCGGGTGTTACACAGGTAGTCGCCTACGCGCAGGACGTGGATAGCGGCAGAACGTATGAATGGAACGTAGAGATAACTGAGGGCAACCCCGGTGGCGGTGGGGAGCCGGGGGGCGGTGCCCCGCCAGAGCCGGTGCAACGCAATCAGTAGAGGACAGGAGATAGACTATGCTACCAACGGGAGTCACCATTACCAGCATAAGGCAGTCACCCTACATCACCCCGGCCAACCAAGCGGGAACGCAGACCACCTACACCTTCACCGTGGGTTCTCACGGACCGTTTAGCATCACCCTGCAGGGAGACAAGGACACACCCGCCAACGTGCAGGCCGGTATCATGGCGCGCGTGGCTTCGCTGCGCGAGATTGGCGTCATCACCTAGAGGGGTGCGCCGTGGATGATATACTTGACTACCTCTTAGGCATCGTCGGCAGCATCCTCGACTACATACAGGCGCTCGCTGCGTTCCTCGTGCAGCTTGTGCAGTACGTTGCCGACATCCTCTACAACATCATTCTCGGCATAGTCGAGTTCCTCTACGGACTGTTTAAGATTCTACTGAGCGGGTTCCTGCACATCATCAGGGACCTATTTACCGGCAACTTCCAACAGCTATGGCAGGACATCCTTAACCTCAGGGCGGCGCTGCAGGCCTTCTTCCAACCCATCCTTGCCGCGATACGCGCCGAGCAACTGTTCCTGCAACACCTATTCAACCTCTACCTTCGCCCGGTGCTGGCCTTCATTGGCGCGCTGCGAAACGTACTAGGGGTGCTGCGCCGCATGGGTCTCAAGTGGGCGGGCGCTCTTGATGACTACCTCGGCAAGATCGAGGGCTACATCATCACCGCGTACCAGACAATCATACAGGCCATCAACCGGCACGCGGACATATTCGAGGTGCTGCTATCGCCGCTTGGATTCTTGCGACTGATACCCTTGCTACACATCGTGTGGCTACGCGCCGAGGATTTAGGCAGGATGTTTACCGGCGCTTCCTTGTCAATGCTTCTGAGTGGCACCGATGCGGGCGGCACCCCCTCGATACCAACCAAGGGCATAGGGCCGACGTTCGCCACGCTCAAGGTGCAGATCGCAAACAATACGGGCGATGCCGCAGACTGGTTGACCATGTTTGAGGCGCACGGGCGCGCGCTCGACGCAGACCCCGGAGCGTAGGAGATAGCGACCGATGGGCGACACTGGCGGGCTTCCACCACTACCACCGATATTCCCGCCCGATAGCTACGCAGACGAGACCCCGCCGCCGCCAGTTCTGCAGGTAAGCACGCAATGTGTCGCCGGTCCTAGCAACCCCATCAACGTCCAGAATCAGGCCATCACAGACACGGCGCGTGCGGTCGGCGCGTGGCTGTGCAGCATCGGTGCGCCATTCTGGATGCAGACTCTTGTGGCGGGCATTACCTATGCCGTGCCCTCTCTCGTGTCGCTTATCCTGCAGCTACTCGCGCGCCTGATTGCCCCCGCGCTAGGCGTGATCGTGTCGCCACTCATGCAGGGGTTAGGTGAGCTACGCAAGAGCCTTGACCCTAGCGCCTCGGCAATCGCCGTGGACGTGCTGAGTGAACTGCTAGGCACGGAGTTCAACGGCGCATCGCTTACCAACGGCACGGACGTTGCGGCGCACCTCGCCAACGCATCCACCATCGGCGGGTTGCTGCACGATCAGCTTGCCTCAGAGTTTGCAGGCGGCGCGGCCATCACGCCAGCGGGCGGCGCGGCAGCCGCGCAGCGATTCTCTGGAATCGTTATCAACTTCGGCACCGCAACGGGCATCCTTGGACTACTCGGCGGCATGTGTCCGTGGTTGCATTTAGACGAGGTGCGAGAGATTGGCGAGGAAGTCGCCAAGAACCTTGGCCTAGGCCGCATGCACCGGCGCGCGATACAGCCGCTAATCGACATCTTCATCGCCACACCCTACAGGTGGTTTCTTAACGCGAAGTACACGCCGAGCGTGTTTACTCTCTCAGAGGTGGTCAACCCGTTCGCCAACACCCTAATGAGTCTCCCTGTGATACAGCAGGCGGGGCTGTACGCGGGCTACTCGACGGACAAGATCAACCAGCTAATCAAGCTCCACGAGAAGCGACTAAACATCACTGACGTAGAGCGCCTAGTGCGATGGAAGACGTGGACAACAGAGCAAGCCGACACCTACAACCAGTCGCTAGGCTTTGACCCGGACCTACTGAGCGCGGCGTACACCAACATCACCCTGTCTCGTGCCGACGCGCACATCAATGCGTTCGAGACCCTGCTAGAGACCGCGTTCGCCAAGGGCGAGATAGACGAACCCACCTTCCTAAACATCCTCGGCAACCTGCCGATACAGGCACCGGAGCTAAACCTAGTTCACACCATCGCGCTAGCCAAGGCGCAGTACAAACTTGCTCACACCAAGCCATCCCCGCGCGCCACGTATGAATACGCCTTCGAGCATGACCTGATCGACCTTGCCGAGCTAGAGGAATTTTACGTGTCCGAGGGTCTTAACCCGGTGGACGTGCAACTATCGCTTCAAGTGCAACTTTACAAGTTGAATAAGTTGGAGGCAGCCGCGGCAGCCAAGGCCGCGAAAGCCGCGGCAAAAGCGAACGCCGCCGCCGCGACCACCGCCGCCGCCGCAAGCACGCCAACCCCGCAAACCGTCGCTGTACCCCCCAAAACTGCCTAGCTACCCCCCCCAAAGTGGGGGTAAGGCGCGATTTTTCGGGAGGGGGGTGCTACCACCACACCCGGAAATCCCGTTTTTCGTCTCCGCGCCCGCCAGCTCGATTGCCGCCCGTTTCGCCTCTGTTTCGCCATGCTCGAGCGCGGTGTACACAATTTGCCGGCAGACCCGGTGCGCCGTCCGATTTGTGTACACGCGGCGACGTCGCACGGTGTACACTCGCTCGATCGTGACGGTGTACACCATCGGGATCCTCTCGGTGTACACGGAAAGGGCGCCGAAAATGAGCTACCGCAGTGAACGGCTGTCCGTTCGGACCTTCCGCGCAAAGCTCGCGCAGATCGCTGCAGGCCGCGACGTCGTATCGTTTGGGAAGCCTTGGCAGCCGCACGGGTTTTTAGTGCCCGTGCCCGCAGAGAAGGGCTACCGTGGCCGCCTAGATGCGAGCTACCGTGATCGCATGCTCAAGGCGCTGCGCGCCGCCATAGATGCCGAGATAGGCTAGCCACAGTTTTCAAGTTCGTTGCCCACCGGCACACGGACCGTTGCCGGTGCGTGGCAAGACTCTGTGCGCCGTCTGCCCGGACTGACAACCACGTGCGCCCGGAAAGTCAGCCGCGCGGGTTTGGATGCCACACCTCGGTCCGGCAACCTGACCGTCTGTGAACGAAAATCTTCGAGCGGCCACGAGGCGTGGCCGCTGCGCGGCGTGCTCTTGGAGCGCGGCGAGGATTGCAGCGAGTTGCGAGTAACAGTGCGCGGGGGCCGCGCTAGGCCTGCACGGGCGGTGCGAGCACGGAGAAGTTCACGGCAACGGTGTTGATGTCAATTCCCGTTTCGAGCGCAACCTGTGAAATGTTGGGTTGGAACTGCGCGCACACGAGCACTAACCGGGGGTTCGCATCCGACACACGGTTGATGCGCCAAACCGCATCATAGGTCAACAACTGCCCGATGTTCTGCGCGCCCGCGTTACGCTTCACCTCAAAAATAGTAGGGATGTTCCCCTGCCATCCCACGGCGTCAATGCGTAGCTGAGTTAGCTGTATCGCCATATCCCGATAGGTCTGATTGAAGGTAGGCCCGGGGTCTTGGCCTTGCCCAATGCGGGTGTTGTAGTCGAACCTCTCATAGTCCTGTTGGTTCAGCAACAGCCAAGCCTTCCATACCAGAATCTCATCAACTAGCAGGCCGGGGTACTTTGCCCTGTCCGATTCCATGCGCTGCGCTGTGGTTGTCATAGCCTCACTACTCGGTGTCTGCTAGCTGTCGCTGGATGTCACTCAGCCGCACGTTTAGGTCCATGATCGCGGTTGAATTGTGCGGCCTATCTTCGGGGGGCACGTCCTCCCACGTGGGTCTGCCCTTCAAGTGCCTAATCGCGCCCTGCAGGATACGCCGACCGCGCAGAAGAAATACAACCCGCTGTTCTAACTCTGTGATCGGGCGGCGCGAGCCGCGATGCCGCTTTGTGCCACTCTTGCCCATTTCGTCAACAATCACCAAGCCGCCGCTCATTCGGTAGTGCTGGCCGTACTCAAGCCAATAATGCTGGCACCTCAACTCGTCGCCACCGTGTCTGCAGCCTCGGCTATCTGTTCCATGATCGCTTGTGTGACCGGGTAGCTGTAGGCTTGGTAATAGTCCTCTACCCGCACCCAAAAGCCGCCCTGTTGGTCCTGTGAGAACACGAGCCGCAGACCGTTTACCCCCGTCGCTATGACAACATCCTCTAGCGCCGCCGCCATCCTAACCCCCCGGCGCGAGTATCCCCGGACCTTGCGCTAGCTGCGCGGTTTGGCGCTTGATCGTGCGCGCCCGGTGCAGGTCAAACGCCTCGCGCGCCAATTCGAGGATGCCGTACATGAGCGCGCCGCTTTCCAGCGGACCATCCAACTGCATCACTTGGCCGGTGGGCACGTGGTACTTGATGCTCACCACGATATAGACCGGCTGCGCGTCGCGCGCCATTGCCGCTATATTGTCGCCTGTACTCATACCCTCACCCCCTCTCGCCTTAGCTGTTCGATCAGCGGGCCATCCTCGACATAGAAGGAAAACACGCGGCGCGCTCCTCGGTCGGCCCATAACTCATAGAGGTATCCGCGATACACCCGCGTAACAATCACGGAGTAGGCGCAGACCCCGTTGAGTCTGTAGGTCCGCTGTAGTCCCATCCTGATTGCCTCACCGTGGCGCGCTGCGATGCGTTGACCGTCACGCCCACCGTGCGCGCCCACCCGATAAACAACTGTTCCTTGTAGTCGCCCGTTACCGCAAGCTCGGCTATAAGCGCCATCACTTCGCCGAGCTTGCCCGGATACATCAATGCTTCCGGGATGATGCCAGTTGGACTAATCGCCACTTGAGATACTCCCCGGCAAGGGTGCCTGCTAGACTGGCGACACGCTTAGGCCACTCGCGGTGCCGGGGTTGGTGGGGAAACCGCCACTCGGCGCGGTGACCGTAACGATGTTCGAGAACGCAGATTCACTCCCCACGCTATCAACCGAGGTGACCGCGTAGCTGTAGGAGTTGCCGAGCGTGAGTCCTGCAGCCGGGTCAAGGTACGTGACCGCTGTGACGAGCGCCGCGTTAATCTTCGCCCACCCCGTGCTTGTGTTGGTGCATGTGCCGGGGCAGCGGTAGGCGTTGTACCCCGCGAGCGTGCCTGAGCCGCCCACGGGTGACGGTGCCTGCCACGTTAGTTTCTCGCCGTGTTGTGTACCCGCCTGCCCGTAAGCGGGAGTGGCGAACGCAACCGCGAGCACTACGGACAGCAATGCAAGTCTCAGCTTCATTGTATGACCCTCTCAGCCTTGCGGCGTAGTTTGTTGGCATAACCTCGTTTGAAGATCGCCTTGTACGCTGGCAGAGCAAGGTCAGCGAATGAATACCTAACTCGCTTGCCGTCCCACCACTCGATAGTTAGGCCAGCTAGCCGCTTTGCTACCACCTTGCCGTACTTCGGGCAACGCCACGGCAGCGCCGTGTCCCGCACAAGGTCACCGATTCGCAGCATGCTCGCGGTCAGCGTATCCACTGGTCACCTAGAACGTCTCAAGGTGAATGTGCCCCTCGTCGCCAAGGGCCGTTTCATCAAAGCTCGTCACGTGGTACGTCTCCCCGGCATAGTGGATTATGTGCAGTAACAGGGTGTTGGCTTCCGGTGTCTTGTCCTTGGTTCGGATGTCGATAGCCTGCCCTAGCGCGTGCTTGCTACCCTGCACGTGTATCGAATCCTTGCCGCTCGTGATAATCACCGGGATTCCGAATATCCCTTTGCTGAGTGCGCCGAGGAAGTGTGCGAACTGCAGCAGCCGCTCGTCAACTCCCGCAAGTACGACGGTCGGCGAGGAAATCTCTACAAAGTCAGGCGGTAATGTGACCGAGGCCGGGGCCGCTTCTGGTTTTGTTGTGCTCATGCTGTTCTCTCCATGCTCTCATGTACTGAGCCTTCTGTGCCAACTCTGCAGCGCGCCGCCTGCCTCGCAGCTTGCGCCAGCCTGCCCGCCTCCGTGCGCGAGCTAGCACGCGCGTAAGCAGAGGCGCGGTTTCCGGTGCCAGCCTTTTAAGTATCCGCTGTGAGCGCGTGAGCATCGCTCACCCCTTCTGCACGGGCGGCGTGTAGAGCACGTTGCCCGCCCGGTCCGTAACCGTGCCGTCTGGTTGCTGCACGAGTCTGCCGGTGGTTGGCGGTGGGGCAGCCGAGGCGCGCAGCGACGTGAGCAACCGTTCCATACGCACGCCGAATTCCTTAGATGCCTGCAGCGGGTTGTAGATGTCTGCCACGTGGTCTACTCCTCAAAAGTGACGCCGACCGCCTCACCCACCGCCGTGACGAACGTGGACAGGTCAGCGAGCGTCCATTCCTTCTTGCGCTTGAGGTTCGCGCAGCGCATGCGAATCAGGCGCGTTTCGTTGTGCGACTTCCGCAGACTTGCTAGCTTGTCCGTACCGTTCACGGGTGCGGGCTTTGCTTTTGCTTTCACTTCCCACCTTCCTTTCCGGGCGGGGCGACCGCCCACGGGCTGGCCGGCGGTTTGATGCCGCGCGAGGCGAGCGCGCGCAGCACGCCAACCACCATCAACACAAACCCGGTGATACACCACACCACCAAGAACAGAATCCAAAACACGCGCAGCGCGCCCGTATCCTGTGCGGCGCGCAATAGCGCATCGAAAGCGATAGCACAACCGAGTAGGAATAGCATCACTCTCACGGGCCGCGCCTCCGCATTTTCTTCCAGTCTTGCCAGATCGCTGTCAGCGGCGCGGCAAGGGCGAACAGGCCAAGGCCATTGAAGTACACCCACGCCACGGATGGCGCGTGACTGCCGAGGATTAGCCCGAAACAGAACGCGAACGCGAGACCGCATAGGAATAGGAGAGTCTGCAGCGTGCGCGTGCAGAGCAACGCGCCCACCATGAGAAACCACACGCAGAAAGCGAGCGCGACGAATGTGGTCATTCAATCCACCTCAATCAGCCGCATCCAGTGGTAGAACCCACCGGGGTACACCACTTGTGCCCACCACGCACCAAAGCGAGTGACGTACCGTTGCATGGTCACACCATTTACTATAAGCACCGGGGAGGTGTCAATAGGTATCAGAGACGCCTTGGGCGGGTTGGAGGTGACCCACTTGGTAGTCATCGCGCACCCATGATGCGGTGCTTGTCTGGTTCCACGCAAGGCTGCAGGGTCACACCGTCCATGACGTACACTTCATCACCGCGCGGGCACGTGTAGTGCGCGAGGACGCTATCGCGCACGTTGTAGGCAATCATCTGCACGCGATGAAGCGGGCACCGCTGGGGCGAGCCTCTTAGCTGCTCGTGACCCGTGATCGTATCCCCGCCTTTTCCATCCAATCGAGTAGGTCTGCTAGATGCCATCTGTGAAGCACCACCTGCACCAAGGCTTCGCGGTCGCGGTCCTTCTCGCACCACAGGCACACCGGCGCGGGCGGCGCGACGTATTCGCCTACCGTCTGTGTGCCGTTGCCCGCCACGGGTTGAATTGTCAACTCCGAATTTGTTTTCCATTGCTGCACCCACACCTCGGCGGTGCGCGCGTTCGAGCCGTGTGTGATCGCCAGCGACAAGAGGTATCGGCGGTGCGCCTCGTCGCTGCACCGGCAAAGTGCCTTGGCGACCGCAAAGTTAATTTGCCGCGTTGCCACCGCCTTTGCCACTTCCGCATCCGTAGAGACGAGACGCACGCGGTCATTGATGTACGCTTCGGACTTGTGAAACACGCGCATCAACTGGTCAATTCCCCACTGGTATTCATCGCAGCACCGGAGATAGAGCCAACCTTCCTCTGCAGCGGTGTTGTCCTCACGCTCAAGATTCGCGCGTACCATGTCGCCGAGCGCGTCGGCGCGTTCGCCAGTCTTGATGATGCACGGAAGGTCCGCGACACCGGCCATGCCCGCCGCGATGTATCGACGGTGCCCGTCCGCAATCTCGAACGCGGGTAGGGCAACCTCGTTAGGCAGTATCGCGTCCTTGTCGTCCGTGAACTGTCCGTCCTCTAGTCGCCAACCTCGCGGGTAAACAATCAGCGGGTACAGGATGCCGACCGCGCGAATGTCAGCCGCGAGGCTTTCCAGCTTCTCGTCGTCCATCTGTACGCGAATCGGGAGTGACGGTTCCCGTAGCTGTTCGCGCTTGAGTGTGACTACTTCCACTTGTCGTGTCCTTTCCGGGCCATGTGGGTGGGAAGCACGCGGGGTTTAGATCGGTGAGTGGTATCTCGCGCTCAGGCACCGCGCGCCGCAGTGTGATGTACGGTGCGTGGAGACGCATCACGATGATGTCACCCGGCACGAGGCCGAGTGCTTCGCGCAGATCGCGCTCGATTGATAGCACCCATGAGTTGCCGCTCTTGGTGAGTTTCGTTGTGTAGATCGGTCCGCGTGGCATGTGTGTCTGTGCATCCGGGCGGCGCGGTTGCTATCGTATCGCGTTCACGCGAGGTGTGTCACGCTAGCGCGCGTAGAGGCTTCCGCACCGCCCGCACCTTTGCCCAGCGCAGCCATGCTACCGCGACGGCTACTGTCTGACAAGTACAGAATCAGGAAAGAACCTAACCGCAGTCGTCGCATGTGTGAATATCGCGCCGAGGCGAAACGGGGTGGATTCGCGCGCGCGATTTTTCGCTGTAAACACGCGCGATTCTACGCTACGCGCGCAATCCTCGCGCGCGAGGGGGAGAACCCCTACAGCTATTCGCCTGTGAAAATCTTCTTGAAATCGTGTTGACGAGTGTGGACGCAACCCGCATTGTGCGGGCGGGTTACGCGGCACCGCGAGTTTTTCCTATTGCGATGCACATGTTTTCCACACGATTTGAACAGGAGGGCATTTAAGATGCCGATTGCCGTTGCGAATATCAACACGCTGGCAGCGAAGTACAGCGCGAACGCACAAAACGCAGTGGCAGCTTACAAGGCGGGCGTGCAGTCTCCGCGCCGCTCTCAGAGTGCCACGGCAATAGCCGCCGCGCAGACGTGGGCACAGGCGGTGCAGACCGCCGCGACCAACGGCACCTACGCCAAGGGTCTCACCAAGGCGGGTGACGCGAAGTGGTCGGCCAACGCATTGAACCTCGGCGCGCAGCGAT
>Ga0335077_10003537_pt1 | contig 18913 bp, 16 predicted proteins | sample Lox_Sample_31_FD_207151 | JGI IMG/M metagenome (GOLD analysis project Ga0335077, IMG submission 207151) | Soil microbial communities from Loxahatchee National Wildlife Refuge, Florida, United States - Lox_Sample_3.1 | ecosystem: Environmental > Terrestrial > Soil > Wetlands | place: USA...
GAAGAGGAAAAGGCCAAGGAACGCCGATTCCAGGAAAAACGAGAAGACGCCTTCCATGGCGAGAGGCTGGCCGATCACGCCTCCGGTGGTGCGGGCGAATTGCGACCAGTTGGTGCCGAACTGAAATTCCATGGGAATTCCGGTCACGACCCCGAGGAGGAAATTCACCGCAAAGATCTTCGCCCAGAACCTGGCGGCTTCGTTGTAGCGCTCGTTTTTGCTGCGGATGGCGATGGTCTTGAGCGCCACGATCAACAAGGCGAGGCCCATGGTGAGTTGGGGGAAGAGGTAGTGGAAGGTGACGGTGAAGGCGAAGTGAATTCGATGCAAGACTAACGCATCCATGAGAGCCTCGGTGGATTCAATCTGTGGTCATTGATGATTTCCGCGCGGCCGGGTGCAAATATGAATGCCATCCGGAGCACAGCGAGGGAGCCGGGCTCGGCTCGCGGTGAAATGAGTGCGGGCGGAGGGAAGAGCCCAGATCCCTCGCTGCACACGGGATGGCAAGTGCAAAGAAGGGACGATTGAATCTCGATCGTTCGATTTTGCGACTCCATTTCAGACGTTTTCACAAATCCAGGACTGCGGCAACGGACGAAGAGTCCTGGCGCGCGCGCAGCTGGAAGCCCATCTTTTTCGAGATTTTCTGCATGGCCAGGTTATCGGCCAGCATCTCGGAGGAAACCCTGGCCAGCTTCTCATCGCGCGCCACCTGAACCACGCGGCGCAGCAGTTCCAGGCCCAGTCCACGGCCCTGATATTTGTCGGAGACCAGGACGGCGACTTCCGCTTCGTTGCGGCCGAGAAGCTTGTTGAGGCGTCCCACGGCGAGAATCTGCCTCGACCCGCTGGCGGGATCGCGTTGCTCGACCACCAGGACCATCTCGCGATCGTAGTCGCCGAAACAAATACGCAACAGGCGTTCGTGGGCAATTCGCGCTTTCAGGCTCAGGGAGGCGAAGTAGCGCATATAAACCGTGCGGTCGGAGAGGGTGTGATGAAACTCGGCGAGCAGCGGCTCGTCCTCAGGGCGGATGGGGCGAATGGTGACCTCAGTGCCGTCGTTCGTCGTCCATCGTGAAACGTACTGCACCGGATAGGGGCGAATCGCGGGCTTGGGAAGTTCACTTTGCCTGGTTTGATCGTGCAGGACAACGCGCGCATCCAGCGCCAGCAGCCGGTCGGACGAAGCCAGCAAGGGATTGATGTCGATCTCGGAAATCCAGGGCTGCTCGACCACCAGCTGGCTGAAGCGGACGAGGAGATTTTCCAGAGCGGCGAGGTCCACCGGCTTGCGGCCGCGCACTCCCTGAAGAGCCTTGAAAATCTGGGTTTGTTCCATGGTGCGGCGGGCCAGTGTGGTGTTGAGCGGCGGCAGAGCGAGGGCGCGGTCTTTGTAAACTTCAACCAACTGGCCTCCGGAGCCGAACAGCAAGACCGGGCCGAACTGAGGGTCGATGCTGCTGCCGAGGATCAACTCGTAGCCGTCGAGTTTCACCATGGGCTGTACGGTAACGCCGCCGAAGTGCTCCGCCCCCGCTTTGGCGGTAACCGATGAATGGATGGATTGATACGCCTTGCGCACGGCGCTCTCGTCGCGCAGGTTGAGCACGACCCCGCCGACGTCGGTTTTGTGAGTGATGGTATCGGAGAAAATCTTGAGCACGACGGGGAAGCCGATATCGGCGGCGTGCTGGACAGCTTCGTCTTCGCTGACCGCGATGCGGGTTTCGACCGTAGGAATACCGTAATGCGAAAGGACGGCTTTGGATTCGAACTCGTTGAGCAGGATGCGGCCGTTTTCTCTGGCCTTCTCAATAATCTGGCGCACGCCTGCCCGCGCCGTATTGTCCAGTTCCGCGCCTTCGGCCAGGCTCGGGGTCTCGTACAGACTGCGCAGGTTCTGGGTGTAACGCCACATATACGTGAAGGCGCGGGCCGCAGTGTCGGGATAGGGAAAAGTGGGAACCCCGGCTTTGTTGAGGATGACCTCGCCCTCGGCGATGCTCACCCCGCCCATCCAACTGGCGAGCAGGGGCTTGCCGGAGGAATGGGCATAGGGTTTCAGACGCTCGGCGATCTCGGTGGGATTGGTCATGCCCTGGGGGGCGAGAATCGCGAGCAGGCCGTCGCTGTTGGGGTCCTTGGCCGCAAGTTCGATGGCCCGCGCGTAGCGTTCGGAATCGGCATCGCCGAGCACGTCGATGGGGTTGCCGTGGCTCCAGTGGGGCGGAAGAAATTCATCCAGCGCGCGCAGGGTTTCGTCGGAGAGCTTAGCCAGTTCCCCGCCGTTGGCCACCAAGGCGTCGGTGGCTAGTACGCCGGGACCGCCGGCATTGGTGAGCACCGTCAAGCGCGGGCCGCGCGGACGGGGCTGGCGGCCGAGAACTTCCGCCATATAGAACAGGTCGGCGATGTTGAGCACGCGCAGCACGCCGCAGCGGCGGAAGGCGGCGTCGAGGACCTCGTCGCTGCCGGTGAGCGCCCCGGTGTGGGAGGCGGCGGCCTTCGAAGCCGCTTCTGATCGGCCCGCCTTGATGACGATGATCGGCTTGGTAAGGGCGACTTCGCGGGCGGCGGAGAGGAATGAGCGGGCGTCGCCCACGGATTCCATGTAGAGAAGGATGCTTTTGGTATGGGGGTCATCGCCGAAGTGATAGATGAGGTCGCCCCAGCCGACATCCAGCATGGAGCCGGTAGAAACGATGGCGCTGAATCCGACCTGCTCTTTTTCGCTCCAATCGAGAATGGCGGTGAGCAGAGCGCCGCTCTGGCCGAGGAAAGCGACGTTGCCGGCTTTAGGCATGCTCTTGGCAAAGGTGGCGTTCATGCCGATGGTGGGATTCATCACGCCCAGGCAGTTGGGGCCGATGAGGCGCAGGGAGCTGCGCTTCAATTGCTCCTGGATTTGCCGCTCCAGGGCGATGCCATCGGCGCCGCGCTCCTTGAATCCGGCGGAGATGACCACCGCCGATTTGGCCTTGGCGTCGATGCATTCTCCGATGAGCGCAGGAATGGTAGCCGCCGGCGTGGCCAGAACTGCGAGATCGACGGCTTCGGGAATGTCACCGAGCCGCTTGAACGACTTCACGCCCAGGATTTCGGCGCGCTGCGGATTTACGGGATAGACGCGTCCGTGAAAGGCGGGATCGAGGAGATTCTGCAGCACGGTGCGGCCGACGGTGCCGGGGCGGTCGGTGGCTCCGATGACCGCCACTGTCTGCGGGGTGAACAAGGCGTCGAGGCCCAGTTTTTCACATCTGTCCTGGCTGGCGGGTTCTGACGTCTGCGCAGATTGAGAGGCGGCGATCGAGGTCATAGATAACTCCATCATAAATAGTAGGCCTTGGTCCTTGGTGTAGGCATTCCCTTCAGCATTGTTCCGATGGACTGTGCCAAGGCCCTATCCCCTGACCGTAAGCACAGGACAAGTTGCCAGCGCCACAATGCGCTGGGCTTTGCTGTGGCCCAGGTGAGTGGCTGCGGTGACGGGAGCCTGAGGAGCATGTATACCGAGCACGATCAGGTCGGCTCCTTGCGCCTCCGCCACATTTAGTATCTGCTGTTCCACCGCTCCGAATTCAACAATAAATTGCGGCTGGCACCACAGTTCGGCCTCGGGTGGGACCATTTCCCGCAAGCGATTAAGAATGAAATCGGCATTGGCGTCAAAATCTACAGTGCCAGCCGCGGAACGCTCGAGAACATTCAGGAATGTCAGATGCGCCTGGTTTTCCTGGGCCAGGGAGATAGCATAGTGCGCCGCGGCCAGGGATTCATCACTGAAACTGGTAGCAAACAGAATATGCTTAAATCCGGCGACGGCGCCCTGTCCAGCCGAAGCACAGGGGCCGACAGTGAGTACCGGACAGGGAGCCTGGCGGAAGATTTTTTCCGCCACCGAGCCCATTACCAGCCGGGAAAGCCCGCTGCGGCCGTGCGTGCCCAGCACCAGAAGATCGATGGCATGCTCGCGAACCAGGCGGAACAGAACGTCGGCAATGTCTCCGACCGGACTCAGCACCTGATGGGGAACCCCGCGCAACTGTTCTTCCAGGAGGGCCGCATCGAGCTGCTTCTGTTCCTCTGCCTGATCGATCAGGGAAGGCAAGGTCTCGGGAGTGGCAAACAGGTAGGAATCGGGGGACAGAACATGCGCCGCATAGAGTTTGGCGCCATATTGATTGGCGATGGCGACGGCGTATGCCATCGCGGCGTTTGAGCATGGGGAAAAATCGGTTGCAAACAGGATCTTATTGAGCGCAACTCGCTTGACCACTTCCAACGTTGTCACGGAGCACCTCCCGCCAGTCGTTCTTCAATCAGCACTTCTCTCTTGCCCGTGCCGAGGCTGTGCTCTCGAGGGAGTGGGGCGGTGAGATTACTTCTTGACGGCCAGTTCTCCCTGCTCACTCGCTCGGGCCGCGGGCACACCGACTGTGACGACTGGCTCGAATGTTTGCTCGACGGCCAGTGCCCGCGATACCAGGCAAACAGCCTTGGTTTTGTGTAACAACCGAAGTCCTCGTTCCGCCGCTTCTTCCCGGGGAACAGTCAAATTGGCGCGAATCATGATCGCAGTGAAGGCGTAAGCCGGTCCGTCCCGGGATACGGTGCCTTCCACATCCATCTGCAGATCGGTGTATTCGAAGGCGGAGCGGTCCGCCAGGGCGCGGAAAGTAGTGGTGAAGCAACTGGCGACCGCGCCCATCAGCATGTCCTCAGGTGTCCAACGGCCTTCGAGGCCGCCGAACGCCACCGGAGCCGCGAAATGGATGGCGTTGGGTGCAGAATCGGATTTTGCGATTCCAGTCCGTCCCGAAGACCACCACGCCACCACTCGAAACTTGTTGTTCTGATCCATAAAATTACTCCTCGCCCTGGATTGACCTCGCCAGGCCCGCCTTCGCGGCTCACTGGGAAAGCTGGAAGGTAACGATGATGGTGCTCTCCACTTCAATGGGTTCGCCATTCAGCAGAAATGGCCGGTAGCGCCACTGCTTGACCGCTTCGAGAGCCGCCGGCACCAACAAGGGGTGGCCGGAAACGGCCTGCAGATTTATGATCTCTCCGCTCCTGGAGATCACCGCCGACAACACCACGACTCCCTGGATTCGAGCGGCCATGGCGATCGAGGGATAACGCGGTTCGACTTTCTGGAGCAGCAGGCCCTTAATCACGCCTTGCGAGACCCGAACCCGCTTGGGGGTAGTGGGTGCAGCCAGTTTGGGCACCATGGCTGTGCTCTGCGTGGAACGAATGATACCCCCGATGACTCCGCCCAGTTGGCCTCCTGGGATTCCGCCCGGCACGCCACCGAGAACTCCGCCCATGTCCGAAATGGGCGGCGGAGCCGCCTCTTCGCGGATCATCTGCACTTGCTGCGGGATCCGGCTGGGGGTGCGCAGGCGACCATCGAGCATGTCACTCTCCACGTGGCGCACCGCCTGGACGACCGGGGCGGCCGGCGGTGGCGGCGGCGGGGGTGGTGGCGGGGCCACCAGAAAGGTCAGTAACTGCTGTTTGGGGAGCACATCGGTGAACATCAGGGGAATCACCAGCAACAGTCCGAGCACGAGGCTCTGAGAAAGAACAGAAGAAAACGTCGCCCATCTGCGCCGGCGGCGTTCCGTGCCATCGGCTTCGAGCAGGACGTCGGCGAACAGCGGCATCTCCGCAAACCTTTTTTCGGGCAGAGCGTCGAGTTCTGCCTGTGGCCGGAGCAACTCCTGCGTTTCCGCTTCGTGAAGCTCTTCCACCGCGCTCATTTGGCAACCTCCTTGGGTGATCGTCCCTACCGCTTCTTGACATCTCGATTCTCCCGGAGGACGGGGAGGGGTACCGTGCCGGAACGCACGCCTTTTTGTGATTTAAGTCACAGAGGATGCTACAATTTGCCCTACGAGGCTGCGAGATGCGCGCCCCTTATGGTCTGAATATCATCGATAACTGCGCTACCTGCCCGGTGCGGGAAGAGCATTTATTCTGCAACCTGCCGGCAACCGCCCTGCAGAAACTCAATGAAATCAAATCCACGGCGGTTTACCCGAAGTCTGCCATGCTGTTTATTGAAGGGCAGCAGCCGCGCGGGCTTTTCGTGCTCTGCACGGGGAAGGTTAAACTTTCCACATCTTCCCGGGAAGGCAAGACGATCATTACCAAGCTCTCCGAACCGGGAGACGTGCTGGGCTTAAACGCAACCATTTCGAACCGTCCCTACGAAGTTACGGCCGAGATGGTTGAACCAGGGCAGGCGAATTTCATCGCGCGCGAAGCCTTCCTGCAGTTTTTGCGCGAGCACGGCGAGGTTGCGCTGCGGGTAGCGGAACAACTCAGCCGCAACTACTACACTGCATACGAAGAAATCCGGACTCTGGGACTGGCCAGTTCGCCGGCGGAGAAATTTGCCAAGCTGCTGCTTTCGTGGTCTCCCGAGAGCAAGGACGGAAGCAATGGCACGCAGTTGCGGCTTACCCTCACCCACGAAGAAATCGCGGAGATGATTGGAACTACTCGCGAGACGGTCAGCCGCCTGTTCTCGGAATTCAAGAAGAAACAACTGCTGCAGGTGAAAGGCTCAACGCTTACCATTCGCAACAGACTGGCATTGGAACGCATGCTGCAGGCATAAGTCCCCAGCAACGCCCCGCGCGCTTCAGTCTGATCGATATCCATCTGATCGATATCCAATGGAGATTTCCTCGGCTCGCCATGAGAGCGCGCCCGCGAGCGTAGACTCGCGCGAAGATACTCGTGCGCAGAGCAGGCGTGCAAAGCGCAGTCCTGAGAAGATCAGGGCGTTTGCCGGTGCGGGTACACTAGCCCATATGAGTTACCGCAGCCGCCAATGCCACCTGCAAAGCGTTCTGGCCGCCAATCATCTGGATGGACTGCTCCTTACTCACCTTCCCAACATTCGTTATCTGTGCGGGTTTAGCGGCAGCGCCGGAGTGCTGATCCTTAACGGCAAGAACATCGTGTTCTTCACCGACAGCCGCTACACGACCCAGGCGCGGCAGGAGGTTGAAGGCGCACAAGTGGTGGTGAGCCGGAAGAATCCGCTGGTTACGGCTGCGGCGTGGCTTAAGTCACGCCATCGCGCGATGAGGCTTGGCATCGAGAGCGAACACCTCAGCGTCGCGGCCGAGGCGCGGTTGCAGGCCAGCCTTCCCACGAGGTTTCGTTTAAAGCCGGCTCCGGCCCTGGTCGAGCACGCCCGGATGATTAAAGACGGTGCTGAAATCGCCATCCTGCGGGAGGCGGCGCTGATGGGCGTCGGCCTGTTCGGCGTGCTGAAGAAAGTGATTCGAGCCGGGGTGCCGGAATGCCACGCCGCTGCCGAACTGGAATACGCAGCCAGCCGGGCCGGGGCTGAGGGCATGTCGTTTCCGACGATTATCGCCTCGGGCAAGCGTTCGGCGCTGCCGCATGGCCGGGCGTCAACCCAGCGCATCCCGGCTAAGGGGTTCGTGGTGTGCGACTTCGGTGTTATACTTGGCGGCTATTGTTCGGATATGACGCGTACCCTGCACGTGGGGCGAGCGGGCCGGGAAGCTCGCAGGGTGTACGCGGCGGTGAGGGAAGCACAGCAAGCTGGGGTTGACGCCGTGCGGCCCGGCCGGAGCGTTGGCGAGATTGACCGGGCGGCGCGCAAGCTATTGCAACAGTTTAAGTTAGCTCGCTACTTCACACATTCCACGGGGCATGGCGTAGGCTTGGAGATTCACGAGGCGCCGCGTGTGGCCGCCGAGGGAAAAGAGCTGCTGCGCCCCGGCATGGTGATCACTATTGAGCCCGGCGTCTATCTTCCGGGAAAGTTTGGGGTGCGAATCGAAGATACGGTGGTAGTGACGGAACGGGGATGCGAAATTCTGACCCCCGCCAGCAAAGAGTTGGTTGAGATCTAGAGTCGTCAACAGCAACCGGCGGTTCGCGCCGCCGCAGTCCGCAGGCTCACGTCGCAGACGCAGCGGGTCGGGCCTCAGGAACCAGCTGAACCAGTTCTACCAGACACAATGAACCAAAAAGAACTGAAGGAACTGATCGAGTTCCTGATCGAGAAGGACATCGCCGAGTTCGAACTGGAGCGCGGCGACGTGAAGGTACGGATCAAGCGGGGAGGAGCAGCCGCGGCGGCTCCTGAGACCCGCTTTTTCGCTGTGCCCTCGGCGCCGCCCGCCCTTCCCGACCTGGCGGCAGTGGCCGCGCCTGCCGCACCTCCTGCAGCCAAGGAAGCGCCCGCCCAGGAAGAAAGCCTGCACATGGTGCGCTCGCCGATTGTGGGCACGTTCTACGAATCTCCGTCGCCTGGTTCGCCGCCCTTCGTCAAAGCAGGGGATACGGTGGAAGCCGGACAGGTGTTGTGCATCGTCGAAGCCATGAAGCTGATGAACGAGATTGAATCCGACGTGGCCGGAGAAATCGTGAAACGGCTCGTCGATAACGGCCAGCCCATCGAATACGGCCAGGAACTGTTTGCCGTCCGGCCCCGGAGTTCGTAGCGCCCAGCATGTTCAAAAAGATCCTGATTGCCAACCGCGGTGAAATTGCCCTGCGCGTGATTTGCGCCTGCAAAGAGCTGGACATCCGCACCGTGGCTATCTACAGCGAAGCCGACCGCAACTCCCTGCCGGTACGATTTGCCGATGAAGCCATCTGCATCGGGCCGCCACAGTTGGCGCAGAGCTACCTGAATATTCCGGCGGTGATCAGCGCGGCAGAGATTGCCAACGTGGATGCCATCCATCCCGGCTACGGCTTGCTGGCCGAAAACGCCAACTTCGCCGAGGTGTGCGAGACCTGCAACATTACCTTCATCGGACCGCGGCCGGAAATTACCCGCCTGATGGGCGAGAAGGAAAAAGCCCGCGCCGCCATGAAGAAAGCGGGCGTACCTATCTTGCCGGGGTCGGAAGGAATTCTGGCCAGCGATGGCGAGGCGCTGGAGTGGGCGAAGCAGGTTGGATTTCCGGTGATCATCAAGGCCTCTGCCGGGGGCGGCGGGCGCGGCATGAGAATCGTGCGCGGCGTAGAAGAGCTGCCCGGCCTGTTCAAAGCGGCGCAGGCGGAGGCCGCAGCGGCATTCGGCAATGGCGACCTCTACATGGAGAAGTTCATCGAGCGCCCGCGGCATATCGAATTTCAGGTGCTGGCGGATCAATATGGCAAAGTAGTGAGCCTGGGCGAGCGCGAGTGCTCCATTCAACGCCGCCATCAGAAATTGCTGGAAGAATCTCCCTCCACGCAGGTAACCCCCGAGCTGCGCGCCGAAATCGGGCAGATGTTATCGAAGACTCTTTCCGAGATCGGATACACCAATGCCGGGACCATCGAATTTCTGATGGATGAAGACCGCAAGCTTTACTTCATCGAGATGAACACCCGCATCCAGGTGGAACACCCGGTCACCGAGATGGTCACCGACGTGGACCTGGTCAAGAGCCAGATTTTGCTGGCTGCCGGGGAGCGCATGGAGACTGTGCTGCACGGGCCGATTGTGCATCGCGGACATGCCATCGAGTGCCGCATCAACGCCGAGCATCCGGAGACCTTCACTCCTTCGGCGGGGCGGATCACGACCTTTCATCCGCCGGGCGGCACGGGCGTGCGCATCGACACCTCCGCCTACGCCGAGGGCGTGATCCCGCCATATTACGATTCGTTGATCGCCAAGCTGATCGTGCGCGCCAAGGACCGCGAGGAGGCGATCTCCCGCATGGGGCGGGCACTGGAGATGTTCATCATCGAAGGGATTTATACGACGATTCCGCTGCACCGCAAGATTCTGGCGGATCCTGCGTTCCGTGCCGGCAACGTGGACACTACGTTCATCGAGCACCTGATCGGCAAGAGCGAAAAAAAGAACGACAAGAAGAAACGGACTGCGTAAACCGCACGGGCCGGCGATCTGAAAACTAAGAGCTGAGAACTAATCTCTGAGAACTGGGAACTGGGGTTCACCCGAGCACTGGTGCCATGCGCACGCATTTCGGGTGAAACCCAGTTGTCAGATCGCAGTTCGCAGTTCTCAGTCGTTCGAGCAGCATCATGCGCCTGCCTAGGCTCTATCCCATCGTTGACGCTTCGCTTTTTGGCGCGATCGAAGAGCTGCTCGCGTTTGCCGAGCAACTGGCGGCGGGGGGATGCCGGCTTCTTCAGTATCGCAACAAGAACGGCACTTCGCGGCAGATGCTGCAGCAGGCGAACGCCTTGCGGCAGCGGTTCGGAAAAACTCTCACCTTAATCATGAATGACCGTGCCGATCTCTGCCTGGCCGCGGAATTTGATGGCGTGCACGTCGGCCAGGATGATCTGGCTGCGGAGGATGTGAGGAAGGTCATCGGCAACGGGCTGCGCTTGGGGGTTTCCACCCACAATCCGGAGCAGGTGGCTGCCGCCGACGCGACCTCAGCGGACTACATCGCCATCGGGCCGGTGTTTTCTACTTCCAGCAAGCGGCGCCCTGATCCGGTCGTAGGGCTTGAGGGAGTGCGCCGGGCGCGGGAACTGACCGGCAAGCCGCTGGTGGCGATTGGCGGCATTAGCCGCCTGAACTGCCGTTCTGTCGCGGAGGCGGGAGCCGACGCGGTGGCGGTGATCTCCGGCCTGCTGCATGACCCCCGTAAGTCGGCAGAGGACTTTTTCCGCATTCTAGGGTAAAGTCTGTGGAACGATAGACCCGCACGTTAGCCTGAAAAACGATCAGCGCGGAACGATCATTTTGGACGATCAGTCCGCTGGAGGGCCGTGAGCACCGAAACCAAGCCATCCTCATCCGCGCCGCCTCCGCCCGTCTCTGCCAGTGACTGGGAGACCCACACTCATCAGGACAAAGAATTCGTCAAAGCCCTAGGACTTACCAGCTCGACCATGCTGGTGATGGGCTCGATGATCGGCTCCGGCATTTTCCTGGTTTCGGCGGAAATTTCCCGCGAAGTGAATTCTCCGGCGCTGTTGATCGGGGCATGGCTGGTCACCGGCTTTATGACGATTGTGGGTGCCCTCAGCTACGGCGAGCTGGCTGCCATGATGCCCCGCGCCGGAGGACAGTATGTTTACCTCCGCGAAGCGCTGGGGCCGCTGTGGGGATTTCTTTACGGCTGGACTCTTTTCCTTGTGATTCAGACCGGCACCGCCGCCGCCGTAGGCGTAGCCTTTGGCAAATTCCTGGGAATCTTCTTCCCCTGGATCTCTTCCACTCATTGGATTATTCATTTCTGGAAGGTGCCGCCGATCCACCTGGGCCCGATGACGCTGGGCAACATGGAAGTCGGATTGAACACGCAGAATCTGATCGCTGTGCTGGTGGTGATCTCGCTCTCGGTGATCAACATCTTCGGAGTGAAGATCGGCGCGCTCATTCAAAACGTTTTCACCATCTCCAAGGTTTCCGCGCTGGCGGGGCTGGTGCTTCTGGGTCTGTTTGTCGGCCGGAATGTGCAGGCGCTGGCGGCGAACTTTCAGGGCCACTTCTGGCGGAACTCGGGACTGGGCGATCTGCACAACATCGGTGGCGGCGTGCTGGTAAGCACGCTTACGGTTCTGGCAGTGGCCCAGGTGGGATCCCTGTTTTCCGCCGACGCGTGGAACAACGTGACCTTCACGGCCGGCGAGGTGAAGAACCCCAGCCGCAACCTGCCCCTTTCGCTAGCGCTTGGAACTGGCGTGGTAATCGCGCTCTATGTCGCCTGCAATGTGATCTACCTCAACGTGCTGCCCCTGGCCGGCGATCCGAACGGGGCGAGCATTCTCCAGCGCGGTATTCAATACGCCACCGAAGACCGAGTCGGGACCGCGGTGATGACGCAGATGTTCGGCGCTACCGGGGGCATGCTGATGGCAGTGGCCATCATGCTTTCCACCTTCGGCTGTTGCAACGGGCTGCTGCTCTCGGGGGCGCGGGTGTATTACGCGATGGCCAAGGACGGCCTGTTCTTCAAGAGCATTGCCAAGCTGCATCCCAACTACAAAACGCCGGTGGCTTCGCTGATGGTGCAGATGGTTTGGACCTGCGTCCTCTGCGTCTCCGGCAGCTACGGGCAACTGCTCGACTACATCATCTTTGCCGTGCTGGTGTTCTATATCCTCACCATCTTCGGATTGTTCGTTCTGCGGCGCACTCATCCCACGGCGGAGAGGCCATATCGCGCCGTTGGCTATCCGGTGTTGCCCGCGATTTATATCGTGATGGCGTTGTTCATCGACGTGGTGCTGTTACGCTACAAGCCGCAGTACACCTGGCCGGGACTGATCATCGTGCTGCTGGGGATCCCGGTGTATTTTCTGTGGTCGCGGCGTTCGGCCGTGCCGAGCGCAACCTAAGTTCCAAGGAGAATACGGAGCATGGCGAACCTGTTCGCGAAGAAAGACCTACCTACTCTCATGCAGGAGGCGGAGAGCGAGGGGGAAAATACCCTGCGGCGCGCCCTGGGGCCGATCAATCTCCTGACCCTGGGCATCGGCGCCATTATCGGAGCAGGAATTTTCGTAATCACTGGCCAGGCTGCGGCCCAGTTCGCCGGGCCGGCCATCGTGATCTCGTTCGTGCTCGCCGGCGTCGCCTGCGCCTTTGCCGGATTGTGTTACGCCGAGTTCGCTTCCATGATCCCGATCGCGGGCAGCGCCTACACCTATTCCTACGCCACGCTGGGGGAATTGGTCGCCTGGATTATCGGCTGGGACCTGATCCTGGAATACGCCTTCGGCGCGGCCACGGTGGCAGTGGGCTGGAGCGGGCACCTGCGGGCTTTTTGCCACGATCTTGGCTGGAACCTCCCGGTCATGCCCACATCCAGCTTCATGCTGTTTGGCTTGCCCGTGCATTTGAAATACGACTACATTGGCTTCCTTGTGATCCTGGTCATCACCACCATCCTGGTGATCGGGATCAAAGAATCGGCCAACTTCACCACCGCCATCGTGATCCTGAAAGTAGCGGTGGTTTGCATGTTCATCGCGCTTGCCGGAGCCTTTCTGTACTCGCATGCCTGGCAGCCCAACCACTGGCATCCGTTCATTCCGCCCAACACCGGGGTGCGGGGAGAGTTCGGGTGGTCGGGAATTTTTCGGGGAGCTGGAGTTGTGTTCTTCGCCTACATCGGTTTCGACGCGGTTTCCACCGCCGCGCAGGAAGCCAAGAACCCGAAGAAGGACATGCCGCTGGGCATCCTGGGCTCGCTGGTCATCTGCACCGTACTCTACATTCTCGTCTCCGGCTTGCTGACCCGTCTGGTGCCCTACACCCAGCTCAACGTCCCCGACCCGGTCGTAGTCGGCATCCGGGTGGCAGGGCAACCGTGGGCCACATTCCTGGTGGAACTGGGAGCGCTGGCCGGCCTGGCGACGGTCATGCTGGTGATGTTGCTCGGCCAGTCGCGCGTGTTTTACTCCATGTCACGCGACGGTTTGCTCTGGCCCTGGGCAGGCAAGATTCACCACCGCTTTCGCACGCCTTATCTAAGTTCGATCGTAGTGGGCCTATTTGTGGCGATCCTGGCGACCCTGGTTCCGCTCAACGTGCTGGACGAGATGACCAGCGTGGGCACGCTGCTGGCCTTCGTGCTGGTAAGCGCCGGAGTTTGGGTGATGCGGCGGAGCCATCCCGACCTGGTCCGTCCCTTCAAAACGCCGCTCGTGCCGCTGGTGCCGATTCTCTCCATTCTCTTCTCCGGCTTTCTGATTATTTCGCTGTCGTACTGGACGCAGCTGCGGTTGATTGTGTGGCTGATTATCGGTCTGGTGATTTACTTCAGCTATGGCCAGAAGCACAGCAAAGTGCAAGCGTTGAAGAAGGGATAAGCCGCATCTGGGCGGCGCGAAAAACCAGCAAAGTCTTAAGGCGCCGAGTTCTGAGAACTGCCGCCGAGTTCGCCGAGTGAGGATGCCGCGCAAGATCAACCCTCCGCGCTCTCGGCGGCAGTTCTTTGCGCTCCCGGCGTTTTAAGGCTTTTCTTGCAGGCAGGGCACAACTGGCGGACTAAGGCTACCTGCAGGCTCGACGGCCGGCGGGTTCGAACTGATCCTGCTGCGCTTCTTTCTGGGTGGTGTACTTGCCGCCTTTGGTCTTGCCGTAGAGATCCGATCCCGGACAGTAATAAAGGGCGGTGTGGACATCCTCCCAGACCCGGGCGTCAGGGTTGCCGGGGTTGGTGTGATCCGGGGTGGGGGCTTCTGCGAGACCCATTCCCACCAGCATCTTTTCGAACAACGTAAGATCGTCCCCGGCGCTGGCGCTGGCCTGAGTGGCGCCCGAGGCGGCGACCGGAGCCGGCTGCTCGCCCCAACCCAACAGCACCATCAGCAGGAGAATAGCAGCGATCCCCAGGTAGATGGTGGCGCGATGGTGGTCCCAGAATTCCTTCATGCGCTGGCCGGCCGATGGTTCCGCCCAGGCATCGTCTTCAACCTCGTCTTCGCCGGCGGGAACCTCCGGCGACAGCGAGGAGAAAGACGACAGCTCACTCTCGGCCGGGACTTCTTCCCGGTAAGGAGCGGCGGCTTGAGCACGTGCTTCCACAGCTTGATCCTGTTTGTCTTTCTTGTCTTTATCTTTGCCTTTGTCCTGATCCTGCGGGCGCCTGCCGGTAAAGCGATCGCGAATATCGTACAGGTTGCCGAGGAACGGGCCTCTATTTTCGCCTGCCTCCGCCGGATTTGAAAGCGCGAAATCGGACAGTGCCGGGACACTTACCTCTCCCGCAGGAATCGCTTCCGAAACGGGCTCGGTTTCCTGCTGCAGATCCCACAGCGAAGCCCAGGTGTTTGCCACCGGGGTGGACGCAGCCTCCGGCTCGTCAGAACGGGAGGTGCCGCAAACCCCGCAGATGGACTCGTCGCCCACAAAATCACGGCCGCAATTCTGGCAGGCCTCGGTCACCGCGCTGGCTTCGATCGCCGGGACGGTGACGGGCGCAACAGCCGGAGCCTCCGGGACCTGCGAGGAAACGACGGGCGCCACACTGATGAAGGGTTTTGACGATTCTTTCGCGGCCTTTTCATCGTCATGAACCTCATCGCGATGAACTTCAGGGCGATGAACTTCAGGGCGAGCAACTTCGGGGCGAGCAACCTCGGGGTGATAAACCTCGGGGGCGGGCGCTTGGACCGCGGGAGCGAAATTCAAGTTGGTAAGCACCGGCTCGAGCGGCTTCGCCTGCGGGGTCTCGGTCGGGAGCACCTCCGCCCCGTGCGCTTCAATCGTTTTGAATGTCTCGCTGGGAGCGGAGCCGTTCTTCCTGCCAGCTTCGCTTTGCGCCTGATGCTCTTTATGCCTATCCGCTTCCCTGTTGCCGCTGTCTTTGGCTGGCGCTCGCCAATCGGCCGCCCCCATGATCTCGCCGCTAAGGGCGGCTCCGGCGCGCACAAAGTCGGGATCGGGCTCGTCCAGCAGGCGTTCCAGTTGGGGGGTGATTTTCTCCACAGCGCGCCTCATCGCCGAGTCTTCATTACGCTGCGCCAGAAGCCGTTGCTGCCCGCCATTTCGCTCATTCCGCAGGGCCACTGTGACCAGCCCGGCAAGCAATTCGCAGGTGCGCACATCTTCTTCCCGATAGCCGTTGGGATTGGCGAACCTCAGTTCAAGAACTCCGATCACTTTCTCGTCGTAAGTGATCGGTGCGGCGAGCAGTGAGCGGATTCCTTTGCCCCAGCAGAGTTCGGAGTCCAGGTTGCGGTCGTTGGTGGTGTCGGGAGACTGCAGGAGGCCGCCGCTCAGGCACTTAGCCGCGACCGCGGCGTTCAGCCGGGTGCGCGAGCCGACCTCGTCGAGGCAACGCCCGCTGGTGGCGCGATAAACCAGATAGCCGTTTTCGGCGATGGCGATGGCGGCCGCCTCGGCGCGGGTGAACCTGCGGGCACGCTCCAGAATCAGGCGCAGCGACGATTGCAGGCTCAGATGGCCGTTCTTGACCTGGTCTTCAGTTTCAACGATTTCCGCCAGCGTCTTGGTGTAGCTGACACCAGGGCTTTTCCGGAGCCGCAGGCGATCGTTGTGCTGTTGCACCACGAATGCGGCAGCCAGAAGCTGCTGAAAACCCGCTTCATCCAGAGTATGACGAGCCTGTGCGCCGATAAGCTTCTGCTTCACCTGGGTTAGGAACTCCGGACCGGCGTTGGGGGGCGCTTCGATCTCCCCTTACGGAGCAATTGGCCGTCCAAAGAGTATGTGAAATCTCTGAAACCCTTGATTCCATGGATGTTGCTTAAGTTGAGTCGGATCCTGCAGCCTTTCCTCCTCCCAAGTGATTGTTGCGCAGGACATTAGCCCAAGGTACGGGCGGCTTGGCCGCCTTAAGAGGCAACAACTGAGAAGGCCGACGGAGGTTTTTCCACGCGATATCCTCTGGGGCCGGTCCGCGGGACGCTGACAAAGTGCAAAATTCTGCAACCCTGTTGCCAGCAAGGGTGAACTGGGAGGGCAGACCATTGCGGGATGACCGTGGTTCTAAAACGGGCATTGGGGAAGGAACCTTGGTGGAGGGCGACCCCGGCTTTCCTGCCAAACTACAGGATTCAAAGGGACACGCCCAAAATCGGAGAGAGGGAAAGGTTTGGCGAAAGGCTTGCTTTTGTAGCGGCATCGCGGGCCCGGGAAGAAATCCGCTGGAGATTCCGGCGGGTGCCTTAAAGAAGAGATTTGGAAGCGAGGTAAGCCACGGTGAGAGACCTGAGTGAGATCAAGATTACGCCGCGCGATGCGCAAGTTCTAAAGCTGCTGGTGCAGGGATGCAGCAACAAGGAAATCGCCAGCCAACTGAAAATCAGCCCGCGCACGGTGAAGCAGCACCTGCGCACCATGTTCTTGCGGGCCGGCATTCGAGACGGGCGTAAGCGGGTAAGGCTCGCCACCGCCATGTTTCAAAAGGAGCAGAAGGAATCATGCAACCGAGAAATCAGCTGACGGAAAAGGAAGCCGAGGTGGCCTTCATGGTTTGGGAGGGCCTTACCAATCGCGACATCGCCCAGCGGCTGAGCACCACCGAGCAGGTGGTGAAGAACTATCTGCGCAACACCTTCGACAAGCTGGGGGTGTGGAGCCGGCTGGAACTGGCGCTTTACGTGGCCAACCACGGCGGCCCCAACTGGAAGCAGGAGTGGCAGCCGGCGGCGACGCCATTGGTGCCGGTGCTGGTGCCGTCCGAATCGGCGACGTGAAACAGAAGTTGTCCGGGGGCCCCGCAGTTTTCTTTGCGATTCTTGCGTCCTTTGCGGTTTTGCGTAACCGCAGAGATCGCGGAGCACGCAGAGGTTTTACCACAGAAATCGCCAGGGATGCGTGGTGGAATCTGGCATTTTAGGTGCCAGCAACCAGGAAACATGCGCGACTACTTTCGGCGGGAGGTTGTTCGGGGGCTTGCGGTTTTCTTTGCGATCTTTGCGTTCTTTGCGGTTTTGCATAACCGCAGAGATCGCTGAGCACGCAGAGGTTTCACCACAGAAATCGCCAGACTCGAAGCGTGCCCTCCGATGCCTGCAGCCAGGAAACACGCGGAACTACTTCGTGCCAGCGCGTCTGCTGTCGTTCTCAGAACTCCTACATCGGAAGCTGAGTGATACTCCGCAAGTACTGGCGCAGTTGCTCGGTATCCTGCGGCGACATGCTGGTGAATTGCACGCCGATGCCGAAGCCGGGGCGGCTGCTCACGACTTTTCCAGTCGCCCATAGCTTGATCTCTTTAATCCAGATGCCGATTTTCAGCTTCGTTCCCTGGCGCAGGGGAATCGGCATCTCCACGAAGCAGCCGCCGACGCTAAGGTCCACGGCTTTCCCCCAGATGGGGGCGGCATCTCCGTCCGGTTGAAGTTGCACGGAGTTGACGCACTTCATGCGCGGGTGTACGCGCCGCTCGGCTCCGGAAGCCTGGCGGGTCACTCGCGCACCCTCAAAAGTATCCGCCCGTGGCGGCGGCAGGAGAATGCTCCACATGGTCTTGTCGGGAGTGGCATTCATCAGGCCGATTTCCCCGGCGCGCTCGCTTCCCGGCTGGCCCACCCAGCGCACTGCAAACCGTCCCTTGTTCGGCCCATGACTCAGCCCGATCACCTCGCCTGCCTTGATTTGCGAGCGGATGCCGGACAGGCGGACGCCCTCGCGGCTCACATCGGCAGTGAAGACGTTTTCCGAGAACGCGCGTCCGTTGGCGTCGGTACCGAAAATTCGGACCGGAAGCCGGACGATTTGGCGGGGCTCCCGACGTTTACCCATGCAGCATGTTGAAGATGCGTGACCTGTCTTGTTGAAATGCTAAAGCAGGGCGACGGGCATGCCAAGTAGCCGCCAGTCACTTTGATGTGCACTGCCAAAGTAGTGCAAAAACTTGCACACCCAACCTCATGAAGGCCCAAGACAGCCACGGTAAGGCCTTCAAAACTACAAATTTACGCGCCTGCGGGCAGGTTGTCGAATTGCAAAAACCAGGATGCACGCCGCCGGAGTGTACCTCTCGGTGAAACGTCTGGGAACTTGCAGAACGAGGTGAATGGCATGGCGCGTAGAGAGACCTTCTGGATGGCTTGTGACTCGACCGAGGAATTGCGCGCAGAGTATGGACCGTTCCACTCGCGTACGGAAGCGGAATCGGAGGCGCGCAGGCTGGGATTCGGGTTCCTGCTGCGCTACGAGCACTTGATCGGCGACCGCGAGGATGTACAGCAGGTGCGCGCCGTGTTTCTTCAATTGTCAGAAACCCACCTGGAGGGCGGTCCGCGCCGCATGCTGCATACACGTTGCGCCACCTGCGGCGAATCCGCGGTGCACGAACTGGAGTTGCAGGCCGAAGTCTGGGCCGATATTCATGAATTTGAACACCTGCGGCACCGGGTGCGTCTTTTCGAGCACACCAAAGCATGCGGTCTGAAGGAGATTGGCGACTGGCGAAATTGCGCGTAAGATGACTGCAACAGTCCCAGATTT
>Ga0335077_10003539_pt1 | contig 18906 bp, 9 predicted proteins | sample Lox_Sample_31_FD_207151 | JGI IMG/M metagenome (GOLD analysis project Ga0335077, IMG submission 207151) | Soil microbial communities from Loxahatchee National Wildlife Refuge, Florida, United States - Lox_Sample_3.1 | ecosystem: Environmental > Terrestrial > Soil > Wetlands | place: USA: Florida...
TACAGGGTTTTGCCGAGGACGTACTTGGCGGCCTTAGCGATGTAGTCTCGCTGTTTACCAATCATCCCAAGGGCGGGGACATCGTTACGTTCAACCAGGCCCTTTGCGGTCTTTATGCCGCGGGACTCGGAAGTGGCACCACAGAAGGCTTGCATGAGCCCTCGGCCACGTCAATGTCGGTGATTTCCGCGCTGACGGAAACGTCTAAGCCAACCCCGGTAGCGGCATCTGTCGCAAGCTGCTCCGCCGCATCAGTCTCTTCTTCGCCTGCGACGTCGTCGAATGGCAACCGCTACAACGAGCTCGGGCGATTGTTCGCCGAGATTCTCGATCGCGGCTACGAGATTTACCACGGCCAGAATGTCATCTCGAACGGTGCCCCGGTAGTGATCACAGGAGCAGCGTTAGGGCTGCCCGGAACAGGGCGCATCTTCGATGACGCCAATATTGCCCGCCTCCTGAGGGGCGATCAGTTTATCGATTCGATCCCTACTCGTTTCCGGGGAGCCATGCTCGACAAGCACATCACACGCCTGGTGAAGAGCAAGGACGGAGAAGCCAGGTTCGACACAATCAGTGATGTCGCGGACGTCATCAAGCTAGCAGGCCGCGGAGGCGCTTTTGATCTGGAAGCTGAGTTCGGAGTTTCCGCCGAACGCATTGGCGCTCTCGATCGTGTCACACAACTGGCGATAGCCGCGGGTATCGATGCATTGCGCGACGCTGGCATCCCGCTTGTGATGCGCTATAAAACCACCACCAAGGGCACGCAATTACCAGATCGCTGGGGATTGCCTGAGGCGCTACGCGACCATACCGGTGTCATTTTTGCTTCTGCTTTTCCCGGGTGCGACTCATTTGCTGATGAGATGTCGCGTTATTACGCTGACCACGAGCGCCGCGAACAGTTGGCCATATTCGAAAGCCTACTTACACGTGCGGTCGAAGCAAATGGTGATTCGATTCTCGTCCAGGAGATAAACCGCCGCATCGACGAATCGCACGCCGCCATCGACAACCAACCTTATGTCTTCAACCGGCGCTTCTTGCTCAGGGTCCTCCCCATGGGACATTCCCAATTCGCCGAATTGATCGGTGCCCGCGGCCCCAACACCCAAATCAACTCGGCCTGCGCGAGCACCACCCAGGCAGTCGCACTGGCTGAGGACTGGATCCACGCCGGACGATGCAGCCGCGTGATTATCATTTCGGCCGACGACGTCACCTCCGACAATTTGATCGGTTGGATGGGCGCTGGCTTCCTGGCCAGCGGGGCGGCAGCCACCGACGACGTGGTTGCGGATGCCGCCATTCCCTTCGACCGGCGGCGGCACGGGATGATCATCGGAATGGGCGCCGCCGCTCTGGTGGTGGAGAGCGCGGACGCCGCACGCGAAAGAGGAATACAACCGATCTGCGAGGTGTTGGCCACCGTCACTGGCAACAGCGCTTTCCACGGTACTCGTCTCGACGTCCAGCACATCGGACAAGTGATGGAGGCCCTGGTGGCAAGAGCCGAAGTGCACAGCAACATTTCGCGTCACCAGATAGCATCACAGACAGTTTTCGTTTCGCATGAAACCTACACGCCGGCACGGGGCGGAAGTGCCTCCGCCGAAATTCACGCTCTTCGCAGCGTCTTTGGCGAGGTCGCGGATCGCATCGTGATAGCTAACACTAAGGGTTTTACCGGTCATGCAATGGCCACCGGCATTGAAGATGTCGCTGCGGTCAAAGCATTAGAGACAGGTTGTATACCGCCGGTCGCCAACTATAAGGAGGTTGACCCTGAGTTGGGACAGTTGAATCTGTCGAAGGGTGGTTTCTATCCGGTCGAGTATGCTCTGCATCTCGGAGCGGGGTTTGGTTCGCAGATCAGTATGATGCTGCTGCATTGGATGAAGACGAAAGATTCGAGGCGACCAAGTCCGAACGCTTTAGGCTACGCCTACCGCATTACCGATGGCCCTGCCTGGAGTTCCTGGCTGAGTAGCGTTGCGGGCCGTCCAGTCACCGATCTGGAAGTTGTCCACCGCACGCTGCGTGTGCCTGATGGAGCGCCGGTAACGCGGGTCCCCGAAACCGCGCAACAATTACGAACCGTGACATCAATAGCGGCAATCCAGAGCAGCACGCCGCAAACGCCGCCTTCGTTGCCAGTCGCGGATGCGAGACTTGTGCCACCGCCCACCGCTGTCGTCGAACCGGAATCCAAAGTTCACGTCTCCGTTCCCGCGGCTCCCGAGCCGTCAAATCCGGTGGCGAGCAGCGATCCGGTGAAAGAGAGAATACTGGCACTGGTAGCCGAGAAAACCGGCTATCCGCAAGACATGCTGGACCTAGATCTGGATCTCGAAGCGGATCTAGGAGTCGACACAGTGAAGCAAGCGGAGGTCTTTGCCACGATCCGTGAGGCTTACAGCATTCCGCGCGATGATAGCCGCAGGCTCAGGGATTACCCGACCTTGGCGCATGTCATCCGCTTCGTCTATAACCAGCGTCCAGACTTGGCCGCAGTGCCGGCGGTTGCAAACAAAGAAGTCCTGCTCACGCCGCAGGTCGCCGTTTCAGTCGCCGAAATACGAGTATCCGCTGTGACGCCCTCTCAAGTCACTGCAGGCGATCCTGTCACGCAACGCATTCTCACCCTGGTTGTCGACAAGACGGGCTATCCGAAGGACATGTTGGACCTGGATCTTGATCTGGAAGCAGACCTAGGCGTTGACACCGTAAAACAGGCCGAATTGTTCGCGGCCATCCGCGAGATCTACAACATTCCGCGGGATGAGAACCGCAAGCTGCGTGATTACCCGACTCTGGCCCACGTAATTCGTTTCGTGTATCAGAAGCGGCCAGATCTGGTTGTAGCCCCGAAAACCGGGAAAGAAGAAGTAGTCACCGCGCCAAGCACCCCGGCGCTCACTGAGAAGCCAGCTCCGACCGCAACAGTCGAGCAGATCGTCGCACAGGATGTCGTCAAAGAACACATTCTCGCGCTGGTGGTCGAGAAGACTGGTTATCCGAAGGACATGCTCGATCTAGATCTCGACCTTGAAGCAGACCTCGGCATCGACACCGTCAAACAGGCGGAGATGTTTGCTGCGATTCGGGCGGCATACAACATTCCACGGGATGAGAACCGCAAGTTGCGTGATTACCCCACCCTGGCACACGTGATGCGCTTCGTCTATGAGAAGCGCCCCGACCTTGCGGGGCCGCCCGCAACTGCATCATTACAGATTGTCAGTGAGCCGACAGCGTCAACGTCGCTGCCGGTCGCAACCCAGACGGCTCCGGAGGTTTCCATCAAGGAGAAAGTGCTGGAGATCGTGGCCGAGAAATCGGGCTACCCAAAAGATATGCTGGATCTCGATCTCGACCTTGAAGCAGACCTCGGCATCGACACCGTCAAACAAGCGGAGATGTTCGCAGCGGTGCGAGCGGCGTACAACATCCCACGTGATGAGAATCTCAAGTTGCGCGATTTCCCAACGTTGAACCACGTGATTAAGTTCGCTCACGACCGCCAACCAGGTCTGACGAGAGCGCCCGCTGCGAGTTCTTCCGCCGTGCAACAGAAACAAACACCGGCACAGGAAGAACGGGCAGTGCCAGCATCTTCGGGCGCGAAGCCGACTACGACTGTGCGTCCAATCCCGGCCAGTTTCGACGCCACCAATCGCATCCCACGCCGAGTACCGGTTCCAACCTTGCGCCCTCCGCTTGCCCTTTGTAAACCAACTGACGTGACGCTCGGGTCCGGTCGGCGAGTCGTTATTATGCCGGACAAATCCGGAGTCGGAGATACGCTGGCACAACGGCTGCAGACGATCGGTATAGAAGTTCTGCGCATCAACGAATCGCTGAATGCAGACACATTAAAGAATCAGCTGGAGCAGTGGATGGACGCGGGCCCGGTGCACGGAGTGTATTGGCTGCCGGCACTGGACAACGAGGGAGACCTTCATGAGATGGACCTCGATACCTGGCATGAAGCCCTTCGTATACGTGTCAAACCACTATATGCCACCATGCGCGTCCTGTACGAGCAGATTGCGGCACGGGGCACATTCCTTGTGTCAGCAACAAGGCTCGGTGGACAGCATGGTTACGATGAGGCGGGAGCAACGGCACCGTTAGGTGGCGCGGTTGTGGGTTTCGCCAAAGCCTACAAGCGCGAGAGGATGGACGCGCTGGTCAAGGCGGTTGACTTTGAAGCTGGACGAAATCGATCCGAAATCGCCGAGATCCTGATTGAGGAAACGCTGCGAGATCCTGGCGCAATCGAAATTGGTTACAAGGATGCGCTGCGCTGGACGGTTGCTCTGCAAGAACAGCCCGCCGCCGATGGCAGACCCGCACTGACCTTGGACAGCAACACCGTCTTTGTCGTCACTGGCGCGGCCGGAAGTATCGTATCGGCAATCACTGCCGATCTGGCGGCGGCCTCCGGAGGTACGTTCTACCTGCTCGATCTGGTGCCTGAGCCTGACCCAAAGAATCCGGATCTCCAGCGCTTCGTGACTGACAAACAGGGCCTCAAGCGCGATCTGTTCGCCCGCATCCAAGCGCGCGGCGAACGCGCCACGCCGGCCCTGGTAGAAAAAGAGTTGGCAGCCTTGGAGCGAGCTCATGCCGCACAAAGTGCGATCACAGCGGTACGAGCTGCCGGCGGTACCGCGTATTACTTCAGCGTCAACCTTACCGAAGCAGACGCGCTAGCCAAAATCATCAACCAAGTGCGGGCGCGCAGTGGACACATCGATGTATTGCTGCACGCCGCAGGCACTGAGCGCAGCCATCTCCTGCCGGACAAGGATTCACGTGAATTCGATCTGGTCTTCGACGTCAAAAGTGACGGCTGGTTCAATCTTCTGCATGCCATCGGCGACATGCCCCTTGGGGTGACGGTGGCGTTCAGCTCAATTGCTGGGCGGTTCGGCAATGCAGGACAGACGGATTACAGTTCGGCCAACGATCTGTTGTGCAAGATCACCTCGAGCTTCCGCAATATGCGTCCACTAACACGTGGCATCGTCATCGACTGGACCGCCTGGGGCGGCATGGGAATGGCTACGCGTGGCTCCATTCCCAAGATGATGGAACTGGCAGGTATCGACATGTTGCCACCGGAGGCGGGGATTCCTTTGATTCGCCGCGAACTCACCGCAGGAGGCACCAGTGGCGAGATTGTCATCGGCCAACGCCTTGGTGTTCTCCTGAACGAGTGGAATGCCACCGGTGGCTTCGATGCGTCAGCGGCGGAAGCCTCAAAGAGCCTATCGGCAAAAGGACCAATGACCGGCAGGATAACAGGTGTGACGCTGCAGAGCGGCGTCACAATCGAGACGACCCTGGACCCGGCGGTTCAGCCATTTCTGCACGATCATCAAATTGACGGCACGCCCGTGTTGCCTGGAGTCATGGGTATCGAGGCGTTCGCCGAAGCTGCACTGTGCCTGCTTCCTGGCTGGTATGTGGCAGCCATTGAGAATGTCAACTTCCTCGCGCCCTTTAAGTTTTATCGGAACGAACCGCGCGTGGTGACTATCGAGACATCTATTCATCCGCAGGGTGACACCTTGCTGGCAGACTGCCGCTTGACCGGTCGCCGGTCCCTGCCCAATCAGGCTGGGCCTCAAGTGACTACACACTTCACCGCTCAGGTGCGCCTCACAACACAGCTTCCCAAAGCGATGACCTTGCCGACGGTAGGCTCGCCCAAAGGACACATCATCAGAGCCGCCGACATTTACCGCCTGTACTTCCACGGACCCGCATACCAGGTTCTGGAGCAAGCATGGGGCGATGGGAACCGGATTTTTGGCCAGATGGCAAAGAGTCTGCCAAACAATCATTTTCCACCGGAACAACCAACCCTTATGGCTCCACGACTGATCGAACTTTGCTTCCAAACTTCCGGGCTCTGGGAGATGAGCGCGCTCGGCCGCATGGGTTTGCCCCAGTATATTCGTCAGGTCAGATTGCTACGAAACCCGGATTTGACCGCAGACGGTTTATACGCCGAAGTCATGCCCAGTCCGGATCAAGGGACTTTTGACGCAGAAGTTGTAGATGCAGAAGGAAATCAATATGTGCAACTGCTCGGCTACCGCACCGTGGCGCTTCCTAACGTCATCGATGCTGAACCATTGAAGGAACTGCAGGCCGTCGCAGGGTAGGAATTGTTCTTGCAGTTGAGCGTTGTCAATGTGAGGCGCCATGCCACAAGACTTTCAGCGCGTGGCCATCGTAAATCGCGGCGAAGCCGCCATGCGTTTCATCCACGCAGCCCGCGACTTTAATCAAGAGCAGGGAACATCGCTTCGTACCATCGCTCTTTTCACCGAACCTGATCGCCATAGCATGTTTGTGCGTGAGGCGGACGAGGCAGTGTGTCTAGGTCCCGCCCAGGTGGTCGAACCGAACACGGGCCATCTAAAGAGTAGTTACGTCGATTATCGTGTGCTCGAGCGCGCACTGGCAGTCGCGCACGCGGAGGCGGTCTGGGTGGGATGGGGCTTTGTGGCCGAGCACGCTGCATTCGCCGACCTTTGTCGCGAGCTGGGCATCGTATTCATCGGTCCGGACGGCGACGTGATGCGTCGAATAGGCGACAAGATCGCTTCAAAGCGATTGTCCGAGCAGGCGCAGGTCCAAGTGGTGCCCTGGAGCAACGGGCCGGTGGAAACGATCGAGGCTGCCTTGGACCATGCCGGGCGCCTCGGTTATCCGCTCTTGATTAAGGCGACGGCCGGAGGAGGCGGTCACGGGATACGCCTGGTGAATTCGGCGTCGCAGCTTCCACAAGCCTTTGCAAGCGCCCAGGCCGAAGCGTTCAAAGCCTTCGGGAACCCCACGGTCTTTTTAGAGCAACTGGTAAGACGCGCGCGCCACGTCGAGGTACAGATTATCGCCGACCACTACGGAACGACGTGGGCTGCCGGTGTGCGTGACTGCACTATCCAGCGACGTCACCAGAAAATCCTCGAAGAAGCACCTTCGCCGGCGCTCTCTCCAGAGCAAGAGCGGTCGCTGCGCGAGGCGGCGGTACGCTTGAGTCAGGCGACGGGCTATCACAACGCGGGTACCGTCGAATTTCTGTATGAACCAGAAAACCACGGGTTCTCCTTCATGGAAATGAACACTCGCCTGCAAGTCGAACATCCCGTGACAGAGTGCACAACGGGGCTCGATCTCGTGAAACTTCAGATCCACGTCGCTCGCGGGGGCCATCTGGAAGGCGAACCGCCCCGCACGATCGGACATGCCGTTGAGGTCCGACTGAATGCGGAAGATCCGGATAACGGCTTTGCCCCGGCTCCAGGTGTCATTGAGCGTTTCAGAATTCTGCTGGGACCGGGCATACGTGTCGACACCGGAGTGGCGGAGGGCGACAGCATCCCGGCGGAGTTCGACTCGATGATCGCTAAGATCATCGCTTACGGCCAAAATCGAAAAGAGGCGCTTTCCCGCGCGCAGCGTGCGTTGCGCGAAAGTGTTGTCGTGATCAAGGGCGGCACAAGTAATAAAGCGTTTTTGCTGGAATTGTTGAACCGCCCCGAGGTTCAGTGTGGAGAGTTTGATAACAAGTGGCTGGATCAGTTGGCAGCCAAAGGAGAACATCTCTCGAGACGTTACGCCGACGTAGCTCTGGTTCAAGCCGCGATCGAAGCCTACGATGCGCAATTAGCCGTCGAACAGGCGCAGTTTTATGCCTCAGCGGTGCGCGGGCGGCCGCAGGTCCGCAGCGATGTCGGCTGGACAGCGGAGCTGCGCTATCGCGGCCAATGCTATGTCCCTAAAACCTATCGGCTAGGACCTCATCGATACCGCGTGGAAATGGACGGAAGACGTATCGATGCCCAGATTGAGCGTTGGGGCGAATTTGAGTGTTGGATCACCGTCTTTGGACGGCGTTTTCGTGTTGTTTCCGTAATTCAGGGTCAAAATTACCGGATCGAAGTAGAGGGTGTATCCCACCTGATTGATCGAGACGATGGGGGCGTGGTGCACGCGCCGGCGCCGTCGGTCGTCGTTTCCATCCTCGTCAAGCCGGGCGACACGGTTACGGTGGGAGACCGCCTGGCGGTGCTCGAGGCCATGAAGATGGAAATGCAACTGGTGGCGCCATTTTCCGGAAAAGTCCGACAGGTGATGGCGATACCCAACATTCAGGTCGACACCGGGGCTCCACTCTTGCAGGTCGACCCGATTGCCGATGGCAGAGCAATAGCGAGCGCGGAGCGAGTGCTCTTCGGCACCTCCCTCACCCCGAATGAAAAAATAGACGCCACCCCATCCACTTGCCGTCAGAGCCTGGATGAACTCCGCCAACTCATGCTGGGTTTCGACGTGGATCCAAAGCACACTGCGCGGCTGCTCGCCGAATGGAGCGGACATTGTCCCCTGGAAAGTGACGAAATAAGACAGTGCGAAGATGAGATCCTGAGCATATTTGTAGATATATGCTCCCTGTTTCAGCGTGAGCCGCAGGTAAACCATCAGGCCGCTGCTGAAGAACCGAGCGCCGAAGCCTATCTCTTTTCTTACTTGCGCATGCTGGAGACACACGGGGAACGACTCCCTCGAGCCTTTGTTAGCGCGCTACAAAGAGCACTGTCTCACTACGACGTGAAAACCCTAGAACGCTCTCCTGAACTAGAGGAAAGCTTGCTCTGGATCTACAAGTCACATCAACGCTCGGAGCAACAGGTCGCACCCGTTGTGAGCATCCTCGAGCGACGCCTGCAGGTTCGGTCGCCGCACGCAGACGGTTTCTTTCGAACACTTCTCGACCGGATGGTCGCGATCACCAACGGGCTTTATCCCGCGATTACCGACCTGGCCCGGGAAGTGCGTTATCGCTACTTCGACCAGCCGCTCTTCGAGCGGGCCCGTCAGCAGATCTATGAGCAAATGGAGGATCACCTCGACTATCTTGCTGCGCATCCCGATTCCGCGGACCGTCACGATAGAATCCGCGCGTTGGTCGAATGTCCACAGCCGCTGTTCGCCCTAATCTCCAGCCGATTCGCAACCGCCGACCAAACCATGCGCAAATCAATGTTGGAAGCGCTGACCTGGCGTTACTACCGGATTCGAAAACTCACGGACTTTCACTGCGTGGCTCTGGATCGACAGTGCAGCGCATCGGCCGAGTACGATCATGAGGGGAAGCACATTCACGTTTTCACCACGCACTCCGAATACCACCAAATTCCAGCGGCGGCGAGGGCCCTGTTTCCATTGCTCGCAGAGGTTCCGCTGGATCACGACATCGTTATCGATTTTTACGTTTTCCATCCCGGCAGGTTGGACGACCCGGAGGCTACCCAGGAGGAAGTGCGCTCCATGCTCAACGAAGCTGGCTTCACACGCTCCATCCGGCGCATTGTAGCTTCCGTCGCCGATAGCGGTTATGGTCAGGGCACAACCGCCATGCATTTCACCTATCGTCCCAGCGGCAATTCGTATGAAGAGGAGAAGCTCTACCACGGGATCCACCCCATGCTGGCAAAACGGCTGCATCTCTGGCGGCTTAGCAATTTCAAGATTGAACGAGTGCCGTCTGTTGAAGATGTATACCTGCTCCATGCCGTGGCCCGCGATAACCCGAAGGACGAGCGGTTATTTGCGTGCGCGGAAGTGCGCGATGTAACTCCGATACGAGATGGCGCGGGCCGAGTCGTGCAACTCCCTCATCTGGAACGCATGTTGATGGAAGTGATAGCTAGCATACGGATTTTTCAGTCGCGGCGGCCGACCCATCAACGCCTCCAGTGGAACCGCATACTGCTGAACGTGTGGCCAACACTCAATCTCGGGCGGGATGAATTGCGTGATCTAGTGAATAAACTGGCACCTGCCACCGAAGGCCTGGGGTTGGAACAAGTGATTGTGCGCGTACGCATTCCGAGTCCGGCAACCGGTGAGTTGCGCGACATGGTGCTGCGCATCTCGAGCCCGGGCGGCAGGGGGATGCTCATCACCTTCCGGCCGGCCGACGATCAACTTCAACCAATCAAACCGCTGACCGAATACGGCCAGAGGGTGGTTCGTATGCGGCAGCGTGGACTGATCTACCCTTACGAACTCATCAAGCTACTCACGCCCGCTCCGGAACACACCCGGGCGGAATTTCCTGCGGGCGATTTTGTGGAGTTTGATCTTGACCCTCAAGGGCGTCTTGTCGCGGTTGATCGTCCACACGGTCAAAACAAAGCCAACATTATCGTCGGCACCATCCGCAATTTTACAAGCAAATATCCAGAGGGCATGACACGTGTTCTGCTGCTGGGCGATCCAAGCAAGGATCTAGGCGCCATAGCCGAACCAGAATGCCGACGCATCCTCGCAGCTTTGGACCTGGCCCAGGCGAAGCGCGTTCCTCTCGAATGGTTTCCCATCTCTGCTGGCGCCAAGATCTCGATGGACAGCGGGGTGGAAAACATGGACTGGATTGCCCGTGTGCTACGGGGCTTAATAAAGTTCACCCAGGCCGGCGGCGAAGTGAATCTGGTGGTTAATGGAATCAACGTCGGCGCGCAACCGTACTGGAATGCCGAAGCCACCATGTTGATGCACACGAGGGGCATTCTGATCATGACGCCGAAAGCGGCAATGGTGCTCACCGGCAAGCGGGCGTTGGACTATTCCGGCAGCGTCTCTGCCGAGGACAATCAAGGGATCGGCGGCTACGATCGCATCATGGGCCCCAATGGCCAAGCCCAGTATTGGGCCCACGACATCGAAGAAGCCTGCCACATTCTGTTCCGCCACTACGAACACACCTATGTCGCTCCGGGAGAGCGTTTCCCCCGGCGGGCCACGACCACTGATCTGATTGATCGGGATGTGCGAGTCCATCCCCACGGGAAGAACGGCGGCGTTGGCTTCGAATGGATCGGCGAAATCTTATCGGATGATACCAATCCCGGGCGCAAGAAATCCTTTGATATTCGCAAAGTGATGATGGCGGTGGCTGACCAGGACCATGAGCCGCTCGAGCGTTGGGGCGGGATGCGCGCGGCCGAGACTGCCGTCGTTTGGGATGCCCATCTGGGTGGTTATCCCGTTTGTCTCATCGGCATTGAATCCCAGCCAGTGGCGCGATTGGGATTTGTCCCCGCCGACGGGCCGGATCAATGGTGTGCCGGCACGCTCTTCCCGCAATCCTCCAAGAAAGTGGCTCGCGCGATCAACGCGGCCAGCAACAATCGACCAGTGGTGGTCCTGGCCAACCTGTCGGGATTTGATGGCTCGCCCGAGTCCATGCGCAGACTGCAACTGGAGTATGGCGCCGAGATCGGAAGGGCTGTGGTGAACTTCAGGGGGCCGATCATCTTTTGCGTGATTTCGCGCTATCACGGAGGCGCTTACGTGGTGTTCTCGCGGGCGCTGAATGAAAATATCGAAGTGGCAGCGTTAGAGGGAACCTATGCCTCCGTCATCGGCGGCGCTCCGGCGGCAGCTGTGGTTTTTGCGGGTGAAGTGGAAGCCAGAGCGCGTAAAGATGCGCGTTTGCAATCATTAAACCAGGCTATAGCTCGAGCCGATGGCGCGGAGAAGGTCCGGTTGCGCTCCCAGTGGGATGAACTTTTCAAAGTCGTACACTCTGAGCAATTGGGCGAAATGGCTTCCGAGTTTGACCGCGTCCACAGCGTGCAGCGGGCCCTTGACGTGGGTGCTCTCAATTACATAATTCCGCCCGTCGACCTTCGGCCTTATCTCATCCACGCGGTCGAACGTGGAATTGCGCGAGAAGAGAAATCGCATCCCGAAGAGCGCGGAGGCGAACAATCGAGAGTTGGAGAGACGGCTGCATTCGCGGCATCCGGAGCTTCCTGATGGAAGTGTATTGGTTGGAACAAACCGAAGCGAATCTGCCCACTGCAGATGATTGGCTGAGCCCGAGTGAGGCGGCCCGGCTGGACACGATGCGTTTTGCCAAACGCCGAAGTGACTGGAGACTGGGACGCTGGACTGCCAAGAATGCCCTGGCCTTATATTTCTTATACTCGAAAGTTCCTGCTGATCCGCAGGTTCTCGCAAGCATAGAAATACGCGTGGCGCCGTCGGGTGCCCCGCAAGCTTTTTTTCAGAACAAACCAGCCGCCGCCACGATTTCACTCAGCCACCGCGCCGGAATCGCCGCGTGCGCCGTTGCCTGTTTGAGTGGAGCGTTAGGTTGTGATCTGGAAACGATCGAACCGCGCAGCGACGCGTTTGTCGCTGATTATTTCACGACCGCAGAGCAATCGTTCATTGCGGGAGCGTCTGCCGTTGAGCGCCCGCGCCTGTTGGCCCTGCTTTGGAGTGCGAAGGAAAGCGCGCTCAAAGCGCTGCACGAGGGTTTGCGGCTAGACTTGCGGAGTGTGATCGTGAGCTCCAGGGATCCGTCATTCGATGTTGACGGCTGGAGCCCGATTGTAGTGCGTCATACCGATCGCCATATCTTCTGCGGTTGGTGGCAACATGCGAACGGCATTGTGCGGACTCTAGTGGCCGCGCCGCCACCAAATCCGCCGATTCGTCTACGAATCCCGGATTACGTTGCCAGCGCTGGCTCTGTGCGCGCATAAAGGATTGTGTTTGGCATGACTGCCCGGGTACATTTCAGAGGGCCTCTACGCTATCGGTTTCGGTGTGCCGCCGAGTTAGGCCAATCCATTCTTGAAGTGTCTACTCGGCGTGCGCTCAAGGGTCCGGTCTTACCCGGTTGGAATTGGTTCATAGAGCTGGCAACCAAAATGTTAAGGCGGCAGACAGTCGGTGCGCTCCGAATGGCCGATATGAAGGAAGCACGCCGCTATCTTGATTCGGTCGTGATCAGTTCACCGGCGTTGCCAAAAATGAACATCACGCCGGTACGGGAAGAACAGTTCAAGGGATGTTGGTATATCGAGAAGGACACAGAGCCGGGCGTGAGTGTCCTTTATTTTCACGGCGGCGGTTACTCGTTTTATCCGCAAGCCTACGTCAACTTTATAGCGCTGATTACTGAGGCTGCGAAATCCAGGACCTTTGCTCTTGATTACCGTCTCTCACCGGAACATCGGTTCCCGGCGCAACTTGAAGATGCACTCAATGCCTACCGGTGGCTGCTGGAAAAGGGCACCGATCCTAGCGGTCTTATTTTTGTCGGCGACTCTGCTGGAGGCAATTTGGCGCTGGCTTTGCTGTTGGCAGCACGAGAGTCGAAGCTTCCTCTGCCGGCATTAGCTGTTTTACTCTCACCTCCAACTGACTTCGAAGCGAATCCCATCGGCAACTGGGCCTTCGACTGGATCGAGCAGAGAATGCTTGAGCAGTGGGCAGACTGGTTCTGTAACACTGCTGAACGCCGCAATCCAATGGTGTCGCCCATGCGAGCGGACCTCAGCGGTCTGCCCCCCATCTATATACAGGCTGGCCGCGTCGAGATTCTGTGGGACAGCATTCAAGCCTTCGCGGACCGCGCTCAAAAGCAGGGGGCCGATGTCATCCTCGAAACCTGGGAGGACATGAACCATGACTTTCAGATTTTCGGGCCGGATTCGCCACAGAGTGCCCAGGCACTGCAGAGAATTGGGGAAGTGATTGGCGTGACGGTTCGAATGCAGAAGGGAGTAATAACGGCGTAATTTGCTGGAGAGCCGAAATCACAGAATGTGTGTAGCGAGCCTATGGCACACCGTAACAATCAATTCGATTTCGATTTTATCGTTATCGGTTCGGGTTTTGGCGGGAGCGTTTCTGCCAACCGACTCGTAGAGAAGGGCTATCGTGTTGCGGTCATGGAAATGGGCCGACGGTGGACGCCCGAAAACTTACCGCGTACAAGTTGGTCGATCCATCGCTACTTCTGGCGACCCCACCTTGGCCTGCGCGGCTTTTTCAACATGCGGTTTTTCAGGCATGTAACTATTTTCCACGGCTGCGCGGTGGGTGGGGGATCAATCACCTACGCAAGCACTTTGCTTGCTCCTTCGGAAAAAGTATGGGAAGCGGGGTCTTGGGCGGGTTTGTCCGATTGGAAACGGGAAATGCCTCAGCACTATGAAACCGCGTCGCGGATGCTGGGTGTGACGGAAAATAAAATCCTTGGACCCGCCGACCATCTTCTGAAGAAAGCCGCCGAAACTGCGGGCTTTGGCCATACTTTCTACTGCACGAAGGTGGGCATCTTCCAGCCTCAGGAGGGGGAGCCGGTTAATCAAACCTTTCCCGATCCTTTTTTTGGTGGTGAAGGTCCATCACGAACCACCTGCATTGCCTGCGGTGGCTGCATGATGGGCTGCCGGTACGGTGCAAAAAATACTCTGGATCTGGGCTACCTATATCTGGCTGAGAAGCACGGAGCGCAGCTCTTTCCCGAAACCAAGGTGGTAAACGTGAAACCGCTGGGGGGTGCCAGCGATGGTAGCCTGGGATACGAGGTGAATACCGTAAAGTCGACCGCCTGGGTTCATCGCCAACGTCAACGCTTCACCTGCCGCGGTGTTATCTTCTCTGCTTCATCACTGGGCACCATGGAATTGCTTTATCGTCTCAAGGAAAAGGGCTCATTGCCGGCCATCAGCGGCCAACTGGGGCAACACGTGCGTACCAACTCCGAATCGCTCATTGGGGCACGCACGCCGGGCTACTCCCAGGATCTGTCGCAGGGCATAGCGATCGGTTCAGGTGTCTATATCGACGAGCACACGCACATTGAGGCAGTGCGCTACCCAAGAGGCTCTGACTCAATGGGATTTCTGACTACGATTCTGACTGATGGCCGTCCTGGTCCGCGACGGATTGCACTGTGGCTGAAGAACATTATGGCCTCCCTTCTCCGTCATCCTTTCAAGACAGTGCGGGTGCTGCAACCATTGGGATGGGCTCAGGAATTTGTGATTCTGCTTTGCATGCAGGCACTGGATGGAGAGATCGAGATGCGCTGGCAACGCCCCTGGTTCTGGCCATTCAGGAAGTTTCTCGTGAGCCGGGGCGAGAAGATGCCTACTTACATTCCGAAGGCCAACGAGTTCGCTCAGACATTCGCACAACTCACCGGCGGTTTTGCCATGAGCATGCTTCCAGAAATTCTTTTCGATGTTCCAGGCACCGCGCACTGTATTGGAGGTTGCGTGATTGCCGATGCAGCGCGTCACGGCGTGGTTGATTCTCGTCACCGCGTCTTCCATTACAAGAATATGTACATCTGTGACGGGTCCGTGGTTGCGGCGAACCTCGGGGTCAACCCTAGCCTGACCATCACCGCGCTGGCCGAACGTGCGATGAGTTTTATCCCTCGAGCGGCGGAGACCGACTGGAACGATTCCGCTGAACGCGCTGGTGAACCGAGCCCCACCTGAGACCATCAAGAGCGGGGCTGTCGGTTGGGAGTTCATACTGTTTTAAAAGGCGTTGGAGCGCTTGGAGGGGTGGCGAGTTTATCCCTCCAGTGGCAAAGAGGAAGTTCTTCTCGGCTTCTTACCGGCTCTCAGCGCCTGTGAGCAATCCCTGATCTTTTCAATATCCTCCGAACCTTTTTTGGCGAGATCGACAAACGATCGCCGCAAATTCTTTACTCACCTGTTGGAACGAAGCTTTCGCTTCAGATCTTGCAGCTCTTGCCATACGTGCTTCCACACTCTTGGAATCACGTTGCAGCGATTCGTGACGGAGCTTTCTCACAAGGGCTCGCGGAAAAGTGTCCTAAGTCTTTTGGGCACCATGAACGCCGTTCTGGGCTACGCGAAGAAATGCGGGATTCGGATTCCCGACATTCCGCATGGTTCCTTGACCATTGCAGGTGACCGCGAAGGTGAGGAGGCCGTGTACTTCAAAGCGGCAGAGGTTCAGCGCATCATTGCGGAATCCCACGAGCCGTACCGCACGATGTTTGCCCTCGCGGCGGTGACTGGACTTCGGGCAGGCGAGCTGCTTGGCTTAACGGTGGCAGACATCGACTTCGAACGGTTGATGATTTGCCCTCGCAAGCAGGCAGACGACCGCACACGGACGTTGCGAGAGCTCAAGACCAAGAAGTCGCGAACACCAGTCCCAATCACGCAACAGACAGCGACAGTCCTGCGGAATTACCTAAAAGACCGTTGGAAGGAAAATCCGCAGGGTCTACTGTTTCCAAACCGCGGAGGTCGACCCTGCAAACGGGCAAACGTCGTGAAGTTTGGATTACACCCGAAGTACTAGCCGGAACCTTTCCGATTTCGCGACTAATCAGGAGTTGACGTCGACATCTAGCTCGGAATGTAATCAGCTCATGATTCCGAAACGTGGTAGGGCGTGCTCTCGACCGAATAAAAAATCAAACGCAGCCACAGTTGTCATTCTCTTGTTCTTGGGAATTGTCGGCTCGACCGCCGGCTGCGCAAAAGTTAGGAACCCAGTTATCGTCGGGAGGCAGTATGTCCTTTCGGCGAACAGGCTGGCTACATCTGACGAAGAGGGCATGATTGCCATAAATGATGCCCGAAATGAAAAGGATTTCCAGAATACGTGCCGACGTCTTCAAAAGTCCGACAGTCTCGCTGTCCTCTCCGCAAAAACCGTCGTGCGTGTTCTCGCTGTAGACGGCGCAAAAGCCAGGAACTTAGTTTTCGTTGAAGTCGTCTACGAAGGCGACACCGACGTGGTTATGTATCGTGGTCACAGATTTTGGATGAATGCGCTTGACCTGCCAAATTCGTACTAAGAGCTAAGTTGGCGGTTTGCCGTGCCGGCTCAGATGGTCGACGCAACACCTTTCAACGTGTTGATTCGGCCATGCTTTCCCGGAACAATGCACCGACTTGACCGAACTCGCTAAAAACCCAGCCGGGACAGTGTTCCGGCTGTTTTAACCTAGCGAGCGATTTTAGCTTTTGTTTTCACGGCGAAGCGGGGTCGAGTTGAGTGTTGCGTCGACCTATTGAGACCACCGGACAAACCAGGAGTTGTCCGAAAAACTCCGCACTCCACGGGAGGTTTCGTTAGTACGGGTGAGCGGTGAGCTTTGGAGGGAATATGTGGCGCTGGAGAAAAGCAACGGAAAACATTACAGGAACCAACGCAATAGTGCATCCCACGATGAGCGCAAAACCCCGCAATCCGGCGGAGTAACAAAGCCACACGGCGACAATCACGCTAAGCCAGAAGCCGACCATTGAATAGCGGCTCGGGACCTCCAGTAAAGTATTGCACTCGGGACAACGAAATGGAGTCCGATAATTAATGACTTTAACGGCGTCCAAAAGCGTGTGGCAATTGGGGCAGAGAGAACCCTTCTTGGAATCCAAGTCAGCAGCCCTCTTTCGTAAGTATAAAACCTGCCAAAATACTCTGCGCGGTTACCATATTTTGCGAATGCCGTATCCGTGCCCCCTCACCGCTATCTTCCGGAATCAACGCCTGGTTGACGCGCTAACCGGTAAAGTCCGTGCGGGTAGGCCCGGTGTTTGGCTACTTGACCAAAACGTCGTTCTGCCACTTGGCGAATGCTCCCTTGAGGACTGCTAGGGTATCTGGGTCACTCTCCATATCTCCGGTTGTTATATCAACCGAAGCAGGCAACCTGCTTGAAGGGAGAATCACCACGTGCTTAAAGCTCCGGCCATTGTCCGTTGTGAAGTACGCCTTGCACGACTTCTTCGGCCAGTACAGAGTCAGGCGAACGCCTTTCGTTTCCCCGGTCTCAAGAGATTCCAACCGATGCACAGTGACTAGGTACTGACTCAGCCTGAACTTTCGTTCGTTGACTTTTTGCGTAGGAGTCAAATTCTGCTTCGCCATTGCTGCTGACAATAACATACCTGCTTACCTGAGCCGTAGGTCCTGATTCATGCGGTGGTCTCAATAGGTCGACGCAACACTCAGCTCGACCCCGCTTCGCCGTGAAAACAAAAGCTAAAATCGCTCGCTAGGTTAAAACAGCCGGAACACTGTCCCGGCTGGGTTTTTAGCGAGTTCGGTCAAGTCGGTGCATTGTTCCGGGAAAGCATGGCCGAATCAACACGTTGAAAGGTGTTGCGTCGACCATCTGAGCTGGCACCGGAAATCGGAAACTGACGTATCAGTACGCGGTTTGGTCGCTCACCAGGACTTCATGTGCCTACGGACTCTTGGCCTTTGGCCCCTCGTCCACGTTGAAGTGAATCGTCACGGTATTCGTCGAGGCGATTACTTCGTAAGTGGGCTTTACCGTCGCGGATGTGTGCCCTTTCGCGATGAGCAAATTCTTGATGACGGCGGCTGCTCGCTCCATTCGTTGCTGGTCGAAATAGGTGTCCACTGAAAGTCCAATTTTCTGTTCCTTATAAGCTCGAAGAAGGTCCTGTGTGCTGAGCGAACGAACACCTCTGTACTCGACCCGGCGAATGAGGGGCCTTTCACGCAAATAAAACGCGACGATTTTGGCGTTTGGCTGGTCGCGACTGTCTGTGACCTCGGCCCGCACTTCGTCGAAGAATCCAGTATCCCGCAGCCCCTGTGCGTCGCGCTCGACCTGCTCCGCGTTGTATGGCTGGCCTGGACGCGAAGAAACCTTCATGCGCAGCGTTGCGCTCTCAACACGACGGTGCCCGACGAACTCAAGCCGCTCAATAACGCAATGAGTTTCGGCGTCTTGTTGGTTCCACTGCGCAGAACCGAAGTTGGATACGAGGATAAGCGAAAGCAAGAAGGTAAGTGGGATTCTCATATGGCCCACCTCCGGAGCCGTTATGCTACATGCATATAATCACAAATGGAACACGCGGGCGCTGCAACTCTTGGGAAGTCAGATTACCGGACACGTGTCCGATTACGGCGTTAACCAGATGGGATGAGAGGGCCGGTCTCCCGCGGGATGCGATACGCTCCCAATGTTCGACGCGCTCGTGGCGCAAAGAAAAGGAGACCGGCTATGAAGAAGACTAACACTGTGCAGATATTCAGAAA
>Ga0335077_10003540_pt1 | contig 18905 bp, 16 predicted proteins | sample Lox_Sample_31_FD_207151 | JGI IMG/M metagenome (GOLD analysis project Ga0335077, IMG submission 207151) | Soil microbial communities from Loxahatchee National Wildlife Refuge, Florida, United States - Lox_Sample_3.1 | ecosystem: Environmental > Terrestrial > Soil > Wetlands | place: USA...
TGGTCTGCCCCGGCTTTATTGCATCCAGGGCGGCCTGCTGTGCCTCCTGAACCGCCGAGTACAGTCTTTGGGCTTCCGGCTCGGGCGAACCCACGTAAACCGTGCGGGTCATATCCGAACAATAGCCCGTGAGTATAACACCGAAGTCGCAGACTACGAACCCCTTAGCCGGGATTTCAGCCTGGGACGCCCGGCCGTGCGGCAGCGCCGATCGTGCCCCGGAAGCAATGATGGTTGGGAACGACATGCCTTCGGCGCCCAGCTTTCGGGCGGTAAACTCCATTTCAGCGGCGACTTCGCACTCTGCGACTCCAGCTTTCAGGACTTCGGCAGCGCGCACGAAGAGCTGGTCTCCCAGCCTGGCGGCCGCCCGCAGGCGCTCGATCTCAGATGCATCTTTGACCATCCGGGCCTGCTCCACCAGCGCCGGCGCCCGCCGCAGGCGAAAATCTGCTCCCATCGCGGCTTGCAGCCGCTGGTGATCGGCCACCATGAGGTGCTCGGCCTCAATTCCTACCTTCACGGTTCCCCGGCCCGCGAAGCTCTTATGCCCCTTCAGCCACTCCGCGGCGGCAGCCAGCGGCGCCTTGCGCGCATTCACCCGCCGCGCCCCCTGCACTTCGGCGCGGGCCTGGGCGGTATAGCGGCCGTCGGTGAAGAAAACGCTGCCCTTTTCTCCCAGCAGCAGCACGCCGGCGCTGCCGGTAAAGCCGCATAGGTAGCGGAGGTTGGGCGGATAGCTCACCAGCAGGAGATCCAGGCGGTGCGCGGCCAGAGCTTCCCGCAGACGGCGCTGCCGGCCCTTGTGGTCCATGTTTAGGAGTTTAACAATAGGATGGAAGCCCGGCCATCGGGACGCTTTAGAATCGGCTGGAGTAGGAGCTTTTTCGGAGGTCCGTGCACAATGCCCCGGCGCAAAAAGCCTGGGATCTCCCCTGCCGCGCGGCGAAAGCTGTCGGCCGCGCGGGTGGCGCGCCTGGCCACGATAAGCCGGACCGGGCCACATCTGGTTCCCATCTGCTTCGCTTACGATGGCTCCTTTTTCTACACCGCCATAGATCGCAAGCCCAAGCGGGTGGCGGCCCATCGCCTGGGCCGCCTGAAGAACATCAAGAGAAATCCGCAGGTGGCGCTGCTCATAGACGAGTACCGGGAAGATTGGACTCGCCTCTGGTATGTGCTGGTGCGGGGGAAGGCGGAGCTGGTTTCCGGCGCCGGCGAGCGGGAGCAGGCCCTGCGCCGGTTGCAGAAAAAGTACCGGCAATATGCCCGCGGGATGCTGCCCGAAGACGCGCTCCTCCTGCGGATCACTCCGCAGCGCATCACGGTCTGGGGAAAAATGTAACTCCCTACTTCATCAGGCCCTGCAATTTCTCCAGCAATTGCATCCAATGATCGAGAGACTGGCCGCCGGGAGAAAACGCGGGGTCGAGAAAAACTTCGCTCGCTCCGATTTTGGCGCAGGCCTCCACGTCCCCTTCGATTTGGTCGAATGTCCCGGAGAACGCCGCCCGCTCCGCGCCGGCAGGCTTATCCATCAACTCCAGGTTGGCGCGAACGATCATGACAATAGAAGCGGGATCGCGCCCCGCCTGCTTGGCCATCTGCTTCACGGTGTCAAACATCTGTTGCATGACCGGCACGGGGAGGAAGACCGGGTTCCAGCCATCGGCCATCCGGGCCAGGCGTTGCAATGCGGGCGGCGCGAAGGCCGCCAGGTAAATCGGAGGATGCGGCTTCTGCACCGGCTTCACGTTGATATAAGACTTGGGCAGGGTGTAGAACTTGCCGCTGAACTCCGCCGGATTCGTCGTCCAAATGGCCTTGAGCACCTGGATAAACTCATCCGCCATCGCGCCGCGCTGCTTCATATCTCCGCCGGAAGCTTCCATCTCATCTTTCGACCAGCCCAGCCCCAGGCCCACCCGCAGCCGGCCGTTAGAGAGAAAATCAATCGTGCTCAGCCGGCGGGCCAGCATCACCGGGTTGTAATAAGGAATATCGAGCACGCTCGTGCCCAGGTGAATTCTCTTCGTCACCGCAGCCGCGTAGGTCAGCGCATCCAGCGGATCAAGCGCGTGCTTGTAGATCTCAGGTAGAGAACCATCGGGCGTGCCCGGATAGGGCGTTTGCGGCTTGACCGGGTAGAGCAGCCGCTCAATCGTCCACAGGCTGCTGTAGCCCAGCGCTTCCGCGCGCTGTGCCACCTTGGTGATTGCCTCTGCCGTACCGATCGGCCCGATGTTGGGAAGAGCAAATCCGATCTTCATAGCGCGCCCCCCAAAAGAATTTCAGTTTGAGCAGTCATTCTAGACGCATCTCTCCTCTGGCCTCAACCGGCCGAGTGCTCCGAAAAATAAAACCGCCGGCCCTTTGCGAGCCGGCGGCGGGTTTGCGGAAGCGAACCGGAAACTAGGTCTGAATGATGCGCGGCGTGATGAAGAAAATCAGCTCCTGGTTGGAGGTGCTGACCTGGGTGTGCTTGAACAGGTTGCCCAGCCAGGGAATGTTCCCCAGCAAGGGAACCTGGTCAATGCTCACCGAGTTCTGCGTCTGGATGACGCCGCCGATCACCACCGTGCCGCCATCAGTGACCAGCACCTGGGTGGTGGCCTGCTGGGTAATCAGAGTCGGGTTGCCCTGCACTTCCCGGCCGAAGTCAGGCGTGGTGTTCTCCACGTCCACGTTCAGGAAGATGGTGTTCTCTGAGGTGATCTGCGGAACCACCGTCAGCCGCAGGAAGGCATCCACGTAGGTCACAGTCGGAGGACCGCCCAACTGCGCCTGGGTGACGATGGGCACGCGCACGCCCTGGCGAACCAGGGCCTGAATGTTGTTCTGAGTGACCACCCGCGGACGGGAGAGAATCTTGAGCAGGCCGCGCGATTCGGCCATGCTCAGGATGGCGTCAATGCGCACGTTGTTGCTGGCGTTGACGAACTGCAGGCCGCTGGTCGGGCTGGTGACGCCCAGGTTGGAGAACAACGGGATCTGGACTCCAGTGTTGCTGGTGCTGGTTGAACCGCCCTGGCCCACCGTGATCCATTGCGGGTTCAGCCCGCTCACGAACGTTGGTGTAGAGCCCACGCCCTGGGCGCCGCCCACCGCGGTGTGGCCGTTGCCCCATCCGAAGCCGAGCTGGGTTCCGATGTCGCGGGCGAAGCTGCGGGTGGCCGCAACCACGCGCGCTTCGATTTCCACTTCCTGCGTCTTGCGGTCGAGCTGCGAGATCAAGCGGTCCACCGCCGGAATCACCGAAGGAATGTCCTGGATGATCAAGGCATTGGTGCGCTCGTCGGCAATCACATCGCCGCGCTGGCTGAGGAACTGCTTCACCGTGGGCACAACGTCTTTGGCGCGGGCGTAACTCAGGAAACGCGTCACCGTGACTTTATCCACGGCCAAAGCTTCGGCTTCCTGCTGGGCGCGGTGCGCTTCGGCTTCCTTGCGCAGTGTATCCACGGTGGCGATGCGCAACACGTTGCCATCCAGCTGGCGCGCCAGGTCGTTATTCTTCAGCACGATGTCGAGCGCCTGGTCCCAGGGCACGTCATCCAGCACGATGGTCAGCGTGCCTTTGACGTTGGGATCGAGCACCACGTTCAACCCGCTGATCTCGTGGATCAGCCGGAAGAAATCCTTCAGGTCCACATCTTTCAAGTTGACCGAGATGGGCTCGCCCGTGTACTTGGGGCCGGCGGCCGGCGCGGGATGCTGCATCTGCGCCTTCTGCTCGGCCGCCAGATTCTCGGCCGGTTGCGGAGCACTGGATCCCGATTGCGCGGCCGCTTCCGGCTGCATGGACGCGCTGGGCGTCGGCAGCAGATCTTCATCCTCAGGCTTGGTGGAAAACTTGGCCGCGGCTTCGACCACGCGGGCCGGAGGCCCACTTACGCTGGCAGCCGGCTGTGTGGCCTGCTTTGGTTTATAGGAAGGCTCCACAAACACAAAATCCTGGGCTGAAGCTGGCGCCTTGGGCGCCGGCCCGGCTTGGGCAGTCTGCGCAGGGGCCACGGCTTTGGGCGCGGCCCTCACCGGGGCTTTCGCCGCATGCTCGACCGCGGCCTGGGCCTTGGTGTGCAGCTTGATCGTCATCTCCCCCGGCTTGCCGGGGACCAATTCGTAGCGGCACATCTTTTCCAGGTCCACTACCACCCGGGTGGTTGGCGGGTTCTGCCCATCCATGCCCACGCGGATACCCTTCACGCCTTCCTCATCCATGAGGATGCTGCGCGCGCTCCATGCCACGGTATCCGGAAGGTCCACCACCACGCGGGCCGGCGAATCCAGCTGGCTTACCCGCGGCTCGACCGCTCCCCGGGTCACCAGTTCCAGGTCCACGCCCGTGGCGTTGGGCAGCGCCTTCACCTGCACCAAGGCGGCATGCCGGCTTGCCGGCGCTTCCGTGCTCTGCGCATGTGCCGCGGCTGCCACGGCCAGAACCAGCAGCGGCAGAAAAACCTTCAGCAATTGCTTTCGCATTTCCCTTCTCCCCATGAGGGCTTCGCTTCGGCTCGCCCCATGACTTCTGAACCACGATCTTTGTTCTTCAGGTCCCTCGCCGGCCCGTCCCGCGGCCGCCGTTTGCTGCTTACACCGCCGGCGTAATGATTCGTTTGGTCACTTCCCGGGTCTCCGGCTTGCCCAGCTTGTCCTGATAGGTCTCCCTGAACACCACTGAGTCCCCGGTGATTCTCAGCACGTAGCCGTTGAACACCGGGTCGTTCTCGTGCAGGAAATACGCCTTATCCAGCGCATTCACCACCACCGCGATCATGCCCGCGTCCGATTTCACGACGCCCTTGAGCACGATCTGGCCGATATCCAGGCACTTCTTGCCCGTGCTGCAGCCCGAGCCTTCCGCGCTCTGCAGGACCACCGGGCTGAGAAAGGGATCGCGCAGCCCGGTCAGGTTGATTTCCCGGTGCTTTTCCGTGCCCGTCTCTTTGGCCTGCTTGTTGTCTTCGACCGAAACGTGCTCCACCTTCTCGTGGCGCTTGACCCCGGCGCTGGCGCTGCCGCGGGCGCTCCGGCTGTTGTGCCCGGGCGAGGGCTTGCTCGCGGCTGCCCTTCTCTCGCCTCTCATGGCAGGCTTCGCCGCTTGGCCTGAGCGCTTGACTCCGGCGGCATCCAGCGCGGCGTTCGAATCGATCGCCTTCTTCTGCTGCACCGCCTTCATCGTGTCTCGCGTGTTCTGAATGGCATCCAGGTTCTGCCCCCAGGCAGGCGCTGCTGCCATCCCCAGTACCAGAATTGCCGTCATCAGCTTCATATGCGTCCTTTACCTTTTCACCGCCGGAGCGGTCGCCTGCATGTCATGGCTGAAGAATGTGGTTGCCACGCAGGTGGCCACAACGCTCTCATTGGGCGCGTAGTTGTAGGTATGCTTGGTCTTGGCCTCGGTAGGATGGCGAGTGCTCGCCACCAGCAGGTCCGAGACGTTGACGATGCGCTGCAGCTTGCTCACCCGGTCGAAGAAATTGAGCACCGAGTAATACGGCCCGTCCAGCTCCAGCTCGAAGGGAACTTCGGAGTAAAACTCCTTCGAGGTCGTGGGTTGCGCCGTGTAGCGGCGGATTTCGATGCCCGCCTTGTCGGCTTCCCCATCCAGCATGCGCATGAACCCGTCCACTTCTTTCTCGTCGGGCACAATGGTCTGCTCGATCTCGAGCTGCTGCTTCAGGCTCGCCACCTGGCGGTCCATCTCCGCCAGTTTGGGCTTGTAGGATTCGAGCTCGCGATTTTCCTGCCGCTTGGCCTCCAACGCCTGCTGCGCCGCGGTGTTCGCATCCTGCATGCTCTTGAATTCGAAGAAGTACGCCACGCCGGTCAGCAGGAGCGCCCCGGCCAGCAACATTCCCCACTGCTTGATGCCCGAAAGTTCGCTGAATTTCTCCATAGCTTTTCCCCGCCCTAGGACTTGGCTGACTTCTCCTTCGCCGGCTCCCCGCCCTTTTCGCAGTTGAGCGTGAACTGGAACGCCTGCATGTCCTTCACGCTGTCGTCCTGATAGGTTTCCTTGATCTCGATGTTCTTGAAGTAGCCGGTCTTCTGCAGATTGCTGATCAGGTTGGCTACGGCATCCGGGCTCAAGGCCATGCCCTGGATATCCACGCTGCTGCCCTGGTCTTTCATGGAATTCAGCCACACCGCTTCGGTCTTGTTTACCGTGCTGCCGATCATGTTGAGCAGGTCCACCGGCCCGGACTGGCTGGCGCGCAGCTGGTCAATCACATCCACCCGCCGCTTGTAGTTCTCGGCCTCGCGCTGCCGCTCCAGATAGTGCGCCTTGACGTCGGCCAGCTGGCGGTTCATCTCCTCCGCCTTCTGCATGTCGCTGGCAATCTGCTGCTGTTGCTTGTCCAGCCGGTACCACTCTCCCAGGTTGAGCAGTACCGCCAGCAGCAGTACGATCAGCACCTTCAGCTTGGGCGAGCCCGCCTCGCCCATATCCATGACCCCTGCCGCTGCCGCCGGCGTCGAGCCACGCTTGCTCTTACCTTTCGCGCTTGCCACCAGGTTGATTCGGATCATAGGTCTTCAAAACTCCTTAGGGCCAAGCCCACCGCCACGGCCAGCTGCCCGGCGTTCTTCTCGATCAGATCGGCTCCCTCAGCCAGCGGCGGCGCAATCCGCTGGAAGGGATTGAATATCTCCACCGGCAAAGAGAACTCCTGGCGCAGCGCCTCCACCAGTCCGGGAACTTTGGAAGACCCGCCCGCCAGGTAAATCTTTTCGATATGCTCGCCCGCGGCGCTGGCGCGGAAGAAGTCAAACGTCTTCTGAATTTCCAGCACGATGATCTCGGTCACCTGCTGCAGAATGGGCGTCTTGGCGTCTTCGCTGACCGTGCTCACCTTGTGCCCCAGCTTGAGCGCTTCGGCGTCTTCGAAGCTCAGGTCGAGCTCCTTCTGCAGGGAATCGGTGTACTGGTGGCCGCCCACGCTCACGTCGCGCGGAAACAGCGGCGTGGTGCCCTTCACGATGTTGATGTTCATCACGCTGGCGCCCAGGTTCAGCAGCGCCACCACCTGGTTCGGGGCGGGCTCGTAGTTGTACTCGTAGCAGTTCTGCAGGGCCAGCGCGTCAATATCCACGATGGTGGGCGCTTTGCCCGCCATCGAGAGCACGTTGGTGTAATTGAGAATCTTGTCTTTCTTTACCGCCACCAGCAGCACGTCCATCTGCGGGCTGCCGGCCTCTTCGGAAAGAATCTGGTAATCGAGGTTCACATCGGCCAGATCGAAGGGGATGTGCTGCGCCGCTTCTTTCTCGATGGTTTCGGCCAGCTCCTGGTCGCTCATCGAGGGCAGCGATATCTTCTTTACGATGACCGAGTGCCCGCTCACCGCCGTGGCCACGTTCTTGGTCTTGATGCCGTTGTCGGTGAAAAGCTTGGCGATCGCGGTCGACACCGTGCCCGAATCCACGATCATGGAATCCACCACGATATCCGGGGCCAGCGGCTCCAGACCGAGGTGCGCCACCTCCAGCCCGTTGCGCCCCTTCTTCAGCTCCACCGCTTTAATGCTGGAGGAGCCCACATCCAGACCAACAATGGTTTTGGATCCGAATCCAAACATGTGCCCGCCTTTGTTAAGCCACAGTGTTGCTACGGCTGCCCGGCGGCTTTGATCGCCGCCTTGGGCTTCTTCTTGCTCCTCGCCTCCACCTGGCTCGACTTCTCTTCCATCCACTGGTCCAGCTTCGACTTCTTGAAGCGCCAGCGGTTGCCCAGCTTGAAGGCGGGTATGCGTTGCTCGCCCACGTACTTGTACAGCGTGTCCGGACTCACCCCCAGGTACTGCGAAGCCTGGCGAATGTTCATCACTTCCCGCGAGTCGGCCATAGTTCAAGCCCTTTCCACAGAAGAATCAGGCTCCCGCGCAGCCGCTCTTATTTCGAGAGGCCAGAGGAGCAAACCTTGGGAGAAAAGATTCCTCGCGCACAACAGCCTTTCGAGAGAATCTTGGTGTCCCGAGCATATCTCAACCCGGAAAAACCGGATGTCAAGGTAAAACTCCGTGTTTCTTCGGCTTTTATACCTGTTTCTTGGAAATTACTTTCGGAACAGTCGCGTAAGGCTGCTATATATTGTGGCAGAGACTCCAGGCAGGCCTACTAAACGGGGTGTTTATTCGCGGGGTTCTGATTTCAGCCCTAAACATAACCAAAGTACCAAAGACGGTACGAAGGTTGTACGACGAGTGGAGAGAGAATTTTGTCTGTGGTAAATCTCTGCGGTTGAAGCCGCCGTGCAGGCCTCGGCTCCCAGCGGCCTGGTCGCCTACCCCTGCCCTGCGCCCAACTCGCGCACAATGTTGCCTACGAACGCCTTGGCGTCGCCAAAAAGCATGAGCGTGTGGTCCAGGTAATAGAGAGGATTGTCTATGCCGGCAAAGCCCGGGCTCATGCTGCGCTTGATCACCATCACGGTGTGGGCTTTATCCACGTCAAGGATCGGCATGCCGTAGATGGGGCTGCCGGCATCGGTGCGCGCCGCCGGATTGGTCACATCGTTCGCGCCTATCACCAGCGCCACGTCAGTCTGGGGAAATTCCCCGTTGATATCTTCCATATCCACCAGGCGGTCATAGGGAATATCGGCCTCGGCCAGCAGCACGTTCATGTGCCCCGGCATGCGCCCGGCCACCGGGTGAATGGCAAAGCGCACCTCCACGCCTTTCTTGGTCAGCGAGTCATATAGCTCGCGGACTTTGTGCTGGGCCTGCGCCACCGCCATGCCGTAGCCGGGAACGATCACCACCTTGCTGGCCGCGGCCAGAATGCCGGCGGCTTCTTCCGCGCTGGCGCTGCGCACCACCCGCTCTTCTTTCACCCCGGCGGCCGAAGTCTGCACCTGCCCGAACGCCCCGAACATCACGTTGGTGAAAGAGCGGTTCATGGCCTTGCACATGATTACGGAGAGAATGAAGCCCGAGGATCCATCGAGCGCCCCCGCCACCACCAGCACCTTGCTGTTCAAAACAAACCCCAGCAGCGCGGCCGAAAACCCGGCATAGGAATTCAGCAGCGAAATCACGGTTGGCATATCCGCGCCGCCGATCGGGGTCACCAGCAGCACGCCAAAAATCAAAGCCACAATCACCATAATCGGGAAGAGCAGGGCGTGACTCGGATTCACCACCAGCGCCACGGCCAGCCCCAGCGCCCCGGCCAGAACCGAAAGGCTGACGACATTCTGCCCGCGATAAACGATGGGCCGCTGCGGCAGGATTTCCTGCAGCTTGCCCGCCGCAATCAGACTGCCGGTGAAGGTAAGCGATCCGATGATGACTTCCAGCGCGATCTCGCCCATCTCAAAGCGTGTGACCGGCGTGGTGCCCGCGTAAAATTCCGCGATGCCGATCATGGCCGCCGAAAGCGCGCCGAAAGCATGGCTCAGGGCGGTCCGTTGCGGCACCGCCGTCATGTGCACCATGCCGAGCGGCACTCCCACCCCGGCCCCGATGACCAGCGGAATGAGGACCCACTTGTACGCGGTGACTTCAGGATTGACCAGCGTGACCCCGACCGCCAGCGCCGCCCCAATCTCTCCTGCCAGCACGCCCCAGCGCGCGCTGGCCGGCGAACTCAGCAGCTTCAGCGAAAGAATGAAGAGAACGACCGCGACAATGTAGGCGAAGTCGAGATACTGCTGCTGCAGCGCCAGCTCGATCATGGCTTCTTGGCCTTGCCCGATTTGAACATGCGCAGCATGCGGTCGGTGATCACGAACCCGCCCACCATGTTGCTGAACGAGGCCGCCACCGCAATCGCGCCCAGCACCGTGGTCAGCCGCGTTTCATGCCGCCCGGCGATGATGATGGCCGCCACCACCACGATGGCGTCGAGTGCGTTGGTCAGCGACATCAGGGGCGTGTGCAGCAGCGGTGAGACCCGCTTGATGATTTCAAACCCCACGAACCCCGCGAGGATGAAGACATAAAGATTGGAAATGAAATCTGCTGGCATGATGGTTCCTTTACTCGCTCAGTATTCGCTTCGCCGCACCCTGTGCCGGCAAACCCGCCTGCCCGTCATTGGCTGCTGGCTGCCAGCGCCGGCATTTTGAAAAACTCCCGCACTCGCTTGTTCACCACTTCTCCGCCGCGCGTGACCAGCGTCTCGCGCAGGATCTCGTCCTCCAGATTGAGCTTCATCTCGCCGTTCTTCACCAGGTTCTGCAGGAAAGCGGTCACGTTCTTGGCATACATCTGGCTGGCGTGATAAGGCACGCTGCTGGCCAGGTTGATCGTCCCCATGATGGTCACGCCCTGCTCGACCACAATTTCCCCCGTCCGCGTGAGCTCGCAGTTTCCCCCGCGCTCGGAAGCGAGATCGAAGATCACCGAGCCCGGCGCCATGCCGTGCACCATCTCTTTCGTGATCAGCACCGGCGATTTCTTGCCCGGGACCACCGCCGCCGTAATCACGACATCGCTTTCCGCCACCACTCGCCCCAGCAGCTCGCGCTGCCGTGCGTAAAACGACTCATCCTGCGCCCGCCCGTAGCCGCGTTCATCCTGAGCGTCCTTGGCTTCCAGCGGCAGCTCGACAAAACGCCCGCCCAAACTTTGCACCTGCTCTTTCGCCGCCGGCCTCATGTCGTAAGCCGAAGCCACCGCCCCCAGCCGCCTTGCCGTGGCAATCGCCTGCAGGCCGGCGACCCCCGCGCCGATCACGAAGACCCGCGCCGGGGTAATGGTTCCGGCGGCGGTCGTGAGCATGGGAAAAATCTTTGGCAGGCGGTCGGCGGCGGCCAGCACTGCCTTGTAGCCGCAGATGGTTCCCATGGAAGAAAGCGCGTCCATGCTCTGGGCCCGCGTGCTTCGCGGCACCAGTTCCACCGAGAACGAGGTGACGCCGGTGCCCGCGATCTCCTCGATCACTTCTGCCGAGCCCAGCGGCCGCAGAAAACCAATCAGCGTTTGCCCCCGCCGCAGCAGCGGCAGATCGCTCTTGCCGGTAACGTCGTTCGAGCCGTAGCACAGCACCTGCACCACAATATCGGCAGCGCCGAATACCGCCGCCCGCTCCGGCGCCACCTTGGCGCCCTTCTCGCTATAGAACCGGTCGGGATAGCCGGCCGGCTCGCCGGCGCCCGCCTCAATCACTACTTCCAGGCCCGCTTTTGCCAGAATCGGCACCACCAGGGGCACCAGCGAGACCCGCCGCTCGCCCGGATAGCTCTCCTTCGGAACGCCAACGATCACCGCTCCTCCCCCTCGTAGAGACGTTGCTGGCAACGTCTCGCTCCCGATCTCCTTCGCCCTCTTGCGCGCGGGTCCTGCAAGCCACAACCCCTGCCTCTCTACAGAGTGCGGCCGCGGCACTGCCGGAACCAACCATTCTAAACAGAAATCGGACAGCGCATCGTGCCCCGGCTTCCCAGACTATCGGCAAAGGCGCGCCCTGGTTGAGGCCTCTACCCTCCTCCCTCCGCCAGGCACCGCAAAAACGCCATAAAATCCATAAACAATTTGAATTGGACTTGGGCCGGGTTTACTCATAAAGTTTCTCCCCGGCGCCTTGGCCAGCGCTCCGCCCGATGAGGAAACTGTGGGCTGGCCTGCCCGTAACGGAGGCGTGTGCACCTTCACGGAATTTGGAAACAGCTATGCCGGCAATGCCCGCATCTGCGCGACCCTGGTTCATGCCTCCTTTCCTGAACTACCAGTTTGACCGCACCTACGACGAGATGTTCGAGGCTCCAGGTGTGCCCCGGCCGCACTATCGCGAGCTTTACCACACCCTGCTCAGCTCGCCTCCCGAAGAGCTGCGCAAGAGCCAGCAGGCGGCCGACTTGTCATTCCTTCATCAGGGCATCACCTTCACCGTGTACGGAAACCAGGAAGGCACCGAGCGCATCTTTCCCAATGATCTGCTGCCCCGCATCATTCCCGGCCGGGAGTGGCGCAAGATCGAGCAGGGCCTTTCCCAGCGCATCCGCGCGCTCAATCTCTTCCTGCAGGATATTTACAACGACGGCCGCATTCTTGCCGAAGGCGTCGTGCCCCGCGAACTGGTGTATAGCTGCCGCCACTTCCGCCGCGAGATGCGCGGCCTGAATGTGCCCCGCGGCATCTATGTCAGCATCTGCGGCACCGACCTGGTGCGCCTGCCGGATGGCAGCTTCGCCGTGCTGGAAGACAATCTGCGCGTGCCCAGCGGCGTCTCTTACATGCTGGCCAACCGCAAGGTGCTCAAGCGCGTTTTTCCCGCCCTGTTTCACGCCTATGGCGTCTGCTCCATTGATCACTACGCGCAGTGCCTGCTTTCCACCCTGCGCTCGCTGGCGCCGCTCAATTGCTCCGCCCGCAACGAGCCCGCAACCGTGTTGCTGACCCCCGGCGTCTTCAACTCGGCTTACTTCGAGCACACCTTTCTGGCCCAGCAGATGGGCATCGAACTGGTCGAGGGCCGCGACCTGCTGGTGCACGATAACGTGGTCTACATGCGCACCACCGCCGGCCTGCGCCGCGTGGATGTGATCTACCGCCGCGTGGATGATGACTTCGTTGACCCGCTCTGCTTCCGCACCGATTCCAGCCTGGGCGTGCCCGGCCTGTTCAACGCCTACCGCGCCGGCAACGTGACTCTGGCCAATGCCATCGGAACCGGCGTCGCCGATGATAAAGCCATGTATGCCTACGTGCCGGCGATCATCCGTTACTACCTGGGCGAAGATGCCATCCTGCCCAACGTGCAGACTTATCTTTTGTCTGACGAATCGCAGCGCTGCTACGTGCTCGACCATCTGGAGGAGCTGGTGGTGAAGGCGGTGGGCGAATCAGGCGGTTACGGCATGCTGATCGGCGCGCACAGCACCGCCGCGGAACGAGAGGAGTTCCGCCGCCGCATTCTGGCCGATCCGCGCAACTACATCGCCCAGCCCACGCTCGCCCTCTCGCGCGCTCCCTGTTTTCTCGAGGGCGGCATCGAAGCCCGCCACATTGATCTGCGGCCCTACATTCTGTTCGGGGAGAACGTCATGCTGGTGCCCGGCGGCCTGACCCGCGTGGCCCTGCCCAAGGGGTCGCTGGTGGTGAATTCGTCGCAGGGCGGAGGCAGCAAAGACACCTGGGTGCTACGGGACTGAGCAAATGCTAAAAGAAGATTCCGATCCGCCAAGGGAGACCGGCCGGCTTTGACACTTACGGGGACGAGCATGCTTTCGCGCGTGGCTGAAAGTCTGTACTGGATGAGCCGCTACCTGGAGCGGGCCGAGCACACCGCCCGCCTGGTGGACGTGGATGTGCAGCTGCGCCTCGACCAGTCCCCGGAATCCGGCACCGAGCGCTGGCTGCGCCTGTTCGAAGCCTTGCAGATTCCACAATCTCTGGCCGTGACCTTCGACGCTCCCAGCCTCACTCACGCGGTCACCTTTGACCGCTCCAACCAGTCCTCCATTGTGTGCTGCGTGGCCGCCGCCCGCGAAAACCTGCGCCACGTGCGCGAGCAGTGCAGCTCGGAAATGTGGGAGCAGCTCAATCGTCTCTATCTGCAAATGAGAAGCAGCCTCCCGGCCGGGAATTCCGCCGCCCATTCCCATCTTTTCTTCCGCTCGGTGCTGGAAGGCGCGCACCTTTTCCAGGGCATTACCGATTCCACCATGAGCCAGGGGGAAGGTTGGCAGTACATTCAGCTCGGCCGCTACGTCGAGCGGGTGGACGATTTGGCCGCTCTCATCGGCGCCCATTTCAACCGGCTGGCGCAGCCCCCCGACCAGGCGGTCGAGAGCGCCGAATATCTGGAGTGGGTGGGACTGCTGAAGTCCTGCGCCGCCTTTGAGGCCTACTGTAAGGCTTACTCCGCCGAGTTGCGCCCCTTGCGGGTCGCCGAATTTCTGCTGCTCGACCCCGAGTTTCCCCACTCCCTGCGCTTCGCGGTGGAAATGGTGCACACCGCGCTGCGCGCCATTGCCGCCCTCACCGGCCGCAAGGCGGAGTTGCCCGTGCGCCTTACCGGGCGTTTGCGCGCCCTGCTCAACTTCACCCCCATTGAAGAGATCATGTCGGAAGGGGCCTCGGCCTATCTGGAAAATGTGCGCCATCAGTGCGCCCAGGCCCACGCCGCCATTCAGCAGATTTATTTCGATTACGCCATCGAGCCGGCCATGGTCTCATGATGAGGGTCTCATGATGAATGCTCGGGTGAAGAAGGGGAAATCCCGGTGATCTACTCCGTCCGCCATATCACGAATTTCGGCTATGAGCCGGCGATCCGCGAAAGCGTGATGGAAGTGCGTATGCAGCCGCGCAGCGAAGGCCATCAGCGCTGCCTCAGCTTCTCGCTCGACGTGCTGCCCAACGCCAACATCATGGTCTATCGCGATTTTCCGGGCAACACGGTGCATCACTTCGATATTCCCGGCCGCCATTCCCGGGTCAAGGTGATCGCGCAGGCGCTGGTTGAGGTGCAGGCCCCGCCCCTGCCCGCCAGTTCCGAGGTGGGCAGCTTTGCCGATCTCGACGGCATGACGGCATCTTCCGATTACTGGGAGATGCTGCTGCCCAGCCGCTTCGCCCAGTCCACGCCGGCTTTGAGCGAGCTGGCTGCCGAACTCCATCTGGAGCGCAGCGGCAATCCGCTCGATCTGGTGCTCAAGGCCAATAGCGCCCTGTACGATGCCTTCGCCTATGTTCCCAACAGCACCCAGGTGGATTCGCCGATTGATGAAGCGCTGCAGAGCCGGCAGGGCGTGTGCCAGGATTTTGCCCACATCATGATCGCGCTGCTGCGCCAGCTGCGCATTCCCTGCCGTTACGTCAGCGGCTATCTTTATCACGGCAAGGAGGCGCACGACCGCTCGCCGGAAGGCGCCACCCATGCCTGGATCGAGGCCTTCCTGCCCGGCCCCGGCTGGCTGGGCTTTGACCCCACCAACAATCTCTTCGCCGGCGAACGCCACATTCGCGTCGCCCTGGGCCGCGACTACGCCGACGTGCCGCCCACCCGAGGCGTCTATAAAGGCGAGGCCGAAAGCGACCTGAGCGTGGCGGTCACGGTTTCCACCGCGGAAGCGCCTTTGCCGGAAGAGCTGCCGCCCCTTACCGTGGTGCGCTCGCGCATTGCCCGCCCCAGCAGCGCCGAACCCGCCGGCTTCGAAAGCCAGCAGCAACAACAGCAGCAGTAGAGCGGCGTGATAATCTTTCTCTTCCCAGGAGGACCTCTTGCGCCACCTTGATCGTCTGCAGCCGCTGGCATTGCTGGTTCTGCGCCTGGTGCTCGGCGCCATCATGATCGGCCACGGCTATCCCAAGGTGTTTGGCGGCTTCCCGCACGTCGAGCAGATGGTCAGAGGTCTGGGCATGCCCGGCTGGCTGGCCTACCTGGTGGCCGCCACCGAATTTGGCGGCGGCATTCTGATGATTCTCGGCCTCTTCACCCGCTGCGCCGGCATCGCCATGGTGATTGACATGTCGGTGGCGATCCTCAAAGTGCATTGGAAAAACGGCCTGCTGGGCCAGGGAGGCTATCAGTTTCCTCTCGCTCTGGCCGCTATGGCCTTCGCTTTGGTCTTTTTCGGCGCTGGACCGTTCTCTCTCGATGCTCTCCGCCGCAGCTTCCCCAAACAAGTAAAGAAGAACCAATAAGTCTGAGAACTCATCCCGGAACGGAGAACTGGTCTCATGTATCGGACTCTGTCTGGCTAGAGGTGATCAGGCTTGGCATCCGAGCCATCGTTTCCTCGCAAATCGCGGCAAAATACCCGTGTTTGAGGCAACACTGAAAACAAAGGGCTTACCAGCACAGGATGGCCTGAGGGCTGAGCAAGGCAATTTCTTTCGAAATTAGACCCTGTGCGAAAGTCGCACAAAGGGCTCGGAACGCAGGGCCGCCCCAGTTTTTGCCTCAGGGCGGCATTCAGCCCGCAATTCCCAAAATGGGACTATTCGCGGTTCTTGGATGGCAGTCTCAGCCGGTGCGCCCGGCGTTAATACTCCGCCACTTCCTGCATGGTGCGGTAGAGGTCTTCCACCTGGGGCAGAATACGGTTTTCGAGCGCGGGCTGGTAAGCCACGAAAGTATCCATGGCGGCCACGCGGCGCACGGGCGCATCCAGATGCTGAAAGAGTTCGTCGGCGATGCGGGCGGCAATCTCCGCACCGTATCCCCAGCTGAGGGTGTCTTCATAGGCGACGATGGCCCTGCTGGTCTTTTGCACCGAAGCGGCGATGGTTTCCCAGTCGAAGGGATTGAGGCTGCGCAGATCAACCACTTCAACGCTGACGCCGTGCTCGCGCTCCAGTTTCTGCGCGGCCTGCAAGGCGCGCGGAACCACCGCCCCGTAAGTGATCACCGATACCTGGCTTCCGGGATGAACTACCTTGGCCTTGCCGAAGGGAATCATGTACTCCGGCCCGGGATAAGGCGCCCGGCCATAGGTCTCGCGATACAAACGCTTGTGCTCGAGAAAGAGCACGGGATCGTCGCAACGGATGGCGGTGCGCAGCAGGCCGGCAGCATCGAGCGCATTCGAGGGAAAGGCCACGCGCAAGCCGGGAATGTGGGTGAAAATGCTCTCACCGCACTGGGAGTGATAAATGGCGCCGCCGGTGAGATAGCCGCCAATGGCCACGCGAACCACGCAGGGGGCGGAAAAACCGTTGTTGGAGCGCCAGCGGATGGTCGGCAGCTCATTGCGCAACTGCATCATGGCCGGCCAGATATAGTCGAAAAACTGAATTTCCACCACCGGCTTCAGCCCGCGCGTCGCCATACCGGTGGCGCGGCCGACGATATTGGCCTCGGCCAGCGGCGAGTTAAACACGCGGTCGGAGCCAAACTCGGCCTGCAGGCCTGCGGTCAGCTTGAACACGCCGCCCTTGCCTTTGACCGTTTTCTGCTTGAGATATTCCTCGCGGCTGCAATCGGCCACGTCTTCGCCGAAGATCACAATGCGCTCGTCCCGCCGCATCTCGTCGCGCAGGGTGGCGTTGATCAGGTCGGCCATGGTCTTGGCGTGCGCGGCTTTCTTGTGGTTTTCCGCCGCCGGCGGCTCCGGCTGCACTACGGCTGCGGTCTCGAAAGCCGAGGACGCCGGGTCCAGGTTGGGCGAATACAGATAGAGCCGGGCCGACTCCGGATCGGGCGGAGCGGCGGCCAGCGCCTGGTCCACCGCCGCCTGCAGATCGTCATCCACCTGCTTCTCCAGCTGGTTGATGCCCTGCTCGTCGAGAATGCCTTCGCGAATCAGGAACAATTGCAGGCGATGCACCGGGTCGCGGGCGGCATCACGCTGGCGCTCGGCATCGGGACGGTAGAGGCGCTCATCGTCGGAGAGAGAATGCGAATAGGGGCGGATGACATGGGCGTGAATGAAGGCTGGCCCCTCGCCCGAGCGGCAATGGCGCGCCGCGCGGACAAAGGCGGGATAGCAGGCGACGGGGTCGGTGCCATCCACTTCTTCAAAGTGGAAATTGGGGAAGCCGCTGACCAGGCGCGAGATGTTGCCGCCCGGCATCTGGGCCTCGACCGGAACGGAGATAGCGTAGCCGTTATCCTCGACCACAAAAATCATGGGCAGGCGGCGATTGGCGGCGGTGTTAAGCGCCTCCCAGAACTCGCCTTCGCTGCTGGCGCCTTCTCCCAGCGAGACATAGGTGACTTCATCGCCGTGGGCGGTGAGGGGCTTGAATTCACTGTAGTCGCCGGCCCGCCCCGGGGCGGCGCCGGCATGGCCTGCGACATAGCCGGCTACTTCGGCGCAGCCCACGGCCTGCAGAATCTGGCTTCCCGTGGGCGAGGAGCCGGTCACAATGTGCAGCGACGGATAGCTCCAGTGGGAAGGCATCTGGCGGCCGCCGGAGCTGGGATCATCGGCCGCGCCCACGCCTTGCAGCAGCATGTCATAAGGAGTGGCGCCCAGCGCCAGGCAGAGGGCGCGGTCGCGGTAATAGGGATAGAACCAGTCGTAGCCGGGCTTGAGAACGAAGGCCGCGGCTACCCCCACGGCTTCATGCCCGGCGCCGGAGATCTGGAAAAAGATCTTCTGCTGGCGCTTGAGCAGGATCTCCCGGTCGTCCACCCGGCGGGAGGTGTACATGATGCGGTAGGCTTCGATGAGCTGCTGGCGGGTAAGACCTTCGTAAGCCTTGCCCGCCTTAAGGCTTGCGCCGGCCGTCTCCGCCGCTTTGGGGTCGGTCTTGGTGGTACCCATCCGCTGCCCTACCCACAGGTTCGAGAAGTGCCCGATGCATTTTAGCACTCAGCGGTGAGCAGTCAGCATTCAGCAGTCAGCACTCAGCAATCAGCAATCAGCAATCAGCAATCAGCACTCAAGTGCCGAATGCTATCCTGAAACGAATGATCCGCTTTCATCGCCAGTTCGATCCGCATTCGATCAAGCTCCTCATCTTTGATCTGGATGGCACGCTGATTGACTCGCGGCTCGATCTGGTGCATTCGGTCAACGCCAGCTTGCGCCATCTGGGCCGGCCGGAGTTGCCGGGTGAGGTGATCGCCAGCTATGTGGGGGATGGGGCGCCCACTCTGATTCGGCGCGTCCTCGGTCCCGACGCCTATAACGAGCAACTGGCCAAGGCTGGACTCGATTATTTTCTCGCCTATTATCGCGAGCACAAGCTGGACCACACGCACGTGTACGAAGGCATGAGGGAAGCCTTAAGCGCCATTCGCAACTCGGGCAACGGGGCTGCGCGGAAGATGGCAGTGCTCACCAACAAGCCGGTCAATGCCTCGCGGCAGATCGTCGAAGCTCTGGGGCTGGGAGAGTTCTTTCTGAGCGTATATGGCGGCAACAGTTTTGCCACCAAGAAGCCTGATCCCGAGGGCGCGCTGACCATCCTGGGGGAGGCGGGAGTAAAGGCCTGCGAGGCCCTGATGGTCGGCGACTCGCACGTGGATGTAACCACCGGCCGCAATTGCGAGCTCTGGAC
>Ga0335077_10003542_pt1 | contig 18904 bp, 18 predicted proteins | sample Lox_Sample_31_FD_207151 | JGI IMG/M metagenome (GOLD analysis project Ga0335077, IMG submission 207151) | Soil microbial communities from Loxahatchee National Wildlife Refuge, Florida, United States - Lox_Sample_3.1 | ecosystem: Environmental > Terrestrial > Soil > Wetlands | place: USA...
TCACCGGATGCCAACCTCCGATACGAATCGCGAGGAGGCGTGGCGCGAGCAGCTGAGACCCTACTATCTTGAGCTCGGATTGGATCCGGATGCTCCACTTGCTCCTCCCTCCCGCAGACCCTTCGACGCCGAATCATGCGCCATCTTGGAGGAGTTCAAGCCTGAGGTTGTCAGCTTTCATTTCGGCCTGCCTGCTCCCGATTTGCTCGGCCGTATCAAGGCGACGAAAGCCCGCCTGATCGGTTCGGCGACGACGGTGCGGGAAGCGCGATGGCTCGAGGCGCATGGTTGCCACGCGGTCATCGCGATGGGTCTCGAAGCCGGCGGCCATCGCGGGAACTTTCTCTCGGACGATATGGGGCGGCAGGTCGGAACCTTCGCGCTTGTGCCGCAGATCGCGGACGCGGTCAGGATACCGGTCATCGCGGCCGGGGGAATCGCCGACGGTCGCGGGATCGTCGCGGCGTTTGCGCTGGGCGCCTCGGCCGTTCAGATCGGCACCGCATATCTGTTCTGTCCCGAGGCCAAAGTTCCTGCGCTACATCTCGAGGCGCTCATGAGCGCCGCCGATGACGACACGATGGTCACCAATGTGTTCACCGGTCGCCCCGCGCGAGGCATCGCCAACCGGCTGATGCTGGAAGTCGGTCCGATGGCGCCGTCCGCGCCGGAGTTCCCGCTGGCGAGCAGCGCGATCGCACCGCTTAGGGCCAAATCCGAGCCGGCAGGTTCGCGCGATTTTATGAATCTCTGGTCCGGTCAGGCCGTGCGGCTCGCTCGGCGCGGCCTTGTGGCGCGTGAGCTGACCCGCGCGCTGGCCGCTGAGGCGCTGGATCGTATGTAATCATATCTCCGCTGCCCCTAAGTGGTCCCAACGGACGCTTGATGTCTGTCGTTACCCGGCTCCGTTAACAAGGGAGGAAACACCGATGGCCACGATCAACACAAGCAGCTATCAGGTTCGTTACCGCAGCGCCAGCGCCGACGCCGTAAAGGTTTTCTATCGTGAGGCCGGCGACCGCAAGGCTCCCGCGCTCTTGCTCCTGCACGGTTTCCCTACTTCGTCGCATATGTTCAGGGACCTCATTCCGATGCTCAACGATCGCTATCACATCATAGCTCCCGATCTGCCGGGCTTCGGCTTTTCGGACGCGCCGGACCGGGCTCAATTCAAATATACGTTCGAACATCTCACCGATGTGATAGATCGCTTTACCGAAGCCATCGGCTTGCGGCGTTACGCGCTCTACATATTCGACTACGGCGCGCCGGTCGGGCTTCGCCTCGCCCTGAGGCATCCGGAACGCGTGAGGGCGATCGTCTCGCAGAACGGCAACGCCTATGAGGAAGGATTGAGCGACGGCTGGAATCCAATCCAGAAGTACTGGAAGGAGCCGACCGAAACCAATCGCGCGGCGCTACGGGAGTTCCTCAAACCCGAGACGACCAAGTTCCAATACATTCACGGCGTGAGCGAGGAGGCCCTGGTCGCGCCGGAATCCTACACGCTCGACTCGGCGCTGCTCGCGCGGCCCGGGAACGACGAGATTCAGCTCGACCTGTTCCTCGACTATGCGAGCAACGTGGCGCTATACCCGAAGTTCCAGGAGTATTTCCGATTCCGACGGCCCCCGCTGCTGGCGGTATGGGGGAAGAACGACCCGTTCTTTCTCCCTCCCGGCGCCGAAGCATTCAAGCGCGACAACCCAAATGCCGAAGTGCATCTTTATGATACCGGCCACTTCGCGCTTGAGACTCACGTCGAGCAGATCGGCGGAGTCATTAGCGATTTCCTCGGCCGACACCTCCGTGAATGATCAGCGGTGCCGAGGCTGTCGAGTGGGGCCGGGCCTACCATCTGTGACTGCAGTCGGGGCATTCCCACGCGGGAGCGTTGTGAATGATGCAGCAGCCTCCAAGCTCGACGTCGCCACGGTTTGCTGCCTGCAGCAGGTCTTTGCCCGGCAAGCCGTAAACGATCGGACGCGCCGCGGTTGACCCGCATTGAGGACATTTCGGGCGGCGCGTCCCCTGCGGCCGCGAGTTTTTGGAAGCTGCGCGCATGCGGTCGAGAATAGCTCCCGGCCATTCCATCAGCAAAGCAGGGTTGGAATGGCCATCCGCAAAATGAACGCGCAAGGCCGGCACCAAAAAGCCGGCGCCAAAAAAGGCCGCGTGGACCGTGAGCAAGCGAATCTACTTCAACGCGTTTCACATGAATTGCGTGGTGCATCAGTCGCCCGGCCTGTGGGTGCATCCCGAAGATCAGATGGATCGTTACAGAGATCTCAGGGCGTGGGTGGATCTCGCGCAGATGCTGGAGCGTGGCAAGTTCGACGGGCTCTTCCTCGCCGACGTTATCGGCGTCTACGACGTCTTTCGCGCCAGCCGCGACGTCGCTGTCAAAGGCGGAGTGCAGATCCCGGTGAACGATCCGAGCCTGCTAATCCCGGCGATGGCCCTGGCGACGGAGCATCTCGGGTTCGCGTACACGAGTTCGGTGTTGCAGAGTCATCCGTTCACCTTCGCGCGGCAGATCTCAACGCTCGATCACCTGACCAAGGGCAGATTGGCGTGGAACGTCGTCGCCTCCTATCTCGAAAGCTCCGGACGCAACTTCGGCCGCACCGGACTCCTCGATCACGACGAACGCTACGACTTCGCCGACGAATACCTCGAAGTCTGCTACAAGCTCTGGGAGTCAAGCTTGGGAAGACGGGGCGGTGCTGGAAGATCGGCGGCAAAAGATTTACGCCGATCCAGCCAGGATTCACGACATCCATCACGAGGGCAGGAACTTCAAGGTTCACGGATGCCATCTATCGGAGCCGTCCCCGCAGCGGACACCGGTGCTGTACCAGGCCGGGGCGTCGGCGCGAGGACGGCAGTTCGCGGCGCGCCACGCGGAGTGCGTATTCGTGACCGGCCCGACGCCGGAGGTGGTCGCCGAGTGTATCCGCGATACGCGCGAGCGGGCGCGAAAAGAGGGCAGAGACCCGCAGGATCTGCTCTTCTTCATGTTCCTGAAAGTAATCACCGGCGCAACCGAGGCCGAGGCTCGGCGCAAGTACGACGACTTCCTCGAATATGTCGACTACGAAGGCGGTCTGGCCCTGCTGGGCGGATGGACCGGAGTCGACTTCAGCAGGTTCGAGCCGGATCAGCCGGTCGAGTACATCGAGACCAATGCGATTCGAAGTCTGCTGCAAGGTTTCACCCAGGGCGGCTCGACCCGGAAGTGGACGGTGAGGGACGTGGCCAGGGCGGTAGGGATCGGCGGGGGAGGCCCGGTAGTTATCGGCGCACCGGAGCAGGTCGCCGACGATCTGATGCAGTGGGTACGGGCGGGCGCGGACGGATTCAACCTCGCTTACATGATCACGCCCGGAACCTTCAAGGATTTTATCGAGGGCGTGGTACCGGTGCTGCAACGGCGCGGGCTCATGCAAACCGAATACGGAGAGGGGACGTATCGGGAGAAGCTGTTCGGATCGGGACGATCGCATCTGCCCGATCGGCATCCTGGCGCCCGCTACGCGAGGGCGCCAGAAAAGTAGGCGGTCTCGTCCTTCCTGCATTCAGACGAGGGAATCGCCGATGGGGAATACTGTGCCAGCCTCCATGTTGCGTGGCGAGGCGCGGTGGAAGATGCCGCCAGAGAGCAATCGGCCGAGGCTACAGGTGGTTTGAATGACGTGAAGATGACCGCGCCATGGTGCGCCAATGTCTTGCGTAGGGTGGCACCGCGACTATGGCTATGCCGGAGTCTGATCGATCAGGTGAACCGGGTAATGCTCGAAAAGGTGGCGCAAGTCGGTGAAGCCGGCAGCGTCTATAGGCCCGCAGTGCGCCCGGGCCGCTTGACGAACTGGAGTTGGCCCTCTCACCCATTCTCCTGGTCGAAAGCGCGAGAATATCGCTCGTGCAATACGAAGCGGCCTCGGGTTGAACATAGCAATATCGGGAGGAGAATCGATTTGCTCGGTTCGATCGTCGGCCTGGCTTGAAAAACGCATCGGCAACCTGATTGAACCGCGCACCTTCTAACTCACTGCGGCATCCCGGGCCGTGCAATGCCTTCGGGCGGTTTGATTGAGCAGTCGATCTCCGCACGCTTCGAGGCGCAAGCGGCGCGACGCACTTCTGCGCTGGCGATGGCCGATGGAGGCCTGCGCTGGAGCTATAGCGAGCTGAACCGTCTGGCGAACCGGATCGCGAGAGCGATACCCGAGGCGGGTCCGGCTGACGGCCGGCCGGTTGCGTTGTTGTTCGAGCAGGGAGCGATGGCGATCGCGGCGATGCTCGGGGTGCTCAAGTCGGGACGTTTTTAGGTCCCCTTGACTCCACGGCTGCCGGTCGCGAGGCTCGAGACACTCCTGGAGGATTCCCAGGCAAACCTGATCTTGACCAATCGGCTCAATGCTCCGTTGGCGCGCGAGGCCGCGGGCGCCGCGGCCACGCCCTTGCTGGTCGATAGTCTTGGCGGGCACTTGTCGGAACATGACCTGGAACTGGCGATTGCTCCGGACGCGCTTGCCTACATTCTCTATACTTCCGGATCGACGGGCGTTCCCAAGGGCGTCGTGCAGAATCATCGCTGTGTGCTGCACAACGTCATGAAGTACACGAACGGTGTGCATATCGCCGAGGATGACCGGTTCTCGCTGCTTGGCTCGTATGATGTTGGGGCTTCGGCGTCGAACATCTTCGGCGCGCTGTTGAACGGGGCTTCGCTGCACTCTTACGATTTGACCCTGCACGGGTTCACAAATCTGCCTGCCTGGATGGCGGACGAGAGAATTACGGTTTGTCATGCGACTCCGCAGGTCTTCCGGCGATTCGCCGGGGCGCTGTCCGTGAGCAGAGGCGCGGACACCCTGCGTTTGCTGAGGCTCGCCGGCGAGACGCTCGCGCAATCCGACCTGGAGATTTACCGTCAGTGTTGTTCGGAGCGGACCCTGCTGCTCAACAGTTTGGGTACGACCGAGATGAACATCGTGCGGATGTTCTTCGCCGATCACCGCACGTCCTGCGACGGACCTGTGGTTCCGGTCGGCTACGAATTGCCCGCTACGGAGATAGTCCTGCTGGACGAGAAGGGCCGCGAAAGCGACGCCGGTGAAATCGCGATCCGCAGCGCCTATCTTTTTCGCGGATACTGGAGAAAGCGCGAACTGACCGCCGCGGTGGTCTTGCGATGCGCCGACGGGCGCCATCAGTTCCGCACCGGCGACCACGGCGTCATGTTGCCCGACGGATGCCTCGTCCATCTGGGACGGAGCGAATCCAGGTTGAAGATTCGCGGCTTCACCGTCGAGACGGCCGAGGTTGAAGCGGAGCTGATGGCTGATCCGTCGGTGCGCCAGGCGGTGGTGGTGGGCCGCGACGATCGGTCAGGGGAAACGCGGCTCGTCGCCTACGTAGTAGGCGACGCGGCTCCGGCGGAGCTGCGGCGGCGTCTTGCGCAGAGGCTTCCGGCGCAGATGGTCCCTGCGGCCTTCGTGCGGCTCGACGCGCTGCCGGCGATGGACAACGGCAAACTCGATCGTCGCGCCCTTCCCGAACCGAAACTCATCGGTGACGACCTCGTGCTACCGCGCAACCCCGACGAGCTGCTGATCGCGCGTATCTGGTCAGAGGTGCTTGGTGTCTGGCCGATGGGTGTCCGCAACGAATTTTTCGAGCTGGGCGGCGATTCGCTGCTCGCTCTGGAGCTGATCACGCGGCTCGAAGGCCTGTCGAGGAAATCCTTGCCCTTGCCGCTCCTGCTCGGCGCGGCCACCATCGAGCGCCAGGCGGCAATCCTGCGCGACGCCGATTGGTCGCCGTCATGGCCGACGGTCGCTACCCTGCAGCCCCACGGCGACGGGCCCGGCTTTTTCTGCGTGCCGGCCCCCGGCACGGGCGTGCTTGCGTTGATGCCGCTCGCTCGTCGCCTTGGCGGCGAGCATCCCTTCTTCGGCCTGCAGCCGCCCGTTCTCGACACCGCAGAACCGCCGCTTCGCAGCGTTGACAAGTTGGCCGATTATTTCGTCCGTGCAATACGGGAAGTACAGGGGCGCGGACCTTATTTCCTCGGCGGCGCCTCGTTTGGCGGAGTGGTAGCCCTGGCCATCGCACAGCAGTTGAGGCTTGAGGGCGAGAAGGTCGCTTTGGTCGCGCTGCTGGATACCTTCGGGCCAGGGTATCCGCGGCTACGATGGGACGCTCCTTTGCGTTTTCGTCTGTTCCGCCTTTTCGGCAACCGTTATCCCAAGGCGCCGGATTTCGGCTGGTCAAAGGTCGTTCGCGAATTATCTCGTTTGTGGGCGCTGCGGTTGCGGTTTCTATCGCACCGCCTGAGCGGTCGAGTCGCTCAGCAGCGCATCCGCTACTCCCATTGGCTCGATGTCGCCGGCGCCGCGCGCCGCCGCCATCGCCTTCAACCCTATCGCGGGCCGGTAGCCCTTTTACGGCTGAAGAGCCAGCCGTCCGAGGCGCTATACCATTTCGAACCGTTGCGCGGTTGGGATGACGAGTCGGTTGAAGGGCTCGAAGTGATCGATCTGGATTTGGCGCTCCCGTTTCCCGGAGCTCATCGCGAAATGCTGATCGAGCCTCACGTGGGCATCGTGGCCGAGAAACTGCGCGAACGTCTGCAGACGGCGCGTGCAACATTCCTTGATAGTGCCGAGCCCCGCGCCGCCGCTCGCGCTTGCGCCGCAGCATCGTAATGATGCGACCAGATTTGGCCCTCCCTCCCTGACGCGAGCGCCGTTGCGGACGCATCGAGACCGTTCGTGGCGCTGGCGCCGGATGCCATAGCTGCGCAATAGTACGCGGCAAGGCTTTCAGCCGCAGAGACGCCCAAGGAGATCACGATGAGACGAGTCGGCAAGAATGTCTTCACCGAGGTTTATTTTTGGGGCTGCAACCCGGGATTCCTGCATACCAGCGACGGCGTGGTCATGATCGACTCTCCGCAGCAGCCGATCGACGCGATGCGATGGCGCGAAATGCTGCAGGAAAGAGGACCAATCCGCCATCTGGTCAACACCGAACCCCATGCCGACCACACGCTGGGCAACGCCTACTTTCCGGACGTTGAGGTTATCGGCCACGTCAAGCTGCAGGCCTGCTTCGATCAGTATCTCAACCAGATGTTCACACCCGAGCTGCGCCTCGAACGGATGAAAAAAGAAGACCCTGACAGCGTCTTCCTGATGGGCCATCCCGATTTCCCGCCGTCCAATCCACCGAAGCGTATTTTCAACGATGAGCTTACGCTGCATGTCGGAAATCACACGGTGAAGATCATTCACATGCCTGGTCACACGGCGCCACAAACTTCAATCTATTTGCCGGAAGAGGGCGTCGTCTTTACCGGCGACAACGTGTTCCAGAAGTGCAAGACCTTCATCCAGGAAGCCGATCCGTGGGAATGGCTCGGGGCGCTCAAACGCATCGAAGCGCTCGACGTGGAAACGATCGTTCCGGGGCATGGGGAGCCGTGCGATAAGAGTTATCTCAAACGCCAGGCGGAGATCATCGAGAACTGGATCGAATTGGCCGAAGGCTTCGTCCACAAGGGGATGAGTGAAAAGGAAGCCCTCGAGCAGGAATTCGACGTTACCCGGCTGGACCCATATCCGATCGGCCAGCGGCTGTTCGAGATGAGCGATCGGCTGAACAAGTGGAACGTGAGCAACGTGTACAAGCACGTGGCCGCGCGAAAGGCGGGCAAGCGTCTTCAGTCGGAAGGGGCCAACATCCAGTATTACACGTAAGCGCGGGTCCCTTGGGGCCGCTTCGCAGATCGCACAGATGCGGGCCGAGTCGTATTGCGAGACCGAATTCGCTATCCGGTCGATCGCGGGCGCCAAAGCTATTCGAGAAATTCCTTGAGCGCGGCGGCGAATTTTCTGCGGCGCCGCTCGTCGCCGCCAAACTTGAGCAGCACGTAGCGCTGGTCGTAATCGAGCCTGGCCCACGACGCCGAGTCGAGCTGGAAGCCATGTTCGCGCGCCTTGTCGGCGATCGCTTGTGGGATGGCCTTCGTCGGTACTGCGGCCGTTTGTTGTTCGAGGGTGAGTCGGGATGGCGGCGTGCCGGAGCGCCGTTTCACAGTTTCGTTCACGAATTCGGCAAACTCCCGCTTCTCGGAGTCGCTTTCTGCGGGCAGGTCGTTGATTTTGCGCCGCTCGCCCATCTCGAGCGCGAGCCATTGGTCGCGGCTGACCTTGATCCCGAGGGCGTCCAGTTTTTGCCGCGCCGCGACCGGAGGGCATGAGAGGTCCGCGTTGAGGTGGCTTTCAAATTTGAAATTTCTGCTCATTGAGTTCTCGCCGGAGTCGCAGCCGTCAGGCCGCTCTCCGCTCTCCTTCAACGTCCATGCAAACACTACTCCAATTCCAGCGCATTGGTGTAAAGTTCTCATAGTAATTTATGGCCGTCGAACACCGGATCGACCTCCTGTGTCATCCCTCGGCACGCCCTGATCCCGTGCGCGCCCTGAGCGTACGCGTGAGCCGATCTGCCGGCGCCGACGCTGAACTCCGAACAGACTTTCGCCTGGACGGCGACCTCGGCCGAATCCGCGTTCCCGCGGCGCACGCCCCGCGCATCGCGACCGATCTCTGGCGTCACACCTGCTTCGAAGTCTTCATAGCCATCGAAGGGCAACCGGCATACCACGAGTTCAATTTCGCCCCGTCGGGCGAATGGACCGTCTATGCCTTCTCCGGCTACCGAGCGGGCGGACCGCTCGCGGACGGGACGATGCGCCCGCGGATTGACGTGCGCTCCGACGGCAGCCGGCTCGAGCTGGATGCGCGCGTGCGGCTCAATCCTCTGTCGGCCATTCATCCAAGCGCGCCCCTGCGTATCGGCCTCGCGGCGGTTATCGAGGCTGACGACGGGCGGCTCTCGTACTGGGCGCTGCTCCATCAGGGCGACAAACCGGACTTTCACGACGCCGGCGGCTTCGCGCTGCTGCTCGGGCCGCCCGATTCGTAGCCCCAGGTCTCAAGCACCGACAGCGCGTGCTACAATGGCGATTCGATGAAGCAGGCGCATCCACGAGGTCTTAACCGCCGGCGCGCGCAGCAGCTTCTATCGAAGGGAAAGGACGACCCCTCCATCAGCGGACGAATCGATATTCTCTCCCGCCTGTTCCTTGGTTATCCGTACAAATCGAACCCGCTGATTGGCTCGGCCGAGCAGGCCGAAGTGTTCACGGCATCGCTGGACGCATTCGACTGTGTCACCTTCATCGAAACGGTCCTGGCCCTCGCGCTGGCTTCCTGCGTCGGCGACTTCAGCAGATGGCTGCGAAGGATGAGGTACGATCGGGGACGCATCGAGTGGGAACGGCGAAACCATTATGTGACTGACTGGATTCGCAACAACGTACGCGAAGGAGTAATCAGGCCGATCGCAATGCCGGCCGTGCCAGTTATCGACCGCGAACGGGTGCTGAACGTGTTGCCTGGACTTGCCGCGCGGCGGATGCGGGTAAAATGTATGCCGAAGGGGTCATTGGCGCGCGCCGCAAAATATCTGCAGAGCGGCGATCTGATGTTTTTCGCGTCCACGCGCAGGAATCTCGACGTCTTTCATGCCGGAATCATCGTGCGCGACGGCGCGCGGCCCCGCATGCGTCACGCGTCGCGCAGCCAGGGCGGCGTGGTAGAGCAGGAATTGGCCGAGTTTCTAAAGGCGAATCGGATGGCCGGCGTCATCGTGATGCGGCCGCAAGGGATGGGGCGGCGCGCTGCGGTTGGTAACTCAGGTGCGCGAAATCCTTCCTCGCTAAAAAGACGCGGCGCGAAGAACCGGGGTGCAAGGTGAAAATCGCATATCCGGGGATCGCGTATCCCGACGACTACTCGTCGGCAAGTATCCAGAGGCTCGTCGATGCCGCCGAATCCGATGTCCTTTTTATCGGCAATCCGCGGATTAAGATCGAGCCCGGACCGCGCATGTTCGACCGCATGGCGCAGGTCATCCGCGCGACCGGCGCCGGGTGGGTTTACGGCGACGCCGTGGGCCGTCCTCGCATCGACTATCAGCGCGGGAGTATCCGAGACGGCTTCGACTTCGGCCCGGTGGTTGGCGTGTCGGTCGAGGCCGCGCGCGAGTCGGGAATCCAGCCGGATTGGAGGTGGGGAGGGCTATACGACCTGCGGCTCAGGATCTCGGAGAGGCGCGCCGTCATGCGGATTCCCGAGCCGCTCTGCAGCGTGGCCGATGCGCCGGCGGCGGGTCATGCGCAATTCGACTACGTCGATCCGCGAAACCGCGACTACCAGGTTGAAATGGAGCAAATCGCGACCGCGCATCTTAAACGCATCGGTGCATGGCTCAGTCCGCGTTTCGAGAAGGCTCCGGCTCCGGCGCGGGCATTTCCGGTAAAGGCCAGCGTCGTCATCCCAGTCCGCAATCGCGAGCGCACCATTCTCGACGCCGTACGAAGCGCGCGCGCTCAAAGCGCGGATTTCGAATTCAACCTGATCGTCGTCGACAATCATTCGACGGACCGGACAACCGAAATTCTCCGCACCGTCGGCGATTCGCGAGTCACGCACATTGTTCCCGCGCGCCGCGACCTCGGAATCGGCGGATGCTGGAACGAGGCGATCTACTCGGAAGCCTGCGGGCAATACGCGGTTCAGCTTGACTCCGACGATCTCTACGCCGATGACGGGGTCCTGCGGCGGATCGTCGCGGAGCTCGAGGCGGGACCGTATGCGATGGTCGTCGGCGCCTACACGCTGGTCGATTTTTCCTTGAAGGAGATTCCGCCCGGCCTTGTCGACCATCGCGAATGGAGCCGCGAGAACGGCAGAAACAACGCGCTTCGCATCAACGGTCTCGGCGCGCCGCGCGCGTTCGATACGTCGGTCCTGCGGAGAATCGGATTTCCCAACGTCAGCTACGGAGAGGACTACGCGGTAGCGCTGCGCATCAGCCGCGACTACGAGATCGGCAGGATCTACGACTCCGTCTATCTCTGCCGGCGTTGGGAAGGCAACAGCGACAGCGCGCTGCCGCTCGAGGTCGCGAACCGTTACGATTTTTACAAGGACTGGCTCCGGACTGTCGAGATCCAGGCTCGGATGCGCAGATGATCGACGCACTGGAAGACCTGTTCAGGCGGCAGGAGCGGGCGTGGCCGCAGCTCGCGCAGGGTATGGAGGGTCTCGCGCGGGCTGAGACCCGGCCGGTGCGGATCGACTGGTTCGACGTCTTCATCCGCCACATCCCGCATCGTGTTACCAGCACGACTGCGCCCGTGGACCGGGAATCGATCGCCAAGCGCCCCTGCTTTCTATGCCAGCGAAATCTGCCGCCGGAGGAGGAGGGCCTGCGTTTCGGCGAGGACTTCACGATCTACTGCAATCCTTTTCCGATCGTGGATCGCCATCTGACGATCGCTCATCGCGAGCACGGCGCACAGCGCCTCGCGAACCGCTTCGGCAATATGCTCGACCTTGCGGCGGCCCTGCCCGGATATTTCGTGGTCTACAATGGTCCGGAATGCGGAGCGTCCGCGCCCGACCATATGCATTTTCAGGCGGGCTCGCGCGTATTATTTCCCATCGCGAGCGATACCGCCGGCTTGACGGGTGCAACGGTGCCGAACTACGGCCGCAATGTGCTGGTGTTTCGTGGACGGGAGCGATCGGCGCTAACCGACCGGATGGATCGCGCGCTCGAGCTGCTTATCGAAGTGACGCGCAAACCCGGCGAGCCGCTGGTCAACCTCGCGGTCTTTCACGAGCGCGGCGAATGGATTGCGTACCTGTTCCCGCGCGGAAAGCATCGGCCCGAGGTCTTTTACACCGGCGAGCTGACGGTAAGTCCGGCGACGATCGATTTGTGCGGGATATTTGTCGTGCCGCTCAAGCGCGATTTCGAAAAAATCACCGGGCGTGCGATTGCCGCAATCTTTCGCGAGGTCACCTTGCGTGACAGCCAGTTTCGCGAGGTCGCAGCCATGCTGGAGAGCGGTCGTTGAAAGTATCGGTAGGGCTGATCGAGGGGCGCTCCGCGGTCGAAATCGATCTGAGTGGAAATTTCACCGACACTTCCGGTAGGCCATACAGTCCCGGACGTCATCTATTCACTTCCGAAGTTACGCTGATCCCGTCCGATCCATCGTCGTGCGCGTTTGCGCTGGACGACGTCGCAATCGGGATCGGCTTTCATTGGGAACGCAGGGAGCGCCAGGTGTTTCGCGGAGCCTTTCGGCTCGCGCGGCGGGCGGGCGGACTCACGGTGATTAACGAGGTTCCGCTCGAAGAGTATGTGACGAGCGTGATCTCGTCCGAGATGAGCGCGTCCTGTCCGCTCGAGCTGCTGAAAGCGCATGCCGTGATTTCGCGCAGTTGGCTGTGGTTTCCGAAAGCAAATCCCTCTCGCCCCCGGACTAAAGCCGGGACCAGGCCGGGCCGCCGTCCCGATTCTCACGAAATTCTTCGCTGGTACGGCCGCGAAGCCCATCCGGATTTCGACGTATGCGCGGACGACCACTGCCAGCGCTACCAGGGCATCACCAAGGCGTTCGCGCCTGCCGCGACCGCGGCGGTTCAAGCGACCGCCGGCCAGTTTCTGCGCTACAACGGGGCTATTTGCGACGCGCGATTTTCCAAGTCCTGCGGCGGAATGACCGAACGTTATGCGACCGCATGGGAAGACGAAGATGTTCCTTATCTCGAATCCGTTTACGACGGCCCGGCGCAATCCCGCTCGATGAGCTCCGAGGCATGGATACGTTCCAGCCCGTCGGCCTACTGTAACACGGACGATTCGGCGCTCCTCGCCCGCGTGTTGCCCGGATTCGATCAGGAGACCCGCGATTTCTATCGCTGGCGCGTCACATACAGTCCCGAAGAACTGGCGGCGCTGATCGAATCCAGGCTCGGCGTGGACCTCGGCCCGATTCGCGATCTTCAGGCGCTCGCGCGCGGGCCGTCAGGCAGGATATATAAGCTGAAGGTCGCCGGCGAGCGCGATCACGTCATCATCGGCAAGGAGCTTGAAATCCGCCGCGCCCTCTCGCGCACGCATCTTTACAGCTCCGCCTTCGTGGTGGACAACGAGCCCGGGCGCATCATCCTGAGCGGAGCGGGATGGGGCCACGGCGTCGGACTCTGTCAGATCGGCGCCGCGGTGATGGCGAACAAGGGCATCACTTACACAGAAATCCTGGCGCACTACTATCGCGGGACCACCGTCAGCCTATGATTTCCGCAGCGACGCTAGCCGCGGCCGACCAAGGGCATCTTGGTCGCCATCACAGTCATGAACAGCACGTTGGCGTCGAGCGGCAGGCTCGCCATGTAGACCACCGCGCGCGCGACCTGCCCGGCATCGAAGGTCGGCTCGATCTCGAGCGCTCCGTTGGCCTGCGGTACGCCGTGTTTCATCCGCGCGGTCATCTCGGTCGCGGCGTTGCCGATATCGATCTGACCACAGGCGATGTCGTATTTGCGGCCGTCGAGCGAAGTTGTCTTGGTCAGCCCCGTCATCCCGTGTTTGGTGGCGGTGTAAGGTGCGGAATTAGGCCGCGGCGCGTGGGCTGAAATGGAGCCGTTGTTGATGATTCGTCCGCCGCGGGGCTCCTGGCTCTTCATGATTCGAAACGCTTCCTGCGTGCAAAGGAAGGCGCCGGTCAGGTTGATATCCACTACCGACTTCCATTGCTCGTAGGTGAGGTCTTCGAGCGGAATGCCGGGCGCGCCGACGCCTGCGTTGTTGAACAGCAAATCGAGGCGTCCGAAGGTTTCTTTGGTTTTCGCGAACAGGGCTTTAACCGAAGCGGGATCGCCCACGTCGGCAGGCACGATGAGGGCTCGCGAGCCGGCAACCGTATTTTCCGCTGCCGTCGCCTCGAGCTTCTCGCGGCGCCGCCCCGCGAGCACTACCGAGTAGCCTTCCCTAAGGAGGGCGAGCGCAGCCTGCTTGCCTATCCCGGTTCCCGCGCCGGTTACGATCGCGATTTTGCCGGCTGAGCTCATATATTCGATTTCTCCCCGCTGGAAGTCGGCTCACTCCCGAAGAGTTCGCGCGACAGCCGTTTCAGCCCCTATGCCGCGCGCGGAGCGAGATTGAAAGCTTCGGCAAGCAACTCGTACGAGCGCATACGGGCGCGATGGTCATGCACGACGGTGACAATAATGAGTTCCTCGACGTGGAGCACGCCAGCCATGTCGATCAGCTGGTCGCGGACCCGCTCTGGTGTGCCGGCGAAGTAGCGCGGCCAGTCGCCAAGGTCGGCCGAAGGCGGTCCGGGCGACGCTCCCAGCTCTGCGATCGCCTCTTCGGGGGTCGGAATCGGACGCACGTCGCCCTGGCGGATGCGGCGGCGGAAAAGACGCGCGCTGGTGAGCAAACGCTCCGCTTCCGCGTCGGTTTCGGCGCAAACGACGCCCGGCGAAACCATCCCATACGGCGCCGCCAAGTCCTTAGACGGGGTAAAATGTGCGAAATAGTGCTCCAGCGCGGCGCGGGTCGGGTTGGAATCGATAAAATGCGCGAACGCGTAGCGCAACCCGAATCGCGCCGCCGCCGCTGCACTCCACAGGCTGGAGCCGAGCAGCCAGACCTCCGGGCATCCCGGCATGTCGGGCGAGACGGTCAGCCGGCTGAACGGATGCTTGGCGGGAAAATCGCGGTTCAGGAAGGCGAGCAGCTCGAGCAATTGCTGCGGGAAATCGTCGCTCGATAGCTGCTGGCCGCGATAGCGCTGGAGCGCGAAGGTGTCGAGCGGGGTGCCGCCGGGCGCGCGCCCGACGCCCAGGTCGACGCGGCCCGGGTAAAGCGCATGGAGCATGCGGAAAGTTTCCGCGACCTTGAGCGGGCTGTAATGCGGCAGCATCACGCCGCCCGAGCCGACCCGGATGCCTGACGTTTCAGCCGCGACGCGCGTGATGAGGATTTCCGGCGCCGGACTTGCAAGCGCGCTGATCGCGTGATGCTCGGCGATCCAGTAGCGCTCGTAACCGAGGCGGTCCGTAAGACGCGCGAGTTCGAGAGAATTGCGAAGCGCGTCGGCCGGAGTCGATCCGGCGGGCACCGGCGATTGATCGAGAACCGACAGCTTCAAGCGTGATTTTCCAGCCTTCGCGCGGGGATGACCCGGCGAGGGAAGCGCTAGCGCTTCATCATTGCGGCAAGCGCCTCGCCCATCTCGGCCAGAACCTTTTTGACCGACGGCCGGGTCTGCACGTGGGTCCACCATGCCTCCAACTTGGGACGTCCCTCGAGCGCCGGCTTGGCGCCGAACCCCGGCAGCATGTTGGTTGCGAAGAACATCGTCGGCGCGATCGCGCAGTCGGCCAGAGTGAATTCCTGTCCGGCGGCGAATCCGCTCGCGGGGAGTATCGCCTCGAGCTGGTCCAGTCGCTGATTGAACTCGGTTAGACGCTCATTGACGATTTTTTCGTCGCGGTTTTTGGGGTTGAGATGGCCGAATAGCGCGCGCAGCGGCGGTTCCAGGTAGAGGTCGTGAAAACGCGTGAGCATCCGCACGCGCGCGCGGCCCTCGGGCGTCTTGGGCAGCAGCGGCGGGTTGGGAAATTTCTCCTCGAGGTATTCGTTGATGACTTCCGATTCATTCACGATCATCCCGTCCGCGTCGAGCGCCGGGGTTTTGCCGAGCGGATTGAGTTTGAGGTATTCGGGCGATTTGAGGTTGTTGCCCGGGATCGGCGCAATCTCGATATTCAGCCCCTTGTCGTAGATCGCGATGCGGCACTTCGAGGCGAAATTCGAGAGATTCATGTTGTAGAGCTTCATTTTCTCAATCACCTTGTCCTGTTTACGACCCTCTCCGCTTATCCCAGAGCGCGGCCGCTTGGGCAAGCCGACCCGGGCTGCCGCCCGCATCGTCGTATCTAGCGGTCGTTGCCCTCTTGCTCCTGGTCGCGCTGGTACTTATCGAGCCGCCGCGCCGCATCGTTGAACTCGGCTGTCGCCGCCTGGAAGAGTTGAGCTGCATGGTCGGCGCGCCGCTGCGCGTCGGCCGCCTCCTGCTGCGCGAGCGCGGCCTGGGCCTGCGCGCGTTCCGACGCGGCCCGGGCCTGTGCCGCCGCCGCCTCGGCCTGTTGCGCGCTTTCTTCGGCCGACGGGCCGCATCCGCTCGCGACGAGTGCCGCGAGCACCAACGCTGCGGCCGCACCCGCAGCGCGCCTGCCGCTTAGCGCGCGCATTGCGCCTAGCGCGGGGCCAGCGCCTGGACCGCCCGTTCGTCAGGCATCAGAGGATTCGCCGTGCTGAGCGGCTGGATGCACACGTGATTGGCGCCGGCCTTGAGATGCGCCTCGACGCGGTCGCGAATCTGCGTCTCCGTGCCCCAGGCGACGATCGTGTCGACCAGCCGGTCGCTGCATCCGCCCTCGAAATCCTTGTCCGCCCAGCCCAGGGCCTTGAGCGCGTTGGTGTAGTTGGGCAGGCGCGGCACGTAGGTCTTCATATACTCGCGAGCGGTCGCGCGGGCCTTGGCCGCGTCGGTGTCGAGCACTACCGCCTGCTCGACGCAGATGAGCGGCTTGGGACCGATTGCGGCGCGCGCCTTAGCGGTGTGCTCGGGCGGTACGAAATAGGTATGAGTGCCGTCCGCCTCGGCGGCGCATAGCGCGAGCATCTTGGGATGCAGCGCGGCGATCACCACGGGCACCCGCTCCTTGGGCTCGGGCGCACGATATAGCGCGCTCTTCATCTTGGGCAGGTACTCGCGCATGTAGCTGTACGGCTTGTCGTAGCTATGGCCGCGCAGGTTAGCGACGAGCGGCTTGTGGCTGACGCCGATCCCGAGCATAAAACGGCCGTTGGAAAGCTCGCCCACGGTCTTGGCCGCCGCGGCCATGGTCTGTGCGTCTCGCGCATAGATGTTGGCGATGCCGGTCGCGAAGACCAGCCGCTCCGTGCGCGCCGCCATGTACGTGGCGTGCGCGAAGGGCTCACGTCCGACCGCCTCTGGAATCCAGAGCGCGCCATAGCCGTGTTTTTCGACCGTGCGCGCGAAGTCCGCGCTCTGCGCCGCGGTCATCCCGTCGTAAAAAAACCAGATGCCGTATTTGGTGATGTCCATGACCAATCTACTTAACCCGGTCGCACGCGCCGGACAAGCCGCACGCGCCGCTCGGCCTGGCACGCGGTTTACCTCGACGCGCAAGCTGGGTTAGAAGGATGGGGATAGCTGGACGGCCCGGAAGTTCGCCGGACATGCATCGAAGCATCGAAAAGGTGAGGCGTTTATCACGATGATCAAGCTCGGGCTGATGTTCGTCAATTCCGGACCGTTCGCCCAGCCTGAACTGCTGGCGCATCTCGCTAAAACTGCAGAGGAGCGCGGCTTCGAGTCCATCTGGACGGTCGAACACGTGGTTATCCCGCACGACTACAAGACGCCGTACCCCTACGCGCGCAGCGGCAAACTTCCCGGCGGCGAGGACGTCCCGATTCAAGATCCGCTGCTCCCGCTCGCCTACGCGGCCGCGATCACGAGCCGCATCCGGCTCGCCACGGGCATCCTGATTCTTCCGCAGCGCCATCCGCTCTACGTGGCCAAGGAGACTGCTACGCTCGACGTTCTCTCGCGCGGCCGCGTTATCCTGGGGATCGGCAGCGGCTGGCTCAAGGAGGAGTTCGACGCGCTCGGCCTGGATTTCCATCAGCGCGGCGCGCGCACCGACGAGGCGATCGCGGCGATGCGCGAGTTGTGGCGTGAAAATACCGCCAGTTTTCACGGCAAGCACTTTCATTTTCACGAGCTCAAGAGTTTCCCCAAGCCGGTGCAATCGGGCGGCGTGCCGATCCACGTCGGCGGCCATTCGCCCGCCGCGGCGCGACGCGCGGGCAGGATGGGCGACGGATTTTTTCCGGCGCTCGGCGAGGCCGACAAGCTCACGCCCCTGTTCGAGATCATGCGCGAAGCCGCGCGCAATGCCGGCCGCGACCCGGCGGCGATCGAACTTTCGTGCGCGGCGCGCGCGAACCTCGAAGCGATCAAGCCGCTCAGGGACATCGGAGTTTCGCGCGTCGTGATCTCGCCGCCGGCCTTCGACGCCGACGGTCTCACGCGCGAACTCGACAAGATCGCGAACGAAGTCCTGGCCAGACTCTAGGCGGCCGCACAAGGTAGGAGACATGAGCGAGCAGGTAGCAAAAACGGTCGCCGCGGAACCCGAGCCGCTCCTGGTGCGCCACGAGCCGCCGCTCGGATGGCTCATCCTCAACCGCCCGCAAGTGCGTAACGCGCTCAACCTGCGCACCTGGCAGCTGATCGTCAAGGGCGTGGCCGAACTGAGCGACGACCCCGACGTGCGCGTGATCATCATGCGCGGCGCCACGCCCGAGGCCTTCATCTCCGGCGCCGACATCTCCGAGTTTCCGAGCCTGCGCGCCAATGCCGAGCAGGCGCGGATCTATCGCGAAGCGCCGGGCAATGCGACCAGCGCGATCGCCAACTCTCCCAAGCCGGTTATCGCGATGATTGCCGGCATCTGCATCGGCGGCGGCCTGCAGGTCGCGCTTGCCTGCGACATCCGTATCGGAGCGCGCGGCACGCGCCTGGGGATTCCGGCGGCGCGCCTGGGATTGGCCTATCCGCTCGACGGCGTGATGTCGCTGGTGAGTGTGTGTGGCGCGGCCAACGCGCGCGACATCCTGATGTCGGCGCGTATCTTCGACGCCGACGAGGCTTACGCCATGGGCCTGCTCAACAAGCTGGTCGAGCCGGCGGAACTGGAGGACCAGGTCCGCCAGTATGCGACACGGTTGGCCGCCAACGCGCCGCTCACGATGGCGGCCGCGAAGGCGGCGATCCGGGAAGGGCTCAAGGATGGCGCTGACCGCGACCTCAAGACGATCGCCGAGATGGTCTCGCGATGCTTCGATAGCGAGGACTATCGCGAAGGCG